>Ga0210384_10000164_pt1 | contig 102172 bp, 89 predicted proteins | sample IncBWH2MmetaG_FD_160574 | JGI IMG/M metagenome (GOLD analysis project Ga0210384, IMG submission 160574) | Forest soil microbial communities from Barre Woods Harvard Forest LTER site, Petersham, Massachusetts, United States - Inc-BW-H-2-M | ecosystem: Environmental > Terrestrial > Soil >... | reverse complement strand
GTCACTTTTGCGGCCTGCTCGCTCGCAGAGGAAACTGACGGATTGGGCCATTCCGTTTCTTTCAGAATGTCCAGATACATTTGCTCGACATCGGCGGGCGGCGGATTGTCGCTCCCATAGAGCCACACGAAAACGCTGGGATGATTGCGTAAGCGCCGCGCTTGGTCGGTCATCGACGCTCCCGCAATCGTGTGCGTCTCGGGCGTCCAGCGCTTCCAGCGTTCCCACGCGTCGCAGCAGGTCCAGCCGGGCATGACGAGTATGCCCAGCTTGTCGGTCTTGTCGAAGAATTCGTCGCGGTCAATGCGGCCTTCGAGGCGAATAGTGTTCATGCCCATGTCGCGCACGTACGCTAAATCCGCATCGAGCTTTTTGGATTTCGCCCTCAAGAACATGTCAGGCGCCCACGCTGCGCCGCGAATGAGTATCGGGCGGCCATTGATTTTGAAAAGCCGGTGGCCCTTCTGCGTGAGCTCGGAAGTCACCTCTCGGATTCCAAACGTCACTTCGGCCCGGTCCGAATCGCTCACCGCGCCATCGCTCATAAAATGCAAAACCGCCGTATAGAGATTTGGCGTGCCGATGGTGTAGGGGAGCCAGAGTCTCGGATGTTCGAGCTTCAACTGGGGAAACTGCTCCGGCGTGAACCGCACTTTCTTGGTTTCGCCCGGCGCCAACTCCACGTTCTGTTTCAGGGTCTGGCCGTCCACGTCGGCCACGAGCACGCCTTTGACCGCATTCCCTGCTTGATTGCGTACGTCCGCGCTCAGCGTCAGTTCGGCGGTCTTGTACTCCGCGCCCATCTTCGACTTGACGAACGCATTGCGCAGCGCGACGTCGCCGTTCGAAGTCAGCGTGACTTCTTTCCAGATGCCCAGATCCTTGTCCGGCGGCGTGGGATTCCAGTCCACCCAGGTGATGCCCAGATCGTTTTTTTCCGGCGCGAAGATTTCCAGTGCAACGGCATTCGCGCCATTCGAATGTATCGTTGACGTCACGCCGAACTCAAAAATCCGGTAAGTCCCGGCGACATCCTTGGCATCCGCGATTTTCTTGCCGTTCACCCACACATTCGCGCGGTAGTTAAGGCCCGGAAAGTGCAGCCAGAAATGAGTGCCGGCGGATGCTGCCCCCGCCGTGAATTCCTTGCGCCACCACCATGAGCAGCGGAACGGACTGCCCTCCGGCATGTCTTGGACCGCGAAGATCTGCTTGTCGGGATAGTTCATGCCAGGAAGATTCTTCAGATTCATTCCATACATCGGGTCCGGATAAGTCTTGTCGTCCACCAGCGTGCCGACCACGGTGTTGGGCACCGTCGTGTTGTGCCATCCCGTCGCCGCAAATCCCGCCGTCGACACCTGCTCGCCCGTGGTCTTTGCTTCGCATGACGATTGAATCTGCCAGCCCTCGTTCAGGCTGACGGAGGAACTCGCCATTTTTTCCTGGGCACTTGCCGGATCTGTAAGAATCGTAGCGGCGAGAATCGACAGAGCACACGCGTATTTGAATCGAAGCATTTTTCCTCACCCGGATGAGATGTACGGCTTTACGAAAGGCAATCTTAAACCGATTCAATAGCCTCCGCGCACTTTTTTTCGACTTGCACCTTGAATATGTACGCTTCAGGTTTTCGATTTGAAAGAAGGGTAAGCAGGAGTTCCCTGCAGGGGGAAACATGCGGTTCAGTGAACGCTCGCAAGACACAAGAAAAATGGTGCCCGAAGAGGGGGTCGAACCCACACGGCCTTGCGGCCACCGGATTTTGAGTCCGGCGCGTCTGCCAGTTCCGCCATTCGGGCAACAACTCAAAATAGCACGCCCGCGCCTTGCGCTCAAGATATCCACAGCCCTCGGCTGGACTTGACTGTCGCTGCAGGCTTACCCTATAGGCCCCGTTCGACAGGGGTCTCCACCCGCGAGACGATCGAACGGTTTCCGAGGCTGTTGATGGCTACTGTTACCACTCTTTCCGCTGGGGCTCGCCCAGAGCACCGTGGCCTATCTTTTTGGATGGACCGCGTTCTGGCGGAACTGAAAAATGTGCGCTCCTCTCCGGACGCCGACGCCGTCCATGATCTCCGCGTAGCCATCCGCCGCTGCCGCTCGCTGGCCGCCGTGATGGAAGAGGTCGACCCCGATCCTGCATGGCCCACGATGCGCAAGGCTGCGCGCAAGCTTTTTCGCGCGTTGGGTGCGCTTCGTGACGCTCAGGTAATGGACGAATGGGTGAAGAAGCTTGCTCCGGAGACCGATGCCGTTCGAACGCATCTGCAGGCCGCGTTCGAATCCAATGAGCCCGGCCAGCGCGAAGCGGCGCTGCGGGCGGCCGTGAAGTTTGACGAAAAATCCTGGCGGCGCCTCGAACGCACCTTGCGCCAGCGTTCCCGTTTCGTCCCGGTCGGAAGCCTGGCCGCCGAATGCCTGGCGCTCGAGCGATTCGAAAGCGCCCGCGAACTCCACGCCAAGGCCCTGCGCACCGAAAAACCAAAGCCGTGGCATGCGCTTCGCATCGGACTAAAGCGCTTTCGCTACACTGTCGAAAGTCTCCTCCCCGAGCATTACAATGTATGGAGCGACAACCTCAAGCGCATCCAGGATCTCCTTGGCGAACTGCATGATCTCGACGTGCTTTCCGCGCGAGTGAAAAGATCCGATTCCCTGGAGACCGAGGATTCCCGCAAAGCCTGGGAAGTAACCATCGAGCGCGAGCGCCACGAACGGATTGAAACCTATCGCCAACTCACTTTGGGCAAGACCAGCCTCTGGAACGAGTGGCGCGGCGGACTTCCCACTAACGGCCGCGTCGAGGCCGCCGCCATGGCGCGACTGCGGGCCACGGCGCGCGCCCGCGACCCGCGTTCGCGGCGCACCTCGCAAGTCTCCCGCATCGCCGTCGCCGTGTTTGACGCATTCCGGCGCGCGGATGCGGCGCCCGCTTTTGCCGAACCGTCTCTGCGCCGCGTATTGCTTGCAGCCGCGCGCCTGCACGGTGTTGGCGCAGCGGACGACCGCAAGTCTCCCCAAAAAAGCGCAAGCAAGTTTCTGCTGGGCCTGGCTCTTCCTCCAGGCTGGACGAGTGAGGAATGGGAACTCCTCGCCTCAGCGGTTCGTTTTCATCGCGGCGCTGAGCCGCGTGCCAAGAGCGGTCCCTTCTCGAGGCTTTCCACGGAACAACAGAAAAAGGTTCAAGTTTTGGCAGGAGTGCTGCGATTCGCGCGCGCGTTGCGCAAGTGCGGCGTGGAAAGCGGCGCTGGACTCCGGGCCGAGAAGGCCGCGGATACAATCGTGCTTCGCGTCCCGGGTCTTGTGGACGATGTGGAAACCGCTTCCCGCCTCGCCGCCGGCAAGCATCTGCTGGAAGATTATTTGCAGAAGACGCTCATCGTCAAAGCAGCGGCAAAACCCGAGAAAGACAAAATTATTGCGCTGCCGGCGCGGCCCGTGCCGGAATTCTCCGTCGCCGCTTCCGATTGAAACCACCCTCCCTGGGGGCATCGGGAGGGCTCCCCGTACCTTGTCCACGCGGATTCCCCGGCTATGCTCACAGAGCCGCTACACACCACGTTCCAGTTGTCGCTGGTAATCTGCGCTATCGAAGTGGCCCTGCGACTCGGCGATTAGCCCATCATCTCCAAACTTCCACTCCTCGAATCCGCTGAAACGAACCCGATGCCCGGTACCTCCCACACCTGTGTTCGTGCCGATGAAGGTCCAATGATATTCCGCGCCATCATGGTGTAAGCGGATGTCATCCATGAGCAATTCCATGTCTGGAAACGCGCTCATGAATCCCTGTGCCACCTCGGTGATAGCGTGCCGACCGATGGCAGGAGACCCATTAACGCTGAGCGAGCCGTTCGGTGCGAAGAACGCGCCAACGCTCGCAGCGTTATGGCTGCACCAAGCGGCCGTATAGCGCTTCGCGAAATCTTTCAACCGAGCAAGATCAGGCATCATCGGCATCTTGTCTTATTGTCGCCCAAACTTTCACCGATTGCTGTTACAGCGGACCGCGATCTGTTCCGGCGACATGATCTACTTGCCGGATCGCCGCAGCAGTTTCGGCGTCGCGACCCAAACCACCATGCCGATCGGCGGCGAGATGCGCTTTAATTCGATCAAGGCAACCCCTGCCTTTTTGAGCGAAGTGAGGTGACGTTTCGAACCGACTGCCGTGGCGATGATGTCGTCGAGCTGCGGCGCGTGCCCGAAAAGAAACACCGACGCGGACTGCTTGTCCTTCGCCAATTCGCGGAACAAAAGTGACGGGTCCGCTCCCGGCAACAGCAAGTCCGTCCTACGAATCTTCTGCTTGGCGTAGTCCAGCGCGGCGGCAAAAATCTCCGCCGTCTGCGTCGCGCGCACATACGGACTCGAGAGCAGCAGATCGGCCGATACCGCTAGCGCGGCCACGCCCTTGGCCACCTGTTTGGTCTTCTCCACACCTTCCTCGGTCAGGTACCGTTCCGGATCCGGCGGGCACTTGGGGTCCTCGCGGTCAACGGCGATTCCGTGACGAACGATATAGAGCTGCATGATTTCCTCTCAACTCGATCTTAAGATAAGCACTGCAGTAATCACGAACCCTTGGTTGAAACTTCTTCTCCGGCGGTCAACTGTCCGCTGGCAACGGTCAACTCGCCGGCGCCTGCCGGAAATAAATCCTCACGTGGAATTCCTTTTCGAACAGCTCCGCGCTGCGGCTCGCGTCTCGCATGTCTTCCGCGGCATCTCCGCGCGCGTTCAACTGCAATCCGACGGCGCCGCGCTGAAACGTAGCCTTAAGTTTCAGAACGCGCTGCCGGTGCGAATGATCCAGCGCTTCGGCAATCCGCAAGATTGCGGCAAGCCTCCGCGTAATGCGCTGGTCCGCGTTATTCAAGGAGGAATACGCCATGTGGTGCCGGGCGGGCTCCGATTTCCGGTTGTGGTATCGCACCAGCGCCGCTACGATGGCGCGGTCGCGCCCTTCGAGCCCGGGGATGTCGCCATTGAGCGCCAGGTACTCGCCGTGCTTGTGATGTCCACGATCCCCGACCAGGTGTCCCGTATCATGCAACAGCGCGCCCGCTTCCAGGAGCACGCGCGATTGCGCAGAGAGATGATGTACCGCCTGCAACTGATCGAAGAGCAGAATGCTTAGTTCGCGCACGTGCTCGGCGTGCTGCTGATCGTACCGCAGCCGCCTCGCAAAACTTCTCGTCCCGACGATGAGCTGCCGAGCGACCGCATTGTAGTGATGTGGTTCCTTGCGAGAAAAGGCCTCGCGGGCAATCTCCTGCAACAGACCTTCGCGCACGCCCACGCCCGGTATCGCGAAGGTTCGCAGGTTCAGATAGCGTCCCAACGTAATGATGGTAATTGCGGCGATGCCCATCACATCCGCGCGATCCCGCCGCACCGCGTAGGCCTTCATGCGCTCGCGCACATTGCGTTTGAGAATGTCCGGAAGCCGCTCGCGCAACAACGATAGCTCTACTGTTTGCAATCCATGTTGCCGGGGTCCGGGGGCCACATTCGCCAACGTTTCCGCGTTCCCTCCTAGTGCCACGGCGATGCTCTCGCCCAGATTTGGCCGCGGCGTCAGCTTCGACTCCAGCAGCACGCGTACATAGCGCCGCACCTGCTCTCCCTGGGCCGGGCGAATCACGCCGCGCAGATTCAGCGTGGTCATCAGTCGCACGGTACCCACCGGCAACTGCGCCGCCTGCTCCACGGTGTGGTCCTGCAGAATACTTAATTCCAAACTTCCACCACCTAGATCCACGATGCACCGCGGCGCTTCCGCTCCAAAAGCCGCAAGCACTGCTTCCCTGCCAAGCCGCGACTCTTCCGCAGCGCTGATCACTTCGAGGGCGATGCCCGAGCGCATTTTGATGGCGCGAGTAAATGCCTGGCGGTTTCTGGCTTCGCGCGTGGCGCTGGTGGCCACCGCGCGATACCGCGTCACGCCGAATTCATCCATCACTTCGCGGAAATGGCGAAAGGCTTTGGCAGCTTTCTTGAAAACTTCCTCGCTGAAGCGGTGTCGCAGGAAAACGCCTTCGCCCAGACGCAACGAATAACGCTCGTCATGCACTGGCTCGATATCGAGAGCGGAATACGCCCGCGCGACGGATAGGCGGAGAGCGTTGGAGCCGGCGTCGATGGCGGCAATGTGAACCGGCTCGGGCATTTCGGAATTTACCGCCAAAGATGCGAGAGCGCCGCGGAAGGCGTGTACTTGCTGCTGCGAATTCCCAGCTGTTCGCCGATGCGATGACGCAGCTGTTTGTTCACGGTAGAGACGCTCGCTTCGCCGTCCAACTCGATAAAGCTGTGCCGCTTGGCCATTACCTCGAATTCGCGCTTGATCATCGTCTGATAGCGGATGAACGACCAGTAGAGATCGTGCGAGAGCGACATATCCCGCCCCGCCTCCCAATAGCTAATCGCTTGCGCCTTCTTAAATTCGCGCCCAAACGCTGTCTCCGGCCGGACATTCAGCCAGAACGTCAGGTGCGGGCGCAGCGCCATGGCGTAGAGCCCGCTCATATAATCGCGATTGATTCCGCGCACCACGCCGCGCGCGATCAACGTGAAAATAAACCGGTCCGCGAGCACCACCGTCCCGGAACGCAGCGCGGGCAGAATACGATGCTCGACCTGATCGAAAAAGTCCGTGGCATACATCAGCGCCAGCGTCAGGCGCGTCACCGCATTTTTTGCCAGCAGCTCATCGATATCACGTCCTACCAGATTCGAACGCCGCAGTCCGCTCGTCTGCACCGCGAATCCTTCCGACTCCAGCCACTCTTGCAACAAAGCAATTTGTGTCGAGCGTCCCGAGCCGTCCATGCCTCGATGACCACCAGGCTGCCGGTAATTTCGCTGGGATCGAATCCCACCAACGGCTCGCCAAAGAAATATTGAGAGGAAGCCTCTTCCGGAACCGCAGGTGTCTTCAACGGAGGTGCGGAAGGAGCTTCGGCCGGCGTCGCCACTGCTGCAGTTTTCTCTTTTTCCTGGTCGGGCATGGTCACTCCGGCTCCTGCGCGCGCGGAGCAAAGCGCTTCAAATCGATTTTCGACGCCACAATGTCCCGCATCTGCTTCTGCAATTTATTCACCGGCAGGGTCCCGTCGAGCACCACAAAATTATCGGTGTCCACCATCTTGTCGTACTCTTCCAGAATTCGCGCCTGAAACAATCGAAAACTCTCCGCGCGGTCATAAGACATTCCCAGGTCCATACCCGCTTCATAGTATTTCAGTTTTGGACGTCCGCTCAGGATGCGGTGTACCGCGACGTCCAGCGGCGCACGAAAATAAAATGTGATGTCCGGAATCGGCGCGAAGCGGTAGAGATTGCGCAACCATCGCGGGGGGCACCCGCGCGCCGCGTCGCGAGCAAACGCCGTATAAATATAGCGGTCCGCAAGCACCAGGTAGTCGCCCTGCAGCAGCGGCATAATCTGACGCTCGCAACGGTCTGCAAAATCCGCCGCGTGCAACAGTGAAAACGTCGCCGGCGTCAGCAACCGCCGCTGTTTCCCCCGCCGCGTCGCGGACTTCACCAGCGGCGATGAATTCCATTCCGTGAAATGCAGCCGATAGCCGCCGATTTCCAGCCAGCGCTTCAGCAAATAAAGCTGCGTGCTCTTGCCCGACCCGTCCGTGCCTTCCACCACGATCAACGCGCCCGGATACGCGCGGCTCGGCACTGGCCGCCCCGGCTGCGGAAGTGTGGATTTGCCGGGTTCGGCGCGCGGCGCCTTTTGCAATACCTCTGGATTTTCAGTCATTCTCTTTGCGTGAACCCGCTCATGCCACGACACTAAGCCCACATTGTTACAATCGCATTACAACATACGCAGCCATTTCCCGCAAAACGGCCAACCACGTTTTAAAAAAGTGTGATCTTGATGTGCAGGAATTTCTTCGGATTCTTCCGAAAATCGCTGATCAGCAACCGCATGTCCCCGGTCATCCCAGTCAGATTGTCGTACAATTTCGGATCGGAGAAAAGCTTCCCTGCCGTATTAGTAGTTTCATTCAACTTCGCCGTGGCCGTCGCCAGATTGTTACTCGTGTCGCGCATCTTGGTATACAGCGTGTCGTCGGTCACCAGCTTGCCGAGCGTCCCCTTTCCCGCGCGTACGTCATCCAATGTGGCGTTCCCGTTCGTCAGCGCCTGCTTGGCCTGATCGTACAACGACGGGTCATACATCAGCTTTCCAATCGTCCCCTTCTGCGCGCGCACATCCGCCAGAATCACGTTTACATGATCCAAGCCGCTGTTCACCTTCGTATACATCTCATCTGACGTAACCAGCTTCCCCAGCGTGCCCTGCCCCGCCTGCACGTTGCCGACCAGCGTGTCGCCCCTGGCCAGCAAACTGTTGAGATGGTTGTAAGCCTGCTCGTCGGTCAACAACTTCCCCAACGAACCCTTCCCTTCCTTCACGCCCTGGATCAGGTCCCGCACTTCATCCGAGAGCGCATTGAGGTTTCCCAGCACCTCGGCGCTACGCTCCACGACTTCCTTCATGGCTTTCTCTTCCGCACCGGGAATCACCCCGGCGTCGCCGATGGGAGTCCCCGTGAAACCTCGGGTGATGTAAACATATCGGTTGCCCAAGAGACCTTCCGTGACCAGGCTGGCTGTGGAATCCGTCAGGATGTCGTTCTGATATCGCTTGTCCACGCGCATCACCACTTCAATATTCTTGTTCTTTTCGAGTGGCTTGCCTGGCGTCCGCGGCAACAGCCGGATCGATTCCACGTTTCCAATTTCTACTCCATCCAGGCGCACCGGCGCTCCGTTCGTCAAAAGTGACACTTCCGGCAAATAGGTCTTCAGCAGATACTTCGGCCCCAGGAATCCTTGTCCGGTAACGTAGAAAATTCCCGCCGCCAGAACGAACAATCCGACGAGCACGAACAGCCCCACGCGCAATTCCGTCCAAGTGAGTTGCTTTCGATGTGCCATTGCTGCTTCCCTCCCTCATCCAGTGCCACAGACTATCCCACAATCAAACCAGAAACCGCTGCAGATATGGATCTTTCGAATTGGCAATCTCTTCGGGCTCTCCTTCGAAGTAAATTCCGCCTTCGCGATAGACCAGGAATCGCGTTCCGGCCGCCTTCGCTACTGCATCGCCACTCCCGTTTTGCGTGTTGTGCATCACGCGCTTGGTTGTTTCGTCGAAGTGAAAATTCGCCAGCCCGAATCCATCCTGCAGGCGCGGCGTCGCCAGTAGCGCAGTCACGCCGTAAACATCCCGCAGCCGCAAAATCAGCGTAATAATTGTCTGCGAGGTCACTGGATCCAGCCCCGCCGTCGGTGAATCGTACAGCACGATCGGCGGATGGTTGATCAGCGCGCGCGCAATCGAAACGCGCCGCCTCATTCCTCCTGATAATTCAGACGGCAGCAAATCCAGCGTGTGTTCCAGCTCCACGAACCGCAGCACCTCCAGCACGCGCTCTTCGATCTCATCTTCGGACACGCGATCTTCGCGCAGCCGGTAAGCCACATTGTCCGCCACGGTCATCGAATCAAACAGCGCGCCCTCCTGAAACACGAATCCCACTTTGCGTCGAAAATTCAGCAGCTCCTGCTCCCGCATCTGCGAAACTTCTTGCCCAAGCACTTGCACGCGGCCGTGCGCCGGCCGCAGCAATCCCGCCGCCATTTTCAGCGTCAGCGTTTTCCCCGAGCCCGTTTCGCCCAGCAACACCAGCGTCTCCCGCTCCCGCACGGAGAACGACACCCCTCGAAGAATCTCTCCTTCTTCAAAGCCGATGTGTACATCTTCAAACGCAATGGCGGTGCTTGATTCACGTGTGGGCATAGACGTAGCCGTCACCGGCCACGCCTGCGATTATAACGGCAATTCTCTTTCGTTTTTAGGAATGGATTCGGCCGGCTGCTGGCAGGAGCCATCTTCCTCATCAAAAAACTTTATCCGCAAGGTACAGCGAAAGTTTCGTCAGAAACGCGTCGGCTACAATGATGAGCACCGAGGCCGTCACCGCCGCCTGTGTCGTCGCGCGTCCCACTCCCTGCGTACCGCCGCGCACCGTCAGCCCTTTGTAGCATCCGACCGTTGCAAGAATGAACCCGAAGACCACGGGCTTCGAAAATCCCTGCATCAAGTCCGCGAAATCCAGCGCATCAATCGCCCGCCGCCAGAATTCCACCGCGCCCAAACGCAGTGAAAAAACCGAAGAGGCGCAGCCTCCCAGCAGTCCGATGAAATCCATGATCGCCGTCAGCAGCGGCAGCATCAGCAGCGCTGCCAGCAGTCGCGGCGCCACCAGCTTGCGGCTGGGATCCGTCCCCATCGCCCGCATGGCGTCCACTTGTTCGGTTACCAGCATCGAACCGAGTTCTGACGCAATTCCCGTCGCGCACCGGCCCGTCACTAGCAGCCCCGTAAACGCCGGCCCCAGCTCGCGCACGAGCGCTATCGCCACCACGTCGCCGGTCAACGAAGTCTGCCCGAAACGGATAAACTGCGATCCCGTCTGCAGCACCATCACCGCGCCGATGAAGAATCCCGACAGCAGGATGATGGGCATCGACCCCGCGCCGATAAAGTCCATCTGTTCCAAAGTGTCTTGAAAATAGTGCGGACTCGAGAAAATATTGGCAAACGCGCGCCCGGACATCTGCGCGTAGGCCTGCACGGAAGCCACCATGCCCTTGGCCGCATCCACCAATACTTCTACGACGGAGAGTTTTTCTTCCGGCTTGGTGTCGCTGCCTGTCGCCTGGAACGGAGTATCTGCCACGAGTCCCTTCTCGCGTCGGCCTGCCGCGACATTCTGCTGGGCATGCTTGTAGCACCGAAAGCCTAACCGTGCCGCCAGAACACGTCAAGTAATCGCTCTTGCGAACTCGCACGCGGAATAGAATCCGCCGCAGGCTGGTATTCTTGTTGGTCTATGAAAATGCGCGTCTCCGGAATCGATCACATTCAGATTGCCGCTCCTGAAGGATGTGAAGCCGCCGCTCGCGAGTTTTACGGCTCGCTCCTTGGACTCCGAGAACTGCAGAAACCAGAGCCGCTTCGCCTTCGCGGGGGTTGCTGGTTCGAATGCGGACGTCAGCAAATTCACATCGGCGTCGAAAAAGACTTCCGCCCCGCAAAGAAAGCCCACCCCGCCTTCGCTGCCAACGATCTCAACGAATTGCGGCAGGCATTGCTCGCTCACGGCGTCAAGGTCACCGACGACTTTTCCCTCCCCGGCTCTCGTCGCTTCTTCGCCGAAGATCCTTGGGGCAATCGTCTCGAATTCCTCGGAGCGCACCCGTAAACTGGACGCCAAGCACGGCGGCGGCTACACTGCTTGTCTCCAAAGAATTAATTGCCGACAGGAGTGGGAGTGTAAGCGCGAATGCTGAAGTTTTACACGGCCGGCGAATCGCATGGACAAGCGCTCCTCGCGTTTGTCTCCGGCTTGCCCGCGCAACTCCCCATCGACGTCGCATTCATCAATAAAGAGCTGCATCGCCGCCAGCTCGGCTATGGGCGCGGCGGGCGGCAGAAAATCGAGAAGGACCAGGCGGAAATCTTTGCCGGAGTCCGCCACGGAAAAACCATCGGAGCGCCAGTTGCCCTGCGCATCGAAAATCGCGACTGGGCAAACTGGGAAAAAATCCTGCCTGTCGAGGCCTCCGAAGACGATCCCGGCACCAAAAAACTCGTCGCCCCGCGTCCGGGCCATGCCGATCTGGCAGGCTCACAAAAATTCAACTATCACGACGCGCGCTACATCCTGGAACGCGCCTCCGCCCGCGAAACCGCCGCCCGCGTAGCCGCCGGAGCCTTCGCAAAACTGCTCCTCCGCGAACTCGGCGCGGAAATTGCCAGCCACACTGTCCAAGTGGGCCATGTAAAGCTCGATCGCGCCCCAAAGTGGGAAGAAATCCGCGCCATCAGCGGCAATCTCGAATCCCCATTGCGCTGCGTTGATTTCGCAACCGAAGAAAAAATGAAAGCTGAAGTCGATGCCGCTCTCAAGGCCGGCGACACTGTCGGCGGAATCTTCGAAGTTGTCGCCCACAATATCCCCGTCGGCCTCGGCAGCCACGCCCAATGGGATGAAAAGCTCGATGGCAGGCTCGCGCAAGCGGTCATGAGCATCCAGGCGGTCAAAGGGGTCGAAATCGGCGCCGGTGTGACCGCCGCAGGCTCTTACGGCAGCGAAGTCCAGGACGAAATCTCCTACGACAAATCCGCCCGCCGCTTTCGCCGCTCTTCCAATCGTGCCGGCGGCCTCGAAGGTGGCATCACCAACGGCGAAGATGTCATCGTCCGCGGCTACTTGAAACCCATCTCCACCCTGCGCCGCGCGCTGGGCACTGCCGACATGGTCACTAAAGAGCCGGTCCAAGCCGCCTACGAACGCTCCGACTGGTGCGTCGTTCCCGCCGCGGGCGTTGCCGGTGAAGCCATGGTCGCTCTTGTATTAGCCGATGCTTTTCTGCAAAAATTTGGAGGAGACTCCCTCGCCGAGACGCGCAGGAATTTCGACAACTATGCCCGACAAATCGACGAGTTCTAAGACGTTGGCCAAGGCCGGATCCGGAGCACCGGAGACTGCGACGGTCGCCGCGCCGGAAATTCCAGCGAAGCCCGTCAAAATCTATCCCATCGTCAAATTCGGCGATCCCATCCTCGAAAAACCCGGTGCGCCCGTCAAGAAATTCGACGCCGACCTCGAGCAGCTCATCGACGATATGTTCGCTTCCATGTACGCCGCGCAAGGCGTGGGCCTCGCCGCGCCGCAGATTGGCTTGAGCCTTCGCCTCACCGTCATTGACGTCACCGGCGGGAAAAACCCCGAAGCCAAAATCGTCCTCGCCAATCCTGAAATCATTCACGCCGAAGGAGAAGTCCGCGAAGAGGAAGGCTGCCTCTCCATCCCCGGCTTCCGCGGCTACGTCGTCCGCCCGCAATTCGTCACCGTCAAAGCCCAGAACGCCAAAGGCGAGTCCTACGAAATCCGCGGCGAAAATCTCCTCGCCCGCGCCTTCTGCCACGAAATCGATCACCTCAACGGCATCCTCTTTCTGACGCATCTCAGCATGCTCAAGCGCGACCTCATCAAGCGCAAAATCAAAAAGCTCCGGAAACAGGGCGAGTGGTAAATGCCGCAGCGAACCCGCTAGCGGCCGCAGAGGCGTAACGATGCGGCTACTCTTCTGCGGCACGCCCCAATTCGCCGTCCCCACACTCAAGCACCTCCTCGCCCAGCCGGATTTCGAACTCCTCGCCGTCATCACCCAGCCCGATCGTCCCCGCGATCGCGGCCACCAGATTTCATCATCCCCCGTCAAGGAAGTTGCGCTCGCCGCAAAGCTCCCCGTCCATCAACCTGAAAAAATCCGCGCTCCCGAAGTTCAGGAGCTCTTGCAGCGCTATTCCCCGGATTTCATCGTCATCATCGCTTACGGCCAAATTATTCCCGCACGCCTCCTCCCCATTCCCAAACATGGTTGGATCAATCTCCACGCTTCCCTTCTCCCCAAATATCGTGGCGCCGCCCCCATCAACTGGGCCATCGTCAACGGTGAAACGCGAACCGGTCTCACCACCATGCGCATCGACGCCGGTATGGACACGGGTGACACTCTTTTGGAGCACGCTCTCGAAATCGGTCCAAAAGAAACAGCACCCGAGCTGGCAAGTCGCCTTTCCGAAGCGGGAGCTCCGCTCATGGCAGAAACTCTGCGCGGCCTCGCCGCAGGAAAAACCGTTCCCCGCCCTCAAGACCATTCGCAAGCTACGCTCGCACCCACCCTGAAGCGTGAAGACGGTCGCATCGACTGGAACCGCACCAGCACCGAAATCTTCAACCGCATGCGCGGCTTCGCTCCCTGGCCGGGCGCGTACACCACCTTTCGCGGCCAGACCTGCCATCTCTGGGGTGAACCGGTGTCTAAAGAACTGATCCCTGCCTCAGGGGGAATAAGGAATGTCCCACCGGGCACGTTGCTCCCGGAGAAAGAGACTTTGCATGTCGTCTGCGGCGGCACAACCGTTTTGCGTGTTCTAGCAGTCAAACTGGAAGGGCGCAAACAAGTTTCCGCGTCCGAATTTGCCAATGGGGCAAGGTTGAAAACAGGTGAACTCTTTCGCAGCACCTGATTTGCGCGCAACGTACCGCTAGGGCATACTCGTTTTCTGCGCCATTGGCTTGGTTTCAATACACGAATTGATCGCCACCGCACCGGGAGCTTATTTTTCATGACCATTTCTGAACCGATTCGAACGCGAGGGAACTCACTCTCCCCCGCCATGGAATTCTTGCGCGTGACCGCTTGCTGCGCCCTTGCGGCGCAGCTTGCCGCCACGCCTTTGGCGTTCGCCGGAGGTGACAAGACTGTCACCACGCCAGCTCCAGCTGCCGCGGCCGACCCCGTGCTGAAAGCCATGCAAGGGGAACTCGCGCGCGCCACCACGGAACTAGGAAAGACCGAGCAGGCCCCCTACTACCTTTCCTACACCGTCTACGATCAGGAGTTCGTCGTTCTCGTCGGCGCTTATGGCAGTTTGTTGAACAACGTCTCCGCGCAGCGCCGCCAGGCCGATGTCACCATGCGCGTCGGCGCGCCCGAACTCGATAACACTCACGGCCAGAGCCGTCCGAGCGGCGTCACCTCCGGCACCCTTCCTCTAGGTGACGATCAGGATGCCCTCGCGCGCAACTTGTGGGAACTCACCGACCGCGAGTACAAGCGCGCTGTTCCCTCTCTGCTCAACGTTCGAACCAATACCGCCGTCCGCGCCGAAGAGGAAGACAAGTCCCCCGATTTCTCCAAAGAAAAGCCCCAAACGCATATCGGTGAACTCGCCGCCGCGCCTGCGCTCGACCGTACGGCATGGGAAGGTGAAATCAAGCGCCTCTCCGCTGCCTTCCGCAAATACCCGGAGGTCTACAACGCCACGGTGATCCTGCAGATTCAGAATTCCAAGTCGCGCATGGTCTCCAGCGAAGGTAGCGCTATCACCTCACCCAGTATTTCCGCGCGCCTGGTGATGGAAGCGCAAACTCGCGCCGAAGACGGCATGGAGCTCCTGCGAGTGGAAACGTTTCAGGCGCCAACGGCCAGCGGCCTTCCCGGCGAATCCGAACTGGCCGGCAAGGTCGACAAGATGGCCGCGGACCTCAGCGCGCTGCGCAAAGCTCCTGTCGCCGAACCCTACGATGGCCCCGCGCTACTGAGCGGGCGCGCCGCCGCCGTTTTCTTCCATGAAGTGCTCGGCCACCGCCTCGAAGGCCATCGCCAGCGCGACGAAGAAGAAGGGCAAACCTTCACGAAAAAAATCGGGCAGGAAGTCTTGCCGAAATTTCTCAGCGTCATCGACGATCCAACGACCCACGAAATGGCCGGAGTAAAACTGGCGGGTTCCTACGATTTCGACAACGAAGGCGAACCTTCGCGCCGCGTCGAAGTCATTGAAAATGGGGTCTTGAAGAATTTCCTGATGTCACGCATGCCCATCAAGAATTTCGGCAATTCGAACGGCCACGGCCGCAACCAGCCCGGCATCATGCCCACCGGCCGCCAGGGCAACTTGATCGTGACTTCCACGCAAACCGTGCCCGACTCGGACCTGCGCCAAAAACTCATCGACGAAGTGAAAAAACAGAACAAGCCCTACGGCCTGTACTTCGACGACATTCAGGGCGGCTTCACTCTCACCGGCCGCCAGTTGCCGCAATCGTTTCAAGTTTTGCCCGTCATCGTCTACAAGGTGTACCCCGACGGCCGCCCCGATGAACTCGTCCGCGGCGTGGATATCGTTGGCACACCTCTCGCAGCCTTGACCCGCATCTTGACCACCGGTGACCAGCAGCATGTTTTCAATGGCGTGTGCGGCGCGGAAAGCGGGCAAGTGCCCGTCGCGGCCGTCGCACCTGCGATGCTCTTCTCTGAAATGGAAGTGCAAAAGCGCGCCCACGAACACGAGCGCCCGCCCCTCTTGCCGCCACCCGGATTCGAAGATAGTGCAGCGGCCAAGGCCGCTCCAGAAAAGCCGGCGGTGAAACCATGAAAATCCTGCGCTCTTCTACCGCTTCGCGTCTGCTCATTCGAATGACGGGAATTCTCGCGGCCGCTTTTTTTGCAATGAGCGTGATTGTTGCTCGTGCCAAGGACGAAGCAAAACCCGCTCCTGACGCCGCCATGGTCGCGGCGCATGCCGCCGCAAAAGGCGATGGCCTCCTCGAAGCGCTGCTCACCGAACTCGATCGTTCGAAAGCTCAGCTCAAGATGGATCAGGTGCAAGCGCCTTATTACATCGAATACCGCGTAAATGAAGTCGACGACTTCGGCGCGGAAGCCGCCTTCGGCGCTTTGCGCGAAAATCAGCACGTCCACGTGCGAGTTCTCCGCGTCGTCGTTCGAATCGGCGACTACAAGCAGGACAGCTATTACGGCCGCGGCCAAGGCGAGACCACCATCCTTCCTCTCGACAACGATCCGATCGCGCTGCGTCACCAGATTTGGCTGGCCACCGACGACGCTTACAAAGCCGCCGGCCAGGCGCTGGCGGAAAAACAGGCCGCGCTTAAACAATTCAGCGCCGACCCAAATCCCGTCGATGATTTTGCGAAGGCGCCTCCGGTTATTGCCGTTGGCCCAACCGTGACGCTGAAAGTGGACGAAGCGACGTGGCGGAAAACTCTCGAAGATGTGACCAATCTTTACAAACAATATCCGGACATACAGTCGGTCTCCGCTTCCGCGCGCTTTTCCGCGATCAACGAATACCTTGTAAATTCCGAAGGCACAGTAACGCGCAGCGGAAAAACAACGTACAGTGTGCAGCTAAACAGTTCCGCACAAGCGGCCGACGGCATGCGGCTGGGCCGCAGCCCGGCGTACATGGTCGCGCGCATCGAGGAATTGCCTGCACGCGAAACGCTGCTGGCCGATGCGAAGAAAATGCTCGATACCGTTGTGGCGTTGCGCCAGGCGCCGATCGTCGAAGAGGAATACCGCGGGCCGGTGCTCTTTGCCGCCGACGCGGCCGATGACGTTGTGGCTTCGCTGATCGGACAAAATGTTTTAGGGCGAAAGCCGCAACTCGGGAAACCGAACCGCACCACCGGAGCGTTTGCAACCAGCTACAAATCGCGCGTGCTGCCGAATTTCATGACGCTGATCGATGATCCGACGATGAAAGAATTTCAGGGAAAGAGCGTCGTCGGAAATTATGCCGTGGACAGCGAAGGCGTGAAGGCGCAATCGGTAAACGTGATTGAAAACGGGGTGCTCACAAATTATCTCGTCGGACGCCAGCCCTTGCGCGACTTTTTCGATTCCAACGGCCACGGGCGCGCCGCGCCGGGTTCTTTTCCCGGCCCCAGCCTTGGCGTGCTGGTGGTGAAAAGTTCGGAAGCGCAAGCGCCGGGCGCGTTGCAGCAAAAGGTAATCCAGATGGTCAAAGACCAGGACAAGCCTTACGGCTATCGCGTCGAAACGCTTGGGCCGGGAAATTCACCGCGGCTGCTTTATCGCGTGTATGCCAAAGACGGCCACGAAGAATTGGTGCGCGGCGCGGTGTTCAACGAATTGGACATTCGCGCGATCCGCAACGACTTGATCGCCGCGGGCAACGATCCGCTGGTCAGCAACCGCGGCGGCGGCGCACCGTCGACCATCATTTGCCCTTCCCTTCTTTTCGGCGAACTCGAGGTAAAACGCGCGGACACCAGCAAGGACAAGCTGCCGGATTATCCGGCGCCTCCGCTGAAGAAGTGAAACGTTTTTAGTTTTTAGTTTTTAGTTTTTGGTTCTTGGTTCTTGGTTCTTGGTTCTTGGTTCTTGGTTTTTAGTCTCTAGCTTTAGCCCTTAAAGAAATTGCGTTTTGATTTCGGCCAGATTTTTTTCAAACGCCAGCCAGCTCCGCACTATGCGGGCATCTCACCTCCTGCTGACTCCAGACTGTTCACTCTGAACAGTTGACGGTAAACTAGTGCTGTCATGACTTTGCGCGAAAGATTCGAGTGGGTGACGCGGATGATTTTTCTGGTGTTCATCCTGGCGTCGGCGGCTTTTTTGAGCGCGATTACGGCGATGCGCATCGCGATTCACGGGCGCGAAGTGACGATGCCAAATCTCATTGGCGAGAATATTTCGGAAGCGAGCCAGATGCTGCAGTCGCGCGGGCTGGTGCTGCGCGTGGCGGACCGCGTTTACAGCGATCAGCCGATCAACGTGGTGGTGCGGCAGACGCCTCCTTCGGGGCTGCTGATGAAAGTTTCGCAGCAGGCGCATGTAGTGCTCAGTTTGGGGCAGCGGCAATTGCAGATTCCGCTGCTGGAAGGCAATTCGCTGCGCGCCTCGCGGATTGAATTGTTGCGCACGGGACTGCAGGTCGGCGAAGTGACCTCCGTGATGATGGCGGACCAGCCAGCGGATGCGGTGGTGATTCAGAATCCGAAGCCGGGAGCGGGAGCTTCTTCGCCGCGGGTGGACGTGCTGGTTTCGCAAGGACCGCGCGAGAGCGCCTTCGTGATGCCGCACTTGATCGGGCTGAATGAAGTTGATGCGCAGCATCGCCTGGACCAGGCGCAGATGCGGCGCAAAGTGAATTACGTGACGGCGCCGCAATGGCCACACGCCGCGGTGATCGACCAGACCCCGATGGGCGGCACGCGGATTCCGGTTTCGTCCATGATTGAACTGACCGTCGCGAATTAGCATCCCCTCTGGAAGCTCAAAACACCAAGACAATTTGAAATTTCGGAGTAGAATCCGCCCAACTGTAGGTTTCGGTCGGGAGGAATTATGCGAGAGTGGTCTCTAATCGTGCGAGTGTGTTGTGTGTGCGTTTTTGCCTCTTTGTTTTTTTTCTCCGGCACAGCGAATCCCTCAAAACCCTTTTCTGGAGTCCCGTTGGGGCATTCCATGGGACATCGCCACATACAAAAACCTGACTTTCTCGTACAAATGGGCCTGTTAATAAAACTACTATAGTAGGACGCAGCTCGGCTCTCTGTACCAATAAGCGCAATAAACATAAAAGTAAGTCTGTCTTTTTTTGAACAGGTGTTCCGAAACCGGTGGCACCCGCCCGAGTTCTTGGCTTTTTAATTGTCAGAAGTAGTGTTTCACAAAATCTCTTTGAAGGAAGACGAGCGCTGGCCGCGTCGGGGAGACAGAAGCGAAGTACGGAACAGAGTCAAAAGCCCCACACGCAAAACCGGCGTATGGGGCACCCGGCGGCAGCGCGATGGGTCGTGGAAAATGGCGCTGACGATTTGGAACCAGTGAGGAGAAACTAGATAGCAGGAACTAGAAGTCAGAAAAGTGAAATCGGAAGTTGGCGGGCGGGAAGAGGAAGAGAGATTTCTCTCTGCGCAGGCCGACCGATTCGCAGGAGCGAATCGGGAAGAAAAAGTCGGCCTGCTCCGTTCGAAATGACGGTGGGGCGGGGGCGGCGGTTATTGTAGTCTTTTGCCGTGACGCGCTAGTCGTCACTATCCGGGGTGACGGTCGAGGCTTGCTGGACATCGCTCTCGGCTTGTCCGGCTTCTTCCTGTTGGGCTTTCAGGGCGGCCTCAGCCGACAAGTCTAGCTGGGCCTGGCCATTGGGATTGAGTTTGGCATCCACCGGCGGACCGGAGGGAATGCCCTTCTTGCCCTGGTTTTCCGCGAGCTTGGCGAGGCCCTCGCTGACCTTGGCGCGGAAGTCGTTGTGCATGTCTTGAAGGTCGGTAACGGCCACAGCGATTTGAGTACCGGCGGCACAATCATTGCGCTGGCTGCTGGCGACGGAAACGTTGACGCTCTGGTTTGCGTCTGGGGTGTCCTGGACGCGCGTGAGGATGTCGCCAGGGCTCAAGGAGCATTCGGTGCCATCGGGCATCGATTCCGTGAGAACCGTGGAGACGACGAAGGTCTTGAGAGACGGATCCAGCGCCGCGGGAAGCTGCTCGGGACCGCTCTGTCCTGCCGACGGCGGAGCGCTGCTGACGGGAGCAGCGCTCTCAGGATTGTCGGCGGCGGCCTTCTCCGCGGCGATTTGCGCGCGCACTTCCTCGGCAATCAGCTGCTTCAACTCTGGAGTAATGGCGGCCTGGCCACCAGCTGCATCGGATGAGGCCGCGGCGGCGGCAATGGCTTGGGCGCGAGATTCATAGGCGGCCTGGAGATTAGCGGCCAACATATAGTCCGCCAGCCAAAGAGCGGCGGAGTCGTAGACAGGAGAAGGGGCAAAGTAGTAGCCAGAGAATCCATACCAGGGAGCAGCGCCCCAGCCCCAATCAAAGGCTACGGGCGAGGCCCAAGGATCGTAGGCCCAGGCGTAGTACGCGGGACCGTAGTAGTACGGCGAGACATAGAGGTAATACGGATGCCCGTGCCAGTAATACCCGCGATAGGCATAGGCGTAACGGCGGCCGCCAGAGAAATAGGTCCGCCGCATATAGGGATGACCGCCGCGAACATAGCCGTGCTCAGTAAAGCCGCGGCCGTGGCCGAAGCCGACAACTCGGCCACCATCCGGCTGGCGGGATTCAAAGCGGCGCTCGCCATGAGCACCGTGGCTGATGGTCATGCCAGTGCGGGAATGAATGGTCTTGATGTAGCCGCTACGATCGAAATTGGCTTTGGTCCCGCCACTGGTTTGAAGACTAATCTTCTTGCCTGCCGGGTTAATGTTGGTCGTGTGGCCAGCGGCGTTGGTGACACTTTTTCCGCCGCCAGGATGACTCACAACGACAGGTTCCCTGAATTCTCTCACGCTGTCGGTCTTGGCTGCGGGCGCGGTGCCGCTTGCCATGGTGTTCGTGGCGCCGCCAATTCGCACTCCAGATGTGTTGCCAGCGTGTGGCGTGGCGGAGGTACCTGTTCTGACTCCAATCGTCGTACCCGTGTGGGTGGCGCCGCCGGTGGGACCATTGGCAGGTTTGGCCTCATGTTTGGGGGCCTCTGCAGGTTTGGGAGCTTCGGCAGGTTTCGCATGTTCGGCAGGCTTGGGAGTGGCGGCGGGTTTGGGAGGAGGCGCCGCAGGTTTACTGGGTGCAGGAGCAAGAGGCTTTTTCTGTTGTGCCGCGGCAGAAGACGGCATGGCAATCAGAATCAGGGAAAACAGGAAACCCCAGACGACACTGTTTCTTCGTTGGCTTGAATTCACGCGACCCTCCTCGCAAGATTCCAGTCCATTCGAACGCCAAGAACTTTGCGCGGCATGAATCCGCGCAAGGCGCCCGGACCCAGGGAGAAGAGAATCGGGCCGGGCATATTAAACCCTGTTAGAAATCCGTCTCCATCTAAACTGCTGCAGGAAGTGACACTTCCCATATTTTACGATGGCTTGTCTGTACAAAAGCCAAGCTGACAAATTCGAGGTTCCAAAATGTCATCAGGGCCGGATGGCGATTTGGAAGCAGTGAGGAAGGCGGATACACGCTGCGGAAAGATGCCGGGCGTTACAGGAGCAAAGCACCGGTCTGAAGACCGGCCACTACTTCGGAATGACGGTGAGGGCGGGGGTGGCGTTGTGGGTTGGGCTGAATTCTTCGCGGGCTAGTTTCTTCCTTGTTCCTGGCTAGTGCACCCTTCTTGCTTTACTTGCAATACCGGCAGTGAGTCTTTCGTTTGATACTTTTCTCTGGACTTCGCTCTGTTCCGGCCAATCCTGTGGGAGGCTTTGAAAATAGTGCCGACGGAGAGTAATCCTCCCAATTTGTGCGCAGCTACAGCGGCCAAGCCCATTGATGCGACACATCCGCAGGATGCGCAATCGGGATTGCCGCCAAACTGGCATGGGGTGATCTTTGTCTGCAGGTCTGCCGACAACGTCTGGGTGGTGAGCGCGAAGATACAATCTTCGGGGCTGTGTGGCGGCGAGGCGAACTGCCGAATAAGCACTTCCGGCATGTCCAGTTTCGAATATTGCTTTCGCAATTGCGTCATGTCCGCAATGGCCCGCGCGCGCTCCTCGGAAGTCAGGATTTCCGGCATCTGATCTCCAACCTGAGGAGTGAATAGACTGAACCAAACCTTCTTGACCTCCGGGCGCGGTGTCCAGAATTCCAGGAATTCGGCCAAGTAGCCCGGCCGCTTCATCATTTGACCTGTAACCGTGCAATGAACCGTGATTCGCTGCCCCTCGATGTTTCTTAGAATACGGTCGTAGGTCGCAGGCGCTCGCCGGACATCGTGTTCCGGTTGCAGCCCATCAATGGATACGACTACCTGCAAACGCTCCAGACCGGCCCAAGTCGGACCCATTGTTCGAAAGGCGCTGGTAACAATCTGCAGGTGGATTCCGCGTCCCAGTAGGGGCGGAATCAGCAACTCTAGTTCTCGAAAGCGGACCAGCGGGTCGCCTCCAACGATTGATAAGTGCAGAGGCTTCAGCCGGTCGACGACTTCAAGAACTCCGTCAACCAGGGATTGGCCCCTTCGATCGTTCAGGTCGCGCAACGTCTTTCCGCCGCCTAAATGCGCGTCTTCATACGCGTAACAGCCCGGACACTTCAAAGGACATTCCCGAGTGATTTCTATCGAGAGGGAGGGTGATTGACCCTTGAGGATCTTGCCCCAAGCTTGAATAATCTCAGAGGTGCGCACCGGTGAGGGCCTCGTGGGAGAGACTGGGGGTCTCCACCACTCCCAAAGCTAGCACACTATTCGCAAGGGACCATAGCGCCAGAAGCTAGTGCCCGATCAACGAGTGGAGCGAGACGGACGCGAAGTTCATGAGAGTGAATCGTGTGGAAGTAAAGTTCAGGGCCTGCCACCGGCCCTTGATGACGTTGGCAGCTAATTGCTTGTGACCAGGAAGCTTTGGAAGCTTTTGACTGCGGCTGCTTCCGTATCGTAAACATCGAAAACGGTCAGCAGCTTGGTCATTTGCATGATTTCGTGGAATTTTTGGCCCAGGCGGCAGAGACGCACGGACGCACCGCGGTTTTTGGCGCTGAGATGCGCGGCGACCATAGCGCCGAGCCCCGAGCTATCGATGTATTCGATTTCGGCCATGTTCAGAACGATCTTCTTTTTTCCTTCGGCGATCAGGCTCTTGAGTTTCTCGCGGAAAGAAGTGCTCTCCTCGCCCAGCACAATACGACCGTTCAATTCCACCACGGACACGCCATCTACTTCCCTGTCCGTCATTTTTAGACTCATGCTGATTCCTCCTTCGCCGGTGACAGCCCGCGCGGCGAGTCCTAGGGTACAACACGCCCACGAAGGCCAAACTGTACCAAAACGCACACTTCCCGTGACGATTCGTGGAGGCTACACTTGTCGGAATCCGAGAGCAAGCAAGAAAACCGTCTCACTGTTTCAGAGTGTGCCACCGGCAAGGGAAAGCGGCTTCAGGGTGGAGGAAGTGCGAATGCGGTTGAGCAGGGCTACCAGGCGGGGACAGTCCTGGTCTGTTATCGCGGTGAATTTCAGACCCAATCCTCCGCTGGGAGTGCGATGACGCACAACAGCTTCCGCGCGAATCTGCCCTTCCTGAACAAGCAAATCCAGCTTGGCTTTCGCGCCAAGGGGCGGCGGAACTGGCGTTGAGAGGAACAGGCCCCCAACGCTGAGGTCACAAACGCGGGAAACATCGTCCATGCCTTCACAGCGCCAATAGACCCACACATCGCCCAACGTTTCGACACGGGAACTCATTCTTCTGGAATAGGCTGGCCTTGCGAAAGCGGTTGCCACGGATCTCCTTTGGCCTTGCGTGCTTGAGAGATATAAGGACCCCGACGCAGGGCTGTTGCAGAAGATAGTTGGAGGCGCGGCAGCGAACAATCAGGGGAATACCTTAAATGACGCTCAGAATTCACCTGATTGCAGGGGAACACCGCGGGCGGATTTCAAAAGGGCGCGTACTATTGCTTAGGTAGGGTGCGGTTGCTATATTGCGCGGGCCCGCATCCTCAACCTCTAAAGACATGGCCGGACACCGGCCCCGTTGCGGCGAAAGCGTTCCAGGCTTCCGCGAGCACGGGGAATTTCCGGTAGCGGCCTTGTTATCCAAGGGAGGTTCCCATGAAAGCCAAGTCCTCGATGGCTGCCAAGATTTCGTTGCTGTTTGTGCTGGCTTTGCTGCTGCCTTGCTTCGGGCGTGCTGCACGCGGAGCCCAGCTGGTGGTGGATGACGACAAAGTGGAGTGTCCCAATGCGGGTTTTACGCACATTCAAGACGCGATTGACGCGGCCTCTCCCGGGGATCATATCCGGATCTGCAAGGGCACCTATGTGGAGCAGCTTACGATTCGCAAGGCGCTAGATATTGATGCGGACAGCGGGGCTGTTCTGATGCCCAATGCCATGAAGCAGAACACGACGAGCCTCTTCGATGGAGCGGGGATCACGACGGCGATCCTGGTTGCCGATACGACCGATGTTTCCATCAGCGGGTTGACAGTGGATGGCGTGAACAATGGCATTTCGGAGTGCGCGCCGGACATGGAAGGCATTACTTTCCAAAATGCATCGGGAAGTATTGAGCGAGCGGCAGTTCGCAATTTTAAGCTGGGCGCCGGGCTGGGCGGCTGTCAATCCGGCACGGGGCTTTTCGTGCAGAGTGGCGGAGGCGGGATTTCGAAGGTGGCGATCGAAGACTGCACGATCCACGATTTTCAGAAAAACGGAATTACGGCGAATGAGATTGGGACTACGGCATTGATTCGGCGCAACGTCGTGACGGGAATCGGACCGACGGCGGCGATCGCTCAGAACGGCATTCAGATTGGATTTGGCGCCGGAGGGGCGATTACAAGGAATAATGTGACCAACAGCGTCTTTTCCACTTGCACCACGGTTGCAACGTGCACGGCGGTGGCCACAAATATTCTGGTCGAGCAATCCGATGGCGTGGAAGTCTCCGGAAACCGCGCGGGGATCAGCCAAGTGGCCATTTTTGTGAATGGCAATCGCGCCGCAGTGGAACGAAACGACACTTTTGCGACGAGCGTATTCGACGGCATCCGTGTGGAAGGCAACCAGGCGGAGGTCCGGCGCAACCGCGTATTTAATGGGGCGGAGGCCGGCATCTTCGTTGTGGGAAACAACAACGTGCTGGAAGACAACGTCATCACCGAAGCAGCCATCGGCATTCTCAAGGAGACCGGCTCCATGGGGAATCTGATCGCCATGAACCGCTTCTTTGACACTCCCATTACGGTTCAGGATCCGACGTCAGCCGGATTGACGAAGAAGATACAGCCAAAACGTTAGAGATGACTAGAAAGCAGGAAAGGGGAAAGTAGAAGACATTAATCCTGGGCGCTGCAAGTGCATTGCCCTTCAACGGTTGGCATTGGCGGGGATGAAGCGCATGCAGGGGCAGAAGCCTTTGCGCTTGCCGGCGGCTTGGCAGGAGTATTTGAGGGCGGCGTGGTCGATAGCGCGGTGGCCGCAGGAGCAGAGTTCGCGGCCGCGCTTTTGCAGTTCGTCGAAGGAGAGTCCGCGGGTTCCAATGTGGCGTTCTTTTTCTTCAGCGGTTTTCGTGGTCATGGGTCCTCGTTGCGTTCTTTGGTGACAGCGCGGGCTAAGCGAAGAGCTGACTGAAGAATGCCCTTTTATCTTGCGACAGCGGCGGGTGGTTTTCCAGCATTCTTTCGGAGCGCTCGACAGTGGCGAGGTGAAGTCTAGCGCGGCAATGTGTTTTCTTCGCCGCGTAGAAAGGAAGAACCGGTCTGAAGACCGGCCTCTACACAGGCGGCCGGGCTGAAGCACCGCGCCCAAACAAGCAAGATGCGTTGGTTGCTTTAGGGTAGAGTCTCCGACCGGATCGGGACGGCCAGGACAGATTGCGATGGGGCAAAATCGCAACGAAGAAAAAGCTTGACAAATTATACTGTGTGACACATAGTGTGTGTGGCACATTGTACGGTGCATGGTAGGTGGAGATTGACGGTAGACTTGGCGAAGCTGGCGGATTCGGACCTGTTTGAGAATTTGCGAATGGAATTGCGGCGCGGGTCGCTGATTATCGCGGTGCTGGCGCAGCTTCGCGAGGAGCACTACGGGTACGCGCTACGGAAAGCGCTGGCGGAACTGGGGATGGAGATTGAAGAGAGCACCCTGTATCCGCTGCTGCGCCGGCTCGAGAGCCAGGGGCTGCTGGAGAGCGAATGGCGCGAGGAAGATAAGCGGAACAAGCGGTTTTACCGGCTGTCGAAAGAAGGCGTGCACATCCTCAAGCAATTGCTGGAGGAGTGGAACAGTTTGAATTCGTCGTTAAAGAGGATTGTATAGGAGCACTGTATGGATCTACTCGAACGTTATTTGCAAGCAGTTCGAACATACCTGCCCAGCAAGCAGCAGGACGACATCCTCAAGGAACTGGGAGAGAATCTGCGGACGCAGATTGAAGACCAAGAATCCGAGTTGGGGCGGCCGCTGAACGAAGACGAGATGGCGGGGTTGCTGAAGAAGCACGGCCATCCGTTGTTCGTGGCCATGCGTTACCGTCAAACGCGGCATCTGATCGGTTCGACCCTCTTCCCTGTCTATTGGCTAGTGATGAAAGCAATTCTCGCCGTTGTGGGATTCGGGTATGCGGTTTCGGCGCTGGTGCTGATTGCGGAGGGGAAATCCTTCCTTGAGGTGTTTGGAGCAATTTTCAGCTACATCGGAGCGGTGCTGCCGACTTTTGGGTTTGTGACGATTATTTTCGCCATCCTGGACATCGGCAACAGCAAATTCCGTTTGTTGGAAAAAATAACCAAGGACTCGAAAACGAAATTCGATCCGCGCTCGCTTCCGATGCTGAGGCCGGCATCGGACACGCCGGACTCCAGACCCATTCCTCGTTACAAAACAGCGGTTGAATTGTTCTTCAGCGCGGCGTTCCTGCTGTGGTGGATTCGCGTGGGGCCGATACGCAAGCTGGCGCTATTCGTGGTGCTGGGACCGGTGGGCCTGGCGGACAAGATTCCGTTTCAGCTGGGGCCGGCGTGGAACGCGGTGTACTGGCCGGTGATATTTCTTTCACTCATTTCCATCGCGCAGCAAATCGTGATGCTCCTGAGTCCGGACAGGCTAAAGTTCCATTCGTGGATGCGGCTCATAGCGAACGGCGGGAGCGTGGTAGTTCTGTACCTTTTGACACGCTCCAACGAATTATTTGTGATGGCGGCGGGAATCGCAGATGCCGCGAAATTTACCGAAGCGCTGCGCAACGTCAACCTGGCCTTGCACTACGGAATGATATTCACCGCCATCCTTACGGTGGTTGAATGCTTCAAACAAATCCTCCGGCTCATACGCATCGGACGACATCCGGCGACCGCGGCAAGCACGATGGTATGAGCATCCAGCGGAGTAGGAGCGCCGGGGCAAACTACGAGAGAATGTGCACCGACCGAGGCAGCCCGGACGATTACTTCGCGGGGTCCTTCTTGTGCAGTGTGGTGCACATGGTTAGGGCAGTGTTGGGATTGACGGCGCTGTCACCGGCGTCGACCAACTGGATGATGCCCTGCTTGTCGATCACAATGTTGGCGCGCAGAGCCCACTCGTAGCCTTCGCTATTTTTCGCCGGGTCGTAGGTTTTGAGGATGCCATAGGACTTGAGCATCTTGCGGTTCATGTCGCTGAGGAGGGGGAAGGTGACGCCGATTTGCTTGGCGAAAGCGGCGTTGGCGGCGGGACTATCCACGCTGACGCCGAAGACTTCTGTATCTGAGGTGTCGATTTTACCGGAGGCGATTCCAGCCTGGACCGCCTGAAGTTGTTTCGTTCAACCACCTGTGAAAGCCAGGACGTAGACGGCCAGGTAAACGTTTTTCTTGCCGCGGTAGTCGCTGAGCTTGACGGTTTTCCAGCCGTCACTGAGGAGGGTGAAATCGGGGGCGACGTCACCGACCTTAAGGGTCATTTTTGCAACTTGGGACTTTTCGGCTTGAGGCAGAACCGGAGCAGCAGCGAGAGCGGCCGCGACCAGAACGCCCAGCGCGATGTTGCGTTTCATCAAGAACCTCCCATTTGGGCTAGAATGCAAACACCAGCAGCAGCTTACACCCCGCCCATTGAGTAATACCACCGGAAGAGCACAGATATTCCAGGACGAAACCCGTTCGAATGATATTGGGGGAACTTCCGGGGTTGGAAGCGCGTATCTTTGAGCACGAGGGAGGTCTTATGAAGAAACAAAATATGGGAAATCGAAATCGCGGGGTAGACGGCGTCAAGACCGGGACCTTGGGCTGGCTTGTGCGCTTTGGAGTGTGCTGTAGCGTGCTTGGTGGGGTGACGTTGATGGCAGTGAGTTTGGCGCATGCTGGCGGGCCTCGAACGGCGCAGGAGCAGGATAAGGACAGCGCGGGGATCGTCTTCGGCAAGCAAGCAACTTCCAAGGAAGTGGGGCTGCCGGTGTACCCGGGAGCGAAGCTGCACAAAGACGAGAAGGACGATTCGGCTTCGGTGCATATGGGGATTTGGGGGAGCACGTTTGGGTTCAAGCTGGCGGTGATGAAGATGGAGTCGAATGACGCGCCGGAGAAGATTGCGGAGTTTTACAAGAAGGCGCTGTCGAAGTACGGGGCAGTGCTGAATTGCTCGGACGGTTCGCAAAAGAACGATGGCAAGGATTCGAACAAGCTGCAGTGTGACGATGACAAACCGGAAAAGGGCGGAATGGTTTTTAAGGCGGGGACGAAGGAGAAGCAGCACGTCGTGGCGGTTCAGGCCAATGGGCAAGGAAGCTTGTTCCAGCTGGTGTACGTGGAAGCGCGGAGCGACGAGGACAAGAAACCGTTGTAGAGATTCCGTTCCGACGATGAAACTCCGCGGGCGTAGTTTGTGCATATGCATGCTGATGATGGGGGCTGCCGCAGTGCTGGGCGGAGGAATTTCTTTCGGGCAGCAGCCGATCCAAGTGGCGGTAAACCTGGTGAACGTTGCGTTTTCCGCGCGGGACGGGCGTGGCGCGCTGGTGGAAAACCTTACCAGGGATGACGTGGAAGTATTGGAAGACGCGGTTCCGCAGAAGATTTCCTTTTTTGCAAAAAGCACGGATGTTCCGCTGACGCTGGGGTTGATCGTGGACGCGAGCGGCAGCCAGGATCACTTTTCAAAGCAGCACGAACAAGACCTGGAAGTGTTTCTGAAGGAAGTCCTGGGGCCGAAGGACCGGGCGTTTCTGGTGACGTTCGCCAACCACATACGGCTAGTGAGCGACTTTTCACACTCTGGGCCAGAGATTGTGGAGCGAATGAAGGCGTTCCAGCACCGTGACAAAGACAGGCGCAAAGGCAAGCACGTGGAGTTTCCGGAGCTAGGCCCCGAGGAAGAGCGAGATCTGGGGACAGCGTTTTACGATTCGATCTACTACTCGGTGACGGAGAAGCTCAGGCGCGAGCAAGGACGGCGGGCGCTGCTGATTTTCAGCGATGGGGAGGACAATTCCAGTTCGCACGACATGATGACGACGATCGAGACGGCGCAGGGAGAAAACGTGGTGCTGTACAGCATCCGGTACACGGAGAAAGAGCATGGGAAGGTGACGGCGCGAAATAAGTATGGGACGAGCGTGATGGACCGGCTTGCCAAGGAGACTGGCGGAGCGCACATCGATGCGGAGAGCACCGACCCGCATACGTATTTCCGGCAGATTGCGGAGGAGTTGAGGACGTCATATGAGCTGGCGTATTACCCGACGAACGGGGACAAGGATCAGACATTTCATAAGATTGTGATCCGGCCCAAACAAGCGGGAGTCAAGATTCGAACGAAGACGGGGTATTTTTCGAGATAGTCAGCCAGTTAGGGGGTCGAGGGTGAGAGTTACCACGGATTCTTGGGGACCACAACCATCTTTCAAGGGGCGATAGGAAGTCTTTTTCATGGCGTCGAGGACGGCATCGTCGAGGACTTTGCTGCCACTACTCTTTTCGAGCGAAACATGGGATACGGAGCCGTTCATTTCAATCGTGTACTTGACTGTGGGGCCTGACTTTGCTCCTTTCAGGTCTTTCGGCCATTTAACTTTCATCTTGTGAAGGGCAATTGCGGCGCATTCGGGACGGCTCTGTTGGTTCTGCGGCCCGGCACCAGAATGGGAAATCCCGATCAGACTAAGAATTAAGAGAAGAGCAAGCCGCAACAGGATCTCGTTGTTCCTGCGCAGAAAGATGAGACTCACGAGATGAACTCTCTCCGGTTGAGAAGCGGATCGCCGGTAGCCTGAACATCCTCGATGTAGAGTTCAGCGGCTTCTTCGATGTTTTTGAGAGCTTCCTCGCGCGTATCACGTTGGGAAACGCAACCTGGCAGGCTGGGTACAACGGCGACATAGCCTCCATCACTTTCGCGCTGCAGGATGTCGGTGTAACGCATCGGCGTCCTCCGAATCAACAATACCTTAACGCAAATAGCCCCAGTTGTGGAGTTTGTCGGAGTCCTCGGCCCAGCGGTCGCCGATGTCGGTGCGGTAATACATGTTGGGGATGAGGACGTTTTTGGTGCGGGAGTAGACCTGGGCCTGGGCCTGCTTCATGGTTTGGCCGAGGCCTACGACGACGAGAACGACGCCGGAGGTGCCGGCGATGAGCCATTGGCCGTTGACGATTTTTACGTCTTCGATGTGAATGCCTTCGGTTGCAGGTTTCTTGAAAACGATAGCGTTGTTTTTGGAGAAGGATTCGAAGGTGGCGTCGTCGTCAAAGGGGAACGGCGGAACGACGATGCGAATGCCGATTTGAAAGCCGCTGCGCGTGCGCCATTTGGGCTCGACGCCTGTGGCGAGCTCCCAGAAAAAATCGCTGATGGGCGTGAGCATGCCTTCCTGCTGGATGCTGATGGTGGGGTAGCCGAAACGGGAAGTGAATTCGAGCGGGTAGATGCCGTTGTTGTTGACGATGCAATTCAGGTCGATGTAACCGACGTAACCTTCTTCGGCGAGCTTGGACTCCATTTTGAGAAGGGTGCGATTGAAGAGGAGATTGGGCTCGCTCCAGAACATGGCGGTGCCCATTTCGCCGGTGGGCGGCCCGACTTCTCCGGGGAATAGTTTTTTGTGCTCGAAATTGATGTTTACGGGCGTGACGAATTTCTTGCCGTTGAAGAAAGCGCCGACGGCGACTTCGACTCCGTTGATGCGGCGCTGGAGTTGGAAGACTTTGATTTCGTCGGAGAAGGCTTTTTTGTAAGCCTCGAGCATGCGGACGACGTCGTCGCCGTCTTCTTCTTCGCCAACGAAGAGGCGGCGCTTGACGTTTTGGGCTTCGCCGCTGGGCTTGATGACGTAACGGTCGGGATTCTTCTTGACGAATTCGATGGCGAGATCGAAGGAGTCGAAGTCTTCGTAGGGAATAATGGTGACGCCTGCGGATTTGAGCTGCTCCTGTCCGAAGGAGCGATCGTCCTCGAGGCGGTCGGTGTAAGCGGTGCCGCCGACAACTGGCTTGCCGCCGGCGCGGAGGGCCTGGGCTTTCTCGCCCTGGCCGAGGGTGTCGTCGAAAACGACGATGTCGGACCACTTGGCATCTTTTTCCCAGTCCTTGGATTTGGGGACGAAACCGTCGGCAATGTCGCGCTCTTTTTCCGCCTCGATGTAGTAGCGGACGTCGTGGCCTTCTTTAAGAACCTGCCAGGCGATGTCACCGATAAGGCCCGAGAGCGAAACAAATAGAAATTTGCGTTTGTCCATTTTGCGAGGGCGCAGCTCCTCACTGCGAATAGAAGAAAGATTGTAGTCGAAAAAACGGCCAGCGATTGTTACAGCGAGTTAAATAAGCTCTGTGGGCGGTTGGCTGGAGGGCAGGGGTAAGTTTTCGCGACAAACAAACAGTTACTGTGGCCCGTGCTGGGGTTGCGCTTGCGCGCAGGCCCGGGCACGGTCGAGCAGGAATTCGGTCTCGCGCGCGTTGCGCGTGAGCGATGCTGCACGCTCGAACTCCGCCTGTGCGTCGGCGAAGCGCCCGAGCTTGAAGAGAAAGTCGCCGCGGACGCTGGGCAGAAGATGGTATGCCTTGAGAGAAGGCTCCGAGGCAAGCGTATCGATGAGCTGGAGACCCGCAGCCGGGCCGGAGGCCATGCCGAGAGCGACGGCACGATTCAGCTCCACAATCGGAGAGGATGTGATTTGCGCGAGTGCCTCGTAAAGAGCCACGATGCGCGGCCAATCGGTTTCCGCAGGCGTGCGCGCTCGCGCGTGACACGCGGCGATTGCCGCCTGGAGCGCGTAGGGGCCTCGCGCGCTGGAGAGCCTTTCGGCACGTTCAAGCGCGGCTAGTCCGCGACGGATTAGGAGTTGATCCCATCGGGAGCGATCTTGATCCAACAACAGAATGGGCTCTCCGGACGGGCCAACGCGAGCCCTGGAGCGAGATGCCTGGATTTCCATCAGCGCGACGAGGCCGTGAACCTCGGGCTCGTTGGGAGCGAGCTCGGCCAAGATGCGCCCGAGACGCAGGGCGTCCTCGCAGAGTGCAGGGCGAAGCCAATCGTCGCCGACGGTGGCGGTGTAGCCCTCGTTGAAGACCAGATAGATGACTTCGAGGACCGACGAGAGGCGTGCAGCGCGGTCGGTGCCCCGGGGAACCTCGAAAGGAACGTGGGCGTCGGCGAGCGCGCGCTTGGCCCGCACGATGCGCTGGGCGACGGTCGGCTCTGGGACGAGGAAGGCGCGCGCGATCTCCTCGGTGGTCAGGCCTCCGAGCAAACGGAGTGTTAGAGCGACGCGGCCTTCGGAAGAAAGCACGGGATGACAGGCGGTGAAGATCAAGCGCAGGAGGTCGTCTCCGATATCATCGTCGATTGCGGTTTCGAAATCCGCCACGGCCCTCTCCTGCCGAGCCTGGAACTCGCGGCCAAGCTCTCCGTGCTTGCGCTCGAGCAGCTTGCTGCGGCGGAGCCGGTCGATGGCACGATGCTTCGCTGCGGTCATGAGCCACGCGCCTGGGTTATCGGGGATGCCTGACTGGGGCCACTGCTCGAGCGCGGCGACAAGGGCATCCTGGGCGAGTTCCTCGGCCAGACCCACGTCACGGAGAATCCGCGCGAGACCGGCGATGATCCTGGCCGACTCGATGCGCCAGACTGCGTCGATAGCGCGATGTGTATCGGTAGCCGTCACGGCTACCGATCACACCACGTTCGATCCATCCGTGCAAGCCGGGGCAACGCAACCACTTCTTCTTCTTCGCGGACTTGGAGCGCTCCTATCTTTTGGGAGCGAAGTCTTCCGGCCCGAGGAGCTGGCGAACTTCGGTTTCACCCTCCCAGCCCGGCCAGTGTTTTTTGTGAAGTTCCATGAAGGCCAAGGCCCCTTCGAGGGCTTCCTTTTTGGATTTGTACTCAAGAATCGCAAACCCGCCTACGACTTCCTTGGCCTCGGTGAAAGGCCCGTCAATCGCGTTTATGTTCCCTTTCGAAAGCCGCACACGCGTACTCGCAGCAGTCGCGGCCAGTCCGCCGCTGATTACCATCGTGCCGGCCTTGACGGCGTCTTCGCCAAGCTTTGCCATTACTTCCATGAATCCCTGGGGCGGAGGCCCCTGGTTTTCAGAGTGCTTGACCATCATCATGAATCGCATCGTTCTATCTCCATTCTGGTTTAGGATTGCGAGCCGGGTTTGCCGATCGGCCTCGACTGGCGGAACCTGGCTCTATTTGGGCGTCGAATGAGCGATGGTGAAATCGACATTCGAACGATCTTTTTCAGGATCGAAGTCCACTACGACTACGGCTTTGCGGCCTTCCGTTGCAGCTCATCGCGCAAGGCCTGCTCGCGCGCGGCGTCTTCAGGAGGAAAGACTTCAGCTGGAAAGTCAGACACCTCGTAGACCTGGCGGATCTCGACCTCCGTGCCCCCATCGAAAGGGGCGCGCTTAAGCCATTCCACGGCTTCCTCCATGGACTTTACCTGCCACAGCCAGAAGCCCCCGATGAGTTCCTTGGTTTCGGCGAAGGGCCCGTCAATCACGGAGCGCTGCTTTCCCGAAAACCTGACGCGCTTGCCCTTTGAACTTGGCTGGAGCCCCTCGCCGGCGAGCATCACGCCGGCCTTTGCGAGCTCTTCATTGAACTTCCCCATGGCGGCGAACATCGCCCTGGTTTCCTCGATCGGTAGAATCCCGGCCTCGGAATTCTTGTTTGCTTTGATTAGCACCATGACTCGCATCTTCTACCTCCTTGTCGTTCGGTTTCCTGTTCGAACCCGGTCAATAGTGTCGATCCCGAGCGACTGAAGCCGGGCCCTACTTACGCGTCGAACCAGAGGCAAATAGATCGACAGATCCGCCATATTATTTTCGGCGGTAATTGCTGGGCGCAGGCATCCCGTCGATTCTTCTCGCGAAGGCAGCCCGGAAAAATACTGCTCCAACGAGGACGAAGAGCAACCAGAATGATAGCAACATTTGGAAGAAACCCTGCAAGAACAGCTGGTGGTCAAGGAAGCAGGACCACAGAGCTTGAGAGACCAGGAGCAGGACTAGCGGGGGCAACAAGCCTACGGCATCCCCGGGGGTAATCCCGAGGGGACATCTCGACTGGATTGCAGCCCCATGGAGGCTTTCGAGGAGGATAAAAAGCCCGACCGCCGCTACGATCGCGGCTACGAGTAAGTTGGGGCCCCGGGAGGGGTTGCGAAGCGGCATCATGTACGGCTCCTGAACGGCACGTTCTTTGGCCTCACTTACATGTCGCGCGAGAGAAGGCAAAATCGACAGGCTGCAGGTTTTTATTCTGGAAGTCCCGGATCAAAGGGGGAGAGAGAGAAGATTTAGCCTGCTGGCTATCTTGCTGCTAGCAGATTGCCGGTGCTTGGGCACGAACCTGGACCTAATGGAGGCAACCCCGGGTGGAGCGAGGCAGCATCAGAGAGAAGGGGTAGCCTAGGCAGGCCTGGCTGTTGGGGCAAAGTTGTTGTGCGGGCTGGCCTTTCGTTCAGGGTATACTTGGATGTTCCAAGCTGAGGGAAAAGCGATAGCTCGCAGGGCTGGCGTAGACTGCGGGAAGGAACCCCAGATGTGCAAGAGAGGTGAAGATTGCAGCGAACTTCGTTAGCGAAGACCGCCAAGCGTTTGATGCTTGTATCGCTGAGCGGACTGTTTCTGTTCAGTGCCACCCGATGCGATGCGCAAATTTTCCGCAAAAAGAAGAAAGTCAATAAGTCGACCAGCGCGGAAAATACGGCCGAGCCGGACAAGATTCTGTATGACAAGGCCATGGACGACATCAAGCACGGACGGCAAGAAGTCGGCCGGCTGAACATGCAGACGCTGATCAATACGTATCCGGACAGCGAATACCTGGCCAAGGCGAAGCTGGCGATTGCCGACTCGTATTACAAAGAGGGCGGCAAGGCGAACATGACGCAGTCAATCCAAGCCTACAAAGATTTCATCGTGTTTTTCCCATTCATGACGCAAGAAGCGGCGTATGCGCAGTTGCAAGTAGCAATGGCGCATTACAGGCAGATGGAAAAACCGGACCGTGACCGGACCGAATCGCGCGCGGCGGAAGATGAATTCCAGACTTATCTGCAAAAATATCCGAATGACCCGCTGGAAGGAAAAGCGGAACAGCACTTGCGTGAAGTACAGGAAGTGCTGGCGGAAGGGGACTTCCGCATCGGGTACTACTATTTCACGAAGGGCGACAAGAAGGCGGCGGAATCCCGGCTTAGGGTTGTGACGAGCCGGTACCCGCTTTACAGCAAGGCGGACCGAGCCCTCTGGATGCTGGGAAACATCTGGGAAGGAACGGAAAAGAAGGAGTTCGCGGCCAATTATTATGCGCAGATTGTGCGCAATTATCCGCTCTCGCCGCTGGTTCCGGATGCCAAGAGCCGGTTGCAAGCAATGAAAGCGCCGATACCACAGCCTGATCCGAAAGCGGTGGCCTGGATGACCGCGGAGCAAAATGCGCCGCGCCCGCGCCCCAGCTTGATCAAGAGACCGATGGGATTCTTCAAGCCCGGACCCGTGCAGGAACTGCAAGTGGCCTCGCAGATAGGTAAACCCCAGCTGGAACCGGAATCCGATAGTTCCGCGGGGACGGATATCTTGACAGGTGGTGACCAAACGCGGAAACCGGGAGCGGGCAGCGCGATTGTTGCTACGGTGGCTGCGGGAGGCGGTGGCGGAACAACGGGAACAGGTGGGACGGCAGAAAACGTGGCGGCCCCAACAGACGGAAGCGCCGCGACTTCTGGGGCACAGCCTGATCCTAACGCCCCAGCGACACCTGCAGAGCCCGACAAGGCAGCTGTTGATCCCAATAAACCGGCCGCTACGAGTGATTCCGCGACTGGGAGCGGCACAGCTCCTGCCGCAACAGCAGACGCAGCGGCGAGTACGGGACAAGCTACAGACGCACCCAAGACGGATGCCACGCCAGCGCAAAACGGCGACAACAAAGACGCTAAGAAAGAATCGACCAGCAAGAAGAAGAAGGGGCTAAGGAAACTCGTTCCCTGGTAGACGCTGGCCGCAATTGAGGCGTATAGAGAGGCACAGGGGTGCGGTTAGGTTCCGCGCCCCTTTGCTTTTTTGGGGGCTGATGAGGGGGCCACCGAGGGGCGAAAAGACCATATTCATTTCCGACACATCATAGGGCCGTTGGCGTTGACGCGTGCCTGTTCGGGTGCTCCAATATAGCGAAGGCGATTCACTATGGCCGCGCAGAGGCAGGCGTGGCGCCCATGGGTGTGGAATTGCCGGAGGACGTTTGGTGCCAAGAATTCTGGTTGCGGACGACAACAGCAACATCCAGAAGATGGTGGGGCTGGCCCTGAAGGATCAGGGCATTGAAGTCGTTGCCGTGGGCAACGGCGAAGCGGCCGTGCGGAAAATCTCCGACATAAAACCGGATTTGGTATTGGCCGACGTATTCATGCCGGTTCGAAACGGCTATGAAGTTTGCGAATATGTAAAGACGGACGCCACACTGTCGCACATCCCGGTAATTTTGCTGGTGGGAGCGTTCGATCCACTGGATGAGCAGGAAGCGCAGCGAGTGGGAGCGGACGGCGTACTGAAGAAGCCGTTTGTTCCGCCGGATCCATTGATATCGATGGTGAAATCCGCGCTGGCCCGCGCGGGAGTCCTGGCTGCGAAGACGCCAGAACCCGAACCGGTGAGAGCGACGGATTTCCTGGAGCCACGCGTTCCCGCAATGGCCAGCGCTCCTGCGCCACCTGCTTTGCCCGAAATGCCGATTGCGGCGGCGGAGAGCGAGAGTTTTGTCGAGGAAGTCCCGGGGCGTCCCGAGCCGGTGAAGATTGACGCGGGCACGCAACCGGTGGCGTTCGGAAGCCTGCTGGATACCAGTACACAAGAGACGGAAGATGATGCAGCGTTTCTGCCGACGCCGAATTCGGCTTTGGCGATGGAACGGGATTGGCGTGAAAAGGATTCAGAAGAGGATGCCGAGGAAGAGGAAGAAGAGGCTAGTTCGGCTTCCTGGCGGCACGAGGAAACGGAGACGATTGCCGACGTAGGATCGACGGCGGGCAAAAAGGGCAGGCGCTCCGGTGGATTCGAGCCAACTCTGACGGGGACAATGCCTACGGAGGCATGGGAGCCGGCAACGGAAAAACCCGTTCCGCAGGAAGTGAGCGCGCGGGTGCAAGAAGCGCCTTCTGCAGCAACGTCACACCACGAAGCCAAAACGGAAATTCCTGCTGCTCCCTTTGCTTCCGAAGCGTGGGCCGCGGTGGTCGCGTCCGGCGCAGAAAAGGCGTCTTCGGAAGAAACCGTCAATGCGCTGGAAGAAGTGGTTCACACACCGAGCCAGGAGCAGACGATACCTGAAGCGGCGGCGAGCAGCGCTCCCGAAATGGTGCAGGCCGAGGGGGAGAAGAAGCCGAGTAGCACGGCGTGGTTTTCTTCGGCGCCCAGCCCGTGGGATTCAGAGATACAGAAGGCCAATCGGCTGGCCTCCGCGTGGGATGCAGGAGTGGCAGCGCCTGTTGCGGCAGAATCCACCAACGGAACAGGAAGAGTTACAGAGCAGCCAGCGGCAAGCGAAGCAGTCCAGGCGGCTATTGAGGAAGCGGCTCTTCCGGCGGCCGCAGTGGAAGCGATTCGAGAAGAAGCGGCACAGGTTGCAGAGGATGCGGTGCAAGCCGCGGCGGAACCAGTTTCTGCTGCGACTGCCGTGAGCGCGCCTGAGGAAAAAACACCGAGCATGGACGACATGGTCGCCAGAGTACTGGCGAAGATGAGCCCGGATGTCTTGCAAGCGGTGACGCGAGAGATCCTGAAGCCGGTGATCGAAGCGATGGTCAAAGAAGAGATGCAGTCGAAGAAGTCGTAGTTCCCTGCCCCGTTAGATGCTCGGTCGAGCACAGCGATCCACTGAGGAATCCACTTAGCTGCCCCTTCCCTGTTTGGCAGATAGCCCGCGAGGCTCCTGCCTGCCGTTGGTTTACCCTAATAGCCGGACTGAACCATCGACCAGTTACCCGAGAAAGTTAGGGATGGTAGCTTTGTTCCTGAGGGCGCGATGATGCCATTACAAATGGAACTTGAGGTAGCCAGAGGCAGTTTTCTCGTGAAGATCGTTTGCCTCGTAGGCTTCTTTTCGCTGTTCCTCCCGGTATCAGCTTTAGCTGTTGCTACGCAGACCTCCACTCAGGCACCAGTCGCTTTTCATTGGGTCCATCAGTCTTCGGATCCAAAGCTATGGGAAGAAATCCTGCAGAAGTTCAATGAAGAGCTGACGCCGGAACAGGCAACGGCAGAAAAAAGTGCAATCGATACCTACGGATACAATTACCTGCAAATGGTGGGGGCTTTCGGTCATTCGGCGTTGGTCATCGTGGGCCATCGCCCTGCCAAAGAGGTGACCAAAGATAACGCGTGGAACGTGTACTATTCCGCGTTCAATCTTGATCTCGATACCGGGCGAAAAACAGGCATCGAACATGCCGAGAGGCTCTGGCAGTGGAAATTCGTGAGGTTGGCCAAGTTTGGCCCGAGTTCGGCACCAGATGTGACTTTCACCTACCTTACCTGCACGGAGTGCGAACCAGATTCCATGTTTTCTTCCTTCTATTACGATACCGGGAAGTCTGTGTGGCAGCTGCGTCCGTGGGGCGACGGAAAAGACTTGTGGTGGACTGCGGGCGATGGGCTGGTCGTGGAACTTGATCTGATTGGCGAAGGCGGCGGCCTTACTTTCTTCGATTGCGTGTACGGCATTTTGAACTCGAAAGAGACCGAATTTCAAAACCTGGCAATGCGCTGCAAAGAATTTACGGAGACTGAATCGGGTGAATCAAAAGTTGCGGACAATACAGTCCTCTATGGAATAACGGACGGCCAATTTAATGCGCGGCGCGTAAGAGACGCCTCGGAAGCCGTTCGCCTAACTCAAGAAATCTGCAAGCCGACCATGAGGAGTTTTTTGTGCCGCCTGCCTGCAGAAACGTCTATGACCGCGGGGCCAACAGAGATCCTCAAGACGGTATTTCCCAATGCCCCAGGTACGGCCCGCGAGTTAGCGGCCTTTCGTTCGATAAACCACAGGATGACGATCACGGAAGTGGTGAGCAGGTGCGGTGTACCAGATGAGCTCAGCGGCAGCGGCTATTACATCTTCACCTACCACCTTCGCGACGGATCGTTTGTGAATCTTACGGCGGCAGGCACGGACGGGCGTATTCTTTACGCGAACCACCTCGACGCCAAGGGTCAAGGCGATTCACAGTTTGCCGTGAAGTAATCCGTTCTCCATTTCTAAGGTCAGGCAATTGATTAACACGGCCGCGAATTGACGCGGTTGGTTTTTCCCTCGTATAGTCGAAGATTACTCAGAACAAGAAGAGGCGCTTGTAGGATTGCCGCGCCGGAACTGTTTTCAGGAGAAGTGCACTCGATGGCTCGTGAGATCGCCAAAGCGTATGAACCGCAGCAGATTGAGCCGCGGTGGGCGGAATACTGGGTTAAAGAAGCGCTGTTCAAGGCGGATGCCCAGGCGCCGGGACCGGTGTTTTCGATTGTGATTCCGCCGCCAAATGTGACGGGTTCGCTGCACATCGGGCACATGTTGGAGCATACGGAAATCGACATTTTGACGCGATGGCACCGCATGCGTGGGTACAACACGTTGTACTTGCCGGGGACGGATCATGCGGGAATTTCGACACAACGCGTGGTGGTGAAAAACCTGAAGGATCAGGGGATAGACTATCAAAAACTGGGACGGGCCGAATTTGAGAAACAGGTTTGGAAATGGAAAGCAGAGGCAGGCGGGCAGATTACGCAACAGATGAGGGGGATTGGAGAGAGCTGCGACTGGTCGAGAGAAAAGTTTACGCTTTCACCGGAAATGTCGCGGGTGGTGCGCGAAGTATTTGTGCGGCTTTACGAAGAGGGATTGATTTACCGGGAGAAGCGGCTGGTGAATTGGTGCCCGGTGTGTTTGACGGTGTTGAGCGATCTAGAAGTGGTGCATGAGGAGCGGCAGGGCCATTTGTGGCACATCAAATATCCGGTGGCGGGGACGAAAGAATTTGTGGTGGTGGCGACCACGCGGCCGGAGACCATGCTTGGGGATACGGCGGTGGCGGTGAATCCTGGCGATGAGCGGTACCAGCAACTTGTGGGAAAGAAAGTTTTGCTGCCGCTGATGAGCCGGGAGATTCCGGTGATTGCGGATGAGATGGTGGACCGCGAGTTCGGGACAGGCGCGGTGAAGATTACGCCGGCGCACGATCCGAGCGATTTTGAAGTGGGGCGGCGGCATGGATTGGCCCAAATCGATGTGATGACCAACGACGGGAAGATGAGTGCGGCGGCGGGCGCTTATGCGGGGATGGACCGGTTTGAAGCGCGAAAAAGAATTGTGGAGGATTTGAAGGCGCTTGGTTTGCTGGAAAAGGTTACCGAGCACACGAACGCTATCGGGATTTGCGAGCGCAGCAAGACGATTGTCGAGCCGCGGATTTCGACACAGTGGTTCTGCAGGATGAAGACGCTGGCAGAGCCGGGGATTGCGGCGGTGGAACGCGGGGAAATTCAGATGGTGCCGGATAACCGCCGCGAAGAATATTTCAACTGGATGCGAAATATCCGGGACTGGACAATTTCGCGGCAACTTTGGTGGGGGCACCGGATTCCGGCGTGGTATTGCAAGGAACACAGGCACATCACGGTGGCGCGCGAGACGCCTGCGAAATGCGGGACTTGCGGCTCGGCAAATCTGGAACAGGACCCCGATGTCCTGGATACGTGGTTTAGTTCAGGGCTGTGGCCGTTTTCGACGCTGGGCTGGCCGGAAGAAACTGAGGACTTCAAGAAGTATTATCCGACGAGTCTGCTGATCACCGGGTACGACATCCTGTTTTTGTGGGTGTCGCGGATGATCATGCTGGGGATTCACTTTACGGGCAAGGTTCCCTTTCGGGCGGTTTATATGCACTCGCTGGTGCGCACGACGAGCGGGGAGAAGATGTCCAAGTCCAAAGGGACGGGGCTGGACCCGGTGGCACTGAATCAGCAGTACGGGACGGATGCGATGCGGTTTTGCCTGACGTCGATGGCCGCGCCGGGGACGGACATTGTTTTGTCGGATGACCGGCTGGCGGGAGCGCGGAATTTCGCGAACAAGATTTGGAATGCGGCACGATTTTTGTTTGTGAACCTGGAGAAGTTTGAGGAAGGTGGGACGAAACTGGAGGAGCTGGCTTCACCGGAAGTGCGTTCGAAAGCGCCGTATGCCGCGGGAGGACAGATTCCGCTGGTGGATGCGTGGCTGTTTGCGCGGTTGGGGGGGACGATTGAGCTGGTGAACGAAGCGCTGACAAATTACCGGTTTCACGAAGCGGCACAGGGCGTCTACCAATTTTTCTGGGGAGACTTCTGCGACTGGTATATCGAGTGGGTGAAGCCGGAGCTGCAGAGCGCGGACCGTGAGCGAGCAGTGGTGGCGTGGAAGAATTTATTTGCGGCGTTCGATGCGGCACTGCGGCTGTTGCACCCGTTCATGCCGTTTTTGACGGAGGAGCTGTGGCATCAATTGCCGCAAAAGGCAGGGGCAAGATCGATTGCGCTGGATCAATTTCCGGAAGTGCAGGCTGGATGGAAAAACGCCACAGCACTGAGCGATGTCGCGTTGATCCAGGAAGTGGTGACGAAGCTTCGGACGATACGGGCCGAGCAGAAGCTGGACCCCAAGAAGAAAATGACTGCTCAATTTTCAAGCAACGATGCAGCGATGAGATCTCTGGTGGAAGGAAACCTAGCGACGATACATCGGTTGGCAGCTCTTTCAAATTTGGAAGTGACCTCCGAACGGCTTGGCGGCGATGGAATGATTCTCCACGCGGCAACGTTTGAAGTTCGCGTTCCGTTTGCAGAAATAGTGAATCCGCAGGCAGAAATAGCGCGACTAAAAAAGGAAATCGAGGGGCTGCAAAAGGCAATTGCTTCGAAGGAACGGCAGCTTGGGGATGAGACTTTTCGGAGCCGGGCGCCGGAGAAGATTATCAAGGGACTGGAAACGACGCTTGGGGAGCAGCGCGTGGAGCTGCAGAAATTGCAGGAACGGCTGGGACAATTGGAAAAGGGCTCTTGACGGGCTTGCTTGTGAATGGGTGCGGCGGAACGTAAGCTAGGGCGCGCGAGGACGCGCTTCATGGCGATGGCTCAGGACATTCTTCCCGGAACAACGGACCGGCGGCTGGCGGGATTGCTGACGCTGCTGGCGGAAAATTCCATGATTGTGATCAGCGGGGCGCGGATCGCGAGGGAGATTGGCGTTTCGCGATCGACGGTGTGGCGCTGGGTGCAGCGATTGCGCGCGCTGGGCGTAAAAGTGAAAGGACAGCCTGCCACAGGATATTTTCTGGAGCAAACGGCCGACATTCTTACGCCAGACATGCTGCGGCAGCGGCTGAAGGGGAGCCTTTTCGGGAAACGCATTTATCATTTTTTCAAGACAGATTCGACGAATCGCGTGGCGCTGGAATTGGGGCATGCGGGCGAGCCGGAAGGCGCCGTGGTGCTGGCCGAGGAGCAAACCGCCGGGCGTGGCCGGGCAGGACGCGCGTGGGTTTCCGACAGGGCTACGGGGCTTTATGTGACGCTGCTATTGCGGCCGAAGCTGGCACCGGTGCAGGCGCCGCTGTTGACGATGATGGCGGGACTTTCGGCGCGATCGGCGGTGCAGACATTGACAGGGCTGGCAGTGGACTTGAAATGGCCGAACGATTTGTTGATTGGCGGGAAAAAGGCGGGCGGGATTTTGACGGAGATGCACGCCGAGCCGGGGCAAATTCGATTCGTGATCGTGGGAGTTGGGCTGAACGTGAATCAGGAGAAGTTTTCAGGGGAGCTGGCGGAGGGGGCTACTTCCCTGCGCATCGAGACGGGAAAAGCACAATCGAGGATGGAACTGCTGGTGCGGTTGCTGCGGGAATTCGAGAGCGACTACAATCGATTGGTGCGCGAAGGCGTGGCCAGCGTGGTGGAAAGATTTGAGGCAGCCTCGACTTACGCGAAGGGGAAGCGCGTGCGTGTGACGAATGGGACCGAGAGTTACGCGGGGACGACGGCAGGGCTGGGGCCGGAGGGGCTGCTGCAGGTGCAACGCGACGATGGGAAGCTGATGACCGTGATTGCGGGCGACGTGGCGGAGGCTCGCTAGATGCTGCTGACGATCGATGTGGGTAACACCAACACGGTGCTAGGCGTTTTCCGCGGGGAAGAACTGGTCGCCAACTGGCGCTTGACGACGGCACGCGAGCAGACGGTGGATGAATACGGCGTGCTGACGAGGAATTTGTTCACGCTGGCGGGGATGGATCGGGATGCGATCAGTGGCGTGATTATCAGCTCGGTCGTGCCGCCGGTGAATCGGACGCTCGGAGAGATGGCGCGGGTTTATTTTGGCAAGAAGGCGATGTTTGTGGAGATGGGCGTCAAGACCGGGATGGCCGTGCTGGTGGACAATCCGTCAGAGGTTGGCGCGGACCGCATTGTGAATGGCGTGGCGGCGTATCACAAATATGGCGGACCGTGCATTGTGGTGGATTTTGGGACGGCAATTACGTTTGATGCGATCTCTGCGAAGGGTGAATACCTCGGCGGAGTGATTGCGCCGGGGCTGGGAATTTCTTCGGAGGCACTGTTTGCGCGCACGGCGCGGCTGCCGCGCGTGGAAATCAAGGATCCCGGAAAAGTGATAGGGACGAACACGGTGACGCACATGCAGGCGGGCTTGTATTATGGCGCGGTGGATATGGTGGACGGGATGCTCGGACGTATGAAGAAAGAACTTGGCGAGGATGCAAAAGTTGTGGCGACGGGCGGGCAGGCCAAGCTGGTGGCCAAGGGTTCGAAGCACATTCAGCACACGGATGAGTTTCTTACGCTGATCGGGCTGCGCTTGATCTGGGAGAAGAACCAAGGAGCGGAGCAGGCGAAAGGCGCAGCGGCACCCGCGAAGAAAGCTCCGCAATAGCTTTCGCGCGGAACTATCAGCTACTACATAGTCCATACTAGAGGCGCGGCGCGCAAACCACCGAAATGGACGGCTGGAACTACTTCAACTACTTCACGGAAATCGAAGCGTATTTCTGGAAGAAACGTGGGGCGCATCTGCTGGTGTCGCCGCTGGATTGGGCCATCATGGAGGCATGGAAAAAGGCGGGCGTGCCGCTGGAAGCGGTGTTGAAGGGGATCGACAACGCGTTTGAGAGTTATCAACGATCGCGGCGCGGGGCGAATAGGCCGCTGAAGAGTTTGGCGTATTGCACGGACGCGGTGCTCGCAGCGGCGGAAGAACAGCAAGAGTCGGCGGCGGGCAGCGCGCCGAAGACGATACGGGCAACAGAGCGCGAGGCTTTTTCACGCGATGAATTGAAAGCGTATTTTGCGAAGAATGCCGACGCCCTGAAGCGCGCGGCGGAGAAGGCTGGAGTGCATGGGCCGGAGATGGCCGGAAGATTAGGAGAAATTACGGAGTCGCTTGCCGGCAGCGCCACATTGTTGGACTCGCCGGGGACGCTGGATCTGGAAGACCTGGAGCGGCGGCTGACCGTTTTAGATGAAAAGTTGCACGCTGTGCTCACAACTTATGCGGCGGAAGAAGTCATGCTGAAAATCCGGCGCGAAGTGGATGGGCAACTGGCTTTGTACCGCCGGAAGATGAAAGCGGAGCAGCTGGCCATGGTCGAGAAACAGTATGTGCATAAGCGGCTGCTGGAAGAGTTTGGGCTACCACGGCTGAGTCTTTACTATTTTTCCTGAAATTGCGTCGAACAAGGCGCACCTTTCTTTTCCACGCGAAAAGTCGCAGAATGGATCACGCATATGGCGGATGAGTTAAGATTAACGATTGAGAAGCTTGTGTATGGAGGAGACGGGTTGGCGCACGCGGACGGAAACACGGTGTTCGTGCCGTACGTGCTGCCGGGAGAAGAGGTGCGTGCAGCGGCAAAGTCCAAGAGGAAGAAACTGATCTGGGGCGAACTACTGGAAGTGACGGCGGCGGCGAAAGAGCGTGGCAAGGCGAAGTGCGCGCATTTTCAGAAATGCGGGGGTTGCCACTATCAGCACATTTCTGCAGGTGAACAACTTAGACTGAAGAAAGAAATTCTGCGCGAGACTCTGTCGCGGCTTGGCGGTATTACCTGGAATGGCACGGTTGTCGAGCATTCAGCTGAAGCCTATGGCTACAGAAACCGGGCCCAGTGGGCGGTACGGAGCGGAATGCCACGTGCGCTGGGGTATTTTTTGCCGGAGAGTTCGGTGATTGTGCCGATTGATGAATGCCCGGTGCTTTCGCCACGGCTGACACAGACGTTTCTGCAATTGCAGGAAATGGCGCGCTCCGCAAAGCTCCCGATGGGCATCCAGGAGATTGAAGCGTTTGCGGATTCGAGAGACGAAAAGATTGCTCTGAACGTGGCCTTTGAGAAATTCGCTAAGCCGGCCGCGGAGCTGGCTTCGGCATTCACCGCCAATCTGCCGCAACTCGAAAGCCTGCTGCTGTTGGACACAAAGAAGGGCCGGTTCGAATTGACGGGACCGGGGTATTTGCAGCATGAAGCCGGCGGATACAAGTTTCGCGTGAGCCATCTATCGTTTTTTCAGGTGAATCGATTTTTAATCGAGGACTTGCTGAGGACGGTAACCGCAAATGCCCGGGGCACGCTGGCCCTCGATCTTTATTCCGGCGTGGGATTCTTCACTCTCCCCCTGGCCAAGACTTTCGAGAAAGTGGTGAGCGTGGACGCCAATCTTGCGGCGACGAGGGATCTCTACGCCAACGCCGAGGCCGCGGGTGTCTCGGTCACCTCGCACAACGAACACGTGGAGGATTTCCTGAAGAAAACGCAGGAGAAGCCGGATCTTGTGGTTTTGGACCCACCGCGAGCGGGGCTTGGCGCTGAGGCGGCTCAGAAACTCGCAGGGCTTGGTGTTGCCGAGATCATCTATCTTTCCTGTGATCCTTCCACGCTGGCGCGAGACCTGGCGGTCTTGACGAGTTCGCCGCGCATGCCGAAAGAGATCTCGGCGCCGAGCGTCCGTTACGAAATCACGGAGATGCATCTGTTCGATCTGTTTCCCCAGACCTTTCACATTGAAACGCTCGTAAAGTTGAGAAGGATCCCGTGAGGCTGCCGGCCGTAACGATTGCCGCGCCATTTGCCTGCGGTATCGTTCTCGGCTTGCATCCAGCCGCTGTCTACCATGCTTCGTCTGCGAACTTTCTCCTTGCGTTCCTTTTCCTGACAGCGCTGTTCGTTCTGACGGGAATCATTCTGATCAAGTTCGACCGAATATTTCTTTCCGCGGTTTCTTCCCTGTTGAGCTGGGTCTTGCTGGGCTTTCTAGGCGCCATCATCGCGGAGCAACCGCGGGGCCCGGAGCACGTCAGTTCGCTCGTGGAGCGAGAGAGCATCCAGCTCAAGACACCGCTGCGCTGGCATGGACACCTCAGGGATGAACCCGCGCGGCTGCCATGGGGCTACGGATATGAAATCGAGCTTTCGGGAGTTGAATTCGAAGGCGCGCTGCGAGTAACGCAGGGTGGTCTGCGTTTGAGCTTCACGCCGCATGCGGAGGGTCAGTTGCCGCCAGCGCTTCACGCGGGCGATGAAGTGACTGTTCTGGCAGAAGCCCGTCAGCCGCAACTATTCAAGGATGAAGGCGCGTTCGACCGGCGCGCTTATCTGGCGCAGCAGAACATCGATCTGGTGGCGACGCTGAGAGCGCCGGAATTGATCGAGCGACTGGCAGTTGCAACTCCGACGGTTTCCACACGCTTGGCTAGTGCGCGGCGACGATTGCGGGATGAGATCGATGATTTGTTTGGTTCGGGTTCGCAACCGGCCGGAGTCTTGCGAGCGATGCTTCTGGGTGATCGAAGCTTTGTCGATCGTGCAGAGGCAGCGGATTTTCAGAAGACAGGTGTCTTTCATGTGCTGGTGGTGGCGGGCCTACATGTCGGCGCACTAGCCTTTGCGCTCTATTGGGTTGGGCATAAGCTCCGGCTGTCACCCGCGTGGACAGCACTCTTTACTCTCCTCCTGCTGTCTTCGTATGTGGCGATGGTGGAGCAGCGGCCTCCGGTGCTGCGTGCTGGAATGATGGCGGCAATTGTGGTGCTCGGAGGGTTTTTCTTCCGACGATTGGATTTGTTGAATTCGGCCGCGTTGGCAGCGCTGGTGCTACTGGTGGCAAAACCGCTCGCTTTGAGGGATTCGAGCTTTCAACTCACTTTCGTGGCCATCGGCTGCATTGCCGGGCTGGCCGCTCCGTGGCTGGAGAAAACGGTTCAGCCGTACGCGCGTGCGCTTCGCGGCTGGAGGGACGTGACGCGTGACGCCGCTCACGAACCGCGCGCGGCGCAGTTTCGGATCGATCTGCGTTCCTTGATGCAGTGGATTTCAGCGCGACTGCCGCAGCGGATCGCTCCAAAGACGGCAGACAGCCTCGTCGGAGGATTGGGCTTGACGCTGCGTGTATGGGAGATGCTCGTAGTAACGCTGGCGCTGCAAATCGGGATGTTGCCCCTGATGGCGCGCGATTTCCATCGGGTTACATTGTCGGGGCCGCTGGTGAATCTTGCCGCGGTGCCCTTGACGGGAGTGGTTGTGCCGTTGGGATTCTTGACACTGGCAACTGGACTGGTCTTCCCCGCGCTGGGCAAGATCCTAGCGGCGCCGCTGGCTTGGATCACCATGTTGTTGGTCCACACGGTGCAGTGGTTCGCGCATTTTTCGCGGTGGAGTTACCGGATTCCCGGGCCTTCGGTGTGGGTGATCGCGGCTTTTTTTGTTTCTGCGCTGCTGGTGGCCGGGGCCTTTCGAATGAGTCATCCCATGCGCAGAAATATTGTCCGTGTCTCACTGCTAGCCTGGATGATGAGCGCGCTGGTGGTGGCAATCTACCCGTTTGGGCCGCGTTCGTTTGCGGGAAAACTGGAGGTTTCCGTCCTGGATGTGGGGCAGGGCGATTCTTTGTTGGTAGTTTTCCCCGCCGGGAAGACGATGCTGATCGATGGCGGCGGCGCTTTTGGCGGGTTTCCCGGACATGAATTAAGCATTGGAATTGATCCTGGCGAGGAGGCCGTGTCCCCCTATCTCTGGTCGCGGGGATTTCAGAAGCTGGATGTGGTGGCGCTGACGCACGCGCATCAGGATCATCTCGGCGGCCTGACGGCGATCCTTGAAAACTTCCGAGTTGGATCGCTTTGGATCGGGCGCGAAGTGTCCTCGCCGGCGCTCGCGAAGCTGGAAGAAATTGCGAATGCACGGCGAATTCAGATCGAACACGAGGTGCGCGCCAGGTCTTTTTCCTGGGATGGCGTAGACGGAGCTTTTTTGTGGCCGGAGACGGTAGGAGAGGAGGCTGCTGCTCCGGCAAAGAATAATGATTCGCTGGTGCTGAGGCTGCGTTACGGAAAGCAGAGACTGCTGCTGACCGGAGATGCTGAGAAGCAAGCAGAGAACGAGATTCTTGCAGAAAACCCGGCTGACGAGCTGCACGCGGATGTTCTGAAAGTGGGTCATCATGGAAGCAAGAATTCCACTTCAACTGAGTTTCTCGCGGCTGTGCGGCCGCAGGTGGGAATCATCTCCGCGGGAGAAGACAACCCGTACGGACATCCGAACAACGAGCTATTGGAACGATTGGCAAACGCCAACGTCCACATTCTGCGAACTGATCGGGATGGCGCGATACATGTTTTGACGGATGGAACTCACCTGGAAATCGGATGTTTCGCAGGATGTCAGGACGCGGCGAGGGCAGCAACCTCAATAGAGGTGGAGAAACCAAATCGCAAGCAAAACCGCGAGAACGAGTAAGGAGCCAACCGCAGCCTGCCATTCGTGGTTTTTCTTATACTGTGCGAAGGAAAACGCGCCCGCAGAATCTCCGGAGAGTTTCGCGGGCGTCAAGCGTGGAAAGAACAACGGGACGGCCCGAACATATTCTTCAAAAGAGACGCCATGACGCGGGCGGAGTTCGGTCTCTTCGCGCCGCATAACAATCGAATAGAACAGCGCGAAATAGCCACCAAGAATAGCGAGGGAGATCCAGGAGCGCGTCGCAATGCCGACGCCGAGAGCGAGGATTGCGCTGCCAAGATACAAGGGATTGCGGGTGTAGGCGTACGGGCCGGTGACAGTAAGGACTTCTTGTTTGTGAAGATAGCCTGCTGCGGAAGCACGGATCCACAAGCCGATTAAGCCAACCAAAGCGCCGATGAGAACGCTGCGGGGGGTGGGGCGGGCAAACCACAGAACGGCCATCGCCAGCGGGTAGCCGAGGCGAACTCGCCAGCGGACGAAAAAGGCTCCGGCGGTGCTCATGTGCGTGCCACGACCAGACGGCGGACCGATTCGAGAACAGTATCGACTTCAATTTCCAACATGGAAGGGTCGACTTGGGTGCTGCGTTTGTAAGTGGTGACAGCGCCAGGACTGCGTAAAACGATGTCGATCGGCGTAGATGCTCCGAGGCTTCCACGATACGGGCCATTGCGCGCCGGATCGGTCGGACCGAAGAGGGCGACCGAGGGAGTTCCAAGAGCTACTGCAAGATGAAGCGGGCCGGTATCGCCGCCAACAATGCAAATGGCGTTGCGAAGAAGGGCCATAAGCTGCCCAAGCTCTCTATTGCAGAGAATTGGGGCGGCATCGCCGCTCGATTCGCGTACGGCAGCAGCCAGAGATTCCTCTCCGGGGCCGTGGTTGATCACGCAGCGCAGTCCAAGCGAGTCTCGAATCATTTTGCAGAGCGCGCCGAAGCGTTCCGGAGGCCAGCACTTGGAGCGCCAGCCTCCCCCAGGGCTGAGGGCCACGTAACGATCGACGCCCAGGCCGCGCAACTGCTCGAGAAACTTGGATTCCTCATCCAGCGACACTTTCAATTTCACTGTGTACGTCGCGTGGCTCGCGTCCGCTCGCTGCGATAATTCTCCGTTTTGGTCGGCGATATGCGTCCGCGTGGTTCGAACGCGGTCGGTATAAAGAATGGGAACGCCGTATTCGCGGATCGTTTGCGAAGAAAAGCCGATCCGGCGAGGAATGCCGGCAAGAAAAGAAAACGCCGCGGACTTCCATAGGCCTTGATAATCAATGGCGGTATCGAAAGCGTGTCCGCGAATGCGGCTGAGGATTTCACGTAAAGAGGCAAAGGAGCGAGTTTCGGTGGCCCAGATTTCCGTCGCCAAGGAACTGCTCTCGACAAGAAGCTTCCAGCGCGGATGCGTCAGCCAAACAATTTCGGCATTGGGGAAAGATTCGCGAAGGTTTGCGACTGCGGGAAAGGTATGCACGATATCGCCGAGAGAACTGAGCCTCACGACCAGAAAGCGGTGTTCAGGCATGCGGCGCCTTGCGGATGGATTCCAGAAGCGCGCGCGTCGAGTGATCCTTGCGGTCACCGACAATCGCCACGCGAATGCCCAACCGCGCCGCGATGGCACGCTCGGGAACGGTGTCCTCTGTGTAATCCGTGCCCTTGGCATGAACGTCGGGCCGGAGTACTTCCAAGAGAGCTTCGACGTTGGCTTCGGGAAAGAGCACAACGTAGTCTACGCTTTTAAGAGATGCGACGAGCTGAGCGCGCGCATTTTCGTCCAGGACGGGACGGCCGGGGCCTTTTAACGTGCACACGCTGGAATCGGCGTTTACCCCGACTACAAGAATGTCTCCTTCGCTTCGCGCTCCCTCAAGATAGCGAATATGCCCCACGTGCAGCGTATCGAAGCAGCCGTTGGCAAAGACGATTCGCTGGCCGCGGCGCTTGTGTTCCGCAAGTTTTTCGAGCAGCGCATCACGGCCGAGAATCTTAGATGAGGCGGTGCGCATGATCTAGGAGACTGATCCGGAGGCTTCACCGCGAATGGCCTCGAGAAGTTCATCGCGGTAGACGGCTGCTGTGCCCCGCTTCATGACTACCAAGCCACCCGCAATGTTGGCGATGTGGGCCGCTTCGAGGGAGGAAGCTCCGCAGGCTAGGGCAAGAGTGTAAGCAGCGAGAACGGTGTCACCTGCGCCGGTGACGTCCACGGCTTGATCGCTGCCGTAAACGGGAATCTGCGTGAGTTGATCTTCGGGTTGAAAAAGGGTCATGCCATGGCGGCCACGCGTGACCAAAAGTGATTGAAGCTTCATTGCAGAAAGAGATTCGCGTCCCACACGGGCGAGTTCCTCGAGGTCTTGGCCGATCGCGGTGCCGTGCTGCGCCTCGAGCTCGGCCTCGTTCGGAGTTGCTTCAGTAATGCCGGCCTTGGCATACCCATGCAGATGGTAGCGTGCGTCCAGAGTAACGGGGATTGCGCCTTTACGCTTTGCTAGTGCTTTCTGCACCAGCTGCGGAGTAGCTACGCCAAATCCATAGTCGGACACAGCAAGTGCATTGGCGCGGCCCAGCCTTGCAGAAAGAGATTTCTGGAGTCTTTCGCGCACGGCGTCAGACAAAGACGACTTTGGCTCGGTGTCCACGCGGAGAACCTGCTGAGCGATGGTGTGCGCCCAACCGGCGAGGAAACGCGTTTTTGTCGGGGTGGTCCAGCCTTTGACGCGATGGATGCCGGAGATGTCGACTCTCTTGCGCCGGAAATAAGCGATTAGCGCATCGCCGGAGAGGTCATCGCCGACGGCCGTTACCGGCAGGACGCGCGCCCCCAGAGAGGCAAGATTATTCGCTGCGTTGGCCCCGCCGCCAGGAACGAGCTGCGTTTCGCGATGCTTCAGGATTAAGACCGGAGCTTCGCGGGAGACGCGGGAAATTTCTCCGTACTGAAATTCGTCGGCAACGAAATCACCGAAGAGAACGATGGTCTTGGAAGAGAACTGTTCGACGCACTCGGCGAGAGACACTAGGTCGACAGACGTTGACGCTGGGGTTCGCCCTCCAGCTTTTTTCATTTTGGTTGCCTCAAGATCCAGTCTGCCGCGTCACTTAGATCTTGCGCGACAAAATCAGGTTGCGTGGTCCACTTTGCCGAATGCCAGGCCAACTCCCCTTCGCCGTATCCCGTGCGCACCAGGATACTTCGAGCTTGCGCGTTGCGAGCGAGCTCTACGTCACCATAGCGGTCGCCCACCACGAACGAACCCTGAAGATCAATCGAGTGATCACGAGCTGCGCGCTCCAGCATACCTGTTTTCGGTTTGCGGCAACTGCAGGCATCCGCGGAGGTGTGCGGGCAATAATAGATTGCGTCGATGCGCGCGCCTGCTGCGGCAAGTTGCTGCGTCATGAGTTTGTTCACCGTTTGAACTAACGATTCCGGGAAGTACCCGCGGCGGACGCCGGACTGGTTAGTGACGACGACAACGGGCAGGCCGGCCTCATTAAGCCGGCGAACCGCAGCGGCGGCGAAGGGAAACATACGAAAACGGCTGGCGTGATTCAAGTAACCAACTTCCTCAGCGAGGGTGCCATCGCGATCGAGAAAAACGGCGGGACGCATGATGGTCGAATCAGACACGTTGCGCCTCGATCGAAGATAACCACGGTCTTGCCGCAGCTTGTACCATGTCCGGGGTGACTTTCGTCATGCAACGATGGTCTGTGGGACAGCGCCGGAGGAAGCATGGGCTGCAGTACGGCTTTTCCTGGACGACGGTACAACGCGGCGTCACGGGGGCGGTACCGAGGGGATCGGTGGGCCCGAAGACGGCGACGACCGGCAGGCCCACGGCTGCCGCAACGTGCATCGCGCCGGAATCGTTGCCTATGAACAGATGACATTGCGAGAGCAAGGCGGGGAGATCGGCAATCGCGGTTCTTCCGGTGAGATCAACGGGCAAGCGGCGCAGGTCGGCGGCGATGGCGTTTGAAACTGCAGCTTCGGTCGCGGTGCCAAAAAGGATGATGTCCGCATCATTCTCAGCCTGCAGGCGATTGGCCACTTCCGCAAATCGCGCTGGTGGCCAGCATTTCGCAGAGCCGTACGATGCGCCTGCGCCAATGGCAATTCGCAATGACTGTGGACGCACACCTGATGCGAGAAGGAACTCAATCGCGCACCGGCGCCTCTCTTCTGGAACGGTTACGGCGATGAAGGCTGCATCTGTCAGCGAATCCAACCATCTGACGCGTCGAAGAAGTTCCAGATAGTAGAATTTCTCATGTGGCGGGATTTCACCTGGCTTCGGAACAGGCACGGCCTTGGTCAAAAGAAGACTGCGGCCATCGCGCGCATAACCGATTCGCTCCGAAATGCCCGCACGCCAGGCGAGCCATGCGGCGTCAAAAGCATTTTGCAATAGAAGCGCAACGTCGAATTTCTGTCGGCGAAGGTCTGCTGCCAGCCGCTCCCTGCCGGTAAATCCAGCATGGATACCCTGAAGGTCATAATCGATAAGTTGATCGCAGATTTTCTGGTCCCGGTAGACGTCTGCAACATACGGGCGCGCGAGGATTGTAATTTGCGCTTCCGAGAATCGTGCGCGCACCGCGCGCAGCGCAGGCAACGCCATGATTGCGTCGCCGACCCAATTCGTTGCACGAATCAGGATTTTCACGTAGCCGCTCCGGCGCTGGACGCCGCCAGGGTCTGGTCAAGCGCGTTCTTGAAATCAGCTTCGGGGCTAACCGCAAGGTCGATCACGGAAATATACACTGGCGCTTCTGAGAACTTCGCGGCGCCAAGATTCTGCGCGTCCTTCTCGGTCGTTACCAACGCGTTCGCACCGGCTTGTCTAGCTGTCTCCTGGATTCGCAAGACATCTTGATCCGTGTAGCGATGATGATCGGGAAAAACCAACTGTCCGCAGACGGCGATCTCCCAGCTCCGCAAATCGCGAAAAAAGGCATCCGGATTGCCCAGCCCGCAGAAAGCAAAAAAAGGACCAGCGCCAATCTCTGCGGAAGAAATGAGGGTAATCTCCCCACCCAAGCGACGGAATCCTCGCAGCTGTGTGGACGCAGCGAATACGGGATATTGCTGGAGCTTCTGAATTGCGTCGGAGGTGCCAGGCATGGTCTCTGTTCGCGTGAAGACAAGAATGTTTGCGCGCCCCATGGCCGATAGCGGTTCCCGAAGTAGGCCTGCCGGCAGAAGAGACTCACCCTTAAGCGGTCGAGAGGCGTCCATCAAGAGAATGTCAAGTTCGCGCGCCAGCTGTAGGTGCTGGAAGCCATCATCCAGCAGAAATAGATCGATGGCCTGCCGAGATTCGAGCCGATGACCTTCGGCAAAGCGGTCCTTGCCGACTCCGAAGGAGACGCGGTTCTGGAGGCGAAATTTCATCAGTTCTATTTCGTCGCTGGTGCTATCCGTACCGCGATAGCCGCGGCTGAGAATGGCAACGCGCTTCCCTTCCGCAAGGAATCTCTCAGCAAGCCAAATGACCATGGGTGTTTTGCCGGTGCCGCCAACGGTAAGATTGCCAACGCTGACGACTGCTGCGTTCAGACGTTTTTGTTTTAGGCATCCTTTGGCATAGAGCCAGGCGCGCCCGCGAACCCAAACTCCATAGAGCAGCGACAGCGGCCAGAGAGAGAGCCGCAATGGCAGAGGAAGTTTCATCGGGCGGCGCCGTCCAAGAGCCTCGCGATTTTTGCGACGGCGCGATCCGTAGCGCCTCGGCTGCCTTCGACAAGACTTCGCGCGGAATCACCCATCTTTTTCATCCGTTCGGGATTGCGAAAGAATTCAATCCAGGCCACGCCGGCATCCTCGGGGCTTTCGACTTGCACGGCGGCTCCTGCAGCGACAAACCGCGAGGCAATCTCCGCGAAATTCTCCATCGAGGGGCCGAAGACGGGAATCTTGCCGAATGCAGCCGGCTCGAGGATATTGTGACCGCCGGACTGTACCAGCGATCCGCCGACAAAAACTCCGTCGGCAACGCGATAAAGCGAGGCGAGTTCGCCGATGCTGTCGACAAGAAGAACAGTGACATCTTCAGAGATAGTGCCATTCTCTGTGGCCGTAGCCGACTGTCCCGGACCAGGAATTGCCAGCTTCGAGCGCCGGATGAATTTGCGGTGCGATTCGTCGATGTACTCGGCCGCGGAATCGAAGCGCTCGGGTTTGCGCGGGGCCAGGACCAAAAGCGCCTTGGGATATTCGCCTTGCAGGGTTCCAAACGCGATCAGCGCGTGTGGCTCTTCCGTGGCCACCACACTGCCTGCCACGATGATGGGCGAGCGTCCCTGGCGGCGGGCTTCTGCCTCCAGCCAATTCGAAAGCGGAGTACGGGCGGGAAGTTCCAGGTCGTATTTCAAATTGCCGCTGACGTCCACTCGATCGGAAGGCGCCCCGAGCGCGCGGATGCGCTCGGCATCTTTTTCGGTCTGCATGAGGAAGCCACTGGCTTTGGAAAGAGCATCGCGCAGAAAGGGGCGCAAGAAAAAGCCAAATGGGCTGAGATAACGCTGGTACCGCGCGAACGATCGGTCAGAGATACGGCCGCTGACAAATAGCACGGGAATTTTGCGCCGCTGCGCTTCTCGCAGAAAATTGGGCCAGATTTCCGTTTCGAGAATCAGCACGAGGGAAGGCTGCACTGCATTCAACGCGCGGCGAACGCAAAATGTCCAGTCTAGCGGGAAGTAAATCACGGCATCGGCAAAGGGCATGCGTTCGCGCGCGAGCGCCTGCCCAGTGAGAGTGGTCGTGGAGACAATAAGTGGCCGGTTGGGATAGGCTTCCTTCAAACGCCGCGCGAGTGTCAAGCCGGATAGCGTTTCGCCGACGGAAACAGCGTGGACCCAGATGGCTCCGGGGCGCTCCACGTGGAGCTTGGCAAGCGACGGAAACGAAAAACCGAGCCGCTCGCAAAGATTGGAAAGGTACTTGCCTGTCCGCAGACTCTGCACGAGCCAGTAGGGCACAAGCAGAAGGGCCGCAAGGCCCATGAAAAGGCTGTAAATGAAATACACTAAGCGTGGCTCCGGTCTATTCGCGCTCCACCGGCTGCAGGCGGCGCGCGACGCAGGGCAACCCTGCGCCTCCCCCAGGAATCGAAGGCGTCGAGACGAGAAAAGTCTATTATAACCCGATGCTAAGGCTAACCATCTCTATTCCCTTCCTTGCACTATTGCTTGCCGCGACGCCCAGTACGCCGCAGCAACCAGATTCCTTGAAAACGGCTTCGCTGCAATCCCACGAAGGGATGACCATTTCCGCGATGCCGTGGACAGATCCCACGCTGTACAAGCAAAAATTTCCAAAGAAATCTCCGTTTACGGCAGGGCTCCTGGCAGTAATGGTCTCGTTCCGGAACGATTCAGATGAGAGTGTGAAACTGAACCTCGATCGCATCCGGCTCTCACTACGAATCGACGAAGATAATCGGCAGCAACTGGAGCCGCTGACACCCGATCAGGTCGCGTATGAAACTCTTTCGCCCGGCAGAAAAGATCCAACGAAGAAAAGAAAGACTTTTCCTTTCCCCACGGGAGCGCCCAAGACCTCACCCGACAAAAACTGGGCGGAAGTACAAAAGCAAGCGGAGAGTGCGGGAGTCCCGACCGATGTCATCGCGCCGCACAGCACTGTGCAGGGACTGCTCTATTTTGACTTGCAAGGGCAATTCGACCTGCTGAACACCGCTCATCTTTATGTTCCCGATCTGTTCATCATGGGAAAAAATAGCGCTATAACCTTCTTTGAAATTGATTTGAGCCGGCCAGGCAGCAATTAACACGAGGATCCGGAAGGAAGTTTGCGCCGCCCCTCACGGTCGGCTACCATGACATGTGCAAACTTTCTCCTCACATCGCGGACAAATGCTCTCACTCCTCGACGAATTGAATCCCGAACAACGGCTTGCCGCCGAAACTACCGAAGGCCCGGTATTGATCCTCGCGGGTGCGGGGACCGGGAAGACACGCGCGATTACGTTTCGAATGGCCAACCTGATCGCGAATGGCGTTCCCGCCGAAGCTATTCTCGCGGTGACTTTCACCAACAAAGCGGCGGAGGAGATGCGCAATCGCGTTTCGGACCTGCTGTTGCGTGCGGGAGTGCCGCCGGCACAACCTTGGCTTTCCACATTTCACTCGCTCTGCGCAAAGCTCCTGCGTCGTGAGGCGGCTGCCGCCGGGCTGCCACGGGATTTCGCTATCTACGATGACGACGACCAGATCTCGGCCGTGAAACTGGCGATGACCAAGTTGCAGATTGAGGACGATGCGCTGACCCCGCGAAACGTACTCAGCCGGATCAGTTACGCCAAGAATCACGGGCAGACGGTGGAACAGTTGCGGGCGGAGGCCTTTGATCAAAACGGACGCCGGGTCGCGGATATTTTCGGGGCCTACGAAAAGCTCCTTCACGACAGCAAGGCGCTGGACTTTGATGACCTTTTGCTTCGGTCGGTGCGCTTGCTGCGGGATTCGACGCCCACACGGTTGAAATGGCAGGAACGCTTCCAGTTCATTCACGTGGACGAATACCAGGATACGAATCGTGTTCAGTATGAACTGATGCGATTGCTCACCGGGCCGAAACAAAATGTATGCGTGGTTGGCGACGAGGACCAGTCTATTTATCGCTGGCGTGGAGCGGACGTTTCTATCCTGCTGAGTTTTTCCCGCGACTTTCCCGCAGCACGGATTGTAAAACTTGAGCGCAATTATCGCTCGACGCAAAAGATTCTCGATGCCGCGGGCGCGGTAGTAGCCAATAATCCGGAACGTCTCGGAAAATCACTGAGTGCGGAAAAGATCGGCGGAGCAAACCTCAAGTATTTCGAGGCGCGCGACGCACAGGCGGAAGCGGAGTTCGTCTCCGGAGAGCTGGAGCGCATCCTCAATGACGACTCCGACCAGACCTGCGCCGTGGAATATCGTACGAATTTCCAGTCACGGGCGTTTGAAGAAGTCTTTCGTCGGCGCGGCCTGCGCTACAAGCTGGTTGGCGGATTCAGCTTTTACAATCGTGCCGAGGTGAAGGATGCGCTGGCCTATGTGCGGCTGGCTATGCATCCGGAGGATGACATTTCACTCTTACGCGTGGTGAATGTGCCTCCCCGTGGAATCGGCAAGACCACCGTGGACGCGTTGCGCGAATCTGCGCGTGCGGATGACACGTCGCTTTGGACGGCCATTGAAAAGTTCATCTCCGGCGCGTCGGCGGGCCGCGCAGTCACGCCATTGCGCGCGTTCCGGGAAATCATCGGCAAACTGCAGGCGGCACTGGCGGAAAAGGAACCAGCGGAGTTCCTTCGAACCGTTTTGAAAGAATCCGGCTACATGGAGATGCTGAAGGACCGCAACAGTCCGGAAGATGTAGCACGTATCGAAAACCTCGAAGAGCTTGCGCGCGCAGTCGCCGAGAGTATCGAAGCCGGAGAGACGTTCATTGATTTCCTGGATGCCGCGGCACTCGTCAGCGACGCAGATCAGTTTGAAGGCAAGCCCGGCGTCACACTCATCACTCTGCACAGCACTAAAGGACTGGAGTTCGACCACGTTTTCCTGACGGGCATGGAAGAAGGCATATGCCCGCACGGCCGCTCCATCACTGAAGATAAAGGCATCGAAGAAGAGCGACGATTGGTATACGTGGGAATGACGCGCGCGCGGCAATCTCTGACCCTGACGCGCGCGGTTTATCGGCGTGTTTTCGGGAACGAGCAGCAGCTTCGAGCCTCCCTCGCGTCACGTTTTCTGGCGGAGATTCCCAGCGAACTGGTGGACACCGTTCGAGGCTCTATGGCGGAGATTGGCGAGAAACGCCGTTACGAGCCGGACCCGGAGTATTCCTACTCGCCAGAGGAATTCGCGCGGCGTGTGCGCGGCGTACAGAAACCAACAGTCACGACTCCGCGGAAGCCGGCAACACAAAGTTCCTTTGGCCGCTCCGCTGCCAAGCGTGGCGCAGACGCGGATCCCATGTTGGGTCGAAAGGTGCGGCACCCAAGCTACGGCGTGGGAACCGTTGTTGGTGTGGAGGGCGATGACGAGGACCGGCGCGTCTCAGTTAGTTTTCCAGGGCGCGGAACGAAGAAGTTTATTGAGCGCTACGCCCAACTGGAGCAGGCATAACTATAAACGAGGGGTACGCTTTGACAAGGAAGGGTTGGCAGGTTGCGCGACAGAGCTTCTCAAGGTACATTGAGGCTCGCATTCATTCCCCAAAAGCGTATCGGGTAAGGTCCGGCTTCTGGTTTGCCCGGATGCGATCGGAGAGCATGAGTGGGATCAGATCTCTTCCGCTGCAAGGGTATCGATCAACTGCTGTCGGATTCGGAAAATGCTGAAGTCCGGTTAAAAAAGTCGCTGGGGTGGCTGAGCCTAACGTCGCTGGGCATCGGCGCGGTCATCGGTTCCGGCATTTTCACCATTGTCGGGACGGCGATCGCTGGGCAAAAGTTTCAAACCTCTTCCATCCTGAACGCCCCTCTCCTTGAATACCTGATCCACCACTCTGCTTCGTTTGGCCGGCCTGGCGCTGGGCCAGCCATCGCGCTTTCTTTTATTTTGGTAGCTATCGCCTGCGGCTTCGCTTCGGTGTGCTACGCAGAGCTTGCCGCCATGATTCCCATCGCGGGCAGCGCGTACACCTACACCTATGCCACGATGGGGGAGCTCATCGCCTGGATTATCGGCTGGGACCTCATTCTTGAATATGCGGTCAGCAATATGGCCGTCAGCGTCGGGTTTTCCCAGCATATGGTTAATTTATTGGACTGGTTCGGCGTGCACCCGAATCCTCGTTGGATTTCCCCCGCCTATCTGCCCACTGGATTGAGCGATCTGGAGGGCAACTCGCTCTACGGCCCTGGCTGGCATTTGGGCTTTAACTGGCCAGCATTCATCATCGTAATGCTCCTGACGGTCATCCTGGTGCGTGGCATCAAGGAATCCGCGCGCACCAATAACATCATGGTGTTTCTGAAAATTGTCGCCATCCTGGTGTTCGTGACTTTCGCTTCAAAACTGATTATTCCCGCGAACTATCATCCCTTCGCGCCCAATGGCTGGCCCGGCATCCTCACAGGCGGCTCGATCGTTTTCTTCACCTACATCGGGTTCGATTCCGTCTCGACTGCGGCCGAGGAATGTAAAAATCCACAGCGCGATCTGCCGATTGGCATCATCGCCACTCTAGTCGTCTGCACTCTACTTTATATCGCCGTAGTTGTGGTGCTGACAGGACTCGTGAAGTGGGACACTTTGGTGGACGATGCCGCCCCGGTGGTCAACACGCTCAAGAAACTTCATTTCACCGGAGTACGCCTGGTCGTTCTGATCGGCGCATTGATGGGCATGATCTCTTCCCTATTGGTCTTCCAGCTTGGGCAAGCGCGAGTGTGGTTTGCCATGTCGCGCGACGGCCTGTTTCCCAAAATCTTTGGGCGCGTACATCCGCGTTTTCAAACGCCGGATTTTTCCACGTGGATGGCGGGATTCGTCGTTGGTATCCCGGCCGGCCTGCTCGACATCGGAACGCTCGCGGATCTCTCGAATATCGGTACTCTCTTTGCGTTCGCGCTGGTAGCCGGAGGTGTGCTGATTCTGCGCTATCGCGAGCCGGACCGGCCGCGCGCCTTCCGCGCTCCGGGTGGCCCGTTGGCACCAGCCCTAACCATTGTCACTTGCGTCCTGCTCATGGCGGGGCTTCCGATCATGAATTGGATCCGATTTTTTGTCTGGATGGCTCTGGGGCTGATTCTTTACTCTTTCTACGGCCGAAAGCACAGCACACTAAGAGCAGCGAATCGCGCATAAAGGAATCGCCGAATGCAGCCATGGTTAAACTGGAGGCCACGAAGACGAGCAATTCTTCTTATTGCCCTATTTGTCGTTGCCTTCTCGTGCCCTCAGGATACGCGCGCCTGGGGCCGGGGCGGACACAAGCTGGTCGTCAACAAGGCCATTGAAACCCTGCCGCAGAATGTCCGGGAGTTCTTCGACGCCAGCCGCGGCTTTCTTCTCCTGCATGTCACCGATCCACTGGATACCCTGGCGAAGACTCCTGCCGAGCGCCACAATCACTTCATCGCTCTCGACAAATACGGGAGGTTCCCGTTCGAGGCCTTGCCCCGCGTTTACAAGACTGCGCTCACAAAATTCGGCAAACCCACCCTGGATCGCAACGGCCTCTTGCCCTGGCAGATTGGCGTCTACAGTGAAAAATTGACCGAAGCCATGAAAGCCGGCAAGTGGGACGAGGCCAAACTCGACGCCGCCATTCTCGCAAATTACGTGGCGGAAGCGCACGATCCCTTCAACACTACCGACAACTTTGACGGCCGCCTCAGTGGCCAGGTAGGAATCAACGAGCGCTTCGGCGCCGCGTTAATCGACCGGTATTCCTCGTTTTTCCCGATGCGGCCGAACGATGCCATTTTCATCGAGGACCCCACGGATCGCGCCTTCGAAGCGTGCCTGAGTTCTCACAGCTGGCTGGAAACGATTCTTCTGGCCGACCGCAGAGCGCGCCACGGCGAAAATTCCTTCACCGACGAGTACTACGACCGCTTCTACAATCAGGCCGCGGCCATCCTCATCCGTCAGCTATCCGATGCTGCCACGGACGTCGGCTCGTTCTGGCTCACGGCGTGGATCAATGCCGGCCGCCCGCAATTGCCACACTGACTCTCCACGGATGACGCCGTCTTTGCTCTCCAAGCGCATCGCTTCCCTACCCAAAGCCGAGCTACATCTGCACCTCGAAGGATCCATCCAACCCTCGACGGTCTGTGCGCTGACGGCCCGGCATGGTGTCAGCTTGACTGAAGACGCAGTGCGCCAGCGCTACGCCTATCGCGACTTCCCGGAATTTATCGAGGCTTTCAAGTGGGTTACTTCCTTTCTGCGCGAGCCGCAGGACTACGCTCTCATCGCTCGCGACCTTGCGGAACATTTGCTGACGCAGAACGTCGTCTACACCGAAGTCACTCTGTCGGTAGGAGTCATGCTTTTGAGAAAGCAACAGCCTGAAGCAAACTTTGAAGCCCTGCTCCGCGCAACCGAGCCGTTCGAATCACGCGGGCTGCGAGTCCGTTGGGTGTTCGATGCGGCGCGGCAATTTGGTGCGGAAGCCGCGATGCAGGTTGTGGAATCGGCCAAGCGTTGCACATCAAAAGCGATCGTCGCTTTTGGCACCGGCGGCGACGAACTGAGTGTTCCTACCGAAGCTTTCCGCTCGGTCTACAATCGCGCGGCAGAGATCGGCCTGCACCGCCTGATGCACGCAGGTGAAGTTGGGGGCCCTGAGAAAATCCGTGAAGCTATCGAACTCCTTGGCGTCGAACGAATCGGCCACGGCATCGCGGCGATCCACGATCGCGACCTGATGGACCTTCTCGCAGAACGCCGGATTGCGCTCGAAGTCTGCCCCGGCAGCAACGTGAAAACGGGCGCACTCGCCTTGCAACTCCGGCGCGCGGAAGCAAGAATCGAAGATCATCCTTTGCCAAAACTCTTGCGCCACGGAATTCCCATCGCGCTCTCCACCGATGATCCCGCGATGTTTCACACCACAGTGGAAACAGAATACGAGAACGCGGCTCGCATGGGACTCCGGGAGGGCGAGCTCGCGGGCATCGTCGAGATGGGCTTCCAGAACGCATTTTCTCCGGAGGGTAAATCCGCTGGAGGGAATGTTATACTCAACGCATGAAAGCACACGTATGGGTGATGCCAAAGCGCACGGTACTTGATCCGCAGGGACAAACCATTCAGCACGCGCTCTCCGGCCTCGGTTACGCCGCGGTGAAAGATGTCCGGCAAGGCAAGTTCTTTGTGCTGAATCTCGACGGCTGGAATCGCGACGAAGCCCAGAAGCAGCTCGAGCACATTTCTAAAGAAGTCCTCACCAATCCCGTCATCGAGGAATACCGCTTCGAAATCGTCGACTGAGCGGCCTGCCACATGATGAAATCCCAGAGGCGCTCCACAATTTTGATTAGATTCTTTCTACGTCCTTCGCTGACGGTTTTGTTCTTGCTGGCACTCGCCGGATGCAAGACTGGGCCGCATACTTCCGATCCGCATCTTCGGCAGATCGACGAAATGCTGAACGCCCAACTGCCGCAGGGCACTCCCAAGTCGCGTGTCCTCTTTTTCCTCAGTTCCCAGGGCTTCCCGCTTGAGAATACGCGCGACGCGAAAACGGTTGTGGCCACCGTCCATCGCGTCGATACAGACACGCTCCAGCCCGAAACGGCGCGGGTTACCTTCCATTTCGATGGCAACGACAAGCTGACGTCCTATGATCTCGACTCGGTGGCTGGTTCTCCTCCCCAGCCATAACCTCATTCGCGACACCTTTGTCGGAATTCACCGTGAAGAAAACTCCGGCGTGCTACGCTCTTGAAAACGTTGTCAGGAGACCCCGCAAATGTGCGGAATTGTCGGCTACATCGGGCCTAAAAAAGTTGTACCTGTAATTATCGAAGGCCTGCGCAAGCTTGAATACCGCGGCTACGATTCCGCCGGCATCGCCGTCGTCACCCAGGACGGCAAACTAGAGATCCGCCGGGCCTCCGGAAAGCTGCGCAACCTGGAAGAAGTGATCGCCAAGTCTCCTATCGAAGGCACCTACGGAATCGGGCACACCCGCTGGGCTACCCACGGCCGCCCCACCGAAGAAAATGCTCATCCGCACCGTGACTGCAGCGGGCAGATCGTCGTGGTGCACAACGGAATCATCGAAAACTACCTCGAACTGAAAGAAAGACTGCAGAAAGAAGGCCACAAATTCGTCACGGAGACGGACACGGAGATCGTGGCGCATCTGGTTGAAAAGAATTCGCAGGGTGGCGTCCCGCTGGAAGAAGCAGTGCGCCGTTCCCTCAAGGAATTGCGCGGCATCTATGCGCTGGTTTTCCTCTCCGCCAAGGATCCGCAGAAAATCGTTGCAGCCCGGCTCGGCCCACCCTCCGTGATTGGTCTGGGCGATGGCGAATATTTCGTCGCCAGCGACATTCCAGCCCTCCTCGAGCACACTCGCCAGATGTTTTTCCTCGCCGACGGCGACATCGCCGTACTCACCACAAAAGGCGTTCACGTGATGGATCACGACGGCCGCCCCGTCGAGCGCCCATCCCACCGCGTGGCCTGGGATCCAATCATGGCGGAAAAGGGCGGCTACAAGCACTTCATGCAGAAAGAGATCTTCGAGCAGCCGCGCGCCGTGCGCGACACGTTGCTCGGACGCATCTCCCAGGACACCGGAAAAGTTTTCCTCGATGAAATGCAAATCACCGAGAAGCAGTTCCGCGAGTTTCACAGCGTGCGCATCGTCGCTTGCGGCACCAGCTGGCACGCTGGGCTTGCAGCAAAATTCATGATTGAGCGCCTCGCGCGCCTGCCTGTCGAAGTGGATTACGGAAGCGAATTCCGCTATCGCGATCCCATCATCGATTCGAAAACACTGACCGTGTGCATCAGCCAGTCTGGAGAAACCGCGGATACTCTGGCAGCGCAGCGCGAAGCGAAAGCCAAGGGCTCGCCAACTCTGGCCATCTGCAATGTCATCGGCTCGATGATCACGCGCGAAGCCTCTGGCACGATCCCTACTCACGCGGGCCCGGAAATAGGAGTCGCCTCCACCAAGGCTTTTACCTCGCAGCTGACAGCATTGCTTCTGCTGGCTTCCTATCTCGGCCAGGTACGAGGCAAATTGGCGGAGGAAGCAGCCAGAACTTTAATGCAGGAGTTCACTCGCATACCGCACAAAATTGAAACCGTCCTGCAAGCGGATGAAACCGGGTTCTACGAGAATCTCGCGCGGCAGTTCTTCCGCTTTACCGATTTCCTGTATCTAGGCCGCGGCATCCACTACCCAATCGCCCTCGAAGGGGCTCTTAAGCTCAAGGAAATCTCTTACATCCACGCCGAAGGCTACCCTGCTGGCGAAATGAAGCACGGCCCCAACGCACTAATCGACGAGAATCTGCCCGTCGTCGTCCTCGCCACTCGGGACGAATCCGACCCCGAAGCAATGACGCGTTACGAAAAAAGTGTTTCCAATATTAAGGAAGTCAAGGCGCGCGATGGCATCGTCATCTCCATTGTTACCAACGGCGACAAGCTCGCGCGCGAAGCCTCGGATCACATCATCGAGCTGCCACCGGCGCCGGAGTTGCTTGTGCCGCTGCTTGAAATCATTCCACTACAGCTGCTCGCCTATCACATCGCGGTGCGCCGCGGCTGCGATGTCGATCAGCCGCGCAATCTCGCGAAATCCGTCACGGTGGAGTAGCCAGGGCTATTTCCGCTAAGATGAATGCATGTCTCGCTTGTCACGAGCGTGCTTCTCCGTGCTCACTCTGCTGCTGCAGGTCGCTGGCCTCGCGCGCGCACAAACGCCCGAGACCACCACGGCACCACTACGCGAAGTCCACGCCGAAGGCTCTAAAATCCTCAGCGAGGCGCAAGTCGTCGCTTTGACTGGTCTTCAGCCCCCGTCGCAAGTTGGCAAGAACGATTTGCAGACTGCAGCGGACCGTTTGGTGGCGAGCGGACTCTTTTCCAAGGTGAGTTACAGTTTCCAAACCCGTGGCGCAGGGGTCCTGGTCACCTACCATGTGGAAGAATCGCCTCGTATTCCCGTCTACTTCGACAACATTCCCTGGTTTAGCGATGCGGAGCTGGGCGACGCCATCCGCAAGACATTTCCGTTTTTTGACGGCACGCTGCCGGAAGCCGGCGCAGTCGTGGATCAAGCCAGCGACGCCGTGAAAGAATTGCTAGCCTCTCGTGGCCTGCAAGTCTCCTTGGAACACATCGTGGCCGTCAATCCGGCAGCTGAAGGCAACGTCCAGCAGTTCCGAGTCGAAGGCGCGAACGTACAGATATCGAAACTCGAATTCGGCGACCCCACTCTCATCGAATCCAAAGTTGTCCAGCAGCATCTTCCCGAAATCGTTGGCAAGGCCTATTCCCGCATGACCATCGATATGTTCCTGACAGAAGCCATTCGTCCGGTTTATTTGCAGCAGGGCCACCTGCGCGCAAAACTCGGCCCGCCGGAAGTGCGTTTGACCGGCAATCCAAATCAGAAATTCCCCGATCGGATTACGGTATTTGTTCCCGTAACCCCAGGCGAGATATTTCATTGGAAAGAAGTTCACTGGACGGGGAACTCCGTCGTGTCGGAATTCACACTGAACGCCCTGCTCCGCGCAAGACCCGGCGACCTCGCGAACGGCATAGAGGCTGAAGCCGGATGGGATCGCGTTCGCGAAGAGTACGGCCACCATGGCTACCTGGAAGCAAAGCTTGATCCGGTTGCAACCTTTGATGAGCAGGCGCGCACGGTCTCCTATACGGTGACAGTTCAGGAAGGCGTCCAGTTTCATTTCGGCAAGATGGTTCTCACGGGGCTTTCCCTTGCGGGCGAACGCAAGCTCTATGCCGCCTGGCCCATCGCCACGACAAATGTCTTCGACAAGGCAAAGTTCGAGGAAGTCCTTCAGAAACTGCAAAGCCATTCGGAGCAGATCTTCGGCGAATTGCCCGTGCACTACGAAACCGTCGGACACGTTCTGCAGACGGATCCCGCCAAGGGCACCGTGGACGTCCTACTGGATTTCAAGTGAAGCTCCTGCGGCTGCGCTTCCATCTGCAATCCGGGCCACACTCTGGGATATACTCACCGCTGAGATGAAAGAACTCATTCATATCAGTTCTTCGGATGGTGTCTCTCTTTCCCTGGAAGAAAAACAAGCTCGTCTCTTTTCGCGCTTGGCAGAACTGTCTTCCCTTATCGTGGCTCTATCGGGCGGAACAGATTCTGCTTTTCTCGCGTGGGCCGCGCACAAGACTCTCCGTGAGCGCGCTCTGTCTGTCACGGCGATTTCCTCAAGTTTTTCTGCTCACGATCGCGGGATGACTGATGAATTTGTCACCAAGCTTGGCATGCCCCACGAATTCATCGAAACGCACGAGATGGAAAATCCCGCTTATCGCGCCAACGCCGCGAATCGCTGCTACTTCTGCAAGGATGAGTTGTTTTCGGCTCTGGACGAATTGGCCAGCGAGCGTGGATTTGCCGCGGTGGCTTACGGTGTGAACGCCGACGACACGCTCGATTTTCGCCCAGGCCATCGCGCCGCCGCCGAACACCAAGTTCTAGCACCTTTGCTCGACGCCGGTATGCGCAAAGCCGAGATTCGAGCGCTGTCGCAACGCGCCGGCCTGCCCACCTGGGATCGCCCTGCTTCGGCATGCCTCGCTTCACGCCTTCCTTACGGCACCGAAGTAACTCCCGAGCGCCTCGCCCTGGTCGAACGTGGCGAAGCGGCGCTTCGCGAACTCGGCTTCCGCCAATTTCGCGTGCGTTTGCACGACCAGCTTGCGCGAGTGGAAATCTCGCCGGACGAAATGCCGCGCGCCTTCTCGCCACAAATGGTCGCAGCCATCGCGGATCGGCTGAAGGCCGCTGGTTTCACCTACGTCTCTCTGGATTTACAAGGCTACAGGCAAGGTTCCCTGAACGAGACACTTTCATCCCCTGGCGGGCCTTCCGTTAAGGCTGCATCGGGAACATAATCCCCTTCTCTTGCGTAACTATGGATGGAGCATTACAGAGCAAATCTTTGAATCCTGACGGAGGATGCATGACGCGTCGTCGCGGTCTTTTCCTAACGGGCGTATTGGCTTCGGTAGTCCTTGCCCTGGCCGCTTGCGATACCGGACCTTCTGTCAGGGGGAGTTTCGATCGCAACTACACCGTATCTGGACCCATCCGCCTTGAACTCACCAATGCTTCGGGCGATGTGGATATCTCCGGAAGTACAGACGGCAAAGTACATGTGCGTGGCGAAGTGCGTGTTTCTGGAATGGGCTTTGGCAATCCGCAGAAGCGTCTGGACGACACCGTTTCGAATCCTCCTATCGAGCAAAAGGGCGACACCATTCGCATTGGGAAAGAAATGTCGAGCCTGCACAACATTTCCATCAATTACACGATTCAAGTTCCTCACGATACAGAAATCAGCGCAACTGTAGCCTCTGGCGCGCAGACCATTCGCGCAGTGCGCGGCCCCGTAAAAGTGCAGGCGGCCTCAGGTTCAATTCGCGTCGATAAAATTGATCGCGATACACAACTCACGACCGCCAGCGGCTCTGTGTCCGCCAGCGATGTTGGCGATGACGTTCAGATCACTTCCGCGTCGGGCAGCGTGAAGGTGTCGAACACGAAGGGCGATGTGCGCGTCAACGCCATCGCGGGAACCATCCAGATTGCCCGGCCTGGAGGTCGCGTCGAGGCCGACACCGCCAGCGGCCAGGTCGAAATTCAAGGCGCTTCCAATAACGTGAAGGCGCATGCGGTTTCGGGCCGCGTGATTGTCCAGGGCGATCCTGCCGCGAACAGCTATTGGGAACTCAAGACAGCATCGGGTAGCATCCAGTTACATGTCCCAGCGGCAGCAAGTTTTCATCTCTCCGCGCAAGCGCTTTCCGGCGAAATTCGAACGGACGTCCCCATCATGATTGAGGAGCAGGGCAAACACTCCCTCCGCGCGCGTATGGGCAACGGCGGCGCTCGCGTGGATGTGCAAACCGTCTCCGGCGAGATTCGTGTCAGCGGCGCAAACTAGCCGGGACTGCTGGGCGGTTCCATACCTGATGTTACCGCGAAGACCTGGCGACAATTCTCCTCGTTGCCTTTAGAATCCCTTCGTATGGCTTCCTCCACCTTTCAGATGCGCGCGATCGCATCGCTGCTCCTGTTCGCGGGAGCCTTGGCTGCTAGCGGTCAGTTAAGTACGCAAACTGAAAAAAAACAGAATCCGCCAACAGCTCCCGCCAGTGCCGCTGCCGTCAAGCAACCCACCGCCGCCAAGCCGCCCACACCGGAAGAGGAGTTGCAGCAGGCCATCAGCTCTGCTGGAACGGATCGCGTCATGCTTGTCCGCAATCTGGAAACCTTCTTGAATAAATATCCGGAGGCCCAGAACAGGTCGCAAATCTATCGCGCCTTGGTGGAGGCCTGCATCCAATTGCGTGATAACACGCGCGCCGCCGCTTACGCCGAACGTATTGTGGCGCTAAACCCCAACGACATTTCCATCACTCTGCTTGCCATTCAACTCTTGCAGCGCCAGAACGACGAACCCGGCCTTCGCCGCGCGGTCAGTTACGCCACCCGCATCCTTGAATATGTTAATCGCACCTCTCCCTCCGAGCGTTCGCCACGCATCTCCGAGGCACAATGGGAACTGGAAAAAAAGAACGATCAGGCTTCCACGTTCTTCATGCGCGGAGACATTCTCATGAAGCTGAGAGACTTCGTCGCGGCTCAGCAGGATTTTCAAGCTAGCTACAAGATTCTGCCGGCTGCCGGCGCCGCGGAGAGGATGGGCGAGATTGCGGAACTCAAGAAGGATTGGAACTCAGCCATCACCGAATACGCCCGGGCGTTTGCGCTCGCCGAAGGAAAAAACGGCAATGTCAGCCGCAAGGAAATCCGTCAAAAGCTTGGCAATGTCTGGCGTATGGGGCATGGCTCCGAGGATGGATTGGGCGAGTATCTGCTCCGCACCTACGACGATGTCTCGCGGCTTTCGAGCAGCACGAACCCGAAGAAAAATACCGACGCTCGTGAGGTCTCTGATTTTACGGTTCGAAAAGCTCCGGAGGGCGCTCCATTCCCTCTGCGCGGCATGAAAGGCAAAGTTCTTGTCCTCAATTTTTGGGCCACGTGGTGTGGGCCGTGCCACGCGCTTGAGCCGCAATTTGCGCGGGTAGCGATGGAATTCCAAGGCGCCAATGACATAATCTTTCTCGCTGCCAATTGCGACGAGGACGAAACACTGGTCGCGCCCTACTTGGAGGAGAATAAACCCCACACCACGGTTGTTTTCTCGGACGGTCTCGACCGTCTCTTCGCCATTAATTCCTTCCCTACTGTGGTCATCATCGACCGAGAGGGGAGAATTGCCTATCGCTCCGAAGGTTTCGGCCCGGATACGTTCGAACAGGAACTCGCCGCCGCGGTTCGCCGCTCGATATCTCCAATGAGCCAGAATCCGTGAGCCCTGTTCAGGGTGCAAGTTCTGGGCTGTATCCATCGACGACGTCAACGAAGTCGGACACTTCTGCCATATCCTTCCCCACAAATCGGATCGTGTGGGAATCCATTCGTTGCACCGAACGCAGGTAGCTCAGCATCTCCGCGGGCGTATAGTTCTTGAAACTAACTTCCAGTGTTACAGGCGTCTTGACAACGTATGGCTTGAATTCACCAAGCCGTTTCAGTGCGGCCTTTACGCCAGCGGCAATTTTCTCGCAGGATGCTTCGGGTGTGATCGTCTCTGCGGAATGAAAACCAAGGGTTTTCTTGGTCTCGGCTGTTTCAATCTTTCCCAGCCGCGACTTTAGCTCCTCCATCGCAGCATCGTCGCCGGATGCGAATATCACTGGGACGCCCAACGCGCCAGCGTAAGAAGCGTTAAATTCCCCTTCGGTCACCGCATTGCCGTTGAGCGCAACCCGTGTAAGGTGCGCGCTGGAAAATGTGTGTGCGCGTACGCCGCGCGCGTTGGTTGTCGAAGCGTGATAACCGATGAAGAGTGCAGCGTCAAAACTTCCGTCGAGGCCCGCCATCATTCCTCCGTGTCTGGGCCAGGATCGTACAATGCGCACGTCCTTCGGGAATTCGTCGATAAGCAAGCTCTCCCCGTTTCCATGGGAATCGCTGACCACCACTTCTGTCGCCCCGGACTCTTTTGCGGTGCGAATAGCCGCCAATGTCTCATTCGTCATGAAATGTCTGAAGCGCTCGTATTCGAATCCGGCGGTACCCAATTGATCGGCCGTCACCACTCCTGCCACGCCTTCCATATCCACGGAAATATAGAGTTTTAGTTTTCTTTGAGTTTGCGCCGGACTCTGTGCCACGGCGGGCAGAGCCGCCACCCAGATGCTGTACAGAAACGCCACAAAACGAAACGCACTTTTCGATAAGATCAGGAAACACCTCCTGCAATCGGAATCGCATCTAGCGCAAGCGCCGAAGAGTCTATCAGCTTCGTGCAGCAGCGGTAGACGGAAAAGCGAGAACGACATCGCGCGCAGCAAGGATGGTGTTGACATGGATGCGTACGGTGTCCTCGACCCGTCGCGCGTAGCCGCCAGCCAGTGTGGTCGCTACAGGGATCATCCGGCGATGCGCTTCTTCAAATACTTTTCGGTCGCGCGTCTTAAGCCCTTCTTTCGTAAGTGACAATCCGCCGAGCTGATCTTCGCAGTATGGATCGGCACCACCCACGTAAAAGACAATTTCTGGCCGAAACTCGTCGAGTGCTTTTCGCACGGCAGGAATCAGCGCACCTAAGTATTCGTCGTCATCCGCGCGGTCCTCCATGTTCAAATCGATGCTCGACGGCGGTTTATGCGCCGGGTAGTTGTTTTCCTGATGGACGGAAATCGTGAAAACCGTTGGATCATTTCGAAAGATGGCAGCGGTGCCGTTGCCGTGATGCACGTCGGTATCAACTACCATCGCTTTTTTCACAGCACCATCCGCCTGCAGTCTTCGAATTGCCACGGCAACATCATGAATGGCGCAGAAGCCTTCGCCGTGTCCCGGATACGCGTGATGGAATCCGCCGCTCAGATTCGAACCGAATCCATCCCGCAGCGCCGCTTGCCCGGCGAGAATCGAGCCGCCAGCCGCCAGCCACACCGCCTCCACCAGTTCCGGTGAATAAGGCACTTCAAGCTTCATCACGTCGCTGGCGGTGAGCGTTCCGGTTTTCAGTTTTCGCACCCAGTCCGGTGTGTGCACGCGCAAAATATCTTCGTCGGCCGCAGGATCAGGGCGGAGAAAGTCATTCTTCGTGGCGATGCCTTCACGCAAGAGCATTTCGTAGATAAGACGGAATTTCTGTGAAGGAAAAACGTGCGGGCCGAGATTCAGATCGTATCGTTCGTGATAAGCAAGCTTGAACGGCAGCATGGCGCGTCGTGATTAGTTCTCGCGTTCGAGGATGAAATCTGGCAGCGTGGCGAGCGCCCGATGATATTCCGAATCACCGCCGCCATTGAGACAGGCTTTGGCGCGCTTCGCGTAGTTTTGCGCCAGACTTCGTGCCCGATCGAGTGCGCCGGACTCATGTACCAACGAAACGATGGTTTCGGGGCGAACCGAAATAAATTCTTTTTCCGCAAGAACTCGCGCGACCATTTCCCGCGCATCGCGGTGTCCATTTTCCATCGCGTAGATCAGCGGCAGCGTGACCTTTCCTTCTTTCAAATCGCTCAGAACCGGTTTACCCAACTGTTGCGCTGACGCCGTAAAATCGAGCAAGTCATCCACGAGTTGAAATGCCAATCCAGCGTACCGGCCATAGTCGGCAAGCGCTTGCTCCTCTTTGCCTTCGAGACCACCAAGCACTGCGCCGAGGCGGGCGCAGCCGCCGAACAAGCACGCGGTCTTATAGGTGGCCAGCCGCAAGGCGTCCTCTTCCGTTACGTCGATGCGGCCGATTTTGGAGAGTTGGATCAATTCGCCTTCCACCATTTTTTGCGTAAGATCGATGAGGATGTCGAGGATGCGGAAATTACGCTCCTCAAGCGCCATCTGAAACGATTGCATGTACAGCCAGTCGCCGGTGAGCACGCTGCGATGATTGCCCCATCGCGAATTTGCGGAAGGACGGCCGCGGCGTGTGTCCGCGCTGTCAATCACGTCATCATGGATCAGCGTCGCGCTATGCAGAAGTTCAACGACCGCGGCCAGCCGGATCGCGCTGCGATCCGTGCGGCCTGCATGGCGCGCTGAAAGAAGCAGCAGCGCGGGGCGCAGGCGCTTGCCGCCGCCGCCCAGGAGATAGGCGGTGATTTCTGAAACCGGCGGAAAGGCGGCTTCGCTCTGCCGTGCAAGTTCCTCCTCGACCAAAACGAGGTCTTCACGGACTAGATCAAAAATCTCTTTGACCGTCAGCAGGGCGATGGCGTTTCCCCCGAACTAACTCTTTTCGTTGAGACCCGAAGCCGCAACTTTCACCGGCCGATTAAGGCCGAAAAAACGTCTAAAGTTTTCTGCGGTCGCGGCGGCAAATTCGTCTGGCGCTAAGTTTCTCACACTCGCAAGCGTGCGCGCCACTTCCGCAACGTACGCCGGCTCGTTGCGTTTGCCGCGGTAAGTTTGCGGCGAGAGGTACGGAGCGTCCGTCTCAATCAGAATCTTTTCCAATGGCAAGGCTTTCGCAACGTCGCGAATGTTCTGTGTTTTCGGATAGGTCGAATTCCCCGCAAAAGAAACCAGAAACCCCATCTCGATTCCGCGACGCGCATTCTCGAGCGTACTGGTAAAACAGTGAAGAATTCCCCCGAGGCCGGTGGGCTTCCAGACTTCTTCCACAATATTCAGACAATCGGCCCAAGCATCGCGGCAATGAATAATGATGGGCAACTTTGCTTCGCGCGCGAGCGCCATCTCATCGCGAAAAACGCGCTGTTGCACATGGCGCGGAGAGTGATCGTAGAAGTAATCAAGCCCAATCTCGCCCCAGGCGACGACTTTTTCATGTCTGGCGAGAGTGGCAAGCTGCTCGAGATGTTTTGGCGTGACTTGTTCCGCTTCGTGTGGATGAATGCCAACAGTGGCGTATATCCAATCGTGCTGTTCAGCAAAAGGAATGGCGGAATCGAGTTTTTCGGGTCCCGGGCCTGTACCGATAGCGAGCAGCGTGGTTACGCCAGCCGCCCGAGCGCGATCAAGCATGGCTTCGCGGTCCTCCGCAAATTGCGGGAAGTCGATGTGCGCGTGTGAATCGATGAGTTCCATGGTTTTGTAGCACAGGCACTCCTGACTGTGCTCTTTCATTTCTATCAGCACAACCCTGCACGAACAGGAGTGTCCGCGCTACTTGAGCCTGGCACCTACCTCGACTTCTTCGAGGAAGCCGGCGAGGACAGGGCGGCCTTCCGGACCGACGGAAGCGGCGACGATCATGCCGTTGGATTCGACGCCGCGGAGTTTGCGGGGCGCGAGGTTCACGACTACAGCGACTTTGCGCCCGACGAGCGCATCCGGCTCGTAGTATTGCGCGATGCCGGCGCAGATTTGGCGAATCTCCGTCCCAATGTCCACGGTGAGCTTCAACAATTTGTCCGCCCCGACGATGCGTTCAGCGGTTTTGATCTGTCCGACACGCATCTCGACTTTGGTGAAGTCCTCGATGCCGATTTTCTCCGGCGCCGCTTGCGGTGCTGCAGCAGTGGCGGCACCTCCAGCGACGGGTGCGCTCGCAGGCGTGGGCGCCGTGACCGGCGAGGGTTGCTTTTGTGCTTCGTTTTCCATGGCTTCCATCCTCTCGATTGCTTCTGCTTTTTCTATCCGCGGGAAAAGCGGCTGGGATTTGCCAAGGGAGATACCCGGAACCAGCTGTCCCCAGCGCAATTCATCCAAATTAATAGAGCCAGGTTGGCCGGTCTGGCCGAGCAGCGACCAAACCTTGGTGGTGCAATCCGGCAAAACGGGATGCGCCAAACTGGTTGCGATTCGCAGAACTTCCGCGGTGGTCCAAAGAATTGTGGCACGGCGCTGTTTGTCGGCGTCGCTTTCGCCGCGCGACCACGGGTGCTCGGTTGTCAAATACTTATCTGTCGCGGCGATCAGCGACCAGATTTCTTCCAGCGCCAAAGAAAAGCCCAGCTTGTCATACTGCTCCAGAACTTCACCAATCGCCTCCTGCGCTTTCATTGCCAACGCGGTGTCCTGCGGCTGCAGTGTGCCAGGCTTGGGGATCTTGCCCCCGCTGTTTTTCTCGATCATCGCCGCGGTGCGGCTCGCTAAATTACCGAGGCCGTTGGCGAGGTCGCTGTTGTACCGCTGGACGAGCGCGTCATAACTGAAATTGCCGTCCTGGCCGAAAACAGTCTCGCGCAACAAATAGTAGCGAAGGGCGTCCATTCCGAGGACGTGCACGATCGGGCGCGGGCGAACCACGTTGCCCAGCGATTTGCTCATTTTGGTGCTGTCCATCAGCAGCCAGCCATGCGCCCAAATCTGTTTCGGCAATGGAAGACCAGCGGCCATCAAAAACGCGGGCCAGTAGACGGCGTGAAAACGAATGATTTCTTTACCGACGAGATGAATGTCCGCGGGCCAGAAACCTGATTTTTCATATTGTGGGCCGCCGACAGCGCTGAGATACGCAGTGAGCGCGTCGAACCAGACGTAAAAAACGTGCGGCTCTTCGCCGGGAACTGGAATGCCCCAACGAACTGAAGTGCGCGTAATGCTGAGATCGCGCAGGCCACCCTCGACGAAGCTGAGAACTTCGTTACGGCGCGCTTCCGGCTGAATGAAATCTGAATGCTTGGCGTACCAATCGAGGAGCGGCTTCTGGAACGCAGAGAGCTTGAAGTAGAAATTGGCTTCGGTGACGGTTTCCGTGGGACGGCCGCAGTCGGGGCAGTTCTCGCCCGGCTTTACGTCCACATAAGCATTGTCGTAGATGCAATATTGCCCGGTGTAGTGGCCGGGGTAGACGAAACCATTGTCTCGGCACTGCTTGAAAAGCCACTGCACCGTGTGCGCATGTTTCAGATCGGTGGTGCGGATGAATTCGTCGCCTTGCACTCCCAACTCATCCCAAAGGGCGCGCCACTCCGCGGCCATCTTCGCCACGAATTCGGATTCCGGGACACCTGCTTTTTTCGCAGAGCGTTCGACGTTCACGCCGTGTTCATCGGTGCCGGTGGTCATGACCACCTCGTAGCCGCGCATGCGCTTGTAGCGCCGGATGGTGTCGCACACGATGGTCGAGTACGTGTGGCCAATGTGGGGCAAGCCGTTCGTGTAGTAGATCGGCGTAGTCAGATAAAACTTGGGCCTGTTCGCTGGCATGTCTAGTTTGTTTTCCCGCTTGCCTCATAGGCGCGGAGAGCTTCGCTGATGACGCGCTGCAACGGCACATTTTTCTCGACGGCGAGCTTGCGGCAATCGTCGTATTCGGGCGCGACGTGCAGGATGCGGCCGTTGACGCGGGAAACCTTAATGCGCACGTCGCCGAAGGCGGTAGCGACGTTTACGAAGTCGCGAGGGAGCGTACGCCGTTGCGCGCGGTAGGTGCGCGCGCCAAAGGTGGTGGTCTCGGCAAAGATCAACGACATCAGCGCGTCGGTATCCTGCGGGTTGCACAGAACCGTGAGCAGCGTGCCTGGCCGATTTTTTTTCATTTGCACCGGCGTGGTGTAGACATCGAGCGCACCGGCAGCCAGGGCTTTTTCCAGGAAGTAGCCGTAGATTTGCGGATTCATGTCGTCGAGATTGGCTTCGATGACGGCAATCTCTTCGTCAAAGCCGGCCACGGTTTTTTCCGCGGCTACGCCGATCATGATGCGCACGACGTTGGGCTGACCTTCAAGATCGGCGGTGCCGGCGCCATATCCGATCGAGGAGACGCTCATTGGCGGCTGCGGACCGAAGGAATCGCAAAGTGTCGCCACGATTGCCGCGCCCGTGGGCGTGACAAGTTCCTTCTGCACGCCATTGGAATAAGTCGGTTTGCCTTGCAGCAAGTTCGCCGTGGCGGGTGCGGGCACGGGCAGAACACCGTGCGCCATTTTCACGGTGCCACCGCCGACGTTTAAGGCAGAGCAGACAAATTGTTCAATACCAAGTGCGTGAAAACCGACGCAAGCGCCCACGATGTCCACGATGGCATCGACGGCACCGACTTCGTGAAAGTGAATTTTTTCCAGCGACACGTCGTGGACGCGCGCTTCGGCTTCGCCAAGTTTCGTGAAGATCGCAGCGCTGCGGTCGCGCACCTGCTGCGCGAGCTGTGATTTCTGTAGAATCTCGAGAATGTCGTTCAGCGAGCGGTGCTTTTGTTGATCCTCAGTCTTGACCTTGACGTAGGTGGCGGCCATACCGTTCTTCCACACTTTTTCGGCGGTGAGCTCCCATCCGGGAACCTGCAAGCCGCACAGTTCGGCGCGGAGGTGCTCCACGGCACACCCAGCGTCGACCAGCGCGCCGAGCGTCATGTCACCGCTAATGCCCGAAAAACAATCAAAATAAGCGAGTTTCATCGAAGCCGTTGCCGAACGGTGGGACTACTACGTGAAGTTGTCTCTCCGCCGGATACAAATTGATACTATCGGCGCAGACCAAGGCTGTCAAACCGCCGGTGCACCTGTCGTCTTTGACCCTCATCGGCGCCATCTCCTATACTGACTGGATTCGATTGATGAGACTTAGGCTCACTGAGGACCTGTGTATCAGACACTGACAAACCGATTGCGGGAGGCGCTGGCGGGGCACATCCGCAAGAAATACGATTTGGATCTGGCGGTAGCGCTAGAGCGGCCGCCGAAGATGGAGATGGGAGAGGCGGCGTCTCCGGTGTGTTTCGAGCTGGCAAAGAGATTGAAGAAGTCGCCGCGTCAGATTGCACAGGAAATTACGAATGGGATCGGCAAGATCGACGGGATTGCAAAGCTGGAGGTGGCGGGCGGCGGATACTTGAATGCTTTTTTCGATCGAGCAGCGTTTTGGGCGAGCGTTCGTGCAGAACAAGGCGACAAGGGGCGAGTGGCGAGCGGCAAGAAAATAATTGTCGAGCATACGAGCATCAATCCAAACAAGGCGGCGCACATCGGGCACGTACGCAATGCAGTGCTGGGCGACACGATGGCGCGAATCCTGCGGCACGCTGGAAGCAACGTGCAAATTCAAAACTATATCGATAATACCGGAGTGCAGGTTGCAGACGTAGTGATTGGGTTTCTGCACCTGGAGCAGCGGACGCCAGTCAGCGTGAAGATGATGGCGATGGAGCCGAAGTTCGATTATCTCTGCTGGGATTTGTATGCCAAAGCGACGCAATTTCTCGCGAAGGACAAAGAGCAGGCCGCGAAATTGCGGGGGGAGACACTAAAGGCGATTGAAGAAGGGCGCGGGGAGGAAGCGGAAGTGGCGGAAGTGGTGGCAGATGCGATTGTCGGGTGCCACTTGAGGACGATGGCCCGGCTGGGTATTGGGTACGAGTTGCTCGCGCGAGAGAGCGAGATTCTTCACCTGAAATTTTGGGATGCGGCGTTTGAAATGTTGAAGAAATCAGGGGCGATTCAATTGGCAGCCAGCGGGAAGATGGCGGGCTGCTGGATCATGCCGTGGGAAGAGGAAAAGAAAGAAACTCCATGTCCTGACGCAGAGCCCAACGAGAACGCAGAGGACACAGAGAAAACGGAGGAGGACGAGAATTCGCAGGACAAGATCATTGTGCGTTCGAATGGCACGGTGACGTACGTCGGAAAGGACATTGCCTACCAGCTGTGGAAGTTTGGGCTTCTCGGCAAAGACTTTCGCTATAGGAAGTGGCCGAATGCGCCCGTTGGTGAAGAGGTTTGGGCAACGACGGACCGCGCAGGCGATACCAACGCGCCAAATTTCGGAGCGCCTGCGGGCAGAGTCTATAACGTGATTGATACGCGGCAGGCCAACGTGCAGGAGGTTGTGGCGCAAGGCCTGCGCGGGTTGGGCCATGCCGAGGCAGCGGAGAATTCCATTCACTTATGGTACGAGAGGCTGGTGCTTACTCCACGCTGCGCAGCAGAGATGGGATACGAGTTGTCGGCGGACGAGGCCAAAAAGCCTTACGTGGAAGTCAGCGGACGTAAAGGCCTCGGGGTGAAGGCAGACGATTTGATTGACCGGCTGGAAGCCGCGGCGCTCGCGGAAGTGAAGCAGCGTCACGCGGAAATGAGCGCGGAGGAGCACGAGCGCACCGCGCATGCGATCGCCGTTGGAACACTACGGTTTTTTCTGCTGAAGTTTACGCGCATTGCGATTATTGCTTTTGACTTCAAGGATGCGCTGAGTTTTGAAGGAGAGACGGGGCCGTATTGCCAAAACGCAGTCGTGAGGATTCGCGGAATTAGGCGGAAGGTCGTAGAGGCGGGCGCAACGAGCGTAGAGGTATCGCAAGAATCCGCCGGGCGACTGCTTTCGGGGGCCGAGGGAAACGGGTTGTGGGAGCTTCTGGTGGCGGCAGGTTCGCTGGATCACGCGGTGGAGGCAGCGATTGGGACGCAGGAGCCGGCCTTTGTGGCGAAATATACGTTTCAGCTGGCGCAGCAGTTTAATAACTTTTATCACAAGCACCACATCTTGTCGGAATCGGATGAGCAGAAACGCGCATTCCTGTTGCGGCTGACGGAGGTGGTGGAGGCACAATTGGTGAAGGCGCTTGGATTAATGGGGATGGAAGCGCCGGAAAAAATGTAGGCGGGCTTGCTAGCAGCAGTCAACGAAAACAAGCAGCAATAAGAAATGAGGGGCACGATGCATCGTGCCCCTACACCCGCCACCGGCAAATTGTCCTTAGTACGACATCACTAAATTGACGAGGGTGCGCAGCGCTACGCCGGTGGGGCCCTTGGCGAGCCAGGGCTTGGCGTCGTCGTTCCAGGCAGTCCCCGCGATATCCAAGTGGATCCACGGGGAGTCGCCAGCGAATTCGCGGATGAACCACGCGCCGGTGATGGAGCCCCCGCCTTTGCCACTGCCGATATTTTGAATATCCGCGAAGCTGCCTTTGATGAATTCGCGATATTCATCGTCCATAGGAAGCTGCCACATTTTTTCGCCAACAGCTTTGGCGCTGGCCATGAGCTTGTCGGTCCAGGCCTGGTCGGAACCAAAGACACCAACGTTGACGTTGGCAAGGGCGACAACGATGGCGCCGGTGAGCGTGGCGGCATCGACAAGATGCGTTGCACCAAGCTGCTTGGCGTAGTGCACGCCGTCGGCGAGGATCAGGCGGCCTTCGGCGTCAGTGTTGAGGACTTCAATGGTTTTGCCGGACATGGCGGTTTGAATGTCCCCGGGCTTCTGCGCCTTTCCGCCGGGCATATTCTCCGTGGAAGGCACGACGCAGATTACTTTCACGTTGGGCTTCAGAGCGGCGAGCGCGCGCATGACACCGAGCATGGTAGCGCCGCCGGCCATGTCGTATTTCATTTTTTCCATGCCTTCGGCGGGCTTGATGGAGATGCCGCCGGTATCGAAGGTCACGGCCTTGCCAATGAGGCCGATGACCGGGGCGCCAGGCTTCAAATTGGCGGGCGTGTAGGTGACGATGATCATGCGCGGTGGCTCGGGCCCACCCTGAGCAACGCTAAGCAGCGCGCCCATCTTGAGATCGGCGATTTTCTTTTCGTCGAGGACTTCGACGGGAAGGCCGGCCTCCTTGGCCATGGCTTCGGCTTTCTCGGCGAGGATGCGCGGGGTAAGTTTGTTGGAGGGCTCGTTGACCAAGTCGCGCGTGAAATTCTGCGCGTCCGCGATGATGCGCCCTTTCGAAAGACCCTTTTCTCCCGCTGCGCGTTCGGCGTCGGAGTAGCCGGCGAGCACGAGCGACTCGATGTTTTTGTCGCTCTTTTTGTCGGTCTTGTATTTGTCCGTTTCAAAATTGGCGGCGATAGCGCCTTCGACGATGGCTTGAGCCGTGTCTTCCGTCGCCTCGCCTTCACGGACCAGAAACGTAAGACTCTTTAGCGAGCGGGATTTGAGATGGCGCAGCGCCGCCCCGGCAATTTTCCGCAGGGTGGCGCCATTGAATTGTTCGCGCTTCCCTGCTCCGACAAGGAGCAAGCGCGCGGCCTTCAGCCCCGCGGGCGCGTAAATCAAAGTAAACTCCAGCGTCTTTCCTGTCAACTCTCCGCTTTTTGCAAGCTTGCGCAGCAAACCTGCGGCGGTCTGGTCGATTTCCGCGATGCGGCCCTGAACGGGGTCGGTTTCTTCAAACACATAGGAAACCAGAGCATCGGTTTCGATGGCCGCGAACGGCTGGGTTACGAGCGTGATTTGCATGATTCTTTATCGCCTCCGATTGCGATACATGGATTGTTCGACTTCCCTGCGAGCTTCCTTGGTGCGTTCATCCTGCCGGCGGTCCCATGACTTCTTGCCCTGCGCCAAAGCGATTTCGACCTTGGCAATGCCTTTACGAAAGTAAATCTTCAAGGGGATGACGGTCAAACCCTTGGATTCCGTGCGGCCGGAGAGCTTATGAATTTCATTCTTGTGGAGCAAGAGCTTACGTGAGCCGAGTGGCTCATGGTTCCAGGGCCCACCCGCTAAGTACTGTGCAATGTGCGCGTTAACAAGCCACGCACCATTGGGTCTGAAATCCACGTAGGCGTCGCGAATATTGGCTTTGCCCTCGCGGAGAGCTTTCACCTCCGTGCCATGAAGCACCAGCCCGGCCTCATGTCTTTCAAGAATATGGTAGTTATACGAAGCGGCGCGGTTCTGCGCGACGATCTGCTCGCCGGACTTCTCGGACTTCTCTGGCTTTTTGGCAGGCTTGGCCACAATTCCCTATCATAACTGCACTGTTAAAACTTAACTACACCGTATTACTTGATGCACGACGGCCAACCTTAGCATCCTTGCCGGGCCTCTAAACCGGATGATAGACTGCAAGGGCTTCGTGTCGAGGCCTCGGAGAGTGCATGCGCCGCTGGGGATACCTTTGTCTAAGTGTGGGACTCGGACTGCTCACAGCGGGCTGCCCGAAAGGTAACACGGAGTTTAATCAAGGAGCTAAGGCCGAAACCATTCAGGACTTCGACGCGGCACTCACGTATTACCAAAAGGCCGCCAAGGCCGATCCTTACAACGCCAATTACAAGATCAAGTTAAACCAGGTTCGATTCGAAGCGGGCGAGCTGCACGTCAAGCAAGGCTTGGCGCTGCGAAAAAAAGGCGATCTTCCGGGCGCGGCCGCAGAATTCCAGAGAGCGCAAACGATTGATCCGGCGAGTTCCATCGCTGACCAAGAGCTGCGGAAAACGGTGGACATGATCGCGGAAAAGAATCGCGAGGCGGACGCAGCAGCCGAACCGCCAGCCGACACGGGCCAACCAACGTTGGCCTCAATGCCTCCGGAGATCAAGCCGCTTTCCCTCGCGCCAATCAACTATAAAGCGTCGAATGACGCGAAAATCATTTTCGACACCATCGGAAAGCTGGCGGGTCTGACAGTGATTTATGACCCGGACTTCCCTGCCCGGCGCATTACTGCGGACTTGAACAATGTGACGCTGGAGCAAGCGCTGGATATCGTTTCTTTGCAGAGCAAAGCGTTCTGGAAGCCGGTGACGGAAAACATCATCTTCGTGATTCCTGACCAGCCACAGAAACGCCGCGACTACGAAGAACAAGTGATCAAGACTTTTTATCTTTCGAACACCGTGCAGCCGCAGGATTTGACGGAAATCGTTACGGGGCTGCGGCAATTGCTGGACCTCAAGCGTATTCAACAGGTCAACTCGCAGAACGCCATCATCGTGCGGGACACCCCGGACAAGCTGAGGCTCGCACAAAAGATGATTGAAGATATCGATAAAGCCAAGCCTGAAGTTGTGGTGCAGGTGGAAGTGCTGCAGGCACGGACGGATCGCCTGCGCGATCTCGGGGTTTTGCCGGGACAGCAGGCTTCTGTGGCCTTCACGCCAAATGGCACAACCACTACGTCGACTCCGGGCACGACCGGAAGCACGACCACTACCACAGGCCTCGGGCTGGACCAGTTGAAGCATCTCTCCACCAAGGATTTCAGCGTCACCTTGCCGGGCGCCACGGCGAATGCCGTCTTGACCGACACGTACACTAAGATTATTCAGAACCCGGAAATCCGCTCGGTTGACGGGCAACCCGCGAAGCTTCGCGTCGGCGATCGCATCCCTATCGCCACGGGCAGTTTTTCGTCTGGCCTTGGACTCACCGGTGGAACCACGGGCGGAATAAGTCCGCTCGTCAATACGCAGTTCACCTACCAGGATGTCGGCGTAAATGTGGACATGACGCCACGAATACACCCCAATCGGGAAGTCAGTTTGAAAATAAAAGTTGAGGTCTCTTCGGTAACCGGCGTATCGACGATCGGCGGCATTCAACAGCCGATCATCAGCGCGCGCTCCTTTGATGGCGACATTCGCCTGAAGGAAGGCGAAGTTAATATCATCAGTGGACTGTTCGAGCGCACGGACACCAAGACATTGAATGGCTGGCCGGGCTTGGCCAAGGTTCCCTTCTTGCGCTATCTCTTCTCGGAAGACAAGACGGACCATCAAGATAACGAAGTTCTGATCGTGCTGATTCCGCGGATCGTGCGCCTACCTGACTGGACGAAAGCAAACCTACGGCCGTTGTATTCGGGTTCCGAGACAAACGTGCAGGTGAAGCGTGACCGCGACGTTCGCGCCCCGGCGATTCCGCCTCAGGCAACTGTGCCGCAACCGCAGCCGAACCAGAATGTAGCGCCTGCGATTCCGGCACCGGCCACGCAAGGACCTGCACCGGCTACCGGTGCGGCTACAGGAACGCAAACGGCAAACCTCCGATTCGAACCGCGGACACTGTCGCTAAAGCCGGGGCAAAGCGCGACGATTGGGGTCGTGGTGGAAAATGTAAACGATCTTTACTCCATCCCACTCTTGTTGCAGTACAACCCCGCGGTGATCAGCGTGGAAGAAGTTCAGCACGGCGGATTCCTCTCCGGCGGCACGCAGGAAATCGCCATCGTCCAGCGCGTGGACAAAGAGCATGGCCAGGCCATCATCTCCGCGACGCGCATGCCGAACACTCCGGGCGTTAGCGGAAGCGGCACTTTGATCGGCATTGTGGTCAAAGCCCTGGCGCCGGGTTCTTCGAACCTGTCGATCGTGCAAGTGAACGCAAAGGATTCGCAGCAGAAGCTGATCCCGCTGGTAACCAGCGAGGCCACGCTGCAAGTTCAGCCGTAGCGGCGGCAATTTACAGATGTTGCCCATGATTCAACTTATCGAGCGCTTTCAAGTACATCGGGGCAGGCAAGTCCACAACCGAAGATTTGCGCGGCGAAATTTTTCGGAAGCGGGCATGTCGCTTCTCGAATTGATTATCGCCTGCTCGATTCTGCTCATTCTCTCTTCCGCTGCGCTGCCCATCGCGAAGTACACCATCATTCGACAACGAGAAGCGGAGCTCCGCCATAACTTGCGTGAAATCAAGGATGCGATTGACCGTTACAAGGACGCGGCGGATCGCAACCAGATTCGCGTAGAGATCGGCAGCGAAGGGTACCCACCCGATCTGGAAGCGCTGGTGAAAGGCGTGCAACTAGGCGCAAGCAGCGACCGTAAGATCCGTTTCCTGCGAAAGATTCCCGTGGACCCAATGACTGGGCGCGCGGAATGGGGCCTGCGTGCCGTACAAGATGATCCCGATTCGACGAGCTGGGGCGGCAAAAACGTGTTCGACGTATACTCGAAGTCGACGGGTACGGCTCTGGATGGTACAAAATATTCCGATTGGTAGTTCGAACGAGGATTCGGAGTGAAGAGTCAATTGCAATGTCGGATGCAGGAAGGATCAACGCGGAAGCGCCAGCTTGGCGCGATCGAAGCTGGATTTACGCTCATCGAGGTAATGATCGTGATGATGATTATCGCGATTCTCGTCGGGGTTGCGGCGCTGAAATATGATCGCGTCGTTAAGACCTCGAAGGAAGCGGTCTTGAAAACCGACCTGCGGACCCTGCGCGATGCCATCGACAATTACACGCTGGACAAACAAGCTGCGCCGCAATCCGTCGAGGATCTGCAGCAAGGCGGCTATTTGCGCGAGGTGCCGACGGATCCGATAACGCACGCGAAGGATTGGGTCCCGCAGTTCGACAGCGTGGTGCTCAGCCCCGAGCAGACCAGCACCGGGATGACGAATGTCCATTCGAATTCAAACCAAGCCTCGACCGAAGGAACACCTTATAACGAGTGGTAGCCGTTCCCTCCCCCATTTGAAAAAAGAATAGTTCCTGCCGATTCGTTCGCGAACTGACCTTGTTTGACGGAATCGCGCGCGTCCGCTATAGTGACTGTGCGGGGTGGAGCAGCCTGGTAGCTCGTCGGGCTCATAACCCGAAGGTCGTCAGTTCAAATCTGACCCCCGCAACCATGGGCGCTTGAGAGGAAAATCCTCTAAGCGCCCTTCTTATTTATGGTTACGAGCTGAGCCGTAACAATTCCTTCGCCTAATTTAACGCCGCGCCTCACTATGGCTGAAAGCGAACGACTGTCACGGAAAACGGCCAAGAAGCAGCAAAAGATGGATCGGAAGGCAGCCAGGAAGCAGCAGAAAGCAATCAAGAAATACAATAAGGCCCAACAAAAAGCACAACGGAAAGGGGCCAAGCGGTGGAATCACCACAACAAGCGAACGTCATAAGCGCGGACCGGACATCTGCCCGAGAGCTTCCGATGGTAAATTCCACTTGTCCGGTAAGGCGACTTATCGGGAGTTGACGCTCCCATGCTAACGGTCGCCGCACGATTCTTGAAAACCTCCTATTCTTCGAAGTCCGACGAGCTAGAATAGCTTCAACTCAAGAAGGCATCATTGGAATCCTGCGTCGCAGTTTCCGACAATCTTCTGTAATGACGGCTAGACAAATGTTGTGAACAAAAGATGATCTCAATAGTTCGAGCAGCCAATTCATATGGCAGGGAACGGAAAACAGGAATATTGCCTGGTCACTTTGTGCGCCTGTTCTTGGGTTTTAAGCCGAAATTTGTTCTCATTCCAGTCGCTATAGGTCTCGCGCAATTAGCTGCCATTCTTCTGACAGCGCAAGTCTTTGCCCGGGACTGGAAACCACCCAATACTGCAACAAGGCCTTGCAAGATCGTCCCTGATACTTCGAAACCGTCGAAAGAAGCGAAGAAAAACGGTAAGAAAAGGCTGGGCGATGCCGATGGTTGCCTTGAGGTGCACTCCACGACGCTGGAGGTTCAAGAATACGTGCAAGCTTATGGGCGAGAACAGAAATGGAACTTGAGTGATGAACACGTAGCGGAGGATAGCTGGACGTTTTCGAGGAAGCTGGAAAGAGACGAACTCTTGGGCTACACACAGAAAGACGCAAATACCGAGCGCGTGAACTGGACTTCAGGGGTGATATTTGTTCAAGTCAGGACGGCGGAACTCGATGAAGAGTTCGTCCGCGTGCAAGTTTCAGCTCGTTTCCAAGGTTATGGCCAGAGTCTAGATCGATTTGCTCCACAAAAAGAATTCTGGCCGCTAATTTCAAACGGTTCGGTGGAAAGACAGCTCATTTCCGCAATTGAGATACACTTCAAGAATGCCCAGTAAAACGTACCGAGCGCAGAGTGGCTAGGGCAGCGGCTCTCTTTCCTGAATGGGCACCAACAACAGGGACAAAGTAAAGTGTTCATTTCTATATGGTACGTTTAACTAATCCAGCCATTTGATTTGAAACCGAAGAATCCTCAGGCGGAGGAAGCCTTGGTCGACCTCGGACCAACGTGGGTTGGTGTATCACACGCTCGCACCCCGAGGCGGATGCTTGGCTTCGCCTTCGTACTTCTTGGGACATTGTTTGCAAGTGGAACTGCACGGGCACAGATTTCACCGGGTCCGCTTTCGAAGGCGCATCAATCCTTAACGGGAACCACGCAATGCGCGAGCTGCCATCAATTTGGCGCTAGCACTCCGACCTTTAAGTGTCTCGATTGTCACAAGGAAGTGGCCCAGCGCCTGGCGGCAAACCATGGGTACCACGCCAAGCTTCAAATGCAGAATCCCAATGGCAAGGACTGCGTGCGCTGCCATCTCGAGCACAACGGCGAGGACTTTAATCTTTTACATTGGGAGCCATCGCAGAAACAGTTCGACCATCGGCTAACGGGATACAACCTCGAAGGAAAGCACGCGGGGCTGACCTGCGAGAAATGTCACACTCCCTTAAAGATGGTTGCGAGCGAGCAGGCATTCATCAAATACAAAGATCCGAGCAAATCGTTTTTTGGGATGTCGGCGAACTGCTTAGCATGCCACGCCGATCCCCATAAGGGGCAGCTGGGGAACGACTGCCAACGCTGTCACAACGTGAACGACTGGAAGCAAGCCTCGCAATTCGACCATTCGAAAACGCGATACCCGCTGACGGGCTTGCACCTGAAGGTGGCTTGCGACAAATGCCACAAGCCCGATAAGCCCGGGGGAGCGGCCCGCTATAAGGATATGAAGTTTGATTCCTGCACGGCGTGCCACATCGATCCGCACAAAGGATCGTTCATGCAGCGCTGCGAAACGTGCCATACCACGGCGAGTTGGAAGAAAATATTGCCGGGATTCGATTTCGATCATTCGAAGACCAAGTATCCGTTGCTCGGTCTGCACGCAAAAGTGAGCTGCGTTCTTTGTCATCTGAGTGGCGACTTCAAACGGCAGCTGGTATTTGCGGAGTGCGTGAATTGTCACAAACCCGACCCGCACAGGGGACAGTTTGAAGCACGGCCGAAAAAGGGCGAGTGCGCGGAGTGCCACACCGTGGAATGCTGGAAACCGTCACTCTTTGGCGTGAAAGAGCATGCCTCGTCGAAGTATTCCTTGTTGGGCAAGCACGCGATCGTTCAGTGCGATAAGTGCCACATTCCAGCGGGGAAGGATACTGTTTACAAGGTGAAATTCGCCGCCTGCCTGGACTGCCACAAAGATGTTCACGAAGGGCAATTCGCCTCCGCGCCTTATCAAGACCGCTGCGAGAGTTGCCACACCGTTCAGGATTTTCATCGCTCCACGTTTACAGTAGCCATTCATCAGAAGACACGCTTCGCGCTGACGGGCGCGCACGTGGCGGTGCCTTGCAACGAGTGTCACAAGACAGGCGCAGGCGGCCCGTCGGACAAGATGCTCCCCTTCCATTTCCAGGATCAGAGCTGCACGGCCTGCCACGTTGATCCGCACCACGGCGAATTTAAAGAGCGCATGGCCCGGCGTCGCGCGAATGGAACCCCGCTCGGTTGCGAGGCCTGTCACGACACGAAGTCTTGGACGAACGTAAGTAGCTTCGATCATTCGAAAACCAAGTTCCCGCTTTTGGGCGCCCACCGGGCAGTTGCCTGCGGTGCCTGTCATAAGCCGCCTTCCGGTTCTCACCAAGCGCAATTCAAAGGGACATCGCAGATTTGCGAGGATTGCCATGCCGACCCGCACGGAGCGCAGTTCGCAAAGGCCGGGAAAACCCCCTGCGCGGAGTGCCACAACGTCCAGCGGTGGGTTCCGTCAACTTTTGATCACGACACGCGCACACACTTCCCGCTGACGGGTGGCCATGCGAAAGTTCTGTGCGACAAATGTCACAAGGAAACGAGGATGGTCGACGGGAAAGATGTGCGCTTCTATAAACCAGCACCAAGCAAGTGCGCCGATTGTCACGGGCCGGGTATGCACCCGGCCCAGTCTCCGTTTTCAAATTAGGTTCTGGAAACTTCAAATTGCAAGCCGGGCAACTCGTCGCCAAACGAATTCACCAAAGGTTTCATGCCCCAGCCATATCGCACGCATAGTTCAAGAGATCGTTGACTAGACGAAGGACATGGCCAATAACTGGCCATGCGTACAGTTGTCTCGACTCTTTTAGCCGAGGAAAATTCAGTTAAGTCCAGCCGCTGCGCCTCCATCCGACAGGGACGGATTGGGGAAGGGGGCAAATACGTTTAGAGCAGTCAAGATCCTATGTTGGCTGATGCTTTTCGCTTGGCAGCCAGCTGGGGCACCGGTGTCTGCCGCGCAGCGGGAGACCACCCGAAGTCCGCACGGACCGTTGGCGATTCCCTGCGAAAATTGCCATACAGCCGCCGGATGGCGTCCTATCCGTGCCGTCCCTGAATTCGACCACAACAAGACCAAGTACCCACTACGGGGTCTGCATGAAAAGGTGGCCTGCTCTCGTTGCCACGCCAAACCGGTATTCACGGATGTGGGCAAGACTTGCCAGGATTGTCACGCCGATATTCACCAGCGAAAAATGGGAACGAATTGCGCGCAATGTCACACGGTTCAGGGCTGGCAGGTTTCCGTAAAGCAGATCAATGATCACCAGAATCGTTTCCCACTCTTCGGCGCCCATGCTGCCGTGCAGTGCGACGATTGCCACAAAAGCGCCGCCGTCGGCCAATTCCAGGGTCTCTCTACGGCCTGCGCCTCCTGCCACTTAAAGGATTTTCAGAAGACTACGAATCCCAATCACGTGAGCGCGCAATTCGCCACGACTTGTGAATCCTGCCATTCGTTTGACAGTTGGCTGGGCGCGAAATTCGATCACAATGCCACGGGATTTCCGCTGACCAACGGCCATGCCAACGTGGCTTGCGCATCCTGCCACATCAACAACAACTACAATTTGCAGATCGCGCCGACGGACTGCGGAAACTCGCAGTGCCATTTGACGACCTGGCAGCAGACCAACAACCCAGTGCACTCTTCCGCGGGGCCGGTCTTCGCCGTCACGAATTGCGCGAGTTGCCATACGACCAAGGGCTGGGACTCGGCTAATTTCGACCACACCTCGACGGGATTCCTGCTGACGAACGGGCATGCGAACGTTCCTTGCACTTCCTGCCATATCAACAACAACTACACTTTGACGATTGCGCCAACGGACTGCGGAAATTCGGGATGCCATCTTACGAAATGGCAGCAAACGACGAACCCCGTGCACTCGACTTCCGGGCCGGCATTTGCCGCGGCGAATTGCGCGACCTGCCATACCACCAAGGGCTGGGACTCGGCGTCGTTTGACCACAGCGTGACGGGCTTTGCACTGACGGGAACACACGCTTCTCCCTCACCGACGCCCTGCGCGTCCTGCCACGTCAGCAACAACTACACGCTGAATTCAACGGACTGCATGGGCTGTCACTTGTCCGCATGGAACAGCACGCCGACTTTCGGCGGAAGCGTGCCAAATCACATCACCGCCGGTTTCCCCTCGACAGCATCCGCTTGCTCGACATGCCATCCGATCACGAAATGGGCTGACGGCACGTTTGACCACAACGCCTTCGGTTTTCCGTTGACGAATTCCCACGCGTTAGTAGCTAACGGAGGCAAAGTACCTGGTTGCACTTCCTGCCACATCAATGGCAACTACAGTCTGAACATTGCGCCGACGGACTGCGGGAACTCGGGATGTCACTTGACGACCTGGCAGACGACAAACAATCCGGCTCACCCGACGGCCGGAGCGCCGTTCGCGGCGGCGAACTGCTCGACGTGCCACAACACGATTGCGTGGACAACCGCGATTTTTGACCACAGCGTGACAGGCTGGGCGCTGACGGGCTCGCACCAGCTGGCGCCTGCAGGAAAAGTCGTGGCTTGCACCGATTGCCATGTCGGCAACAACTACACCTTCACCGCGGCCAACACGGATTGCTACGGTTGCCACATCGCCGCGTGGCAGAGCACGCCAACCTTCGGCGGCAACGTACCAAATCACATCACCGCCGGATTCCCAACATCCCAATGCTCAACCTGCCACGACACCATTACCTGGACCGATTCGACGTTTAACCACGCGTCCACGGGGTTCCCGCTGACGAACTCGCACCAACTGGCGCCCGCTGGAAAAGCCGTGTCCTGCGCCGCATGCCATATCAACAACAACTACAGCCTGACGATTGCGCCGACGGACTGCGGGAATTCGCAATGCCACCTGACAACCTGGCAGACGACGAATAATCCTACGCACCCGACGGCGGGATCGCCGTTTGCGGCAACGAACTGCTCCACGTGTCACAACACAATCGCATGGACCACGGCAGTATTCGATCACAGCACGACGGGCTGGCCGCTGACGGGCTCACACCAACTACAGCCAGCTGGAAAAGTCGTGGCCTGTACGGATTGCCACGTCGGCAACAACTACACGTTCACGGCCGCGAATACGGATTGTTACGGTTGCCATGTCGCTGCGTGGCAGAGCACCCCGACTTTCGGCGGCAACGTTCCCAATCACATCACCGCAGGATTCCCGACTTCCCAGTGTTCGACTTGCCACGACAATCTCAACTGGGCCGACGGCAAATTTAATCACAGCACCACAGGTTGGGCATTGGCCGGGGCTCATGTAACCACGCCTTGCGCTTCCTGCCACATCGGCAACAATTACGCCCTGACTTCGGCGAATACGGATTGCTACGGTTGCCACCTCGCAGCCTGGCAGAGCACACAAACTCTTGGTGGCAGCGTGCCGAATCACATCGCCGCGCAGTACCCGACCACTTGCGTGACGTGCCATACGACCTGGACTACCACCAACTGGCTCGGCGCGACCTTCAACCATACGTGGTTCAAAGAACCGCATCACGGGTCGGTGTGCGCGGACTGCCACACGAACTCGGCGAACTATGCGGTTTTCTCTTGCATCGTTTGCCATACGGGGCCGCACAGCAGCAAAACGCAAACCGACTCGACTCACAGGGGCGTCGGCGGATACACCTACGGGCCCACGATTTGCCTTAACTGTCATAAGAATTGACGAAGGCCTTCGAATCGCATCAAGCCGTTCGATTTTGGGGCAAGCGGGCAAATAAACTGGGAATCAGGAACAGAGATTGCGGCTGGGGGAAGAAAAGCGAGTGTTAGGAAAGCGCAGGCCGGGGGAGCAAAGCTTGAGGTGCCTTCTCAAGAGCGCCTGCACGCTGGCTCTGTTCGGCTGCCTGGTAGCAGGTATTTTCTGCAACGCGGTTTGCGCAGGAGTTCCGCAGCCTCAGCAAGTCGATAAGAAGCGCTCTGTGTTTCGCGTTAAGTACGCCGCCGACAATTCTCTTTATCTGGATGCAGGCCGCAACGACGACCTTAAGGAAGGCATGAAGCTCTCGCTTATCAATCCGCCACCGGATGGCGCGGTCTCCGAAGGCGCGCAGTTCCGCGGATATGAACACGTCGCTGAATTGAAGGTCACCTCGGTCGCTGACTCTTCTTCGATATGTGAAATCTTGAGTACCCACGGCGAGATCAAAGTCGGGCAATTAGCCTTCCTGACCCCCGACAGCGTGCAGGAGCGTCACCAAACTGAGTTTGTCGCTGAAGCCGCCAATTACCCCATCGTCTTGACCTTTACAAATGGCGATCCGCTGGATGAAGAGATTCGCGCAGCGGAAGAGAAAAAAGTAATTCAGGAGTCTCCCGCCGGACGCGTCCGCGGGCGGTTTGGGCTGGATTACGGCGGGACTCAGGAAGCTGGTGGGCTGAATTCCAAGCAAGTGGGAATGGTCATTCAGGCGGACATCTCCAATATCGGAGGAACATATTGGAGCTTCAAAGGCAACTGGCGCGGGAATCTGAATGTAAGCAGCTCTGGCTCCGCCGGCGCGAACGCGACGACGCTCACCGATTTGATCAATCGCACGTACCAAATCGGTTTCACTTACGAAAGTCCCTATTCACCCGTCACCATCGGGATCGGCAGGCTTTTCCTACCCTGGGCGCCGGGTTTGAGCACCATTGACGGCGCATACTTAGGAAGAAAAATCACGCGGATTGCGACAATCGGCTTTTTCGGCGGTTCGACGCCGGATCCATCTTTCTGGAGCTACAATCCCGACCAGCATATTGCGGGAGCCTTCGTCAATTTTTCTGCCGGAAACTTTGAACGCACGCGAATCTTCAGCACCGCGGGTGTCGCGCTCACCAGCATCGAATGGAAGGTGGCACGGCAATTTGCCTTCTTTGAAAACAATCTCTCCTGGAAACACTACATTACATTTTACAGCTCGCTGCAGGCCGATGCTGCCAGGACTTCTCCGCTGCCAAACGGAGGAAGCAATCCGACGGGACTCTCGCAAAGTTATTCTTCGCTGCACTTTCAACCGTTCCGCCGCGTGAGCTTCGGTGTGAATCACAATTATTTCCGCAACCTTCCGACATACGATCCTCGGCTTCTTGGCACGGGCTTGCTCGACAAGTATTTGTTCCAGGGCTTCAGCGGTGATATCCGCGCGGAAATAGTCAAACACATCAGCGTGTACGCCAGCCTGGGCCGCAGCAAGGCCAGCACGGATACTAAGAACTCGCTGAACCAGGCTTATGGCATCACCTTCAACAATCTCTTCCATACAGGTCTGCTTGCCGATCTCCATTACTCAAAATTTGATAGCGCGTTCGGCAGCGGCAAGTACACTTCCTTTTCGCTTTCGAAGAGCGTGACCGATTCCCTCCGTCTTCAACTCTTCGGCGGTCACCAGGCGTTTGCCTCGGGTCTGACGAACAATACCAACTCTAATTTCATAAACGGAGTCGTTGATTGGAATGTTGGCCCGCGGTACTTCCTGGAAGGCAACTTCGGGTATTACAGAGGCACAAGTCTCAACTATCAGCAGTGGTCGTCCATTTTCGGTTACCGCTTTGGAGGCTACCGGAAATGAAAAACTGCCGGCATCAGGAGCTCTTCGTAGCCCGTCGGCTGTCAATCATTTGTTTGCAATTCTCAGCAGCTCTTTTTTTGGTGCTACTGCTTTCAGCTTTTGCCGTCCAAGCCCAGCTGCAGTCTGCATCGCGTTCAACGTCTACCGATGCAGGGACTGCGCCGGTCCCGGCGATGGACGCTTTGTTGCTTGCGCGCAAATCTGTCGAGAAATTCTTCGAACAATCTTCCAATGTTGTCTGCACTGAAAGCGTCAGCCAGCTTACGATCGGAAAAAACGGAAAGCCTGAATATCGCGAAGAATCCAGATTTGTGTATCAACTGCAAGCAAGCACCACCACAGGTTCCCTGAAGCTTGCCGAGTCTCGCGAAACCCGCAAGGCCGCCTTTCGCGATGCGGGACGAACTCTGCTGATCACCAATGGTTTCGCAAGTATGCTGCTCATCGTCCATCCCGAGTATGAAACCAGCTACATTTTCGAGCGAGCAGGGGAAGAAAACGTGGATGGCAAGCCTCTGGCCAAAATCAATTTCAGGCCCGTTGCTGGCGGTTCCTCTCCCGCGGCGCTGCAACTTCGCGGGCAGAACTATCCCCTCCCGCTGTCCGGCACGCTTTGGATCGATCCCCAGAATGGCGCCATCACAAAACTCATTGCGGCGGTAGACTCCAGTTTGAACGACTTGGGTCTTCAGGGAATGCGCAGCGAAATCCATTACGCCACCGTGCAATTCCACGATCCGGAGGAGTCTTACTGGATGCCGGTTTCGGCAACCATTGACGTTGAGACTCCGCGCCAGCATTGGCGCAATGTCCATCGTTTCACGGCTTACAAACGCTTTACCGCCACAATCCGAATTGAAAACGCCGAGGGTAAACCATGAGCGCATCCGCCAGCGTACGTACCGCCGTCTTAGCCCAGGAAGATGCCGAACGCGGCCATCGCATCCGCGTGCTCCTCGCCTGGCTCCTCGCTCTTGCCGTCGTTCTGGTGATCGCCGGATATGGCTTTGACTATTACACGCTGGGAGCTTCTCAGCGCCCCTTCTCGCCGAAGCACGAAATCCTGCGTCCCAGCGGAAGTATCGGGATGAAGCTCGGCATGTTCGGGGTGTTTCTCTTTTTCCTGATTTATCTCTATCCCCTGCGAAAGCGTTGGGGTTGGCTCGGCAGGCAGGGCAACTCCCGCCATTGGCTGGATTTTCACGTCGTTCTCGGGACGCTTGCTCCCTTGATCGTCGCGTTTCATTCCACCTTTAAGTTCGGCAACATTGCTGGGATGGCATTCTGGAGCATGCTTGCGGTCACCCTCAGCGGTTTTGTCGGCCGCTATCTTTACTCCCATATTCCACGCGGGCTCAGCGCCGCGGAACTCTCCATGAAAGAGATTCAGGAAAAGGAAGAAGCCCTTCGCAAAGAACTCGCCGAACAGAAGGCAACTTTTGGCTTTTCCGTTGAGGCCCTTTCCGAGCTACCCTCCCCGGCCGAAGTCGCAAAAACGCCTCTGATCGCTTCGCTTTTGTCTATGTTCCTGATCGACGTCAAGCGGCCTTTCAAGGCTTCTCTTTTGCGGCTGCGCCAAGCCGGCTTTGGCGCCTGGCTACTTTCCTGCTTTGGTCTTTTCTCCACGCGGGACAAGAAACTCGAGCGCGCCATTCGTCTGGCCCAAAAGCAGTCTTCGCTCTCCCAGAGCATCGCTTTTCTCAGCCGCACGCAGCGCATCTTCCAGCTCTGGCACGTCATCCACCGGCCCTTCAGTTACGCATTCGCGATTCTCGCCATTATTCATATTTGTCTGGCGCTCTCAATGGGCTATAGGTTGTAAGTGCCTCATCCAATCGCTTCGCCGGTGACGGAAACGGAGTTGCTTATGAAACGCAGCTATCTAAGACTCGGATTCTTCCTCGCGATTCTCTCTGTCGTCGGCTGCAAGAGTCAGCAGAGCGACAACGATGCCATTCGTTCGGGGATTCTGGAGCACTTGAGGAACGTGGGCACCCTGGACATGAACGCAATGGTCATGGATATCAAAAACGCCTCGGTGAATGGCAATCAGGCTCACGCCGCCGTCGAGTTCCGTCCGAAAACGGGCGCGCCTCTTGGAGCCGGTATGCAGGTTACCTATAACCTGGAAAAACGGGATGGCGCATGGGTTGTGTTGAAGACTCAGGCTGCCGGCGGAATGATCGAGCATCCCGCCCCGGGCCAAAATCCACATCAATCTCAAAACGTACACGGAGGCCAGCTTCCTAATTTCAGCGAGCTGGTAAACACCGCGGCCGCTCCGGCAAAAGGGACTCTGCCGCCGGGCCATCCACCGATTTCTTCAACGCCGGATAAGGTCGATCAGTCCTCAACCAAAAAACAGTGATAAATCTATGGATTCAACCGTCTCATTCTTCATTGCCGTCGCGGTCATCGCGTTCTTCATGTGGCGTTATCTGAAGGACCAAAAGCAAAAGGACGCGCAGGCGCGCGAGGCTGCAGAAAAGGGGAAACTCTATTCCGAGGGCCCCAAATCCCAGCATCCGCACATCGACGAAACTTATTGCATCGGTTGCGCTGCCTGCACCATGGTGTGCCCGGAAGGCGACGTCCTGGCCATGGTCGGAGGCAAGGCGGCCATCATCAACGGACACAAGTGCATCGGCCACAGCCTCTGCGCAGACGTCTGCCCCGTCGGTGCTATCACCATGGTCGTGGCCAGCCCCAGCATGGGCGCGGATATGGCGACGCTGACGCCTCAATACGAAACCACTATCAAAAACTTGTTCATCGTCGGCGAACTCGGCGGCTTGGCGCTGATCAAGAATGCCGTTAACCAGGGGCGCGACTGCATCGACAATATTTCCAACAGAGTCGGCGCACTGGGACATCGCCGGACGGCATCAGATGTCCTCGACGTTCTCATCGTCGGAGCAGGCCCTGCAGGAATCAGCGCTTCGCTTCGCGCCGCCGAAAAAAAACTCAATTACCTCACATTGGACGAGGGCGACATGGGCGGGACCGTCGCAAAGTACCCGCGTCAGAAATTGGTCATGACCAGCCCTGTCGAATTTCCGATGTACGGAAGATTCAAGAAGACCGAGCTCTCCAAGGAAGAACTGATTGCTTTTTGGAGCAAGGTTTTGGAGCGCACGGATTTTAAGTTCCGCAAGGGAGAAAAAGTTGAGGATGTCAAGAAAGGAGAAGACGGCATTTTTGTCGTTGTGACCGCGAAGAACCAATACCGCGCGCATGCCGTTGTCCTTGCGCTTGGCAAGAGCGGCAGTCCACGGAAGCTTGGAGTGAAAGGCGAGGAGCTGCCCAAGGTCATGTATCGCCTGATTGAAGCGGATCATTATGTGAACAAGCGAATCCTGGTGGTAGGCGGCGGTGACAGCGCGATCGAAGCCGCTATGGGGCTTGCGCACCAGGTCGGCAATCAGGTCACGCTTTCCTATCGCAAAGAAGCCTTTAGCCGCATCAAAGAAAGAAACTCGCAGCGCATCCGGGAATGTCTGCGCAAGGGAAAGCTGAAGGTGATTTTCAATTCCGTTCCCGTGGAATTCAGACAAGACGCTGTAGTCCTCGAAGTCCAGGGTAAGCCGCAGCAGTTTCCTAACGACTACGTATGGATCTTCGCAGGCGGTGAGCCCCCCACCGCCTTCCTCAAAAGGATAGGCCTTGGGTTTGGCATGCGAGACCTCACCATGGAGGCCAGCACCGAATCAAAACATCGGCAGGTACTAGCAGGCGTTAAAGGATGAGTTAGCCAGCCCATCTAAGTCCTGGTTAACGCCGTTATCGTACAAGTGAAACCAGCCCAAATCCCATTGTCCGGTAAGGCGACTAACCAGGTGTAGCGGCCTTATTGCGGGAGATTCATGCGGCGGAGTATAGCTTGAAAACGTGGGTCCGGCTGCAGACTGCCAAGCGTAGGCTCGACTTTGATGAAGGCCATATTGTGACTTCGCTCTCTGTACGCTTTTTCCAGAGATGCGAGTGCCTTGTCCTTCTCTCCGAGACGCGCATAGATTTCGGCAATCAATTCGGATGAAACATACTCGCGTCTTGACTCTTCGAGGGCTGCTTCCAACTCTTTCTGCCAAAAGCCTCTCCAGCCAGACTTTTCAAACACCTGCTGTTGTGCCGCTGCAGCCGCTTCCGTCGTGCCCGTAAATCGTTCCTCCCTCGGGTACTCCCGGAATGCCTGCAAGTACATGCCCCTTTGCTCGTAGGAACGGGACAGGTAAAGGTGGGCGTTTTCTGCATCCGGGTACAATGTCAAAGTTTTCCGGTACTGATCAATCGCCTGGTCGAAATCGTGGGACAAATAATAGATAAAGCCAAATAAGTTGTTTGACATGAGCGAGACTGGATCGATTACATGGGCCTCTTTTATTTGTTCTATGGCTTCGGCTTTCCTACCCATAGACACTAGGAAGATCGCGTATCGTATCTTAATCATTGACGAAGGCGGGCCCACCTCCAGAGCGCGTTTATATTCGCGTTCGGCACCGGCCCAGTCCCAATCCCAAAGGAAATGGATGTGACCTAATATGGCGTGCGCTTCCCCGAGTGTATCGTCCAGGGTCAGCGCCTTCTCCAACGCCGCTCTAGATTTTGAAGCGGCTTCTTCAGGCGCTAGCTGTTCCCAGATGCCCAGACCTTCGTAGCTCGCCCCTATTCCGACATAAGCAGGGGCATAGTTCGCATCTCGCGCTACTGCCAGTTGGTAGCACTTAAGAGCTTCCTTGAAGCCTTCAGCCGAGAGCTTGCTGTAGTAGTAGCGGCCTTTGAGGTAAGCCTCGTTGGTCTCTGGATCAATGGGACGAGCCGCCGCTAAACGTGTCCGCTCCTCCGGTGTCAGTTTCACTCGGATTTCATTGGCAATGTCGCGCGCCACCTCGTCCTGCAAAGTAAGGGCATCTCGCAGGTCTCGTTCGTACTCATTGGCCCACAGATGGCTATCTGTCCTTGCCTCAATGAGCTGCGCGGTGACTCGCACGCGGTTTCCAGACCGAGTAACCGAGCCTTCAACGAGTGCGTCGACGTTCAGCTCTTTCGCAATTTCGGCAACCGTTTTCTTTGTCCCTTTGAACTCCATGGCCGAGGTTCGCGAAGTGACGCGGAGCACGCTGATGCGGGATAAGGTGGTCGTCAATTCATCAGTCATGCCATCCGCGAAGTACTCTTGCTGAGGATCGCCGGAAAGATTCAGTAAGGGCAGCACTGCCAGCGACTCGATCTGAGGAGGCCTCACCCGCCTCAAAGTGTGGCCGCGCCACAGCAGTCCAATTGCGATGCTGGCTGCCACAACAGCCAGGACAGTAACAGGGAGAATATTTTTCCACTGAGTTACTGCAGTAGTTAACTCTCGGCTATGATCGTCGCTGACCGGTGCAAGGAAACGGTACCCCCGCCGGGGCAGCGTCTCGACAAACCGAGGGTTATCCGCGGAGTCGCCCAGCGCTTCGCGCAACTTGTTAATGGAAGTATTGAGCCCGTTGTCGAAGTCAACGAAGGTGTCGGACTGCCAGAGCTGAGCCCGCAGTTCCTCTCGCGTGACCACATCACCGCGTCGTCGCAATAAGGTGGTGAGCACCTGAAATGGCTGCTCCTGCAGTTTGATTCGCACGCCCTGCTTGCGTAACTCCCCCGCGCGCACGTCCACCTCAAACACTCCGAAGCGCAGGATTGCGGACGATTGTCTCTCCAGGGACATTGATGCGACTCCATTCCCAAATATTGGACCGAGTCTAGCACGCTCCAAGCACCGAAGAGTTACCCTCGTAGACCCAAGCCTCTCCCAACAGTTCGCGCCTTTCGGAGAGTCAAGTCCTGATAAACGCCGTTACCGGAGATGTGGAGTCCTAGGACTGGACTTGTCCGGTAAGACGACTTACCAGGACCTAGAGCCGATCGAAGTGGAATCTTAGGCTGGGGAAGTGCAAAATCTGAAGCAAGGAAGAGTCCTTGACCGGAGAGCTGAAAGCCAGGAAGCCTTTTAAGGTGCCAATGCTTTTCGCGCCTATCTACATCCCTCTCCTTTTCATCGGGGCCGCCATCTCTATTCCTTGGTCTTACGTTTACAAACTAAGACGGCGTCGTGATGAAGAAAAATTTGTTGAAGAGATGAACGCGGTAGGTCGCCTTATGACGTGGGACGAATTTCAAGCAGTGACACAGACCGGCCGGGGCACAGTCATTGGCGAGTATCTGTCCACAAAAGGACCGTTTCGCGTCTGGTGGACTCCAGAAGATATCCCAGCAGTTAGTCCGCATAAATGGAACCGAGGGCATCACTGGGCGTGGCCCGAAGCGGAGTTCTCGCCTTTTTTCCAATGGTGCCATGAAAGGTACACGAACCCCCGGTCCGGCGTAGCTCGTTTGGTTCGTATTCCTGAGGAAGAACGGAAAGGACTGATGAAAAAAGTATCGGATGTTCCTTTCGTATCGACATTCTCGTCTGTTTCGCTCCGTTCTCAGCGGCGCGAAATCGCGCCTAAGTCCTGATAAACGCGCTTACCGGACATCTGCCTCAATGTCCATATGCGGCGTCCTGGAGGATGCTTCCTGAACCTCTAATCCGGCGAATCCGGTTGTCACTCGCGCCGCTGAAAACTCATGCAAAAAAAACCGGACCAACGGCCTTATCTGCCCCTTTTTGCCCCCACGTGTTTTTGTCAAGTGTCCATTCATCAGAAAGATGGATGGTAGGGGCAGTGGGGATCGAACCGACGACCCCTTCCATGCCAAGGAAGCACGCTCCCAGCTGCGCCACAGGCCCACGATTGAAGACAAAAAGCCCACGCCCGCCAAATCGGGTCGAGGCAAGTACCGAATTCATATTCGCCGCTGGCATTCCACGCCGACGCGCCATTTTACATCCCAGGTGCCAAGACTAGGATTCCAGCAGAGCCCGTAACTTGTGAGCATATCTGCGACTCGACGTGACCACCGTTCCTTCTGCCAATATGATGTCGTATACCCCATCGAACATCGGACGAATCTCGCTTATGCGGGCACTGTTCACGATGGCCGATTTCCGCACTCGGATGAAGTGGTGTGGCGCCAGCTTCTCTTCCAGGTGCGCCAGGGTTTCCCGCAACAGGTGACTGTCGCTGGCGGTGTGTATGCAGGCATAGTTTCCAGTGGCTTCGATCCACAAAACGTGGGAAAGGGGAACAAAGAAAATCCGCTTCTTGTCCTTTACCACAAAGCGTTCCAACGGGCGGAGACTACGGAGGGATTGGAGCAGTGCTTCGAGACCGCGATTTGCTTTCCCGCGCTGTTCGAGGACCTGGCGTGCGTGCACCAGGGCCTTGGCAAATCGAACCTTATCATACGGTTTCAAGAGATAGTCAACAGCGTGCACTTCGAATGCACGAATGGCGTGCGCATCGTGAGCCGTGACGAAGACATATACGGGAGCGGGGCCGGTCGATGGCTCCACATTTTCGATGACTCCAAAACCATCCAGATCGGGCATCAGCACATCAAGAAAAACGATGTCGGGATGAAGTTCATTGATCTTCTCCACCGCACTTATTCCGTTCGCCGCCTCGCCTACAACTTCAATGCCGTTGTGCTCGGCCAGATAGCGACGGATACCGCGGCGGGCGATCGGTTCGTCATCGACGATGAGGACTCGTGTCTTCATGCGAACTCCTCAGTGGAATGGTGATGATGGCCTCACAGCCTCGACCGTTGCCCCCGGTAAGTTCCAGCGACGACTCGTCCCCGTAGAGCTGTTTCAAGCGTGACTGGACGTTGGTGAGTCCGACGCCGAATCGCAGGCGCGATCCCGGTGCCGGACCTGGGCCATCATCGCGGACGCAGAGCCAAACTCTGCCGTTGTTGCGCTTCGCAGCGATCTCCAGCCGGCCTGCGGCGGAATCGACGCTGATGCCGTGCTTGATGGCATTCTCAACCAGTGGCTGAAGCGCGAGACTCGGTACATAGACTGCGAGAAGGTCAGGTGGCACGTCTATGTGAACTTTCAAGCGATCATGAAAGCGTGTCTGTTCGATCTCCAGATACTTGCCGACGAACTCGAGCTCGCTCTGCAAGGTGATCTCGTTCTCCCGCCGTTCGAGGGCCATGCGCAGCAAGTCGCCGAGGCAGACTAGCAGATGGCTCGCAGCATCGACGTTTTCCTGCATCAGGACTCCAATGGTGTGAAGACTGTTGAACAAAAAGTGCGGATGTAACTGGCTCTTAAGGTTCTCAAGTTCGGCGTGGAAGAGTTGCGTCTCCAGTTGTGCCGCTCTAGTCTGGCGCTCCATAGCGGCCTGGTAAAAGTGGATCGACTGATACAGTCCCACAACTAACCAGTACGTAAGCACGCCGGTGAGGCTCATCGATACAACACTGCCTGTGAACGTCGGAAGAGGGCGCTGTGCACCAGGATCGGTTATGCGAAAAAGGAGTCCCAGAAGTCCACGGCTCAGAAAGTATTCGGTGACAGATGCCATGGGAGCCATCAGGAACGACGCGATTGTGTGGATCGTTATATGCGATACAAACCTCGGCCCCGTCAACGGGAACCGTTTCGCCAGAGCAATCACAAGCGGTGTGAACGCCGCCCATACGTTCCAGTAGACGAGTTCGATCACACCCACGAGCACCCAACTGACGTGCCC
>Ga0210384_10000163_pt1 | contig 102489 bp, 74 predicted proteins | sample IncBWH2MmetaG_FD_160574 | JGI IMG/M metagenome (GOLD analysis project Ga0210384, IMG submission 160574) | Forest soil microbial communities from Barre Woods Harvard Forest LTER site, Petersham, Massachusetts, United States - Inc-BW-H-2-M | ecosystem: Environmental > Terrestrial > Soil >... | reverse complement strand
ACGCTGAAGACAGCGGGCAGCCGCACGGTAACGGCGACCGACACGGTGACGGGCACCATCACGGGTTTCGCGACGGTGAACGTGACCTTCGCGGCGGGCGGAGCGACCAAGTTACTTGTGACGGCTCCGGCGAGCAGCTCGGCGGGTGCGGCGTTCAACGTAACCGTGACGGCACAAGATCAGTTTGGCAACACAGTAACGAACTATGTTGGCGCGGTGCACTTTACGACCAGCGATGGTCAGGGAACGGTGCCTGGCAATTACACCTTCGTGGCGGGAGACAACGGCGTTCATACCTTCGCCAACGGAGTGACGCTGAAGACATCCGGCAGCCAGACGGTAACGGCGACGGACACGGTGACGGGCACGATCACGGGTTTCGCGACAGTGAATGTGACTTTCGCAGCCGGTGGAGCGACCAAGTTTGTGGTCACAGTGCCAGCCAATGCGACGGCGGGTACGCCCTTCAACATTACCGTGACGGCGGAAGATCAATATGGCAATCCGGTTCCGAACTATACCGGGACGGTGCACTTCACCAGCACGGATGGACAGTCGGTGCTGCCGGCCAACTATACCTTCGTGGCCGGGGACAACGGCAGCCATACGTTCAGCGTGACGCTGAAGACGGCGGGGAACGAAACGGTTACGGCGACGGATACGACGAGCGGGGCAACGGGCACGTCGAGCGCGGTGGGAACGAGTGCGGCAGCAGCTTCAGTGCTGACGGTAACGGCTCCGGCGAGCAGCCCGGCGGGTGCGGCGTTCAACGTAACGGTGACGGCGAAAGATGCGTACGGCAATACTGCGACCGGATACCTGGGCACGGTGCATTTCACGACCAGCGACGGACAGGGAACGGTGCCTGGGAACTACACCTTCGTGGCAGGCGACAACGGAGTTCACATCTTCGCCAACGGAGTAACGTTGAAGACGGCGGGCAGCCAGACGATAACAGCGACCGACACGGTGACGGGCAGCATCACGGGCTCAGCAACGGTGAATGTGACCTTCGCAGCGGGTGGAGCGACGACCCTGGGAGTGACAACATCGCTCTCCAGCGTAGCGGCAGGCACGGCGATGAGCGTGACGGTCACAGCGCAGGATCAATATGGCAATACGATCACCAATTACACCGGCCGAGTGCACTTCACCAGCACGGATGCACAAGCTGGCTTGCCAGGGGATTACACCTTTGTAGCTGGCGACAACGGCGCGCACACGTTTGCCAATCTGCTGACCTTCAAGACGGCGGGCAGCCAGACGGTGACGGCGACAGACACCTCGACTGGAAGCATTACTGGAACCTCGGCGGCGGTGACGGTTACCTCCGCAGCCGGTGGAGCGACGCACTACGTAGTGACGGCTCCGGCAAATGCTACGGCCGGGTCAAGCTTCAGCCTCACACTCAGAGCGCTGGATCAGTACGGTAATACCGTGACCAACTATGCCGGCACGGCGCACTTTACGAGTTCGGACGTCCAGGCGAGTCTGCCGGCAGATTACACCTTCGTTGCCGGCGACAACGGCGTGCACGTCTTTGCCAACGTGATGTTGAAGACCGCCGGCAGCCAGACAATAACGGCGACGGACACGGTGAACAATACGATTACGGGCTTTACTACGGTGACTGTATCCGCCGCCACCGGCGCCACGCAGTTGAGCGTGACCGCGCCCGCGAATGCAACTTCTGGTACGGCTTTCACCGTTACGGTAACGGCACAGGACCAGTTCAACAACACAATTGGCAACTACACCGGTACAGTGCACTTCACCAGCAATGATGGTGCGGCGATCTTGCCGGGGAATTACACCTTTGTCGCCGGCGATAACGGCGTGCACACCTTCAGCAACGGCGTAACCCTCAATACGGCGGGCAATAAGACGGTCACAGCGACGGATCCGGTGACCAACGGCGGCATTTCAGGCGCAGCCACGGTGGCGGTGAAAAACAGCACCTCGACGGTTGTGGTTTCATCCGCGAATCCGTCACTCTCCGGCAGCTCTGTTACCTTTACGGCGACAGTCACACCGGGAACTGCGATGGGTACGGTGAGCTTCTTTGATGGAGGCGCCAACATCGGCAGCGGCGCGCTCAGCGGTGGCGTCGCAACCTTCGCGACCTCAACATTGACTCTGGGCAACCACACCATCACCGCGGTTTACGGTGGCGATAGCAACGACCTGGGCAGCACGTCGCCGGTGGTAATCCAAAATGTGAAGGCCAACTCAACTACCAGTGTGGTCAGCTCGGTGAATCCGTCGGTCTTTGGCCAGTCGATGACCTTCACCGCTACGGTTACGGGACTTCCACCGGCCAATAGCACGCCAGGTGGAACAGTGACCTTCATGGATGGAGCTGCGACCTTGGGTACGGGAACACTCGGCGGGTCTGGCGTCAGCGCGCAGGCGACGTTCACAACTTCAGCGCTGTCGGTGAGCGGACATTCGATCACGGCAGTCTACGGCGGAGACTTTACCTACTTCACCAGCACTTCTTCCATCTTGACACAAACGGTGAACCTGGCAGCGACGGCCACGACGATCGCAAATTCTTCTCTGAACCCATCAACGTTCGGTCAGTCGGTGACCTTTACCGCATCGGTCGTAGCAGTAGCGCCGGGCGCGGGTACACCCACGGGCACGGTGACGTTTAAAGACGGCGCCACGACTCTAGGCACCGGTACGGTGAACGGTTCGGGAATCGCAACCCTTGCTACTTCGGCCGTGGTTGCGGGCAATCGCAACATTACTGCGGTCTATGGTGGTGATTCAGGATTTGCTGCCAGCACCTCGCCGAACTTCGCGCAGCAGGTCAACCAGTCGAGCACCAGCACCACGCTTACTGCCAGCACGATGTCCTCTGTGTTCGGGCAGCCGGTGACGTTGACCGCCACGGTGGTGGCTGTCGCGCCGGGATCCGGCGTTCCCACCAACACGGTGCAGTTTATGGATGGAGCTTCTCCATTCGGCGGTCCGATTACGCTGAATGGCTCCGGGCAGGCGGTGCTGGTCTCTACCACGCTGGCTCTGGGCGCTCATCCTCTCAGCGCGGTCTACGGCGGAGACACAAACTTCATCACCAGCACTTCTTCCACCGTGGTTGTTAGTGTCAGCCAGGCCAGCAGCTCGGCGGCGGTAAGCTCTTCGGTGAATCCGTCGGTTTATGGCCAGCCGGTAACATTTACGGCGATGATTACGCCGGTTGCGCCTTCTACCGGTGTTCCTACGGGCACGGTTACATTTAAAGATGGTGGCATAAGCTTTGCGGGCGGCACAGTCCCGGTGGACAACACCGGCCATGCGGTGTTCACGCCCACGAGTTTATCCGTAGGCAGCCACAATATCACCGTGGTCTACAGCGGAGATACCAACTACGGCGGCAGCAATGGAGCGCTGCCCACGCAGACCGTCAACCAGGCGAGCACGACCACGAGCGTTGCGTCTTCGGCAAATCCGTCGGCGTTCGGTCAATCAGTGACCTTCACGGCGACGGTCGCGGCCGTAGCTCCTGGCGCAGGGACTGCAACGGGAGCCGTTACATTCCTCGATGGAGCCACCAACATTGGCTCCGGAACACTCAATAACGGAGTGGCTACGTTTGCAACCACCGCATTGACGGTGGGCAACCACACCATCACAGCCAGCTACGCGGGAGACGCCAACTTCACCAGCAGCGCGGGCCCGTTGACCGGCAATCCGCAGGTGGTCGGTCTGGGTACTACCACCACGGCGGTCACCTCTTCCGCTAATCCTTCGGTGTTTGGCCAGTCGGTGACCTTCACTGCGACGGTTACACCTTCCACCGCAACCGGAACGGTGACTTTCATGGATGGCGCTACGACGCTCGGTTCCATGACGTTGACCAGCGGCACGGCTTCGTTCTCCATCTCCGCGATGGCGGTGGGCAATCATGCGATTACTGCGGTCTACGGCGGCGATGGCAGCTTTACGGCCAGCACGGGAGTGCTGACCGGCACGCCACAAGTGGTTAACAAGGCCAGCACGACGACGGCCGTGACCTCATCAGCGAATCCGTCGAATGCGAACCAGTCGGTCACCTTTACTGCAACCGTAACGCCGGCAGCGCCCGGCGCCGGCCTGCCGACGGGTACTGTACAGTTTATGGATGGCGCCTCACCACTGGGAGGCCTTCAGACCCTCACGAACGGACAAGCAACGTATGCAACTTCGACGCTGTCCGTGGGCAGCCATCCCATCACGGCCGTCTACAGCGGAGATGGCAGCTTTACCGGCAGCACCTCTTCCGCTCTGAGCCAGACGGTGGCCGGTGCGGACATCGCCGTTACGATGATGCATTCACCTGATCCAGTGGCCCTGGGTGGCAAGCTGACCTTTACCGCTACCGTGATCAATAACGGACCCAGCTCAGCGAACGTCACGTTTACAGAATCGTTCGTGGGAGCTAATTATGTGGTTTCCGTCAACTCAACTCTGGGCTCGTGCAGTGGCAGCGGACCGGTGAACTGCAACCTCGGACTGATGACTGACGGCCAAACCGCAATGGTCACGATTGTGTTGACGCCGATACACCTGACCAGAACGATCGTGGCTACGGCTACCGTCAACGGTGATGTGGCGGACCCGAATACGAACAACAACAACGCTACCGATACAGCCAATGTGCGCTTCCGTCCTTTCATTCACTAAGTCTTAGGGCGCGCGCGCGTTGAATGCGATGTTGCTGTTTGCCAGAACTGAACTTGATGTTTGCGCAAAGGCACGGCTTCCCCTCAGCCGTGCCACCCCCGTTAGAAACCGTTTTTGAGCTTCAAGTTTCCAGATACACCTGGCGCTGTTTCATCATTGATCTGCACGAAGTTTCCCGACAAGGAGGGCACAAGTATGCGCCTCCTCTTCAAATCTCAACAACAGCTCTCAAATCGAGAGTTGTCTTGACATCCTTGCCTGACCGCCTCCCATCTCAAATAAAGACAAAGAATGTAACTATCCAAATTCAGGTTCCGTTCACGATTGTTAAATTAGGAGCTGAAAAAATGCGGCAAACATTGTTTTTAATTTCAACTCTCCTGCTTGCTGCCGGAATGCTGACAGCTCAAGCTTCCGGCGGCGCGGGAAGGGCGGCGGGTACGGGCGGTGCAAGTACCGGCATGACAACCGGAACTACGAGCAGCTCTCCCCAGACCACAACCGGAACCGGAACGACTGGCGCCAGCGGCACAGTAGGAACTACGACGGGCACAGTCGGAACCACCACGGGGACGGTTGGCACGACGACCGGAACGGTGGGAACAACAAGCGGCACGACCGCGCCCAGCACTCAAATACCTTCAACCACCACTGTCTCGCCGAGTGTTCCTACTGGTACTACCGGCACAACCGGAACGACGACAGGGACGACCGGACCGGTAACGGGGACGACTGGACCGGTAACGGGAACAACAGGACCAGGGACAACCGGAACCACAACGGGAACAACTGGAACGACGACCGGAACCACCGGCACAGTCATAATCCCCGGTCCTACCACTGGCACAACCGGAACGACAGGCACGACTGGAACCGGTGTTACAGGAACTACAGGAACTACAGGAACAACGGGGACTACTGGTACGACTCCTTCCACCAGTCCACAAAGCACCAGCCCGCAGAACAACAATCCAGCAAGCACGGCTCCCCACTAAATCTTGAGCCGGCATGGAGCCTTGGGTAGATTGGTTCGGGCATGGAAAAATTTGAAATATTACCCGTGAGCAAAGGAGAAAACGGGTAACTTGAAATGCCACTTCTTCTCCTGATTTGACGGCCCAAAATAAGCGCCGCGAAGTAAGAGTCGCGGCGCTTATTTCGTTGAATGGTTTTGTGTCATTGCCACTCGAGGCGCATCTCGCGGCTGGGATAGATGGCTAGAATATCTTCCCCTTTGGGAGAGAAGCCGCCTTCAATCTGCTTGGTTTGACGATAGCCGCGGCTGGTCACGCGCACCTTGATGATGTGGCTGCCCGCGGTGACTGGGATCGTGTTTTCATAATGAGCGGAGATGACGCTTTTTCCACCCCATTTTTTCTTCACGACCCCTCCGCCTGTGAGGGGCGCGGTATCAACCTCATGGCCATCGATCCAGATGACCAATTCTCCACGATGAAAGGTGTGAACGCATTTCACTTCCAGGTTGGCCATATCTCCCGTTGGAGCCACAAAGGGAGCAGAAGAATGCGAAGAGGAAGGATGCGGGGAGGAATGTGGAAGGGAAGTGTTTACTTGCGGTATCTGCGTTGGCTGCGAAGTCCCTGACCGCAGCCACAGCCATAAACCGGTCAGGGAAAGGCACAAAAGAACCACGCTACCGGCCACGAGCCGGAGTTTGGGTGACATCCGCTGCAAGAGTCCCGGTTGTTGTGCCGGCTCGCGAGAATCAGGTTCGTCGGCAGGCATATCATCGGCAGGGGTGGCAACCGAGAGACGCGAACTGGGGACAATCACGGTTCCAGACCTGTTTGCCAGGGCGGGTGCAGTAGCCGGTGAAATGCCGGATTGGTGTCCCAGTCCCGGCTGCTCACTGGTCACTCGCGCCAGCGTGGTCTCACCCCAGGCGGTTGTGGTGGGAGCGGAGTTACGAGAGCGCGGGCTTTGACCGGCAAGCAGATCTTCCAGGTCGCAGGCGAATTCGCGGCCGTTTTGATAACGGCTCGAAGGGAACTTCGCCAGCGCGCGGCCGATTACATAATCGAAATCGGGCGAGAGCGTGGAGTTGAGTTGCGTGACCGGGGCTGGTTCGTTGTTGACGACTTTGAACATCACCTCGCTGAGTGTTCCACCGATAAACGGCTTCACGCCGCCGAGCAGGATGTAGAGAATGATTCCCAGGGAAAACAGATCGGCGCGACCGTCCACGGGATGTCCGGAGAGTTGCTCGGGCGCCATAAAAGTCGGGGTTCCCAGCACCTGCCCGGCAATCGTGAAATCTGCGACCGCGAGTTTGGCGACGCCGAAGTCGGTGATTTTGGCATGCAGGTCGTTGGTCACAATGATGTTGGCCGGCTTGATGTCGCGATGAATGATGCCCTGGGAATGGGCGTAGTGCAGGGCTTCGGCAACCTGCTTCACCAACTCGAGCGTGGTGGCGATGGGTGGACGCTGTACATGGGCAATGCTTTCTAAAGTAGTGCCGGCAATGTACTCCATCACAATGAAGGGAGTCTGCGTGGCCGGGTCTTCGCCCACGTCAAAAATAGTGACGATGCCGGGATGCGCCAGCTTGCCCGCCGCCTGGGCTTCGCGAAAGAACCGCCGCTTGTATTCATCTTCTTCGGTGGGCGAAGCCCCGCTGATGCTGATGACCTTCAGCGCCACCAGCCGGTCAATGCGCGGGTCGCGCGCCTGGTACACCACTCCCATGGCGCCGCGACCCAGCTCAGCAAGGATTTCATAACGTCCCAGTTGTTGCATAAACAGCCGTGCCCTTAGCGGGTAAGTTGGGGGAAGATTTTTTGCCTGATGGCGATGCTAGCACAGCCCGGGCCGTTTATGGAGCAGGTAATGGTTTAACCTGAGGGTTCTTTTTGCTGAGGTCTTCCAGAGAATACAAGGGCCAGAGCTTGTGGAACACAGCAGGCGAGTTGGCGCTTGCCGGGATTACCAAAGTCTTGCCGCGGCGATTACCAAAGTTTTACAAACAAGGCTTGCGTGTTTTCTGTCTTGCGAGTAAGATAAAGATGTTCTTCAAAGCCGCACAGTTCCTTTGCTGTGCCAATCACGCAATATAAAGTTTTGGAAGCAGCCTGCTGGCACACCACGCCACGTGGCTTCATAACACTCGAACTTTCAGACCAGGTTGATGGAACGGTATTGCAAGCAAGGCAGCGGTCCTCGTTGCTGCCATCAAGCCTAGGCAGGTAAGCGGCTGATTGAGGAGTTTTCGTCGCGTGCTCACTCCGTTCGCGACTGTAGTAACTTTAAAGAGAATAAACGCACAATGGATACCAGCAATTTCTCGTCTGAGCCTCCCGGAAACTCCGGGGAGGATACATCATTTTCCACGCCGGAAACTCCCGCACCGCCTGCTTCTTCCGAGTCAGGCCAGCAAGAGGGAGCGGCGCCGGCTGCCCCGAATTCCCGTCCTAACGGCGGACGCAACAACTTCCGCAACCGGCGTTTCCGCGGGCGCAAGCAGAACCGGCAGGGCGGCGGCGGCCAGCAAAATCGCGGCAATGGACAATCCAACGGTAACCGGGGCGTATTCACCGGCCCCATGGACCATAGCTATCGCCAGCAGAACAACAATGACAACGCCAACCATCAGGGCCAGGGCAGCAACCGGGGTGGCGGCTTTGGCCGGCGCAACCGCTTCCGCCAGCAATTCAAGGGTCGCAAAGGCAGCAACCAGGTTGCAGGCTATCAGGGCCAGAATGAGATTCGCCCCGTCGATCCGGCCGCCTTGCACGAAGACGCCGCCACCCGCATCTTTGCTTTTGTGGAAGACCTGTTCTTCATGACCAAGATCATGGATACGGCCCGCAAGCTCAACGTAAAAATCGCCTTCGTGAAGACCGTGGAAGAGTTGATGGAGAAAGTGGAAATCCACGCTGACGAGAAACCGTCGCTGATCATCTTCGACCTCAACAACGCCAATGCCAAGCCGCTGACCACGATTCCCAAAGTGAAATCGAAGCTGAAAAAGGGGACTTCGATCCTCGGCTTCGTCTCCCACGTGCAGGGCGACCTGAAGATGAAGGCCCAGGATGCCGGCTGCGACAGCGTAATGCCGCGCTCCGCTTTTTCCCAGAACCTGCCCGCCCTGCTCCGCCGCCACGGCGCGCCGGAAGAGCCCGAGCAGGAATGAAGTTATAGAATCATTGAGTCATTGAGTCATTTGGGAACAACCCCTTCTTCCTTCCGGAAGCTGAGCCTTGACTTTGTAGTGCTCTGAAGCGCGCCCCGCCGTTTTTATCCTGTTCTGCCGCCCTTTCCGGCGCTGCCGCTAATCCAAGGCATCTCGTTTTACTGAGAACCGAGAACTGAGAACTAGTACAATGATGCAATAACTCATCCAATCATCTTATGGCATTAGATCCGCGACAGATCAGGAAATGGCTTTTGTATGCCGCCGTGGGACTGCTTCTGGTGGTCAGTGGATTTTATTTTTATGCCCGTTATCGCTTCCATTCGCTGGTGCACAACCTGCCCAAACTGAATGCACAGATTCAGAGCACTGCCGAGGGATACACTTTCTCCAAGTCGGAAAATGGCAGAACATTGTTCACCGTTCATGCGGCCAAGACGGTGCAATACAAAGAGGGTGGACGCGCCGAGCTTCATGATGTAAACATCATCGTGTACGGCAAGGAGTCGAACCGCTTCGACCAGATTTATGGATCGGATTTCGAATACGATCCGGCTACCGGTGACGTAGTTGCTCAGGGCGACGTGCAGATTGATTTGGAAAGCAATACCCAGGGCCCATCCGGGCCGGACCAGGCGCCGCCGCAAATCCTGAAAAACCTGGTGCACATCAAAACCCACGGATTGAATTTCAATCAGAAGAGCGGATACGCGGTCACCCAGGGAGCGGTGGAATTTGGCTTGCCCCAGGCCAGCGGCACAGCGGTGGGCGCAACTCTTGATTCCAAAAACAGCACCCTTACTTTGCAATCGCAGGTCAACGTCACCACGGAAGGGCCGAATCCGGCAAACATCGTGGCGCAGCACGCGGTGTTGACCAAGGTGCCGCGCCAGGCTGTGCTGCAAAAACCGCACATCACAGAAAAGCAAAGCACCTTCGACAGCGATAAGCTGACCATCTTCCTGCGCGACGACAACACCGTGGAACACATGCTGGCCGAAGGCGGATTGCATGCTGTCGAAGCCAAGCCCCCGGCAGGAAATAAGACCACGGCTGAGAATTACGACGTGCGCGCCGCGCAGGGGACGCTTGCCATGGGAGAGCACAACACATTGCAAACCGCGGTGCTGCACGGAGATGTGGTGCTCGATTCTTCCGGTGACCAGCCCATTCACGGCACAGCGGGTACAGCGGTGATCGATTTTGCCGCCGATCGCCATCCCAGCAAAATTCATGCCACTGAAGACGTCCATTTGCGGCAAGAGCAGCCCGCCAAGCCGGATAAGAGCGCGCAACAGATCGAACTCATCAGCGATGTGGTGGATCTATTCACCGGAGCCAAGGGCATTTTTCAGAGCGCAGTCACCAGTGGCGCAGCCCGCATTGAAATTCAGCAGGCGCCCACGGATGCTTCCAGCGCCCCCAAGACTGTGGTCACAGCCGGACAATTTAACGCAACCTTCGACCCCCAGGGACGCATGAAGACCCTGCACGGCGAGCCAGACGCAAAGATTGTCTCGCCCAATCCGGTTCCGCACCTGCCCGACCGGGTGAGCACCAGCCAGGTGCTGGATGTGGTCTTTAATTCCAAATCGAACGAGAACGGCATCGAAAGTATTGTGCAGCAGGGCAACGTGCATTACACGGATGAAGAGCGCCAGGCATTTTCCGATCATGCCCGCTACACGCCCGCCGACCAGATGCTGAATCTTACCGGCTCTCCGCGAGTAATCGACAACGACAAGAACGGCGCCAAGATGCAGACCACGGCGGTCACCATGCGCCTGAATCGCGCCACCGGCGATGCCTTTGCCGATGGCGAGGTAAAGACTACATACAACAACCTGAAGCCGCAGCCTTCAGGGGCCATGCTCTCTTCCGGCGACCCCATCCACGTCACCGCCAGGCACATGACGGCCGCCAAGGCCAGCGGCATTGCCCACTACACCGGCGACGTTCGCCTGTGGCAGGGCGCAAACGTGGTGGAATCGCCGGCGATTGACTTCCAGCGCGAGCACCGCTCCATGATGGCGCAGGGAGCGCCGGCGTCACAGGTGAAATCGGTTTTCGTGCAGACCGACACGCACGGAAAGCAGAGCCCGGTCCACGTTACCTCCAACCGCCTGACCTATGCCGATGAAGAACGCAAGGCCCGCTTTGAAGGCAGCGTTTTCATGACTTCCATCGATGGCACCATGAAGGCTGACCGCATGGACCTTTACCTGACGAAGGGGGCGCAACCGGCGAGCGAAGCTGCAAGCGCGCCGTCTGGCAACATACCATCCCCGATGCAGAGCCAGATCGATCACGTCATAGCCGAGGGCAACGTTTACTTGCAGCAGCCCAACCGCAATGCGCAGGGCGAAAAGCTGGTCTATACCGCCGACCAGAGCAAATATGTGCTGACCGGAACTTCTTCCATTCCGCCGAGTTTATTCGATGCAGAGCGCGGCACCGTGCACGGCGATACGCTGACGTTTTACAGCCAGGATGACCGCGTGCTGGTGGAAAGCTCAACTTCGGTCCGGGCAGTGACACAAACACGGGTAAAATAACGGATTGGATAAAAAGCATCCCATAACGGCAAAAACCAGCACCCTGTCGACTGAGCAACTGGGCAAGGCATACGGTGGACGCCGCGTGGTCAATGGCGTCAGCCTGAAGATGAACCAGGGAGAGGTGGTGGGATTGCTGGGGCCGAATGGCGCCGGCAAGACTACGACGTTCTACATGATTGTGGGCCTCACATCTCCAGATTCGGGCCGCATTCTTCTCAATCGAACCGACATTACCGATGTCCCCATGTATTTGCGCGCCCGGGAGCACCACATCAGCTATCTTCCGCAAGAGCCCTCGGTTTTTCGCAAGCTTACTGTTGAAGAGAACATCATGGCGGTGCTGGAGGCACAATCGCTTTCCTGGCATGAGCGCCGGGAGCGCATGGAAAAGCTGATTGACCAGCTTGGTCTGGGCTACATCCGCAGAAACAAGGGCTTTGCTCTCTCCGGCGGGGAGCGGCGCCGCGTAGAGATCGCGCGCGCGCTTTGCATCCGGCCAACCTTCATCCTGCTCGATGAACCTTTTTCCGGCATTGACCCCATCGCTGTGCTTGATTTGCAGAAGATTATCTTCGATCTAAAAGCTTCAGGCATCGGAGTGCTCATTACCGACCACAACGTGCGCGAAACCCTCTCGGTCACCGACCGCGCTTATATCATCAACGAGGGCAGAATCTTTCGTACCGGCACGCCGGAGCAGCTCGGCAACGATCCTGAGGTCAAACGCGTCTATTTAGGGGAGAGTTTCTCGTTGGTTTAGTACACCGACCGCGCTGAAAAACTCACGGTTATCGGAAAAATATGAGTTTCACGAGCATGCTTGCATTGTCATTTCAAGGAGCAACGCGTTCTCAGCCTGCCCCCGAGCGAGGTCGCGGGGAGGAATCCCTTTGAACTTTAAGGGTTTATGGGCATACATTCTCGACCCAATAGGGGATTCCTCGAGTGTCGGGAATGACAAGAAATAAAGTTTTTCCCCATGTCAAGATGCGTCAAATTTATTTGTGTAAAACGTAAAACTTCCTTAATAATGTGCAATTTATCTGCCAAACTGCGAGATAATAGGGGTTAATTTAAACCTGCAATTATTCTTCACATGGTCTTACTGCAGCCCAAACTAAACGTCCGATTAAGCCAGAAACAGGTGCTGACGCCCGGTCTGGTGCAGATGGTCAGCGTGCTGGCGCTGAACAAGCTTGAGCTCCGCGACATGATCACGGCGGAGATGGTAGAGAACCCGGTATTAGAAGAGTTGGAAGCCAGTGTGCCGCTGCTGGATGAGGTTTCCCAGCGCGAGGAGGACCGCGACCGGCTTTCTTCACCTGCGACCGCCGAGGAGGCGCCGCCGAAGGAGGAGGCTAAAGACCCCTTCGATGAAGTCGATTTCGGCGCCTACTTCCAGGAATATCTCGATCCTGGTTATCGCAGCCGGCAGGAGTGGGAAGATGTCGAGAAGCCTTCATTTGAGAATTTTCTTTCCCGTCCGGCCACGTTAACCGATCATTTAATATGGCAGCTTTCTGCCATGCGTCTGAAGGAAGAGGTGGCCGAGGCTGCTGAACTGGTGATTGGTAATCTGAATGAAGAAGGTTACCTGACCGCCTCTGAAGATGAGCTGATGGGCGTGGTTGCTCCTGCAAGGGAGGCCGCCGAACCCGAGGCCGACATGAAGAAAGAAACTTCGGGGATAAGCGGCAGCGAGTTGGCAGGAATCTGGGAAGAAAGCCCAGGTTTCGAAATGGAGCAAGGCGCTTCCGTTGCGTCTTCACATGAGCAGGCGGCGAATGGCAAAGCGATAGAAGAACCGAAGGCAGAGGCAATTTCCCAGCCGCTACCATCGCCTCCGAACAAAGTTGTGCGGATGCCTGCCCCCAAACCCAACTTCAGCGTGGAACAGTTGCGCGAGGCCATCCAGATTGTGCAACAAATGGACCCGGTGGGCGTAGCCGCGCGCGACCTGCGCGAATGTCTGCTGGCGCAAGTGCACCACCATCAGCAGGTAGAGGAAGACCTGAATGGGGAAGAGGGCGAGAATCGCCAGTTATTGGCCGATTGCGAGGCGTTGCTCAGCAAGCACATCAAGGCCCTGCAGAAGAAGGAGTTCAAGGATATTGCCAAAGCCATGGGCCGCCCGCCGGAGGCGGTGATGCAGGCGGTGGAGTATATCAAGCGCCTCGATCCGCGTCCCGGACTGCGCTACAACATTGTGCAGGCACGGCTGATTGAACCCGATGTCGCGATTTTCAAGCAGGGCGACGATTACATGGTGCTGATGAACGATGAAGACCTGCCCCAGTTGCGCCTCAATCCTGCCTACAAGAAACTGCTGCACCGCGAAGCGGCGGAAAAAGACGTGCGCGTCTATGTGAAAGAACGCTACAAGTCGGCGATCCAGCTTATCAAGAACATCGAGCAGCGCAAGCAAACCATCCTGAAAGTTTGCTATGCCATCATCCGGCGGCAGCGCGATTTCCTGGATTTCGGCATGGACCAGCTCAAGCCCATGATGATCAAAGATGTTGCCGAAGAGATCGGGGTGCATCCTTCCACCGTGAGCCGCGCCGTGGCCAGCAAATATGCGCACACGCCCCAAGGGGTCTTCGAGCTGCGTTATTTCTTCAGCGAGAGCGTCAACGGGCCGGAGGGTGAAGGTATGTCGCTGCTCATCCTCAAGCGCAAGGTCAAGAAGCTGATCGAGGAAGAGGACCCAAGTAGGCCATTGACGGACGAGCAAATCACACGCATACTGCAATCACAAGGGATCCAGGTCACGCGACGAACGGTGGCCAAGTACCGCGAAGATATGCGTATCCCCAGCACGCATCAACGGCGGGTGAAAGACTGATCTGCATTTACGGGAGGTGACGGGAAAACAGAATATTGCCTCAGCGCATCGAAGCTATACCGATTCCAAAAATAAAAACGATGACCCTACACGAATTACCCCACAAGGAGGCAGTTCGATGAACGTTGAGTATACCGGCAGACAATATGAGATCACTCCCACAATTCGCAAACAGATCGAGCATGGCCTCTGCAAGATCCGCAAACTTCTGGGCGACAACTTTGATACGCACGTAATCCTGGCTGTAGAAAAGCACCGCCACAAAGCCGAGATCACGATTACCATACGCAATCATCCTATTGTTGGGGCGGCTGAGGCCACCGAGATGCTCTCCGCTGTGGCCCAGGCGCTCGATCATATTGACCGGCAGGCGGTCAAATACAAGGCGCGCTGGCGCACGCGCAAGCGCGCAGCCCGGAAAAAATGGAGCGCGGTCAATGGCAGCGCTCCGCAACCCGTGCAGCGCATCGCCATCGGCAAAGATGAGAAGACCGCGGTTTCAGTGGTGGTGCACGCCTTTCCCGCTATGGTGAAATTGGCCGAGGCGCACGTGGTGAAGTCGCAGGATTCGGTGGCGCACACCCCCATGAGCCTGGAAGAAGCGATCAAGGAATGCGAGTTTCGCGACCGCGAAGTGTTCGTCTTCCGCGACAACGAAGGCAAGGTCAAGGTGCTGCACCGCACCAAGAGCGGCAAGATGGAGCTGATCGAAGCGCCGTGAAATCGAGTCGATGAAAAGAAAAAGGGGCGCACTGAGTGTGCCCTTTTTCTTTGCCAATATGAGGATTTACAGGTTGCAGTTACAATCGTAGGGATGTCGAAGGGCGCCCGAAAAATGAAAAAGTTCTGGCAAACTCTTTCCAGTTATGTGTGGTGGACCCACGCCCGCGGCAGCCTGCATTACGACGTGATGGTCACGGTCATTTTGCTTTTTATCTTTATTGCGCCTTTCAAGATTGACTTTAACGACAAACCGGCAGAGCGCATTCCGCATCCAACCGGAATAGTTGCGTATCCGGACGGAAAGAACGGTTTGGTTTTTGAAGTGGCGGCTTCTGAAGTTGCAGCCTCGGCGGCCGGCGGCAAAGAGCCGGAGGCGGTCAAGGCCGCTCTTTCGCGCGCCATCGCGCCTTATGCGGGTGATGTAGAGCTGGTCCGCTATGAAGCGGTGAAAGATCGCGGCAAGGTTTCGCTCTATCGAGTTTGGATCCTCAGGCGGTGATCCATCCCATGAAATATTCAATTGGGTTCCTGGCGGTACTGGCTGTGGCGGTGTGCTTTTCCCCGGCACAGGCGGCGAAGGCCCATGCTCAGGAGCAGGGCAAGAAATCCACCTCCGGCAAGAAATCCAAATCCGATAAGGACCAGCCAGCGACTCCGTCCCCCACTCCCACTCCCTGCCCTACACCAACGGAAGCCGCCGGAGGGCCAGGATTGGACTCGGTGCTTTCGCAGATGGATACTGCCTCACCGGCTTTTCACAACGCGGAAGCGAATGTGACCCAGGAAGACTATCAAAAAGTTGTGGAGGACCTGACCATCGAAGAAGGCAAAATTTATTTCCGCCGGACGAAGGGGCTGCAAATGGCGATGGATTTCACAGGCAGTCCCGAATCGAAATATGTTTTGCTCAGTGAGAACAAAATCCGTCTTTATCAGCCTAAAATTGACCAGGTTACGGAACATTCGTTGGAAAAAAACAGCCCTGAAACCGAAAGCATGTTTGCCCTTGGCTTTGGAGGGCGTGGGCATGATTTGTTGAAATCGTTTGAGGTACAGCTGGGCGGTTCTGAAGCGATTGATGGCGTCAAGACCAGCAAACTGGAACTTATGCCGAAGACAGCCGGGCTCAAGAAATATTTTTCACGGATTGAGTTATGGATCGAGCTGCCGCGCGATATTTCGCTCCGGCAGCAGTTCTGGCAGCCCAGCGGCGATTATCACCTAACCTGCTACAGCAATATCAAGATAAACCAGAGCCTGCCCGACGATGTTTTTAAGTTGAAGACTACAAGCCACACGAAAACGGTCAAACCGTAGAAACGGTTAGCCAGAGCCGTTTCAAAATGCAAGCAGAAGCGGCGCTACCCGAAATGCATTTATACTTAAGTTAACACGATGTTTTGATGGAGTTTCCCCATGGGTAAAGTTCTTACGATTCCAGTCGTCCCCGATCCCAGGCGCCGCAAAACCGCACGGGGGGGCGATCCGCGTTACATCGAGGGGCAGCGCTTGCTGGTGGAAGCCATGAAGTACCTGGCGCAAAGCGACCCTGCTAAGAACAAGCAAGCCATCGAATTGCTCTCCGAGCATTTCCGCACGCAGTTCCGCATGTCAGATTCGCCGCTCAGTTAGGCGGTGTTTTTAGGCGGTTTGCGAACAAATGCCGCACCGGCGAAGGCCAGCACTACCGGGTAACACTCCAGGGCGTAACGCGGCTCGGGATTTTCGATTGTTCCCAAAAACAACGAGCGCACCAGAACAAATCCAACCAGGAGACAGAAAATCAGCGTTGGTTCGTTCAGCGACCAGGGACGAGGGCGATTCCGCAGCATGCCGATGACGGCCAGCAGAAGCAGGATCAGGTTCCATGAGCCCAGGGCGATGGCAATCCATGAATCCATGCCGTCTTCGTCAATCTTCCACCAGTCGAGGTCGAGTGGCAGTATCTCGACGCGAGGACGCAGCCACATGTCGGTGACCCGCAAGGCCGGAAGCAGCAAATAGTAACGCAGCGGATGGCGATGGATGCGCTGCTCGGCAAGCTGGTTGAATCGCGCGTCGAGTTCGGGTGAGATGTCGAGGTCCTGATTGTAGTCGTCAAGGATGGATTCGGTCTGGTCGCACTCCTGCTGGTTATCACATGCGCGGGTGGGCAGGTCATCCATGTCAATTTTCTCGCCGGGCACATGCCACTCCACGTTGGTTACCGAAATGAAATCGACTACCCAGGTCTTCAACCAGCGATAGAAGCCTACGTCGACAAAATCTTCCGGATCGTTGGCGTAGCGAGGGGCCAGGGGTTCGAAGCGGTGCATGGTGCGCAGATTGCGGATCGTCCAGGGCGTCAGCAGAAGCACGACTGTGATGAGCGTAATCATCCCGGCGACAAATGTGCGCCTGGGAAATTTAAATAGAAGCGGGAACAAAACAGCCCCGGCCATGGCCAGCAGAATGCCGGCGTCAGGACGAAAGTAGATATTCAGCCCCAGGGCAATTCCGCAGCCCAGCCACCACTTCCAATAGCCCGGGGTGTTGTGGAACAGAGAGCGCAAGCCTTTGACTGCCAGGTACAAAGTCAGGGCGGTCAGAAAGATGGACCAGATTTCGGTGAGCGGTGCGCCAACATAGACAATGAAAAACGGGCAAAATGCCGTCAAGAAAAAAGCAACGAGGGCTGGACGTTCCGCCCGGGCGGGGTCTTTGTCTTCGCTGGGGGTAACAAAATCCTGGACGCGCGCTATCTCCAGCGTGAGGGCGCTGACCACAAAACATGTGCCCAGATCAATCAAGACCTGGACAAACGTTGCAGCGCCGTAGTGCTCCATGCCGAATATCTTGAAAAGTATGGCCAGAAATGCAGGATAGCCCGGCAACCGCATGTAGGTGGGTTGCAGTCCGTCAGCCGTGCTGATGGCATAGGCGCCGTGTTGCAGCCAGTTTTTGGCAATATCGCCGTAAACAAGCGAATCGCCTGCGATCAGCCGGAATTTAACCGCAAACAGCAGGCGCAGGCCAATTGCCGGCAGGGTGCAGATTAGAAAGAATTTAAGATGATGGTGCAGCAAATCGCGCACGCAAGCAATATCGCGCGCCGGGGCCTTTTACGTCAATAGCTTAGTTTTAGCTGCTCAAAGAATGAGAAAATAGTAAAGTACACTCATAAAGAATGGCGAAACCTGTATTTTTAGATCCGCAGCGCAAGCGGTGGAGGCGGCTGCGCCTGATTACGGACCCACTTGGGGTCGTGCTGACCCTTGCAGTGGTGTTTTTTGCGTATTCGTTATTCCGTGACGAGCAACTGACCAACCTGCTGCTTCCGGAGATGAGGCGTCCGTTGAAGGCGCTCAAAGAGCCTGGAAGGCGGGTGCGCCCTCATCCCGTGGCTACTCGAAGAAACCGCCCGCCATCTTCCCAAACCGTGCTGAACTCCGATTCCGAGGAAGGCGTGCGCGCCGCCTTTTATGTGCCCTGGGACGAAGCCAGTTATGCCTCGCTGAAGGAATACTCGGCGCAAATCGATCTTTTGTTTCCGGAGTGGCTGCACGTTATTACACCTGATGGACACCTTCAGGCTGTAACCGAAAGCAACACCATGTATGACGTGATCCAGGGCAGCGTGGTGCACTCGGTAGATCCGCGTCACAAGGTGATGCAGTTCCTGCGCGAAGAAAAAGCCCAGACCGAAGTATTTCCCCTGGTCAACAACTACGATTCGGTGTCCAACCAGTGGCTCACAAGCATTGGTACGGTGTTGAACGATCCGGCGGCGCGGCAGCGCTTCCGCGCCGAGTTGATGCGCTTCCTGGCCACAGACCAGTATCACGGCGTCTCCATCGACTTTGAAGAGATCCCGCTGAATGCCCAACCGGGTTATAACGCGCTGGTTCAGGAGCTTGCCCAGGAGCTGCACAGCCGTGGAATGAAGCTCTATCTGAATCTTCCACCTCACGATACCGATTTTGATTATCCGTTCCTGGCGGCCCAGTCGGATGGGCTGGTGCTGATGGATTACGATCAGCATTCACCCGGCATGAAAAATGGCCCGATCGCGACGCAGGATTGGTTTGTGGATAACCTGCGAGTGGCTTTGAAAAATGTTCCGCTGCAGAAAGTGATTGCCGGAATCGGCAATTATGGTTACGACTGGATCGTCCGCAAGGGCGCCAAAGAGCCCTCCCTGGCCGATGTGAGCAAGGTCTCGGTGGAAGAAGCCTGGCTGCACGCCCAGGAATCGGAAGACACCATCGCTTTCGATTCCGACACCATGAACCCACATTACGGATATATGGATGAAGCCAATCTCCATCACGAAGTTTGGTTTCTGGATGCGGTTACCGCGCTCAACCAGATGCGGGCAGCACGCAAGCTGGGCATCAATACCTTTGCTCTGTGGCGATTAGGCTCCGAAGACGGGTCGCTGTGGGCGGTGTGGGACCGGCCCGGCGAATCTGATGCGCCGCAAAAGTTGCGCAGCCTTCCTCCGGGGCAGGATGTTGACCTGGAGGGTAAAGGCGAAGTTTTATGGGTTGAACAAACGCCAGGCTGGGGCTGGCGTGACATCGGTGTTGATCCTGACTCGGAGCTGGTGAACAGCGAGTCGGTCACCAAATTCCCCATGCCTTTTGTCGTGAACCAGTATGGCGCCTCGAAAAACCAGGTTGCGCTCAGCTTTGACGATGGTCCTGATCCGACATATACGCCGCGCATTCTCGACATCCTGAAACAGGAGAATGCCAAAGCAATATTTTTTATCATTGGCGGGCAGGCGGAAAAATTCCCCGATATTACGCAGCGCATTTACAACGAAGGGCATGAGATCGGGAACCATACGTTTACCCATCCTGATATCAGCAACATCTCTAATTTCCTGATGCGCCTGGAACTCAACTCCACCGAACGGCTCTTCGAAGCCAAACTGGGTATCAAGCCCCTGTTTTTTCGCCCGCCGTATTCCATTGACGCCGAACCCGATGTTGCCGAACAGGTTGAACCTCTGCGCCTGAGCCAGGAGATGGGCTACATTACCGTGGGAGCCAAACTCGATCCCAATGACTGGCGCTCCACGCCCCACCGCACGCCGGAAGAGCTGACCGCTGACGTGATCGAGCAGATTACCCAGCCTCAACTCTCATGCACGCAGGCGCCCTGCGCCAACATTGTGCTGCTGCATGATGGCGGGGGCAATCGCGAAGCAACAGTACGCGCCCTGCCGCTGATCATCCACGCATTGCGGGCGCATGGCTTTGAAATTGTGCCGGTGGCGCAGTTGATCGGCAAGACGCGGGCTGAGGTCATGCCTCCCCTGACCACAAACGAGATTTGGACTGCGCGCATTGATAATTTTGGATTTACCCTCTACGCGCTTTTCTATCAGGCCATCGTCATCGTGTTCTTTCTGGGGAACATCCTGATGACCTCGCGCCTGCTCATCGTAGGCGGGCTGGCCGTCTTTGACCGTTTTCGAAAATCTAAATTGAGGTCGCAGGCCTACGACCCGGCAACCTGGCCACGGGTGGCTGTGCTGATTCCGGCCTATAACGAAGAGCGCGTGATTGTGAATACGGTGCGCTCTGTGCTGGACTCGGAGTATCCTGCGGAAAAACTGCGGATTATTGTGATAGACGACGGTTCCACCGATGCCACGCTCCAGATTGCGCAGCAAACCTTTGCGCGTGAAATTGCCGCCGGCCGCGTGGCGGTGCTCGGCAAGGCAAATGCCGGCAAAGCGGAAGCCCTGAACTTCGGTTTGGCGCAGGTGCGCGACGACGAGCCGATTTTTATCGGCATTGACGCCGACACCATGATTGCTCCCTCCGCCATTGCGCGGCTGGTGCCACATTTTGACGATCGCCGGGTGGCCGCCGTTGCCGGCAATACAAAGGTGGGCAATCGCGTGAATCTGTGGACGCGCTGGCAGGCGCTGGAATACATCACCAGCCAGAATTTTGACCGCCGCGCGCTGGATGCGCTGGGCGCCGTCACCGTGGTTCCGGGAGCTATTGGGGCGTGGCGCACGGCAGCGGTGCGGGCCGCCGGCGGATATCAATTGGGAACAGTTGCCGAAGATGCCGATCTGACCATGTCTCTTCTGGAGCAGGGCTTCCGCGTGCAATATGAAGACCGGGCGCTGGCTTTCACCGAGGCCCCCATCAATGCCAACGGCCTCATGCGGCAGCGCTTCCGCTGGTCGTTCGGAATTTTGCAGTCGGTGTGGAAGCACCGGAGCGCATTCCGGCGCAAGGGCGCGCTGGGCTGGTTTGCCCTGCCGAATATCGCAATCTTTCAGATTCTGCTGCCCATGGTCTCCCCGCTGATTGACCTTATGTTCGCGTTTGGCGCGCTGTCATATTCGGTGGACCATTACTTTCATCCTTACACCGCCAATCCAGCGAGTTTCGAGAAGCTGGTTCTGTTTTTCGTGATTTTTCTGGTGACTGACTTCATTGCTTCGGTGATCGCCTTCTCGCTCGAGCGCCACGACCCCGGCAGCAACGAAGACGTGTGGCTCCTCAGCCAGGTATGGCTGCAGCGCTTTGCTTACCGGCAGTTGTTCTCGCTGGTGCTGATCAAGACCCTGAAGCGGGCCATTGATGGGCGTCCGTTTTCCTGGGATAAGCTCGAGCGCACGGCGGCTGTGCCCACAGTGCGGAGAGATTTGGCTCCCGGAGACGCGTCGAGCTAGTTACACCGTTCTAACGAACCGCAACTATTACGGGTGCTTAAGTTCGGTATTGTCGCCCGTAAAACTCCGTGTCACGCCTTTGGTTCGCGTCCGTAGTAAGGAACTCCTTGGTTGCTTGCATCCGACTCGCGCGGCGCAATAGCGCCGCGCGGAAGTCGTGTCGAGGTTCAGTGATAGAAGAATTACTCACACGGCCACTATGCCGCCATCGACCGGCAAATCGATTCCAGTGATGTAGCTGCTCTCGTCCGACGCCAGGAACACCGCTGCCGAAGCGATCTCCTCAGGCTTCCCGATGCGCCCCATCGGAACCATCGCCTTGAACCGCTCCTTCATCGCTTCCGTGTTCTCGCCAAATTGACTCTTGAGAATAGGTGTCTCAACGGGGCCGGGGCTGATCACATTCGCCCGGATTCCTTTACCTGCCAAGTCCGCCGTCCAAGTGCGCACAAACGACCGCAGAGCCGCCTTGGTAGCTCCGTAAGTCGGATACATCGCAATACCCTTCTGCCAAATCCCAGAGCCAGTCAGGATGATCGATCCGCCGTCTTTCATCAGGGGCAAGGCCTTTTGCACGGCAAAGAAAACCCCACGCGCGTTGACATCGAAAGTCTTGTCGTAGTCTTCCAAGCTCACGGCTGCTGTCGGTTTCGGCTCCGCGATGCCCGCATTCGCAAATAGCACATCGATCTTGCCCTTCTTTGTAGCTACTTCCTTGTACAGCCGATCCAGGTCGTTGAGATTGGAAACGTCTCCTTGGACGGCAGTCGCATTGCTGCCGATTTCGGCAACAGCCTTATCCAGTTCCGCCCTCCGGCGGCCGGTAATGAATACGTAGGCTCCTTCTTTCACGAAGCGCTTGGCGGTAGCAAGTCCGATGCCGGTGCTGCCCCCGGTGATGACGGCGATTTTCCCCTGTAATGCGGCCATGATCATGATCTCCTTTTCTGATTCGAAGTGTCCGAACTTCTGGACCTATCGTTTCAGATGTGCGCGACCGGAAATGGTTGCACATTTTTTTAAACCGTTCGTTCCAGAAGTGCGTCCAATCACATATGAGCATTTCAACGGCAGTGAGTGTGAGGATGGGGCGGCCTCGCGGATTTGATGAAGACGCCGCTCTCGAAGCTGCGATGCGGGTCTTCTGGGAGAAGAGCTACGAAGGCGCGACCATAGCCGACCTGACCGAGGCCATGGGAATCAACCGTTCCAGCATGTACGCCGCTTTTGGCGACAAAGAAGCGGTCTTTCGCCTGGTTATCAAGCGCTACCGGGAGGCCCGCATGACCTACATCAGGCAGGCTCTCGCTCGGCCGTCGCTGCGGGAAGTCGTAGCGGGGCTGATCCATGGCACGGCGGAGTTTCTCTCGTCACCCGCTAATCCGCGGGGCTGCCTTTCGATCCAAGGCGCAATGGCCTGTGGCACACATGCGGAGCCGGTGAAGCAGGCGATGATCGATTGGAGAAAAAGCGGTGAAGCGGCTTTGAAGAAGCGCCTGCAACAAGCGCAGTCTGAAGGCGAACTCCCTGCAGAAATCCAGCCCGCAGACTTTGCCCGCTACCTCTCATCGGTAATGGCGGGCCTTGGCGTTCAAGCTGCCAACGGGGCAACAAGGGCAGAGTTGGGGCGCGTCGCTGAAATCGCCTTGCGCTGTATTGAAACCGGTCTTTGGGGTTCTGCAGGCGGCTAGGTGTGCAGCTCCTCGCTTCTCTTTGGTTCGTAGACGCGGAAGTATCCTGCACCTTCATCCTCACTGAAAACCGCGAATAATCCGTCCGGTCCTTCTGCTTCAAGTGTCATTGCTGGTGTTTGAGGGTGGCTCGGAGAAACAACCCTAGCCATCGTTGTGCCCTCCCCAACCGTCTGCAACGAATTGCAGTTGCTTTTCAAAATTAGTGATCCCATCATGGGAGGGGACCATGTGCTGAACCAGGACTACATCCCAAGAGAAGTCTTGCTTAGTTTCAGTAAACTCCACTGAAACCTGACGCCCCAACGCACGAAAGTGTTGCGCAAACCGCTCAGCCGAGTTTCCGTCAGCAAACACGACGGTGGAGTCTATATTGCGCGGCTTATAGCATCATCACATGACGTGTAGTTGGTCTCCGGAGTTATGCACGTCATACCAGATAGGGCGGTGTTTGACGATCCAGGACCACATATGAATGGACCAGAAGCTGGCCATCGTGTAAGTGATGCAATAGCCGGTCTTCGCATTTATGATTGACCACTGGCCAGCTTGATTTATCTTACTCACGTCGAAGGCTATATGAACCGTTTGGTCACAAATACAGAAAACTATAAGTTCACCTTCATGTTTCATTTCCTCAAGTGAGAGAATCTTAAAAGGGCGGTGTATCAACCCCCAAACCATTAAAAGTGGCCCAGAAAGCCGCGACTTGTTCAGGAAACTTCACGCCCAGGCAAGCTTCAGATTTTTGCATCATACCGAGAGTTGCCCCGGGAGCGAGTCTATAAACCAGCCCGTGCCCTCCAAGCGAGTCGAAGCGCCGAATGATCTGATCCAAGTGCATAGATTCTCATTCCCAAAATTGTTACTGGCTTTGGTTGTGCTTGAGCTTCGGGGGGCAGGAGCAGACAACGGCCTCCTACGAAGAAGTTGAGGATGGCTCGGAGAAACAACCCCAGCCATCGTTGTGCCCTCCCCAACCGTCTGCAACGAATTGCAGTTGCTTCTCAAAATTAGTGATCCCATCATGGGAGGGTACCATGTGCTGAACCAAGACTACATCCCAAGGGAAGTCTTGCTTAGTTTCAGTAAACTCCACTGAAACCTGATGCCCCAACGCACGAAAGTGTTGCGCAAACTGCTCAGCCGAGTTTCCGTCAGCAAAAACGACGGTGAAGTCTATAATTGCGCGGCTTAGTCAAATCGTCGCCGTGTGCTTCCATCCGACGAAGCACATCTCCATTTGCATCATTGGGATGGATCATCTAATTACATCTTTTCGACAAAGAGTCTTCAGTTACTTTGAACCGTCTTGCTCCCTATATTTCTTGCCGGGGAATTCGGCCTGATTGTGGTTGCTGCTAGAAGACGGAGTCATAACCTCATTGCAAAAACTTGTTCACATCGTAATTAGCTATCGTACTTGCCAATTTCTCCGGCGAAACCCCGTGTTTATTCTTCAAATGCTTATCGGCGGCGTGAGCAAGAAGTAGTTTGATCATTTCACCTCGACCTTTTGAGTCAAAGACCGCTCTAAATAAGGAATCGGCCAGGGGGAAAGGCCAGTTGGCGGATCGCCGGGCACCTCCCTACTGCACCATCCCCTGTTGACGCTTGCGCCATGGATGCCACTCGGAGTCCGGGTCAGGATCGCGCCAGAGTCCTTCCTCTATCGCCAGATTCATAACCGGAACAAGGGATTTGTCCGCTGCAACGAGAGTCCCGAGAGAAACCACGCGCATCTCGTCTTTCGGAACATCGGGTCCCGCCCCGGCGAACATTTCCCACTCGTCTTCTTCCCAGCGTGTAACCTCGGTGATTCGATCTCCGCGAAGGGCCGCGAGATTGGTTGCGGCGGTCGCGTCTTTGGGCACAGGGTAGGTCCACGGCTCATGCAACCATTGCCATACAGGTTCTTTGGTTGTGCTCCAGGGCGCACTTAGATCCGGAACGTCAATGGTCCAATGAGCCTTATCGGGAACAATCTGAAGCGCTGGAATATCACGCTTTTGGTAGTAGTCGAACGCCCCCAACATGAACTCCGTTGCCCAGCTGCTATGCACTTTGCGCAGAGTGAACGAACCCAGCCCGGCAACTTCAAAAACCTCCCGGTCGCGCTGTGCTTTCAGTTGCGCAGCGATATCGTTAATGATTTTCACCACTTCATCCTTCATGTAGAAAATAGCGCCCGCCAAAATAAGCTCGACACCGATCGACTCGCTGACCCCGATCGTGTAGGCAAAACGTGGCGTGTTTCCGCCCGAGACCACGTAAACATGTTGTCCACTTCGAGCGATGTTCTCCCGGATGCGGTCCAGCGCTTGCTTTTTTTCGGCCTCATTTGCCATGGCTTGAACTCTTTCCCTTTTATTTTATTGGTGTAACTCTTTGTGGCATTCTTTGCACACCTCAGCGTGATTCGCATCGTTTGTCTTTCCGCCATCGGCATGCCTCTGCTTGTGGTGTCCATTCGTCTGGTCAACTGTCTTATCTTTTCCGCACCGCGCACATTTTCCGTTCTGTTGATCGAGTTTCTGTTGTCTCTCCGCCTTGGTCCAAGTGCGCTTCGAATCACGCTGATCTGGAGGAACAGTCCCCCGCCCTGTAACCGGGTCCGGCTTGGCAAGGCCGCCGTTCGTTCGCGCCCTGTCCTGGGCGTCATCGCTCTGGCTCTTCTCCTCGCCAGCGCCTCTGGCCTGGCCTAGCTGAGGATCTACTCCACCATTCTGCGCCGCTCGCTGCTGTGACGCTTGCTGCATCGCGGCACGTTCGTCAGCATCGGATTGGCCAACCGTTGCGACCAATGGGGAAGCCGCATAGGCGGCGATAAGGACTGTTGCCCCAATCGATATTTTCGTGACCGTAGCCGCGACCGTACTTTGTGCAGCGTCGATCATGGCTCGGCCTTCCGCAGCGCCTTCATCGACCAGTTTTGCTAGGTCCGGGCAAACGTCACATACGTGCCCATCCGGATCCCCGAATGTTGTGGGGTTGTTCTGGACGTAGCTGTACAGATTCAAGCTCTGGGGGTTACCGAAGTTGGCATAAGGAACATCGGTGGGTTTGTCAGCCCAATCCGGCGTAATAAACCGCCCAATAGGATTGCAGTAGTAGCGGGCCCCAAAGTAATCGCACCCGGTCTCGGGGTCGCGTTCTTTGCCGGTGAACTTGTAGTTGTTGCCGATGCCTGCATCGGTAACGACGCGCTCGCCGCCGAAGGGATAGTAATCCGATTCTTCTTTGATATTGCCGCTAACATCGGTAACCACATCCGCCGAGCCCAGGTGGTCGGCGAAGTAGTAGTACACGGCCGGAGCAGGTTCCACAATCTTGCAGGTACCTCCTCCCGGCGGGGCAATACATTGAGGCGGTCCCGGAGGTTCGATACGCGCAACACGCTTGCCGCCAAAGAACACATAATCATGCTGCATGATGCCACTGAGGTTGGTTTCTTCCAGCACCTCGCCGCCCGGCCCGTGCCAGTACAGCGTGTTCGTGCCTCCAGTCTTCTTGACCCGTTGGCCATCGGCGTCGTAGTCATAGGCACTGGTGACGCCGCTAACCGTCGTCTGCGCCAACCGGTTCTCCGCGTCAAAGACATTGGGGTAGCTGCTCGGCGGTGAGCTTGGGCAAGGCTGGGTCGGGTCCACAACGTTCCCCGCCGCGTCATAGCACCAACTGGTCACCTGGTTCTTGCCGTTCACCGTCAGATTCAGCGAAGTATCCCCGCCGGCAACGTTCTTCAGCAACAGGTTCCCCCAGTTGTCATAGCCGTAGTTCTGGCCCCAGTAAGTGCTCGGGCTGGTCGTGTTCGGCGTCCACGCCCAGGCCAGCCGGTTCAGCGCGTCATAGCCGAACTGCTGGGTACGGGCTGAGTTCTTGTTGTTCGTGACCTGGTAAACGTTGCCGTTATCTGCCTGCCCATAGTGGAAGTCATAGGTCAGGTCGAGCAGCGTCTGGCCTCCCGCCGTTGTCTTCAACTCGTAAGGCTGCATGCGCGCGTCGTACGTGTTGCTGGTCGTCGCCGGACCATTGGCAACACTGCTCAGCGCGCCAAACGGAGTGTAGTGGGCATTGCTGGCAAAGTTGATGTTATTGTTGGAATCCACCGCCGAGAGAGGCCGCTGGGCCTCGTTGTAGCCGTAGCTGACCACCCGCCCGCTGGGATAGGTCATCTTCTTCAGCGAGCCATCCAGGTTGTAGCTGTAGCTCAGGCTCTTGCTCACGCCGGCAATGGTGCGCTGCTCGCCCGACATCCGGCCCATCACGTCATAGCTGTAGCTGCCCGAGCCAGCATGGTCGGTCACGCTGGTCATGCGGCCGATGCCGTTGCTTCCGGCATCGTAGGCATAGCTCACCGCCGGCGACGACAGCGGACAACCGCTCTGCGCCGCGTAAGCCTTCCCCGTGATGCGGTTCAACTCGTCATAGCAGTAGCTGATGGTCTGCGTGGCCGTGGAAGGGGGCTGCACGTTGGGCGCAGGCGAAGTTTTCGAGACCAGGTTGCTGTTGGCATCGTAGCTGTAACGGATCGTTCCCGATTCGGGATTGGTCGCCGTCAGCAACCGCGATAAAGAGTCGTATACAAAGCTGCGCGGACGCCAGTTGGCCGAATTGGGATCGTTTCCCTGCTGCTGCACGCCGACGAGATTGTCCAGCGTGTCATAGGAATACAGCGTCACCGTCGGCGTGGAAAACGAAGGCACTGCGACGTCAGCGCCGCCGCTAAGAGATGCGCCCGAGGCCGTCACCGCAAACGAAGGTGCGGAGAACAAAATTGGCTGGCTGCTGGAAGCGCCAGCGGCAAGCGGATAGTTTGTGGCAGCCCCGGTCGTTTTGGCCGTCAGCGTAATCACCGAACCTGCCGGTGTTGTACTCACCGGGGCTGGGCCCAGGGCGGTTTGCAGTTTGGAGACAATGTTGGCGATGTTGTCGCCTGGCCCGTAGCTTGCCGGATACGGCGTTCCATTGATGGAAACCCACGCCGTTCCCGTATCGGAGATGCTTTGCCCGCTGTCCAGGCCGCCCACTAGATGGGCCCCCGAAACTGAAACCGTAAAGGATGGGTGCGAAAATGTCGTTCCCAACCACGGGTCACTGGAGCTGGTGGAAAGCGTATAGTTCGTGTTCGATCCAGACTGCTTGGCCATCAGATTGATGGTCGAGCCCGAAAGCGAAGCCGTTACCGGCGAAGAGGCCAGCGCATTTTTCAACTTGGCGGCGAATGTCGCTGCCGTGTCCCCTTGCCCATAGTTTGCGCCATAAGAGTTTCCATTGACGTTGACCCACACTGTGCCTGAATCGTAGGTCGTGGTTCCATTGCTGCCTCCGGTAAGATTGAAGGCAGAGGAACTAAAGCCGAACGATGGCGGGCTGACATTGTTGCCGTCTGAGGAAGAACTGGTGGTAACCGCATAATTTGCGGTTGCGCCCGTGGCCTTGCTGGTGAAGTAGAGCGTCGCTCCGCTCACGCTTGCTGTCACCGGCGATGCCGAATCGCTGTTCAGCCATTGCGCAAACCAGTAAGCCATGTTGGCGGCATCGGTATACTGACCGTAGCCCATGGTTCGGGTATACCCGTTAATGGTCAAGGTCACCGAACCTGTGTCGTAAGCCGTCCCCGTCGCCCAGTAGGAGCAGTCATACGCAATGCCCATGTCGTCGTAACACGTCTGTTGCACCCAGTATGAGTATGAATAAGTCTGCTCCGATCCGGTAACCGTCACCGACCCTGTGGCCTGTGTGCCCGGAGCAGTAACCGATTGCTCGCTTCCGCTGACCGCTGCCCAGCCCTTCCCCGGCGCTGGCCCCACAATCGTCTGCTCGCTGCCTGCCACCGTAGCCGAGCCTGAACCCGAAGTGGCGAACCTGGGTGCGCCCGCCGGCAGCCCAGGCTCATCCACCTCTAATAATCTTCCCAAAGCATCGGTCCGATTGCGCCGCGAAGCCCCGGCTTGGTCGGTCACCGTGGTTGTCGGAAACTGTGAATAATCGGTGCTGACCACCCCGCCATCGGCGTTGGTGACATTCTTAACTCGGCCGAGAGCGTCGTAGGTAAACGTATCGCCCGGCTCCTGCGAATTGCTGCACGCCTTGCTCGCATTAAATCCGGTGGAGCGATACGGATAGCTCGTGTAATACTTCTGTCCCAGGCCGTCATAGCAGGTATCCACCTGGTCGTAGTAGTTCTGGTTGGTGGAATTGCCTTCATCATTCCATGTGGCTGTGCGCGTCGCCCTGCCGAATCCGTCGAACAAAGTCCAGGTCGCAGTCTGGCGGCCATCAATGTTCTGCTGCACCGTAGATTCGGGGGTTGCGACATTCGGCACATCGTAATAGGTATAGATCGTCTGGCTGCTCTGCCCGCCGTTGCTGGCATCGGCCGGGCCGGTCACGCTGGTGACCCGCCCCATGTTGTCATAGGTGTAGCTGGTGGTTTGTTGATTCTGATCGGTTGAGCTGGTCTTTAGGCCGGTATTGTAGTCATACGATGCCGAAACGCTGTGCTGAACGCCATTGCTCGTCGTCGGCATCTGCATTTTGGTGACATAGGCCCCGGCGAACGCTGGATCATAGAAGTAGGTCGTCGTGTTGCCCTTGGCGTCGGTCGCCTGATAGGGCGTGCCGGTGTCGTAATACGAAGTGGTTGTGTTGAGATAGCCACCGGTCGTGTTCAGCCAGCGGTGCGCCGTGGTCAGGTTGCCGCGATAGGGGGCGCCTGCCGGGTTCGTATCGAATTGCGTGCTCACACCGGATGGTTGCAAGCCGGTCTGGTCATACTCGTTATAGCTATAGGCCACCTGGTTGCCACTGCCATCGGTCACCTGGGTGGAGTACACCTGATCCAGCAAGTTGTTTGCTAGGTAATTGCTGTCGTGGAAGGCCTGGTACTGCGTGTTGGTCGTGCGCAGTAGTGGGCCAGGCGCGCCCGTGCCGTAGCCGTATTCCGACTCCTGGATTACCTTGCCATAGGTTAAAGGGCAAGTCGAGGACTTGCTAATGCCATCAACAGTCACCAGAACCACAGCACCTGAGTCATAGGTGAAGGTGGTTTTGCTCACCTGGTTTGTGGCGGCCCACGTTGTCGTCTTCGAAATTGGGTTGATTACAGGCCCACGCCCCTGGCCGTCGGCCATACCATCCCATGAGCCGCACGAGAGTTGGTTGGGCTGGTTGAATTGGTAAATATAGCCGGCCGGATATTCTGTGTCGACCGTCTTCACCAGTTGGTTGTTGCCCTGCGGACCATTGAAGTACTGTGTCTTGGTCTCATAGAGTGCGTTGTCAAACCCTCCACCGAAAATATGGACGATGTCATTCCCCTTGGGATCGGTAACCGTAACTATGCCGCTGGTGTTGCTAGAGGTGTCGCCGGAATAGCTCCAGGTTTGCGGGGCGCTGCCGTCATTGGCATTGAAGGTGCGGCTGGTAACTATGAAATCGCAAACCTCCGTATCGCCGTGCCACTGCGGAGTGCCTCCTCGATTCCGCATCATCTGCAGCCATCCCGCGCATTGCGGCGAAACCTGCCAGTTGTACGAGATCGTGCCGCCCGTGGGCAGGGTGATGGAAGAGATAAAGCCAAAATTGTTGTAGTGGAATTGCCAGCTTGTCCCGTTGGCAAGCGTGATGCTGGCGATGTCCGGCAACACAAAGAAGAAGTTATCGCCCTGATAATCGCCGTCAAACACACTGGACAGGCCAAAATTCGATTGAATTGCCGTGCCGTTGCTTCCGTAACAAAACTTAATGGGCGTCGTCCCTCCGTTCGTTCCCGGAAAGTTCAGAGTCTCGCAACTTGAGACTTCCTGGGGCGCGGGAATAAATCTGCCCATGGTGTCGGTCCACCCCCTGCCCGGAAGAGCAGTGATTTTGTTTCCGTTGGCATCCTCCGTACTTTCCGCGAAGCCGTTCGCCGTCGAGATATCATAGGCCACGCGCTCTTGATCGATCGCAAGATCGGGGGGAACCGGATGATCCGCCCGGTTAACTTCGCCCACAATGCCGGCCACAATATGGCGGACGCCGTTGCCATCAATCACCGCTGGGCCCGCAGTCAGATCAAGCTTCAGGCCGGTACCGTCAATGGACTCCATCGGGCTGTTGCCCCAACTTTGGTTAGGGTCACCGGAGGTCTGCTCCACAACATGGTGCGCTCCCATGCTGTCCACGACGTGAATGACAGCAGCTCCAGGCTCGTTGGGGTCAATATTGAGAAAGTTGTAGGCATATTCGGCCAGGGAATACGTATTGTCGCGCACAATCCCAGTCCCGGCTCCGTCATCTCCCCAATAAGCGAACCACATGTCATTGCCGTCATTTGTTTGCCCGTTATACTTGAACTTCACCGACCAGCGCGGATTGTTGAAGCGCAAAGACAGCGACAGTGGCGGCACGTCTCCTCGCTGCGGATACGAGACAATAGGGATATGCACGATCAGGTTGCCATTGGTCAGGTTCACCGCATCGATGTCGGATAGTTGGTAGGAACCAAAAGGTCGAAAGCCTTTATCTGGAATATCCGGCGTCTGCCCCCAGCTCAACGAAGCCGCAACCAAGATCAATAAAACCGCGCCTGCAATCTTCACTGCCGACATCCCAACTTTTGCCATACCTATCTCCTTAACCTGTAGACGAAATTCAGCAACCACAACAAACCGACCGAAATAATCCCCGGATCAGGCAGAGTACCTGCCCAATATTAAGGACAAATGAAAAGCGCTTTTTGTTCCCGTAAAACTAAATTTCTTTGCCTCTCACACTGTATGACAAAAAATCGAGAACCTATTCATGTGATATCAAACCCGTCAAAACCTTGAAAGCCACAGACGTAAAAATTGGTCCAGGCTGCACGCAGAACGCCCCAACAGCCATTTCTTGCAAATCTGCCGAAGAAAATGCGAGAGGCAAATGCAGGAGGTAAAGATAGTTTCCTGCTTTGCGCACAGAGAATCAGCGAATCGTGAAGTATAAATACTTTGGTTCTGCCATGGAAGAGCTTCTGCCCTTACCAAAATCTTAAAATTCCCACCATGATTTTTCCGTCCCATTATGGAACTGCGTGTGCAAATTCTTGCTGCGTCTTAATATGCGAGTTCCGGACAAGCATCGCTCAGTAGCTTTTTACAAACTTCGCTTTTCTGGCCGGCGCCGGCGTCGCTGTTGATAAATTCCGAATATATTTTCGTAGCTGGCTGGGACTTTTTTCTTCTGCAAGCAATCAAAAATTGAACTCTGATACCAAATCCTTGCCTTCGGTGAAATTGCTGTCATGATCTATTTGGGGCGCTCGCCCCGCTGGTCTTTGAAAACTCGCGCCAAACCTCCCGGGCTCCGGGGCGGCAGGATATTTCTGCCTCTGCCGGATTCATTACTCGAGTAATACCCACCCTCTCCCAAAATAGCGACCGCTCAGAGGTTACTTAGTAATCCCCCACCCCCCTCGAACAACTCAGGCTCGTCAATGCTCACCGCCAACCCAGTCTGCTGCTGTGCTTTGCGAATCACTGAATCCGAATGATTTAGCGCTATGACCCTTGCTGAGCAAGGGGGGGTACCCCTATACCTGCAATGCTGGCCTTGCCTTTATTTGCCATTTGACATTTGGTTGCTCAAAGCTAACAATAAGCGCAAATAGGGGGCTGCAAGGGCGTTCAAGTGCAGCCGCCCACCTCCCAAGCGCGCTTTCCGTTTTGCGTGCACGGGTCTCCAAGGACCCTTGAATATGGCCAAGATTTTGTGTGTTGATGACGAGCCACACGTAGTCACCCTCAAGTGTGCCATTCTGGAGGCCGCCGGGCATACCGTTACTGCCGCTACCTCAGCCCAGGATGCAATCGCGAAACTTCAGCACAACGCCTACGATGCGGTCGTAACCGACTGGCGCCTGGGAGACGCCAATGGCCGCGCGGTTGTGCAAGCCGCAAAAGACCACTCTTCCATGCCGGTCGTGGTGGTTTCCGGGTATGTGGCTGAGGCTTTTCAAGCCGCCGAGCCCCTGGCTGACCTTTATCTGGAAAAGCCGGTCAATCCGGAAGAGCTGGTCACGATTGTGAACGAGCTGCTTAAGACTGCTGAAAGGCCGATGTCATAATCGGAGCTTTTCGAGCTGTTTCACAGTTAGCGTAGACCAACCCAATGAGCCGAAAATCATGTCAAAACAAAGTTCTATGGCTTAACGGTTGGTCTGCACCTAATCTAAAACCGTTATAGCCTTTAGCTCTTAGCTTCAGATCCATCGTGCGACTGTTGCATAAGGAATCTTGCAGAATGTTCAAGGGCTGAATGCTGAGTGCTGACTGCTAGTTCGGAGTATTGGTAGACGCAGTCGAAGCGGCGGCGGCTTCCGCCAGCATGCGGTGATGGATGGTAAATAAAGCCAGCTCGAGCCGGTCAGAGACGCCGATCTTGTCGTACACGTTGCGCAGATAATTTTTGATGACCTGCTCGGTGGTGCCGAGCTGGGTGGCAATTTCTTTGTTCTTATATCCCTGCACGATCAGGGAGACAATCTTCAATTCCTTGGGAGTAAGGCGGTCGCGGACTCGCGCGCCCACTTTATCGTCCATTCCATTGTCGGAGCTGACAGCGATGGGAGCTTCGCTCTGCACCCAGCTTTGCCCCTTGGCCACTTTGCGGATACATTCCACCAGCGACGATCCGGTGACGTTGCGGAAGACAACGCCATGAACGCCGTGCGTGACGTAGCGCGCCAGGTTTTCGCCGTTCTCCGCTACCACAACCAGTTTGGTATCTTGCCGCTCGACGGCGGCGATTACATCGCGGAGCGCGGGGTGCAGCGCGCTGGCAAAGATGAGGATGGAGGCGCGGAATTTTTCAAGCGCCATGAGGGTCTGCTCATAATTCTGGGTTTGGGCGACAACGCGGATTTCATCCTCCACCGCCAGCACCTTGGCTGCTCCGGCGCGGAAGATCGCCTGATTGTCTGCAAGAATCAGCTTCAGCATACGCTTCTGGCCCTGCGCCTCTGAAGAACTTGTCTTCCCCACTCGTGTCGTCAACTTTAAGTGTACCGCCGTTTCTTCCTAACGATTCTGCCGGCCGGCGTTTCTCCGCGCAATGGCAAGAGCAACTCACCGTCAGGCGAAGCTGCCCCGATCACTTGCGGACAAATTCGTAACTATCGATTACGCACGCCACCCCAGACTTCTTCGCCGCCGCCTTCTCTTTACGATTGCCGCGAAGAGGGTGATCACCGGCACGAACCACACGTCCCTGGCAGCGGATCTTAACGTCTTTCTTGGCCCCGATAAATTCGGCGGGCAAGGTAATGTCGAACTCGACCGGCGATCCGACCTCGAATTTCCCCTCGGCCAAAATAAAGACCCCGGCGGCACTGAGGTCAGCCGTCTTGCCTTCCAGTTTGGCGGTGGTTTTAACGCCACGAATCGTCGCGTTCAATTCCAACGGGAACCGTTTACCCGTCCGCCAGTCTGCCACTGAGCTTTCCTCCTGGCTGGATTCCCACAATGAAGCCAGCCCCCTCTGGCGGTTTTTATACCATCAAATGGCCCCGAAAGATAGAGAGGAAACAGGAAGGTGCCTAAGAAAACAGCTCCCCAGTTCCGAGCTCCAGAGCTCTGCAAAAAATGGGACCGATAAACTTTCTCAATTTCGTACTGCTACGTGAGTCGCAGGCTATCGCCTGAGAGCTGAGAAGCGAGAACTTCAAGCCACGATCATCCAGATTAAGCAATTTTTCCTTCACCGATGCTACGCTGCAGCCCGATGCCAGCGCCAATGAAAATCTCTACGGCAAGAAGGTCAGCGCGACCGAGATCACCAAGGGCAAAGTTGCCATGCCGCCGGAAGCCCGGAAACTGGTTGATGGGTTGCAGGAGAAGGTTGCAGCCCAAAAAGGTGAATCGAAAACATCTAGAGAAAACATCCAGAGAGACGTAACGGCCGCCTTGAGGTCCTGCGTACAGGTGCGAGCCAAAAAGAGTTTCTGTGGCTTGCATTCGATAAGACATTCCTGTTCTTCCACATAGGACCTTGCTATTCTTGTTGTGCAGGAGCAACTGCCGGTCCTGACCAGTGCACTCAACAATTGAGATTCCCATTATGGTGCAGTGCCATTTCGGCACCCCCAGAAGAGATTCTTCTCCTAGGAATATTCTTGTCCATGTCAGCATTCCGACTGTACAATTCTTGCTTTTAAGAACAACATGATCCGTGAAAACGGGGAAGACAGAAAAGCATTTCAGGAGAGAACATGCGTGCCAGCCTTGCCATTCTTGTGATTCTCGTCAGCACCTTAACCTGCCAGGGCCAAGATTCCAACACAGTATTTTTTCGAGATGTAAACACTCGCTGCATAAATTCCAGCAAGGATGCGATTTGGTTAACGGTGGTTGATTACAAAACCACGATCCATCAGGGCTTTTTGGCGCAGGATTCCTCCACAGGAGTTATGATCGACGCCGCAGTTGATAACGGCGACAAGAATGCACATTTTCCAGTTCTGCTCGATCAACAGATTCCTCATGGCGCCACTGCCACGGACGCAATTCAAGTACCTGTTGGCAAGGCCTTGATGACGAATTATAAGCTAACGAACTCAGATCTTCAGGTCGATGCCTTGAACATCTCGGTAAAATTGGTTCGAAAACAGAGCCCCACGGCATGGGGTTCCGCATTCCTGGCTCTGGCGGATATCTCCAAGCAGATCAAGCTTCCCAGCAATCCCTACACGGATGGGTTTCAATTATTCGCCAATTTCGCAAACTCAGCTGTGCAGAAAAGCCTGGAAACTCCTGATGCACCCTCTACGTTGCCCATTGGTACATTAGAGTTAGGGTTCTCTTCTGATGACGAGAACATCGCCAACAATTGTACAGATTTTTCCCGCACTGGCATCGTGGCGATTATCGACAACGTGCCGGGACGCAACGAAAATGAAGGTTACCCCGATATCACTCGGCAAGGGGACTACTGCTGGTACGCTGATCTGAGCTCCGGCGTACAGTTGAGTTACGCGAAGAAGGACAACAATGGCGCCTGCGGGACGGGTGCCGCTTGGCACTCTCTGGAGAGTCCCCGGCTTGCCTTTTTGCTCCAAAAGAGAGACGCCTCTGGCCAACCAGCAAGCCCTTCCCTGCCGGCTCCACCTGCGCCTCCCGTAACAGGCGGCCATCGGTTTCTGCTTCTGAACCCACGGCCAAACCTAGGCCGCTTGGCGACACAAGGGCAACTGGACGAAGCCGAAAGCATGATCCGTTGTCAGGCTATAGGTATTAGGCCGGTTGACTGCCTGCCAGGCGTGAAACATACCGTTCCGAGTGGTAAACGCAAATAACGGATCGACGTGCCCGCACACTTCGGCCTAGTCGGCTGCGAACGCAGTAACTCCCAGCGCCGACTTGGCTTCAGTTACATCGAGAATCACAGCAACTGGCAGAATAGCCTGCCCTCTTCATACCGGCTGATGAACAAAGCTGCAATTTTTAGGAGAAGAACTTTTCTGCTCGTGACAAATTCGTTCCACCTGTTATAATCACCAGTTTGCATAATAGTGGTAGCTGTATTCATCAGTCATAGCTCTTACATATATTTATTAAATAACCTGCAACCGCAGACCCGAAACGCGAGGGCGTGAGGGCTGCAAGGAATATTTCGCCCGATGGCGCAGATCTTTCATCGCAGTGCCAATTCATTGGCGCGGATGTCAATTTTGGGTGGGCTGTTCATTCTGGTCACCGTAGGTGCGGTGCTGGCCGAATTGCAACGCTCGCCATACGTTACCCGTCAGCACGAAGCCCGCGTGCAAACGCCCCCTTTCAGCCATCAGCACCACGTCGGCGGCATGGGACTCGACTGCCGTTACTGTCACACCTCGGTAGAAGACTCGAACTTCGCCGGTATTCCTCCCACCAAGACATGTATGAACTGCCATGCCCAGATCTGGAGCACGCAGCCCATGCTGGAGCCGGTGCGGCAGAGTTACGCCACCGGCAAGTCGCTGGAGTGGATCCGCGTGCATGACCTGCCCGACTTCGTGTATTTCGACCACAGCATTCATATCAACAAAGGTGTTGGCTGCCAGAGCTGTCACGGCCAGGTGGACAAGATGCCGCTGATGTACATGGAGCACTCCCTGCAGATGGAGTGGTGCCTGAGCTGCCACCGCGAGCCGGAAAAATATATCCGCCCCAAGACCATCGTGGTAGATGGAAAAGAGCAGGGCGATCAGGTCTTCAGCATGAAGTACGAGCCGCCCAGCGCGCAAAATCCGGTGACGGCAAAACTGGCAGATGGAAGTACACGAACCTTTACCGATCAGTTGGAAATGGGCACGGTCTTGCGCAAGGAATATAGCTTGCGCAAGGTGGCGGATATTACGAGCTGCTCCACCTGCCATCGCTAGAAGATTTGAACAGGAACACGACGAGCTGAATGAGCAAAAACTGCAAAGACGAGAGACTGAAACCGCCGGCGCCAAAAACCGGCAAGCTTGATCTGGCAGCCGTCCGCGAGAAGCTGAGCCAGGCCAAAGGCAAGCGCTATTGGCGCAGCCTGGAAGAATTGGCTGAGACTGAAGAGTTTAAAGAGATGCTGCATCGCGAGTTCCCGCGGCATGCCTCCGAGTGGACCGACGGCGTCTCGCGCCGCAACTTCCTGCAGCTCATGGGCGCATCCCTGGCGCTGGCCGGGTTGAGCGCCTGCACCAAGCAGCCAACTGAATATATCGTTCCTTATGTCCGCCAGCCGGAAGAGATTATTCCCGGCAGGCCGCTTTACTTCGCCAGCGCGATGCCGCTGGGCGCTGTCACCAGGCCGGTGCTGGTGAAGAGCGAGATGGGCCGTCCTATTAAGGTGGATGGCAACCCCGGGCATCCGTCCGGCAGCATGGGCAGCGACGTTTTTACGCAGGCTTCTGTGCTCGGTCTTTACGATCCGGACCGCTCGCAGACCATCATCGAAATGGGGGAGGTGCGTACCTGGGGAGGCTTCCTCGCCGCCCTGCAGGTGCCCCTGAATGCGCAGAAAGAGAAACAAGGAGCAGGGTTGCGCTTTCTTACAGGCGACTTCACCTCGCCCACGCTGGCCAGCCAGATGAAAGCCGTGCTCAAAGCCTTTCCGCAAGCCAAGTGGCATGTGTGGGAGCCGGTCAATCATGACAATGGGCGCGCGGGAGCGCAATTGGCCTTTGGCCAGCCGCTCAGGCCGCAATACAAGATTGAAAGCGCCGACGTAATTCTTTCGCTCGACGCTGATTTTCTCTCGCCTGTCAATAACGGCGGTTTTCTGCGTTACGCCGGCGCCTTCGGCAAGCGCCGCAAGGTGGAAGAAGGAAATCTTAACCGGCTGTATGTAATTGAGAGCATCCTGTCGGTCACCGGCGGCAAAGCGGATAATCGCCTGCCCGTCAAGGCGACGCAAATCGAAGATCTCGCCAGAGCCATCGCCGGCAAGCTGGGAGTAGGCAGCGGCCCTGCCGTGGAAGGCGACTCCGCCAAATTTGTGGATGCGGTTGTAGCCGATCTGCAGAAGCATCGCGGCACAAGTCTGGTCATGGCCGGTGAGACGCAGCCGCCCGCGGTGCACGCGCTGGCCCATGCCATCAACGATGCTTTGGGGAATGCCGGTAAGACCGTAACTTATGTCGATTCCGTTGCCGTTGTTCCCGATGGTTTTACCAGTCATGTCGAATCGCTGCGCGATCTGGCGCGCGACATCGAAGCCAAAAAAGTTGATGTGCTGATCATTATTGACAGCAATCCGGCTTATACCGCTCCGGCAGATTTGAAGTTCGCGCATCTTCATACAGAGAGCGACGATCCTCATCCAGAGTGGAAGCAGGAGAGCATTCTGCTCAAGGTTCCATACCGTGTGCATACCGGTCTTTATCAGGATGAAACCGCGCAGCTCTGCCAGTGGCACATCAACGCCGCGCATTACCTGGAATCGTGGGGTGACGCCCGCACCGCGGATGGAACGTGCAGCATTATCCAGCCGCTGATTGATCCTCTCTATGGCGGCAAGACGGCGCACGAGACGCTGGGCGCATTCACCGACCGTCCTGACCTCAGCAGCCGTGAGTGGGTGATGGATTACTGGAAGTCGCAACACACTGGCGCAGATTTCGATGCATGGTGGCGCAAGGCGTTGCACGATGGCTTTGTCCCTGGCGAGGCACTGCCGGAGAAGAAGGTAAGCGCCCGCGCGGCCGGAATTCCCGTGGCGAAGGCAAAAGCCGCCGAGGGATTGGAGTTGGTATTGCGCCCCAGTCCAAACATTTATGACGGACGCTTCGCCAACAATGGATGGCTGCAGGAGCTGCCACAGCCCATTACCCTGTTTACCTGGGACAACGCCGCCCTGTTCAGTTTTAATACCGCGAAGAAATTTGGCCTCACCAGCAACCAGATGATTGAGCTGGAAGTAAGCGGTCGCAAGCTGAAAACGGTAGTGTGGCTCATCCCGGGAATGCCCGATGATTGCATCAATCTGCATCTGGGTTATGGCCGCAATTGGGCAGGCCGCACCGGCAACGGACACGGTTACAACGCTTACCTGCTCTCCACCAGTGATAATCCGCAAGTCGCCGGCGGTGTAAATGTCACCCTGTTAAATGAAACGCATCAGGTAGCCGCGGTCCACAATCATCACACCGTGGAATTTGAGCCAGGGGTGAAAGAGTGGAAGAAGCGTGGAATCGTCCGCACGGCGACGCTGGAGGAGTACAAGGAAAATCCCGCATTCGCGCATGAAGGCGAGTTTCAGCCGCCCCCGCCGGGGCTGACGATGTACAAGCCGCAGGAGCACCCGTACGACCCCAACACTACCCCGTACAAGTGGGGCATGGCGATTGACCTGAATTCCTGCATCGGGTGCGGCTCCTGCGTAGTGGCTTGCCAGTCGGAAAACAATATTCCCATTGTGGGACAATTTGAGGTGACGCGCGGACGCGAGATGCATTGGATCCGCATCGATCATTATTTCCAGGGAGACCCGGATAACCCCAAAACCCACTTCCAGCCGGTGACCTGCATGCAATGCGAGAACGCGCCCTGCGAGGTGGTTTGCCCGGTAGGCGCGACCGTGCACAGCAGCGAAGGCCTGAACGACATGGTTTATAACCGCTGCGTGGGTACGCGCTACTGCTCCAATAACTGCCCGTATAAAGTCCGCCGCTTTAATTTCATGCTGTATGCCGATTTCGATACGCCGCAATTCAAGCTGCTCAACAATCCTGATGTCACTGTGCGCAGCCGCGGCGTGATGGAAAAGTGCACTTACTGCGTGCAACGCATCAATCACGCGCGCATCGAGGCGGAAGAAATCGGCCAGCCGATTGCGGATGGCAGAATCAAGACGGCGTGCCAGCAGTCGTGCCCGGCAGATGCGATTGTGTTCGGCAATCTCAACGACCCGCAAAGCCGGGTCTTGAAGTTGCAGGCGCTCTCCCATAATTATGGGATGCTGGCGGAGGACCTGAACACACGCCCGCGCACCACGTATCTGGCCGAAGTCACCAATCCCAATCCGGAATTGCCCAGTATGAAATCGTCAGATGAATCTGATAAACAGCAGGCGGAGCATTCATGAGTACGCATATCCAAAGGCCGGGAGAAGACGTAGCTCAGGGCGTGTTTCCGGTAGTTGAGCCGGGCCACACCTTTGCCACCATCACGGAAAAGATCAGCGCCGTCATTGTGCGCCGGGGCACGCCTCTATGGTGGCTCGCCGGATTCCTGGTGGCGTTCGGCGCCATGAACGTGATGCTGATGGTCATCGGCTATCTCTTCTATAGAGGCGTCGGCATCTGGGGCATCAATATCCCGATAGGCTGGGGATTCGCCATCATCAACTTCGTCTGGTGGATCGGTATCGGCCATGCCGGCACGCTCATCTCTGCCATCTTGTTTTTGCTGAAACAATCCTGGCGCAACTCCATCAATCGTTTTGCCGAAGCCATGACGCTGTTTGCCGTCATGTGCGCTGGCCTGTTCCCCCTGATTCATACCGGGCGTCCCTGGCTGGCAGCCTACTGGCTCTTTCCCGTGCCGCTCACCATGGGGGTTTGGCCGCAGTTCCGCAGTCCGCTGATCTGGGACGTGTTCGCGGTTTCGACATATTTCACGGTCTCGCTGCTGTTCTGGTTCGTGGGCCTGGTTCCCGATCTGGCTTCATTGCGCGACCATGCGCCTCATCGCTGGCAGCGCATGATCTACGGCATGCTGGCTATGGGATGGCGCGGCTCGGCGCGGCACTGGGTCCGCTATGAAGCCGCGTATCTTATCCTTGCGGGATTGGCTACTCCACTCGTGCTCTCGGTGCATACCGTGGTGAGCTTCGACTTTGCGGTTTCGCTGATTCCGGGCTGGCATACGACCATCTTTCCGCCCTATTTCGTTGCTGGCGCCATTTACTCCGGATTTGCCATGGTTGTGATCCTGGCCATTCCGATCCGCTCCCTGTATGGTCTGAAAGACATGATCACCATGCGTCACCTGGAGAACTCCGCCAAGCTGATGTTGGCCACCGGGTTGATCGTGGGTTACGGCTACGCGGTAGAGGCCTTCATGGCGTGGTACGGCAACAACAAGTTTGAGTGGTTCCTGACCAATAATCGCCTGTTCGGGCCGTATCAGTATTTCTACTGGGCGCTGATTGCCTGCAACATCGTTATCCCGCAGGTGTTCTGGAGCAAGAAGTTCCGCACCAGCACTTTCTGGCTGTTCGTTATCTCCTGCGTGATTCTGGTGGGCATGTGGCTCGAGCGATTCATTATCGTTGTGGTCAGCCTGCATCGCGACTTTGTGCCCAGCTCCTGGGGGTTCTATATTCCTACGCGTTACGACTGGGCAATTTTTATCGGAACCCTGGGGATGTTCACCACCTTTATGCTGCTGTTCCTGCGTGCGCTGCCGGCAATTTCGATTTCAGAGATGAAGCTGCTTCTGCCTGAGGCGGAGGTGAAACATGCGGAGGTGAAGCACGCATGAAGCATCCTTCTGTCTTCGGTTACCTGGCGGAGTTTGAAACTCCCACCGAGCTGGTGCAGGCCGCGGAAAAGGTGTATGCCGACGGCTACCGCAAGATTGATACCTATTCGCCGTTTCCCATTGAATCGGCGGCCGAGGCCATTGGATTTCATAAGAGCCGCCTCTCTTTGATTGTTCTCATCGGCGGGCTGACCGGTCTGGCCACGGCCTTCGGAATGCAGTATTGGATTTCTGTAATTGATTACCCGATTAACGTCGGCGGGCGGCCGTTCAACTCATGGCCATCTTTCATCATTGTCTGCTTTGAACTGACCGTGTTGTTCTCGGCCGCCTCCGCCGTCATCGGCATGTTTGCTCTGAACGGTTTGCCCATGCCGTATCATCCGGTGTTCAATGTGCAGCGTTTTGTGGACGCCAGCAATGACGGCTTCTTCCTGATTATCGAGGCCACAGACCCGAAATTTGACGCTGCCGAGACCGAAAGTTTTCTGAAGAGCCTGAGTCCCGCCGGAGTTTGGGAGGTGCCGTATTAATCCGCGCGCCAAATTCCCGCGGTCTGTGTGTCTGGCTGCCCTTGCGCTGTTGTGGTTGTTCATCGCCGGCTGCCGCCAGGACATGCACGATCAACCTAAATATATTCCGTTGCGCGCCAGCGACTTCTTCGGCGATATGCGCTCGGAGCGGCCTCTGCCCGTGGGGGTCGTAGCACAAGGCCATTTGAACGAAGATACATATCTTTATACCGGCAAGATCAACGGCGTCCTGGGGAATGTTTTCCCGTTCCCGATTACGGAAGAGGATATGAAGCGTGGACAGCAGCGCTACACGATTTATTGCACCCCCTGCCACTCTCCCCTGGGGGATGGCAACGGTACGGTGGTGCAGCGCGGATACAAGCGGCCCCCGGCCTACACCGATCCCAAAGTGCTGCAATCTCCGGTGGGGCATTATTTCGATGTGATGACCAACGGCTACGGAGCCATGCCTGATTACGCGGTTCAGATCAGCGTGGCAGACCGCTGGAGAATCGCCGCTTACATCCGGGCGCTGCAATTGAGCCAGCGCGCCACCCTGGCCGATGTTCCCGCCGACCAGCGCAACAAGCTGGCAGAGCCGGCGCCAATGAATATGCAATTGGGGAACACCGCTCCGGAGCTGGTTGCGCATCCGCCCGAGCGAGGTGAAGCGAAATGAGCGAGATTACGCGAAGCCAGCCCATCCACCGAACCGCCGCCGACCTGATGCCTCCGGTCATGCTCGAACGCCTGCAACGGCGGGCGCTGCTGGTCTTCGTAGTGGCGGGCATCTTGTGTATCCTGGGCGCCGCGACTCACACGCAGCAATTCATGCGCTCCTACCTGGTGGGATACGTGCTGGGCCTGGGGCTCAGCCTGGGTTGCCTGGGTTTGTTGATGGTGCAATACCTCACCAAGGGTAACTGGGGGTTCCTCATCCGCCGCCAGCTCGAGGCCGGCAGCCGGGTTCTTCCGCTGATGGCAGCGCTGTTCCTGCCGATTCTGGTTGCGGTATGGAATCACGACCTTTATCCCTGGGCCGACAAAACGAAGCTGAGCGCGGAAGATTTGGCGCAGTTCAAAATGCAGGCGTATCTGACGCCCAAATTTTTTACCATACGCGCGGTCATCTATTTCGCGGTCTGGATTGTGATTGCCAGTTTCCTCAACAAATGGGGGAAAGAGCAGGATCAGGAAGACGCGCCCGATCTGCCGCGCAGTCGCCGCTTCCAAACGCTGTGCGGGCCGGGGCTGGTGATTTTCTGTATCACGGTCACCTTCGCGGTCGTAGATTGGATCATGTCGCTCGATATTCACTGGTATTCGACCATCTATGGCCTGATCTTCATTGACGGCCAGGGGTTGATTGCCATGTGCTTCGTCATCATGATGACGGCGGCAATGTTCAAATACCGGCCCATGTCGCAGGTGCTGGTGCCGCAAACCTTGCACGATCTGGGCAATCTCACGCTGGCCATGGTGATGCTGTTCGCCTATTTTTCATTCTCGCAATTCCTCATTATCTGGTCGGGGAATTTGCCGGAAGAGATCCACTGGTATGTGAACCGCATCAATGGGGCCTGGGGCGCAGTGGCGCTGGCTATTGTGCTGTTTCACTTTGCCGTTCCGTTCTTCCTGCTATTGCACAAGCCCATCAAGCGCAACCTGAAGACGCTGCTGCCGATTGCGGTGATCCTGTTTGCGGCGCGGTATATTGATTTGTTGTGGTATGTCGTTCCCAATTTCAGCGGCAACGATCCGCGCGGCCATTTTTCCTGGATGGATCTGGCCTGTCCCATCGCTGTAGTCGGACTTTGGATTGCGGCCTTCTGCTGGCAATTGAGATTGCGTCCACTGTTCCCGGTTTACGATCCCCTGTGGACGGAGGTGGAAAAACTCCATGGACACTAGACAGCATTCCTCCAGTCCCCTGGAAAACCCCGAAGTCCTGCACGAAGAAGCCGATATTAACGTGCGCGGCATTGTTGGCTTCGGCCTGGGACTGGCTCTCACCATTGGGCTCTCGGCGCTGGTGCTTTACGCCATGTTCGATTACCTGCGCGGCAACTTTACGCCCAAGCCCGTTGCGCCCAGCCCGCTGATCGGTGTGCGCGAGCCGGTGGAACCGAACCAGGCCCCGGAGTTGTTTCCGAGCCCGCGCCTGCAAACAGATTATTACGGCGATTTGGAAATCGTCCGCAAGCAGTGGGAGCAGCAGCTTGAAACCAACGGCTGGGTCGACAAGAATGCGGGAATTGTGCACATCAAAATTGAAGACGCGATGAAGTTAACGCTCCAGCGCGGGCTTCCCGCGCGTCCTGCCGCCGCGCAGCAGCCATTGCAGGTTCGCACTGCCGGCGCTGGAAAGCAGGACCAGGGCAAGTTGTTGGCTAGTCGGAGTCAATAGGGCCGCAGTTTTGCTGCGTCTCTCAGATGGATGTTATGAAGCAGTACCTGAAATTTTGCATAAGCGCTTTATTCGCCATGCTCTTTATGGCGAATGCGGCCCGGGCGCAGCTTTATTCGGAGCCCAAGGCACTGGCGCCACAGGGTAAGCCGTCAGTGTTACAAAATATCGGGATCGACCAGAAGCTGAACCAGCAGGTCCCGCTGGACCTGAAGTTTAACGACGATAGCGGCCAGCCGGTCGAATTAGGGAAGTATTTCGGCGGCAAGCCGGTGATTCTGGCCCCGGTGTATTACACCTGTCCTATGCTGTGCAACGAGGTGCAGGGCGGCTTGGCCAGCAGCCTGGCGATTTTGAAGTTCAGTGCCGGCAAGGAATTTGAAGTGGTGGCGGTGAGCATTAATCCGCGCGAGACGCTGGAAGCGGCGCAAAGAAAGAAGAAGCAGTTCCTGAACCGTTACAAGCGCGCCGGAGCCGAGTCAGGGGTGCATTTCCTGTTTGGGGATCAGGCGAGTATCGATGATCTGATGAAAGCCATTGGCTTTCGTTACGCCTACGATTCGAAGACCGACCAGTTCGCGCACGCCAGCGCCATCATGGTGCTGACGCCGCAGGGGAAACTGGCGCAGTATTTTTACGGCATCGAATACGCGCCCAACGATCTGCGGCTGGCTTTGGTAGATTCGTCGCAGAACAAGATAGGGAATCCGGTAGACCAGGTGCTGCTGTACTGCTTTCACTATGATCCGGCGTCCGGGCATTTCGGGCTGGTGATCATGAACATTGTGCGACTGGGCGGCATCATTACCGTGCTGCTGATGGGAACGTTTCTGACGATTTCCCTGCGCCGGGAGTCGAAGATGCGCAGAGCGGCGTAGGTTTGTTGGTCGCTGGAAGACAAGTATCAGGGCGCGATCCCGCTCAGCCGGGATCGTGCCGTAAGGTCTTGAGAATGTTTTGGGCTTTAGCCTTTGAGGAGTTCGAAGAACGAGAGTGCCGACAACTGCGAAGATCATTCACAGCTAGTAGCTAGAGGCTAGCAGCTTGACTCACGACGCAGTGATTTATGAAAGATGATAGATCGCGGCAGTACTGAAAGGCTGTATTCATAACGAACTATGGTGTCAAACATTCCATTATTCCCCGAGAGCGCCTCCAGCATGTCCAGCCATGTGGACTATCTGTATTTCTTTCTGACGGCGAATCTCATCTTTTTTACCGGTCTGGTGGCGGTGCTGGTGGTTTACTTTGCCATCCGCTACCGGCGTGCAAAAAATCCCAAGGCTGAACCCATTCACGGTTCCATGATCCTGGAGCTTACCTGGACAATTATTCCACTGGGCATTTCGCTGGTCATGTTCGCCTGGGGCGCGGTGGTTTATTTTCATTTCAATCGGCCGCCGGCCAACGCCATGGAAATCTACGGAACGGGAAAGCAATGGATGTGGAAGTTCCAGCACATTGAAGGCGCCCGCGAAATCAACCAGTTGCACGTGCCGGTGAACCGCGATGTGCGCGTGGTGTTGACCTCGCAGGATGTGATCCATGATTTTGCCGTGCCCGCATTCCGGCTTAAAGGCGACGTTGTTCCCGGCCGCTATGTCAGCGTTTGGTTCCGCGCCACCAAGACCGGCAATTACCGGCTGTTTTGCGATCAATACTGCGGAACGCTGCATTCGGGCATGGTAGGCGAGGTGATCGTGATGGATCCTGCCGAATACCAGGATTGGGTGTCGAGCCGGGGCGAGGGGTCGCTGGGCCAGCAGGGAGAAAAAATCTTCCAGCAACTGGGCTGCAATACCTGCCACCGCAACGACTCCCTGGCGCGCGGGCCCAATCTCGCCGGACTCTATGGAAATCCGGTGAAGCTGAAGGATGGAAGCCTGATCATCGCCGATGAAGGCTATATCCGCGAATCCATCGTCAATCCCAGCACGAAGATCGTCGCCGGCTTTGACAACGTCATGCCCACCTTCCAGGGGCAGATTAATGAAGACGACATGATTGCCCTGGTGTATTACATTAAGTCTTTACACAATCAACAACCCGGAGGGCCGGTGAAAACCTCACCCAACTCCACAGAAGTTCCGGGAGCTAACCCCCCGGTGAAGCTGCAATAAATATGGCGACTCCTACTGCTAGCAACGAAATGCCGCGCGAGCATTACTTGAATTCCGAGTTCGGCATCAAGTCATGGCTTCTGACCAAAGATCATAAGCGCATCGGGATACTCTATCTTCTTTCGATTACCTTCTTTTTCTTCATCGGCGGATTTTTCGCCACCTTGATTCGCATTCATCTGCTCACCCCCGAAGGCGCCCTGGTTTCGGCCGACAACTACAACAAGCTGTTTACCATGCACGGCATCATGATGGTTTTCTTCTTTCTTGTGCCATCGGTGCCGGCCGTGCTGGGCAACTTTGTTTTGCCGCTCATGCTGGGGGCCAAAGATGTGGCCTTTCCCAAGCTCAACCTGATGAGCTGGTACATCCTCATCACCGGTGGCGCCATTACCTTATGGGCCCTGGTCAGCGGCGGCGTAGATACCGGCTGGACCTTTTACACTCCGTTCAGCACCACGTTTTCCAATACTCACGTGATTACCGCGGCCATGGGAATCTTTATTGCGGGGTTCTCCTCCATTCTGACCGGCCTGAACTTCATTGTGACCATTCACCGCATGAGGGCGCCGGGGCTTACCTGGTTCCGTCTGCCCTTATTCGTGTGGGCCATCTATGCCACCAGCCTGATTCAGGTGCTGGCCACGCCGGTTATCGCGATTACGATGGTGCTGGTGGGCCTCGAGCGCGGCTTCCATATTGGGATCTTCGATCCCCGTTACGGCGGCGATCCCGTGCTGTTTCAGCACATGTTCTGGTTCTACTCGCACCCGGCGGTTTACATCATGATCCTGCCCGGCATGGGGGTTATTAGCGAGCTGATCTCGACTTTTTCCCGCAAACCGATCTTCGGATACAAGTTTGTCGCTTTCTCCAGCCTGGCGATTGCGGTCTTCGGGTTTATCGTATGGGCGCACCATCTGTTCATCGCGGGCATCTCGGTCTACTCGGCCATGATCTTTTCGTTCCTCAGCTTTGTGGTGGCCATTCCCTCGGCGATCAAGACATTTAATTGGGCCGCGACCATGTACAAAGGGTCCATCTCGTACCGCACGCCCATGCTTTATGCTTTTGGATTTCTTGGTTTGTTTGCCATCGGCGGTCTCACGGGATTGTTCTTGGCGACGCTGGGCCTTGATGTTCATCTTCACGATACGTACTTCATCATCGCGCACTTTCACTACATCATGGTGGGCGGCATGGTGATGGCTTACCTGGGCGGTATTCACTACTGGTGGCCGAAGATAACCGGACGCATGTATCCGGAAGGATGGGCCAAGCTCTCGGCCATGATTGTCTTCGTAGGCTTCAACCTGACATTCTTCCCGCAATTCATCCTGGGTTACCTGGGGATGCCGCGCCGCTACGCCGCTTATCCGCCCGAGTGGCAGGTGCTGCACGTGCTCTCCACCGCGGGAGCTTCCATTCTTGCCATTGGGTACCTGCTGCCCATGATCTATTTGCTGTATTCGCTGCGATTCGGCGAGATAGCCGGGGACAATCCCTGGGGCGCAACCAGCCTGGAATGGCAGACCACATCGCCGCCGCCGCTGCACAATTTCGACGTAACCCCGGTCGTGACCGAAGAAGTCTACGATTACTCCAAGGAACGGGAGGCAGCATTTGTCTGACCGCACGGTTGTGATCCACGACGCGCCCGAGCACGCGGCGCACCACCCCATGTTGCAGCACCATTTCGACAGCATGGAGCAGCAGAAAGAGGCGGCTTCCCTCGGCATGTGGGTCTTCCTCATCACCGAGATCATGTTCTTTGGCGGCATGTTCGCCGCTTACCTAGTTTATCGCTACTGGTACTACGATGCCTTTGTCTGGGGCAGCACTTCACTGAATATCTGGTGGGGCGGCACCAATACTCTGGTGCTGATTTGCAGCAGCTTGACCATGGCGCTGGCAGTCCACTCCGCCCAACTCGGCATGCGCAAGATGCTGATGTTCTTCCTGCTCCTGACTCTTGGATTGGGTTTGGCCTTTTTGGGCATCAAGGCGATCGAGTACACGGAGAAATTCAAAGACCACCACATCCCTGGTCAGGCGGATTTTCATCTTGGGGAAATCAAGATGGCTGACGGTTCTACCATTGATGTCTCGGAGCCAAAGTATAACGTGGACCAAAAGCAAGCCCAGATATTCTTTTCGCTGTATTTCGCCATGACCGGAATGCATGCCATGCACATGATCGTAGGCGCCGTGTTGCTCTCGACCCTTCTCTATATGGCATGGAAAGGCAAATTCAGCGCAACTTATTACACGCCGGTGGAGAATATCGGTCTCTACTGGCACTTTGTAGATATTGTCTGGATATTTTTGTTTCCGTTACTTTATCTGATCAGCAGGGTACATCGTTAACGAGCATTATCATGTCTCAAAATACTGAACATTCCGAACATATTGTTCCCATCTGGCTGTACGTGCTCATTTTCGCGGCGCTGTTTATCCTGACGATTGTGACCGCCAGTGTGGCTTTCATAGATCTCAGCACAACCATCCACGGCCACGTCGTGAACTTTAACCCGGTGGTCGCGTTGGGCATTGCTATCTTCAAGGCCACGCTGGTGATCCTGTTCTTCATGCACGTCAAATACAGCCCACGCTTGACCAAGGTTGTAGTCGGCGCAGGGATTTTTTGGCTCCTCATCCTGCTCAGTCTTACCATGACCGACTACCTGAGTCGCGGCCTGCTGACCTCGCCTGTGCATTAGAGTGTGTCAGGGCACGGCTTCAGCCGTGCCGAAAACAAGCCGAAAAATGGGGCCTTTAGGCTCTGAGGTCGAACTCCGATCGGCAAGGGGATGCTCCCATAGATAATGAGAAGTTCGACTACGGCTTAGGACATCTAACCTCAAGTAGCTAAAGCCCATATGGCCTCTTTTGCGACACGGCTGAAGCCGTGCCTTGGCGAGCGGCACATCGGCCAGATAAAACGATTCAATTCCACCTCCTGAACCTTGATGAACAACGTAAAGATCCACTGAAACCGCTATTTTGGCGCTGGAAATCCGGTTTTTCAGGGTAAAATCGGGCATGTCTGGGGGCTTTTAATGGGCACGCGTAAAACGCCACGAGTTCAGAAGAATATGCCGGTGCGCATCTTCGGAATGGATTCGACCGGCAAGCCCTTCTCCAGCTCGGCTGAGACGCTTGATGTCAGCTCCTCCGGGGCGCGCCTGGTGGGGGTTTACCAGTTCGATATTCCCGGCGAAACCATAGGCCTGGAAGTAAAAGGCAAAAAAGGCCGCTTCCTGGTGGTGTGGGTAGGGAAAAAAGGCACGAAAGTCGAAGGCCAGGTTGGGTTACGCAGCGTCGAGCCATCCACCCCGGTATGGGAATTGAGCACTCCGCAAGACGTCCCCGCGCCTTTTCCTCGGGGATTAGGCAACGCCACTCCAAAACTCGGCCCGGCACGGGCCTCGGTCCCTCTTGCGGTTGGAGGGCGTTCTCATGACCGCCGCGCAGCCAAACGCCTTGCCGTGAAGGCGGGCGCCAAAGTCACTCCTCTCGGACACAAACTCGAAGGACAAAACGCCGGTTGGGGCATCTGCACTGACCTGAGCCGTTCCGGCTGTTACATTGAGACCGTTTATCCGCTGCCGCAGGATGCCCGCCTGGAAGTCACGCTCCGCCTGGAGGGAAGGGAAATTCAGGCTACCGGTGTGGTCCGCACCTCGAAGCCCAATTGGGGAATGGGTATACAGTTTCTGAAGATGAACGACGCCGACCGCGCCTTCCTGGTTGACCTGGTTGAGAATCCCGCCACGGCCCATAAGCAGGGAAACAGCAAATAACCTGCGCTCATCCTGAGCTCGGGCATTCTTAAAAACAGAAGCAGGCCCAAAAAGGGAAGCCACGGCTCCATCCGGTATGTGAGAACGCCTGCAAATTTGAATAGCGTTTCTTATCATCCGGCCAAGCCGTGGCTGGTTGAAGTGTGATGGACGTGTCTAAGCGGCAGCAGAATATTCTTCCGGGTTATTCTCGAATTCGTCTTTGCATTCCTGGGAGCAGAAATAATACTCCGTACCGCCGAGGCTTGATCTAAAGTCGGCACTTTCTTCATCTACTTCCATGTGGCATACCGGATCTGTGGTCATAACGCCTCCATGCTTGCTTCGATTGCCGGGCCCGGCATAAGGATGGCCGATAACCGATGCGCAAATTTTGCTTGCTAAACCGCCAATCCTGTTTTACAAGTCTCTGCTGTAACCGCAGGGAGACGCAACTGTTACCCGTGCGGGTTGAAACGTATAAGCAGCAACAGAAAAACTTCGGAGGAAAGATCATGAGGAAAACACTGCTTTCACTCGTTACCGCGGCCGCTTTGATAGCGGCCACTACTTCCCCCATGTTGGCCCAGGGAACAGGTGGGTCACCAGGAGCAACAACGGGCGGTCCCGGTCACAAGGGTCGTGAGCGCCATCCTGAGATCCGCACGGCTCTACGGCACCTGAACGCTGCCAAGGCGTCCCTGCAAAAGGGCTCCAAAGATTTCGGCGGCCACCGCGAGAAGGCGCTCGACCTGACCAATCAGGCCATCCAGGAGTGCCAGCAGGCACTGCAGTCAGACAAGCAATAAGAAACTGTGTTGGTGAATCAGGCGCATCGAAAAAAGATGCGCCTTTTTTCTGAATGCGGCAAAGGGCCTGGTTAGCAGTTGCCTGGCGGCTTCCCACGCTCTTTGTGAAAAGGATTGGTTGCGACGAACACCAGGAAAAGTGTGCTGGGCCACAGTTGAACCAGCACCCGATTGAGAGAAGTCTCAAGCAGCCAATCGAGCGGAACCGGCGCTACGATATAAACGAAAAAATATCCCAGAGCGGTCAAAGACACGGCGCGCAGGCAAATTTTCAAGCTATTGCTCATCGGCTTTGCAACCCCCGCCAGCAAGACATACAAAGCCAGGAACGGTGTTACAGGCGCCACCCATCCGCCAAAGTGCAGCAGTTGATCTGCAAAGGCCCTTGCGACCACGCGCCAGCGTGCAATCCTTCCTAACATCTTCAGGGCTGCCGTTAGCGAAGAGAACAAATCATTATGGCCGGCGAAGTGGAGCTTGAAATAGGCAAGCACCAACAGCACCGGCGCAAGCCCCGCCACGAAGGGGAGCAGTTGGCGAACCTGCGGCCGCAAATTGCGCCGGTCTGGCGCCAGCGACAAATGGCCAAGCAGCAGGCAAACCAGGAACAAGACGCCTTCATTCTTTGTCCATGCCGCCAATCCGGCGGAGGCCCCCGCCAGGGCCAGCATACTGCCGCCTTCTTCCGCCACGGATTCATGAAGACAAAGCAGTACCAGTGTCGAAAGCATAAAAAACCCCAGAGGCACATCGGCATACTGGGCGGTTCCCAGGACGATGAAGAAGGGCGTGGCCAGCAGCACTGTCGCTGCGAGCAAGCCCTGGCTCCGGCCGCGCAGAATGGATAATGATGAAAGCAACAGTCCGGCAGTAGCCGTGGTGAACAGGGCCCCGATCAGGATAGGAGCCAGCGGAGCATCTGAGCCAACGTAGCTCCATGCTCGGGCCACGCTGGCAGGGAGAAGCAGCGGATAGTCGGTGTGCGACAGCGACCCCTCCGCGGAAAATGCATCGCGCCAGTGCGAGCCTCCCAGGAACAGGAATTTTGCCCGCAGGTTCCAAATGCCCCATGCGTCCCACCCGCCATTAAGGTCTCCGCGCACGAACCACAGGAATGCTCGAACGGCGGCGAGCAGCGTCACCAGGAAAATTATTGCCCCCATCCAATTGAAGATCCACTCGAGCTTTGAGCCCGCATGGCGAGCTTGAACAGTCTCGGTTGCAACAGGCAGAAACCGCGTTTTTCGCCGCCTGAACAGAACAGCAAATGCTGACAAAATGAGCAGCAGTGAAAGTTCGAAAATGGCGAAGGCGCTACCCGCCCGCCCAAACGCCAGTAACCACAGAAAAAAAAGCAACGACGAGATTCCAAACCCAAATCCTAAGGAAAGAAAGATCACGAGCGGCAGGTCTCGCAGCAAGCGCCGCTGGCCCGGCCACAAAATGCAGACGAAAACAAAACCGAAACCCAAAGCGGTCAGGAGCGGCGTGACGAGCCTGATCACTGGCCGGTATTTCTCCTTAAGAGCAGCACGCCGTTTCCAAAATCTTTCAGCAGAACGAATTGCTGACTGAGAATGAAATCAGGAGCTGGGCCAGCGGGGAAATCTGCCAGCAAGGTATCGCAGTCCGCCGAGGGGCGGAGCACGAGCGGCGCCAGAGCATATTGCGCAAGAAAGTAATGTTTCTTGGCTTCGAAGGAGCCGTCAGGATTCGGCATGTAACAAACAACGCCGCGTTGCGGCAGCGCGCTCTTCACATCTTCGAAGCGGGCGAGGTAGAGATTATCTCCATCAAGCAAAGACGGCTGGTGGGTAAGCCGCAGCAGCCGTCCGCTCGAAAGCAAACCGACCACTAGTACCGATGCGACCGCTGCGACGCGAAGAAAAGATCTTAAGTTCACCTGCAAGTGCGCACTCCCGCGCAAATCGAATTGTTCTGTATAACACACTTCGAAGCGGGACGCAGAAGTTTGTTCAATGCGAGGAATTACGGACGGGCGACTATCAGTCTCTTTCCGCCAGCAGGAGCACAGCTACTCCCCAAACCACAACAAAAGTTCCCAGGCCCGCCATGAGCACCATCGGTAACCAGCTTGCCATGCCGAATCCCCCAAGCTCGGGATCATTTAGGTAAAGTGTATTGCCGCTTGCGAGATTGGTGAGCGAAAGCAGCCAATCGGCGATCTGCTTCCATTGCCACGTTGCCAATCCCACCACGGCAATCATCATGCCGATCAGCGCAAAGTTTTCCGTTACGGCGACGGGCCTGGTCATACGCTCAACCGCTCCCCTGCGAAGCCGCAATTCTGACCGCCACCAGAGCATGGCAGCCGTAGCGGAATTCGGTCCAAATCCCGGTTCCTGCATGGTCTCGCGCCGGGCTTGCTGCAAGGTTTGTGTCACCAGCACGAGATCGTTGCACTCCTGGCAGACTGCAACGTGGGCATGCAGTGTCTGATCGCATCCCTCAGGCCATTGTCCCTGGCGCAGTACCGTCATCACTTCTTCTTGTTTGCTGCAGAAAAATAACTTCATGATTTCCTCTCCGGCTTCAGCATTTGTTGGCGAAGCAAGCGGGCCATTTTTCTTCTTGCCCGGAATAACAGAATGCGAATGCTGGCCGCCCCCAATCCCGTGATCTGGGCAATCTCACGATGCGTGCAGCCTTCCGCGTAAGCCAGCCAGAGCAGTTGGCGTTCCCTGGGTCCCAGGCGCACAAACGCCGGACCCAGCAGCGTCTGCGAATCCATGCGCTCGGAGCAGCGGTTATCGGCGGCGATGAGCGCGGCTTCCGGAACCTCTTCCAGCGGCGCCGTCTGTGGACGCCGCCAGTGGTCGCGCAGCAAGTTGGTCGCAATGCGAAACAAGTAGCTGCGACACGCATTTTCATCGTCTTTCAGGCGGCGAGCGCATAGAAACCGCAAATAACTTTCCTGGAGCAAATCATCAGCCAGGGCGGCATTGCCTGATACGCGCGCCAGATAGGCCCACACCGCCCGCGACGTTCGGTGATAGAAGGCTGCGAATATCTCCTCATCCATGAGCAGCCTTTCCGTTTCTGCCATGTCGCTGGTCTTGGCTTGCGAAATGATATCGTCCCAGGTCACTGGTGGTATTCACTCTGTATCACGTATAGGAACCAGGCGCGGTTACAACCGCTCTCGTGTCTCCAGGCTGGCATTGCCTTGCGCCGCAGCCGGAGAGATCAAACCCAGATGCCGCGCCAATATCAACGACAACCCTGCCGAGATGATAAGTCCAATTCCCAGCATGAGCGTCAGTGTCCCGAAGATCAACAGCGCGCCAGTTAGAGCAGTGGTAGCATCGGGAACGCTGCCGCGTACCCAGATCAAGCCTATGCCTGCCAGCGTGAGAACTACACCAAGCTGCAGGGGAGCCAGTATCCTTGTTATAGGACTGCGGCTGAATGACCACAGGCTTGATGGAAGCGATAGGGACTCCAGAAAACGCTTTCCTGCATCGTCGCGCACGTAGGCCAGCAATTCGTCGTTGTTGCTGAACCGGTCAAGCAGCTTGTTGTAAATATCGGTCTGTGCTTTGAAGAGCCGCGACCAGCGCCGGTTCTCCAGAAGCACGCGAAGCAGCCACAGCAGCGCGCCAGTGAAGCAAACAAAAACCAGAAGGGACGCCAGCATATTGATGGTGCGACTGGTGTACTCCCGGCCCGGGTCATTCATATCGAGTGACACCTGGCCGTGCTCGAGGCGCAGTCGCTTGCTCGATTTTCCCTGCCCTCCAAAATTGCCGAATAAATAAAATTCCGGATTGCGCGCGACTTCCGGATGGCTTTGGAGAAATTGCGCCAATTCAGGGTTGCTGCGGGCAACGTATTCCTGGTCGCCGAGCAGTGACGGATCGTTGGCCACCGCGCCGGTGAACTTGGGGCTCATCTGCAAAAGGTTGAACAGGTTTTCCCTGGTTGCCGCCAATTGTTCGTCATTCGAGGACGCGCTTACGACAAGCCCGTTTTCCGGCGTATGTGACATTACCGGCTGGGCCGTGATCGAACCTGTATAGAGTAGTGCTATCAAGAGCGCCGCCAACTGGATCATCCCAGAAATAAGCCACCGATTTTTCTTCATCTCCATATCCTCAATAGTTCGCAATGTATTTTGCATTCAAATAATCCACTTCGCTTGCTGCCTATACAACGGACTGGGACGGGATTTGGTAAACAGAAAAGTTAGCCTTGGCGGAGCCTGTGTGGCACACCCTCCCCGGCCGTGCATGCAGGCATTTTCTGTAAGAACTGATGAAGAAAGAGCCACTTTAATTCCAAAGAATGCCAACAAAATCATCACGACTCCGAGAGTAAGTTATACAATTTATCCGGTTATCCAATTACTCAATTACCAATCCGCACAATGACTCAATCATCCGAAGACTCAATCGCCCACATCAGCCGCCGTGAATTCATAAAAACTACCGCACTTGCCACAGTCGCCGCGGCCGCAACCCAAATTTCTTTCGCCCAAACTGCTCCTGCAAGCGGCGCCGTTTCACAACGCCTGCTGGCCGGCTGGGAGCACTACCGCGGCAGTCTGGGCGGCATCTGGGAGGTATGGCGCGGGGGCCGCGCCACGGAACAGACTGCCTGGCAGGCGGTCGCCATGCCGCACTGCTTCAATGCGCGCGATGCGGTTGATCCCGATGAGTCTTACTATCAGGGCCCCGGCTGGTACCGCACCAAGCTGAAGCTGCCCCCCAACCCTTTCCCTGAGGGACGCACGCTGCTGCACTTTGAAGGCGCCGGGCAGAAGACCGAAGTCTTCATTGACCTCGACAGCGTTGGCCGGCACGTGGGCGGGTACGATGAATTTATTTTTGATATCACTGAAGCTGCGGCCAAAATTCTAAACTCGCCAAATAATAAAGGCGGCAGCGAAGTGCCTCTCGCCATCCGCTGCGACAACTCGCGCGACCTGGAGATGATTCCTTCTCCGCTCAGCGACTTCAATCTTTATGGCGGCCTCTATCGCTATGTGAATCTGGTCTATGTGCCTGCGGTCTCGTTGGAGCGGGTACATATAAGTCCTACACTCCAATCACAAGGGCCGGCAAAGGTTTCTCTCGCAAAAATTTCTATCAAAGCCCGGCTCTACAATCCAGCCGCTCATACAGAAGAAGTGAAGATTTCCGTTCGCGTTCTCGATCCCAAAGGCAAGGCCATCCGCAGCGATACTCAAGTCCTTGCCCCTTGGGGCGATGAGCGGGAGCTGGGCGCATTAGACGTGAAAATGCCGGAGCTTTGGTCGCCAAAAAATCCCGCTTTGTACAGTTGTGAAGTCACGCTGAGCAGCGCGCACGGCGAGATGAGCGTCAACGAGCGCTTTGGGATTCGCTCTTACGAGTTTGTCGACCACGGCCCGTTCAAGTTGAATGGCGAACGCCTGCTGTTGCGTGGCACCACGCGCCATGAAGACCACGCCGGCCTGGGCTCGGCCATGCCCGAGGAGCTTGTTCGTAAAGAATTGCAGATGATCAAGGACGTGGGCGCAAATTTCATCCGCCTGGGCCACTACCAGCAGTCGCGCATCGTGCTCAACCTGTGCGACGAACTGGGACTGATGGTCTGGGAAGAGGCGCCATGGTGTCGCAGCGGAATCGGCGGCGAGGCCTTCCAGCAGCAGGCGCACGCCATGTTGCGCAACATGATTGACCAGCACTATAACCATCCCGCGGTGATCATCTGGGGCCTGGGCAACGAGGACGACTGGCCGACCGAATACCCGGAGCAGGACCAGGAAAAAATCCGCAGCTTCATGACCGGGCTGCGCGATCTTGCCCATAGCCTTGACGCTTCGCGCAAGACGGGAGTCCGGCGTTGTGCCTTTGCTAAAGACATTCCCGACGTTTACTCGCCTTCCATCTGGGCGGGCTGGTATCGCGGTCGCTACACCGATTACAAGAATTTCTCGGAAACCGAGATGAAGCAGGTCAACCACTTCATCCACATGGAGTGGGGAGGCGACAGCCACGCCCGCCGTCATTCGGAAGACCCCGACCGCGAGCTCTCGAAAATTGATACCGCACCGTTGCCCACAGACCCAGCCCAGCTCAACGCCATGCTGAGCGGCGGCGTGGATACCGGATCGAAAAATGGCGACTGGTCCGAGAGCTACATCTGCAATTTGATGGACTGGCACCTCAAGGAGCAGGAGACCCTGCCCTGGCTGACCGGCGCGGCGCAGTGGATCTTCAAGGATTTTTCCACGCCCGGGCGGCCCGAGAACCCGGTGCCGCGCGTGAACCAAAAAGGGATGGTCGAGCGCGACCTCGTCCCCAAAGAAAGCTATTACGTCTTCCAGTCCTACTGGAACGAAAAACCGATGGCGCACATCTATGGGCATTCCTGGCCCATCCGCTGGGGCGAGGCCGATGAGGAGAAGATGGTGAAAGTCTATTCCAACTGCGACACGGCAGAATTGTTTCTCAACGGCGTCTCCTGCGGGGTGAAGAAGCGCAACAGCCAAAATTTCCCGGCAGCAGGTTTGCGCTGGCGGGTGAAATTTCAATCGGGCGAAAATAATCTGAGAGCAGTAGCCCACAAAAATGGAATCATGGTCAACGATGAGATCAACTTTCAATACCAGACCGAAAAATGGGAAGCGCCCGCGCAGTTAGAGCTGAAAGAAATTTCACGTCAAGATGACACGGTAACGATTCAGGCAGTTCTGCGCGACGCCAAAGGCGTGCACTGCGTCGACAGCCGCAGCCAGGTGCGCTTCGGCCTCGACGGCGATGGTGCGCTGCTCGACAACCTGGGAACCTCCACCGGGTCGCGCGTGGTTGAGCTTTACAACGGCCGGGCAGTGATCAGTCTTGTACGAAACGGCGGGAAATCGGTAGCGAGCGTTTCGTCGAAAGGCATACCGACAGCGTTTCTGACGGTGGGATAGGAATGCAGGGTTTCCGTTCAGGCTGCGAAAAAGCCGTTTTTCTGGCGCCCCGCTTTGAGCTGAGGGCTTCGCCCTCGCTTTTGGTTCGCGCGGGACAGCGCTCACCAAAAGCTCACTCGGCTGCGCGCATGCCTGCGGCCAGGCTGTTGCGCTCCGAGCGATGGCATCGAGAACGCCTCAGGAGGCGTGGTTTGTCGAGGCCGGCTCCGGAGTGGGGAGAGAGTGGTCGGCTTTTTTCGCCTCGGCCAGGCGGATGCTTACCAGCAGGCTATGAATATTTTCGAGCAGCGAGGCGCGGTTAATCGGCTTGGTCATATAACAATCGAAGCCGGCTTCAAGAATTCTTTGCCGGTCGCTGTGCAGGGCATATGCGGTCAGCGCGATCACCGGAATTTTGTTGAAGCGAGTGTCGCGGCGCAGATGATGCAGCACCGTGAATCCATCGAGCCCCGGCAATTGGATATCGAGCAACACCAGGCTGGGCAGCGTCTCCGCGGTCATGCGGAGCGCTTCGTTGCCGTCGCAGGCCTCGACGACTTCGTAGCCGGCAATTTCCAGGATCTCGCGCACCAGTTCGCGAATCATCAGGTTATCTTCGACAAGCAGGATCGTACACATATCATTCCATCTCTTGCCCAGGCTGGACGGTAAGTTGCAATTGCCGCAGCAGATCGTCTTTCCAGGAGCGCTGTTTTTGCAGCAAGGCGCGCGTTTCCCGCGTCAAAAGCCGGAGGTCATTCCGGGAAAGCTTTTGCCCTGCCAAAATGAATATAGGAATTTCACGCCATTGGGGTTCACTCCGAATGCGCTGCAGCACATCGAAGCCATCCGCCTCCGGGGAGAGCAGGTTGAAGATGAGAGCATCCACCCGGCTGGTCGGGAGCACATGCAGCGCCTCACGGGCGCTTTGCACCGCTTGCACCTCATAGCCCTCTGCCATGAGAGTTTCTTTCACGAACTGGAGGGTGGAGAGGTCGTCATCCACCACCAGAACGCGGCCTATTCCTTCCGCTGTGCCGGGCGGCACGATTCCGCGCAGAGAATCCACCAGTTTAGATCTTTCAAGCGGTTTCAGGAGATAATCGGCAGCCCCCAACGCAAATCCCAGCTCCTGCTGATCAAGCACCGAAACCAGCAGAATTGGGATGTTTGTAGTGGCAGGGTCTTTCTTAAGTTCGACTAATGCCTGAAACCCATTTCCTCCAGGCATGAGCACATCCAGAGTGATCGCATCCGGCATGAGGATTCGCGCTTTCTCAACTGCTTCTGCCCCTGAGTTGGCCACGGCGGTCACGTAATCCTCCTCGTCCAGAGCGCGAATAATGAAGTCGCAGGTAGCATGATCGTCATCCACAACCAGTATCAAGGGCTTCTCTCGCCGGGGGGAGATGCCGGAAGAAAACTGCGGTTTAGGAGCCGCGTTCAGAGGCGTCGAAAGCACAATCTTCTCCGCCGGCAGTGTAAAACTAAACCGGCTTCCATGCTGAAGTTCGCTTTCCACCCAGATCTTTCCGCCGTGCAATTCAACCAGCCGCCGGGTGATGGAAAGCCCCAGTCCCGTGCCTTCTTTGACGCCGCGCGTTGTCGTCCCTATCTGGCGGAATTCATCAAAAATGATTGTCTGGTCTTCCGGGTCGATTCCCATGCCTGTATCGGCGACGGAAATGCAAACAAAATCTTTTTCCTGCATTGCTTCCACGCGCACCTGCCCGCCATCAGGAGTGAATTTCACCGCATTGCTGAGCAGGTTATTCAGAATTTGCCGCAGGCGCACATGATCGGCATAAACCGCTAAGTTTTCGGGAATGGCATGTTGGACATCAATCTTTTTCGAAGCTGCTAAAGCCGCAATATTGACCAGGACCTCAGACAGCACTTCGCTCAGGAGACAATTTTCCAACCTCAGGTCAAGGTGGCCGGCATCGATCTTCGACATATCGAGAACACTGTTAATCAGTTCCAGCAGGTGCCTTCCGCTCAGGCGTATGTTCTGCGCAAAATGCCTCTGTTTTTCCGTGATCGTGCCTGTGTCGCCCTCGGCGAGCAGATCAGAAAATCCAATAATTGCCGTCAGCGGAGTGCGCAATTCATGGCTCATGCCCGCCAGGAATTGGCTCTTCAATTGATTCGCTTGTTCTACCTCCTGGTTGCGAACCTTCAGTTGCTGGTTCGCCTCGAGCAGGTCGCGTTTCCGTTGTTCCGATAATTTTGCCGCTTGCACCAGAGCGATCACCTGCGGAACAAGGTGGGGAAGAGCCAGGGCGGTCCCTACAGACGCCACCGCCGTCACAACTTTGACCGCCCCAGAGAGCCAATACACCGGCTTCCAGAGCACAACAACTTCCATGAAATGGGTGAATCCGCAGGCAACGATGAAGGCGCCAAAGGCCAGGTAAACCCATTGGAAGGGAGGATTCCCCATTTCACGCCGTAACCTTCTTTCCAGGTAGACCAGGGTAATGGAGATGGCAACGTACGCGGTCCAGATCAGCACATCTGAAACCAGGTGAAGAGCCACCAATCGAGGATTTCGCAGGTAGCAGTACACATGCGGCAGAAAATTTGAAGAAAACAGATTTTCCTGCCAACCTAACCATGCAACTGCCAGAAGCGCGCTTACAGAAAAAATTATAATAGCAGCATTCTGCTGCCGTGCAGATTTACCTCTCAAAGGAAGGGCGGGGCCAAGCCCGGGGTTTGCGATTGCCATTCATCTCCTAAGCGGGGGGAGAGTAATTATGTTAAGCCTGTTCCTTAGCGTAGCCACTTGACCCTTCCAATGCAATAATTTTTTCAACCTCCACGTTCCAGGGTTGAAAACAGCTCATTTATATTGAAATGTTTTTGCTAAAAGCAGATTTTTCCGGGGTTTTTCCCTGCGCACGAAAGGTCCCATTCAGCCCATTAATTCAATGAGTTGCACACAAGCACCACTGGCCTGATATCGCGCATTTTTAAATATTTTATCAAACCGGGAAAGACCCAGAATGGAACAGCAAAATTCTCAAAATGTCGTTTCTTGACGCACACTTGAGCAGGACCAGGGAATTTACTCAGGGTCCCAGGCGTGTGCTATTCGGATTCTGGCCGACTCCTAGAGGAGTTCCGAATTTTGTGTCTATTGAAAAATTAAAGAAATGTCCTGTGTGCCACGGAGTTGGCGCGTCCACCGAAGGGCCGGCCTTGCAAAAGATGCAAGGGTAGCGGCGAAGTCAGAATATTGTTGCTGCGTACTCCCATCAGTGATCGCTCTAGTATTCGCCCGGATGGATCTGCGACTCGCGTTAAGGCCCAAATAGACCTGAGTTGGCCCCTCGCTTCTTTCCACCGCTATTCCTCTCTGCGCTCCCGGAAAACACTGATTAACCACGGTTTTATTAACCACTTATGCAATAGGCAACCCCCGCTATTTGCAATCAATCTATTCTGCTGGATCAACTCTCCGAAAGGTCGTTTTAAAAAGTTGTGGAGGGTGGATGAAAAGGTAAGACAAACGTACTGAGACATGCCCTGTGACTCAGAGGGGCGAAGCTTGGAGCGAACACCCGGTTCGTTCACACACAGTAAGGCAGGGGAGAAGATTCAACTACTTTATGACGTTCATGGCGAGTAGTACCACCACGCTTTCTGGCCTGCAATTGCAACCGCAACAATCTCACAGCGAACCGTTTTGGTACGCTGCTTATACGTATCCGCGTCATGAGAAAAGTGTATTTGAACAACTCATCCAGAAATCGATGGAATGCTATTTGCCTTTATACGAAGAGGTCCACCGCTGGACAGACCGGAACGTGAAGGTCCAATTGCCGCTGTTCCCCGGGTATGTCTTTGTGCACATGCCTGTGAGCGAGCGCAAGAAGGTATTGAGCGTCACGAGCGTAGTCCGGATTTTGAGTTTTAATGGACAGCCCGTGTCTTTACCTGAATCTGAAATTGAGAGCCTCAAAAGGTCAATGCAATACCGGAAGGTGCAACCTTTTCCTTATTATCTATGCAAAGGCGACAGGGTGCGCATCAAGTCAGGCCCGCTGCAGGGGCTTGAGGGGATTGTAGAGCGCCAAAAAGGAAAATCTCGAATTGTTATCTCGATTCACGCCATCATGAACTCTGTTGCGGTCGATTTGGAAGCGGAAGACATCGAACCCACAGCCTAACAAACCTGCGTCTAAATCCTTCCCTGGGGGATTGATTGCTTTCCAGTGGGCCAAAACATGACATGTCTGCCAGCGATTTTTCCAATCCGGTATTAGCGGAAACCCCAAAAAACGGTAGCTATCGGGCATCGACGATCAAGATACCTTCGTCGTGGCTCTATATCTGTCTCTATCACGCCCTGCTGATCGCGGCAGGCTATCTGGGCAGCTTCCTGCTTCGATTCGACTTCACTCCTGACCATCAGGATCTGCTGTTGTTTGAGCATACCCTTCTTTTTGTTCTTATCCTCAAGCTTGCGGTATTTCAATGGTTTGGCTTGGGGGTAGGATGGTGGCGCTATGTCGGTTTCCACGATCTGTTGGGAATCGGCAAGGCGACATTCGCAAGCTCCATTCTGATGTACCTTGGCATCGAGTTTGTGCTGCGGCCGCGAGGATTCCCCCGTTCCATCTTCGCCATTGATTTTTTGCTGACCATGGCTTTGATCAGCGGGGCCCGGCTTGCGGTGCGCGCCTATTGGGAGGCAATCGGCAGGTCGGGGTCGCTTCAGAAACGCACGTTGATTGTGGGGGCGGGGAATACAGGAGTCAATATTGCCCGCGAGCTGACGCAGAACTCCGATTCCGATTACAAGGTTGTGGGCTTCATTGACGACGATTCCAGAAAGAAACCCGGAATCAAGATTGATGGAGTTCGCCTCCTGGGCACGACTGACCGGCTGCCGGAGATAATCGCCAAATATTCCATTGAGTGCGTGCTGATCGCGCTGCCATCGGCCCAGGGATATCAGATCGAAAGAATCATCAACCGCTGCCGCGAATGCAAAGTGGATTTCCGCATCGTGCCTGCGTTACGGGAGCTGCTGGACCGGCCAGCCTCGGTCAGCCAGGTGCGTTCGGTGCAGGTGGAAGACCTGCTGGGAAGAAAGCCGGTCCGGCTGGACCTGGAGAAGATCAGGCAGAAGCACAGAGGGAAAACCATCCTGGTGACCGGCGCCGGCGGTTCCATAGGTTCGGAGCTGGCGCGGCAGTTGGCCACGTTTTCTCCACAGAGGCTGATTCTGCTGGACCGTTCGGAGAACGATCTGTTCAAAATCTGCGGAGAGCTCACCGAAAAATTCCCCGATCTCCAGCTGGCGCCGGCCATCGGCGACATCCTGGACGTAAAATTTCTGCGCAACGTATTCGTTCAATACCGGCCGGCTTCGGTTTTCCACGCGGCCGCGTATAAGCATGTTCCCATGATGGAACAAAACTGCTGCCAGGCGACCACCAACAATGTATTCGGCACCTATAACGTCGCCATGGTCTCCAAGCATTATGGGGCGGAAGAGTTCGTGTTTATTTCGACCGATAAAGCCGTGAACCCGACCAACGTGATGGGGGTGACCAAGCGCATCGCGGAGCTCATCATTCTGGGCTTGCAGCATCACCATACCCGCTTTATTGCGGTACGGTTCGGCAATGTCCTGGGCAGCAACGGCAGCGTGCTTCCTATCTTTCAGCAGCAGATCGCCGCGCGCGGGCCGGTGACGGTGACCCATCCCGACGCCACGCGTTACTTCATGACCATCCCTGAAGCCGTGCAACTGGTCCTGCAGGCCTCGACGATGGGCAACGGGGGAGAAATCTTCGTTCTCAACATGGGCCAACCGGTCAAGATTCTTGATCTCGCGAAAAAGGTAATCCGGCTTTCAGGGCTGGAGCCCGACCGCGAAATCAAGATTGTGTTTACCGGTTTGCGTCCGGGCGAGAAACTGGTCGAAGAATTGATTTTGGATACGGAAGGTATCAAGCCAACCTCGCACGAGGATATTCTCGTGCTGGATGGAGGCAAGACCGACTTCGAACAGATGCGAACCTGGCTTGATGAACTTTCCGGATTAGTGGAGTCCAACAACGTCCACGGCATTATCACAATGTTCAAGAAAATTGTGCCTGAGTACACCCCCAGCAACGAAGTTCTTTCAAGTTGTGAAGTCGATTGCCATGACCTGGCGATCAATTACATGCTCGAAAGAGTGCGATTCACCCGCCTGCCCGAAGCGGCTTGATCTTCTGAGCTTCTTCATATCAACCAAAGAGAGTTCACTATGAGTGCAGATCTAGAATTATTCGACAATGGAAATAACCGGTCGTATTCAAGTCCCCTGGCTTTTCCGGTAAAAGTGAAGAGCGCGCCCGCACCGCTGCGTCCAGCGTATACAAAGAACCCGTCCGACTGGCTGCATGCCCTGGCAATCCTGCGGAAACACCGGCGCTTATCCCTGCTCTTCGCCGGAATCGTGCTGTTCACCGTGGTCCTCGGTACTTTGCTGATGAAGCCGGTCTACGAGCCGGCAGGACGGCTGGAGATCGATCCCCCTGGTCCCGAATTGGTCACAGTGGCGAACTCAATGAATGAATCTGGAAGCCAGGAATACCTGGATACGGAAGCGAAAAACCTTGAAAGCGACGAACTGGCAGTCTCAATCATCCGCGCTCTTCACCTGGATGGCAATCCGGAGTTCGTGTCGGGCGGAAAAAGCAGCCAATCGCCCGCGGCAGCCCCGGCGAACGCCGCTGCTCCTGCGCTGACCCCGGCCGAGAACGCCGCCTTGAGGGCTTTTCATTCGCGTTTGAAAGTGAATCGTGATCCCACCAGCCGGATCATCACCGTGAGCTTTGCCGCGCATAGTCCTCAACTGGCCGCTACCGTGGTCAACACCACACTCCAGATGTTCATTGACAAGACTTACCAGAACCGGCACGACTCAATTGTCAGATCGTCGGATTTTCTCAGCTCGCAGCTCGAAGACATCCGCAAGAAACTCGACGACTCCAACAATGCGCTCGCCGCCTTCCAGCAGAAGACCGGCATCAGCGATATTGACGATACCAAGAGCACTTTTTCGGAAAAGATGGCCGACCTCAGCAGGCAGCAAACCGAGGCCGAAGGACAACGCGTTCAATTGGGCTCTGTGCTGGGCGGAGTTCAAAACGATCATCCGGATACCCTTACCGAGGTCCACAGCAATCCCATCGTGCAGGATCTGGAAAAGCAATTGGCTGAGACCCGGGCCGAGCTTAGAAAAACGGAAGTCGTTTACGGCGAGAACCATCCGAACGTGAAGAAGCTGCAAAGCCAGGCGGATGAGCTGCAGGCCCAGTTAAACCAGCAACGGGGCTCCATTCTGCGGATGTTAAGGGCAAACTACTCGGCGGCAGGGGTGCGGGAACGGACTCTGGCGAACGAGATCAGGTCTGCCGGAGACCAACTCAACCAGATGGCGCAGTACAGCGCGCTCAAGAAAGAAGTCCAGACGAACTCCACTTTGTACAACGATCTTTATAAGCAGGTAAAAGAAGCGGCCATTGCCGCCGGCGCGAAGGTGAGCGATATGCAGATTGTCGACCGCGCACGCGTACTCGACAGCCCGACGCGCCCTAACATCGCAGTGAACCTTGGAGTTGGGTTACTGGCGGCTATCTTGGGCGGAATCTTTATCGCTTTCATCCGCGAAATGTTCGATCAAAGACTGCGTACCGCCCAGGATGTCGAGAGCCTGATCGGAGACGCAGCCGTCCTGCTTCCAAGCTTCAAGGCGCCTCTGGCCGCTCCGGAGCGCAAGGTGTTCTATGAGCTGCAGGCAGCCGAGATACCGCAGAAATTCCTGCAGAGCAGGCCGGATTCTCCGGAATCGGAGGCGCTGCAAGGGCTGATTACTTCCATCCTGCTCGCCCGGAGAGAAACTCAAAACCAGGTCCTGCTTGTCGCCTCCTCATTTGCCCGCGAGGGCAAGACGACGCTGGCGGTGAACCTCGCGCTTTCGCTTGCCCAGTACGGCCCGACCTGCATCATTGATGCCGACCTGCGCCGCCCGCGGGTGGCCAAGGTGTTCCGCGTCTCCGACCGGCCCGGGTTGAGCGAGTTGCTGACCAACCGGGCCTCTCTCGATGAAGCGCTTCACAGTGCTCCTGACACGGAGAACGTCCAGATCATTCCCGCTGGAGCGGAAACCAAATCTGCCGCCTCCATGGTAGGTTCGGAAGCCATGCGCGAGCTGGTTCAGGAACTGCGCCAGCAGTTCCATTCTGTGATCATTGATTCACCGCCTATCTTGCCCTATGCCGATGGACGCTCTCTCTCGACTTTGGCCGATGGCGTGATCTTTGTCTGCCGTTCCGGCGTAACCACGCGCGAGGCATTCCTGCGCAGCCAGGAAGTCCTTAGAAAACTCAAAGGCGCGCCCATCCTGGAGGTGGTCCTGAATGCCGCTCCCTTCCAGAGCGGGAAAGAATGGCAGTACCAGTACGATTACAAATAACTCATTTAAATGCGGGGGATTTCTTTACCTTTCGGCATGACACCCAAAATTATGAAGAGTGATTTCATTCCGTTTCACCGTCCTTCGATTGGCAAAGAAGAGGCCGAGGCGGTGCAGCAAGTGCTTGCCTCAAAGTGGTTGACCACCGGTCCGCGGGCCCAGCAATTTGAGCGGGAGTTCGCAGAGTATATAGGTTGTAAGTATGCGCTGGCGGTGAATTCAGCAACCGCCGCCCTGCAGTTGGCGCTGGATGCCATTCAGCTCGCTCCCGGCGATGAGGTACTGCTGCCTTCCTACACCTTTACCGCCACCGCGGAAGTCGCAACCTATTTCGGAGCGCGTCCCGTCTTGTGTGACAGCGTGGTGGGCGGTTTTAACCTGGATGTCGCCGACGCAGCCCGGCGCATCACCGGCAAAACCCGCGCCATTATTCCGGTCCACGTCGCCGGTGAGCCTTGCGATCTGGAAGCCATTCATACCCTGGCACAGGCGAGCGGCTTGCATGTGATCGAAGATGCCGCCCACGCTCTGCCGGCCACGTATCGGGGCCGCAGGATCGGGGCTATCTCTGAATTAACGGCATTCAGCTTTTACGCCACCAAGACCATCACCACGGGCGAAGGCGGCATGCTGACCACCAACAAGGAAGAATATGCGCACCGCGCCTCCATGATGCGTCTGCATGGCATTAGCGGAGATGCCTGGAAGCGCTATGCCAAGAACGGCTCCTGGTATTACGAGGTCCAGGATGCGGGGTATAAGCTCAACCTCCCAGACATTTTGGCCGCGCTGGGGCAGGCCCAACTCAAGAAGGCAGATGAATTCTGCAAGCTTCGGCGCGCCATTGCAGCACGCTACATGCAGCGCTTCGCGGCTCTGCCTGAAATTGAATGTCCTCCGGCGGGCGAGCGGGCGCGAGACCATTCCTGGCACTTGTTCATTCTCCGCATCCGTCCCGATCTCCTTACGATTGACCGGGCAGCCTTTATCGAAGAGCTCCGCGAACTAGGCATCGGCACCAGCGTGCACTTTATCCCATTGCATTTGCATCCTTATTATGCGCGGACTTACGGTTATAAGCCGCATGATTTGCCCAACGCGACAGATGCCTATTCGCGCTGCATTTCTCTCCCCATCTTCCCCGATATGAGCGAGCACGAAGTGCAACGGGTGATCGAGGCCGTGTTGCAGGTGACATCGAAGAACCGGAAAACTTTATGGGCACTGGGTGAGCCAGAGGCCAGCGTTGTCGCATTCGAACCGAGGGCAAGCGCGCAGCAGAGAAGGGTTGTGAACCCCTTGGATAGACGGGCGAGCTGATGGGAGCTTCAACTCTGCAACAGCAGTTCCGCCCTGGACTCTCACCAGCGGCGGAGCAAAACGGCATCAGCCCGTGGTGTACTTCTGTGGGCAAGCGCCTGCTCGATCTTAGTGTCGCCGCCATGGGGACAGTCATAGTGCTGCCGCTCATGGGCGCTATTGCTCTTCTCGTGAAGTTCAGCTCACCCGGTCCGGTGCTGTTTCGGCAAAGGCGGCTGGGCCGCGACGGCGTGGAATTTGAATTCCTGAAATTCCGCACCATGGTTCATGGTGGGCATCGGAATGGACCAGGCGTGACCACAAAGGGAGATGCCCGCGTGACCACCCTGGGCGCGGTTTTGCGCAAGTGGAAACTCGACGAGCTGCCACAATTGTTCCATGTGCTTTCCGGCAAAATGAGCCTGGTGGGCCCGCGGCCCGACTTGCCGAAATATTTTTTTGCGCTCGACGCAAAACAACTCCGGGTGTTGGCTTTGCGCCCGGGGGTTACAGGAAAGGCCTCGATCTGCTTTCGCCATGAAGAAGAGGTCCTCTCTCGCGCGCGGGAGGGGGAGTTGGAAGACTTTTATGTGGCCCAGGTCCTTCCTCTAAAAATCCGGCTTGACCTGGAATATGCCCAGACCGCCAGCCTGTTGAGTGACGCACGGATTCTATTCCAGACTTTCATGAAACTTTTCTGCTAACGGGACAATTAGAAACAACTGGCGAATATGGCTGCGACAAATGTATTTTCGGCTGCACCCGGCTCATCGGCAGAGCGGAATGCCAGCGATGAGCATTCTCTGTTTGTGTCGGTGATTATCCCCATGCGCAATGAGGAAAAGTATATCGGCAGATGCCTGGATAGCGTAATTGCAAACAGTTTTCCTGCTGGTCAATATGAGATTCTGGTTGTCGATGGAGAATCGACGGACCGCTCAAGAGAAATTGTCCTGGAAAAGCAATCGCAGTTTCCTAACCTGCGGCTTTTAAGCAATCCGCAGAAAATTGTTCCTCCCGGAATGAACATCGGCATCAGGCAGGCCAGGGGCCGTTACATCATTCGCATGGACGCCCACTCCGAATATCCGCCCGATTACATCGCCAACTGTGTCGCCGAACTTGAACGTACAGGCGCCGCTAATGTTGGCGGCCGGTGGATAACCAAACCGGGCGCAGACTCTGCGATGGCAAAAACAATAGCATTCATCACGCAGAGCCCCGTCGTGGTGGGCAATGCACTTTACCGTTTGGGCAAAGGGGATTGCTATGTGGATACAGTTCCATTCGGGGCCTTTCGCCGGGAGATTTTCGACCAGACCGGGCTTTTTCGCGAGGACCTGGTTCGCCACCAGGATTATGAGCTGAATGCGCGCATTCGCAAGGCAGGCGGTAAGATTTTTTTATCTCCCAGGATTTACAACATCTATTACAACGTCCCAACCTGCAAGAAGTTCATGCGCCAGGCATACCTGAACGGCTTATGGTGCGCCCGCGCCTGGATTCGCTATCCGGTCTGCTTTTGCTGGCGGCACGGTGTGCCTTTGCTGTTCGCGCTCGGTTTTCTTTTCCTGATATTTTCCGGGTTCCTGATGCGGCCGCTCTTCTGGCCGGCGCTTGCTATGTTAGGCCTTTATGGGCTTTCGTCTTTGACCCTTGGTTTTCGCGCAGCAATGCAATACGGATGGAAATATTTTTTCCTGGCTCCCGCCCTCATGTTTTCTTATCACTTCGTTTACGGTATCTCGACCCTGTTTGGGTTCTTCGATGCTGTGCTGCGCATGTGGCGAGTCCCGCAGGGCGGAAGCGCAGCAGGGGAGCAAAGCAAAGCACTGCGAAACCCCTAGAAATACTCCGAGCCTCCCAGTTCTTCTAATTTCCCAGTCCGTCAAATGAACCCACCTATGGCAACTGCAGCTAACGCAGAAATCAGTGTTGCAGAAAATCAACAAACAACGGCTGATCCCGCGCTCCAGCACTCCCGGCTCCGCAAGATGGCCAAGGCCTTCGCCTGGACGGGAAGCGGAATGTGGGCGACCCAGCTATTTACCTGGATTGCCACATTCACCGTCGCCCGCATCCTTACCCCGGCCGATTACGGTCTGATCGGGATGGCAAACATTTATATCGGACTGGTCCTCGAAGTGAGCGAGTTCGGGCTTGGCATGACCGTTATCAATCTCCAGGACCTGACCGAAGAACAGACGGGGCAGATCAATACATTGGCCATCATTCTCGGGGTGGTGGCGTTTTTACTTTCCTGCGCAGTCGCTTACCCTTTGGGAGCGTTTTTTCACAGCTCGCGTTTGCCCATGCTTCTCATGGCCATGAGCGTGATGTTTGTAATCACCTCCTTCAAGACTGTGCCGGCGGCGCTCCTGCAGCGGGAGATGCAATTCAAAACCCTGGCAAAAATTGAGATTGCCTCTTATATCTCTTATGCGGTGAGCACGCTGATTTCCGCTTTCCTCGGTTTTGGATACTGGTGCCTGGCGATTGGATTGGTGACAATGGTCTCCGTCGCTACGATCCTGACTTTATGGCAACGGCATCCCCGCTTCTTCTGGCCGCGGATAAGTTCTTTGCGATACCCCATCAAGTTCAGCCGCCAGATTCTCGGAACTGGTCTGGCATGGTACAGCTACTCTAATTCCGATTTCCTTGCGGCAGGCAGGGTATTGGGCCAGTCTGCCCTGGGGGCGTACACCCTGGCGTGGAACATGGCCAGCGCCCCCGTGGATAAAATCACCAACCTGATGCAGAAAGTTGTGCCTGCGTTTTTTGCGGCAGCTTATCAGGAAAAAGAAGCGCTACGCAGTTATCTGCTCACCTTGGTTGAAGCCGTCACCCTTTTTATCCTGCCGCTGACTCTCTGCCTGGCCCTGGTGGCCGATCAGTTTGTCTCTCTCGTTCTGGGAGCGAAATGGATGCCGGTCGTCCTGCCTTTGCGCATCCTGCTCTGTTATGCCACCGTGCGGGCGCTCACCAATATTTTCGGTCCGCTGCTGAATGCCAAGAGGCAGGCGCATTTCATCATGTGGGCGAATATTGCGGCCGCAGTCTACTTCCCGATCGGGTTTTTCATCGGAGCGCATTGGGGCACAACCGGCGTGGCTGCTGCCTGGGTTGTTCTCTATCCGTTCCTGGCTGCCCCCCTTTTTTGGCGCTCCTTTCGCGAAATCGAATTGCGCCCCGCGCAATATCTGCGCGCTTTGTGGCCGGCCGTCAGCGGCAGCATCGTCATGTGCGCAACCTTGATATCGCTCCGTTATTTTTTGCCAGCACGTTTTCCGCTGATCGTTCGATTGGCGGCAGAAATTGTTGCTGGAGCCCTAGCCTACATTCTGAGCATGCTGATGCTCCACGCGAAAGATATGCGCAAGCTTTATCAGATTGTCCGGCCGAATATGCACGCATAGAAGAGGCAAGATATGCAAAATCGAGGAATGTCGAAGTCGCTGCTCATGGGGGCAGGAACAGTCACGGGTATTGCAGTCCTGCTGGGTTTGCTGGTTGCCGGGAATGCCTGGCTCCCGCTGGCCGCAGTTGCCGGACTTGCCCTATTGGTCCTGTGGCCGGCACACATGTGGCTGGGCGTGTTTGTCTCTCTGGTCCCATTCGACAACGCGTCTTTGGTGCAGGCTGGAACAAACAGCCTGACGGCCACCTCGATTGCAGGTTTGATTGCGATGCTTACCCTTGTGGGGTGGTCTATCGCATTGGGCCGCTTTCGCCTGCCATCACGGTTATCAATGCTGTGGCTGATATTCATTGCGTGGCAGGCCTGTAGCGTGCTCTGGGCGGTCGATCAGAATATAGCCACCGAGCGGCTGCCAACCATGGCCAGCCTATTCCTGTTTTACATGGTGGTGACCTGCTGCGAGTTTTCTGAGCGGGAAATCACGCGTATCGCCCGGTTTACAATTTTTGGCGGCTGCGTGGCGGCGGCCATTTGTCTTTATCTTTTTCACAACGGAGTCTTCTGGCGGAACACTACCATGCGAGGCACGGTTGCCTTCGGGAGCCAGCAGATCGAATCCAATGTCTTTGCCGCGGGCCTGCTCCTGCCTCTCTCTCTGGTAATCGGGGAGTTCCTTACGGCAAAACGTTGGGGCTCCAAGCTTCTGCTTATTTCTTGTGCGTTTGTGATTGCACTGGGCATCTTCTACACTACCTCGCGCGGCGCGCTGCTCGCGGTGATGGTGATGATTCTGTTTTATGTGTGTAAAACGGGGATAAGCTGGCGTGTACTGGCGGCGCCCATACTCCTGGGACTTGCGCTGTTGCTCGCGCCAGGATTTTTGTTCACCCGGCTGCTGGAGGCGGGAATGACCGGGGGAGCGGGAAGGCTCTATATCTGGCAGACAGGTCTGGCGGCCTTCAAAGATTATTTCGCGGTTGGGGCTGGGGTAGACAATTTCTCGGTCATCTATAACGAGTACGCGGGGAAGGCCACTCACTTTGCAGGGCTGAACCGAGAGCCGCACAACACCTTTCTTGAGGTCGCCGTGGAATCGGGAGTGATCGGGCTACTGTTATTTATTCTTGTGATCGCTTCACACTTACGCCAGGCCTGGCAGCGGGAGGCATTGGTGTCTGGAGCCGAACGCGTTCGGCTTGTAGCCTGCGAAAGCGCAGCCTGGGGGATGTTGGTGGCGTCGTTTTTCCTGCATTTACTTTGGTTCAAAGAATACTGGGTTATATGGATGATGCTTGCCATCTGCTCTCGCGCACCCCGTAAAGAGGTTCCGCAGTTCGCTCCAGTCCGGCGCATGACGAGGGTTGCATCGCCTGAGGTGGTACAGGTTGGCGCCTGACCAATTGACAAATATTCCTGGATCGCCGGTCAGGTTGCGATGCGCTGCTCAGGGTTTTTATCCTGCCTGCCGATGCTCTTCCAGTTTCACTGCTGAGAATGCTGCTACATGTTGAAAGCGCGGATATCCACGATAGCTGACTCGACCGGAGACCGGGTTGGCGATACAAAGGTATTCCATACCCTAAATGGCATGCGGGGCATCGCGGCCATTGCAGTCGTGATATGGCACGCGCCCAGTTTTTTCGGGTTTGGGCTGGGCAGCAACTATCTGGCTGTTGATCTCTTCTTTGTCCTGAGCGGGTTTGTACTGGCGCATGCTTACGAGGCGCGTTTCGAACAGGGGATGGGCGTGAGCGGCTTCATGCGGCTTCGGTTCATTCGGCTCTTTCCGCTGCTCAGTCTTGGTATTGCGATGATGCTTGCCGGCATCGTGGCGGGGTGGTCTTCCGGTGTGCATCTGGGCTGGACGCTCAAGCCCCTGATACTGTGCACGGCATTGAACATTTTGTTCATACCCGCGCCGCCCCTCACCGGATCTGCGCTTTTCCCGCTCGACATTCCAGCGTGGTCCTTGTTCTTGGAGCTTACCGTAAACCTGCTGTATGTGGCTTTCTGGCGTTACCTCTCCAACCGTGTACTGATAGCAATTCTGGCCGCTGCATCCGTCGCTCTCATTATCTGTGCGGGCGTGTTTGGCGATCTGGGTGGAGGCTGGGAATGGCCGACTCTGGGGGTCGGTTTTGCGCGGGTCTTGTTCAGCTTTCCTGCAGGAGTGTTGATCTATCGCCGCACGCGGAATTTGCGTCTGATCCGGTCGAACGGGCTGTTGGTGATCGCGGCCATGGTGTTGGTTTTTGCCATGAACCCCGTAGTATCGCGAGTAGCTTTCGACGTAGTCGCTGTGGTCCTGGTGTTTCCCGCGCTGGTTATCGCTGGCTCGCTGGCCCGCCCGCCGGCACGCGTAGTTCCCCTTTACACTTTCCTGGGTGCTACCTCCTATGGCGTATATGCCATTCACGATCCATTAATAAGGATAGTGAACGGCATTGTAGTCCATCGCATGGGAGACAATATGAAACACTTCGCGCCCTGGGCGGGATTTGGATTGACCGCCGGACTACTGGTCCTTGTCTGGTTGCTGGATAGACACTTTGATGCTCCCATGAGGCGCTGGTTATTGTCCCTTCATGTGCGGCCCGCTCCTATTGCCGAGATGCCATCCAAGGTCGTTGGTGCGGCCGGTGTCGAGGGGTTGCGTGGCGAGATACGGCAGTACGGAACCGAGGCTAGTTACCATCATCCGCGCTGAAAAAATACAACGCCGGCAATTTTTCGCCGGCGTTGTAAGAGTTGTTATCGGTAATGGTTACTGTATTGGGTAAGGACCCGGGGCGGCGCGACCTTGGTAGACGCCAAGATCATCGCCTCCCTGGGGCCGCGCTCCATTATTGAAGTCCGTGGACGGCTGTCCCTGGCTTGTGCCGACGCCCATTGCAGGGCTGCCGGATTGCAGGTGATAATCGCCCGAGCCGTTGTCCTGATAGTTGACAAACCCAGGATTGGCGTTAATGGTTCCCTGCGAGCTGTTGTTAACCAGGCACCAGTCAGATGGGCCATTCTGGGTAACCAGGTTATTAACGTAGTGATTGCTCCAGCCTACGTCCCCATATTCCACAATGCCGCAGCCCGAAGCACCGGCGCTCAGACCGTTGCGGAAGATGATGTTGTTGGTCACGATCGTGTTGTCATCCAATCCGGAGCCGCCGGGGAAGTCACCCGAGACAGCGCCGATGATGATTCCACCGTAACCGTTGCTGAACACGGCGTTGTTGCTGATGGTGACAGCGGTAGCACCGTGCCACAGGTGGATGCCCCAACCCTCGTTGTGGAAGGTCACGTTGTTGTAGATGTGTCCACCACGATTGGCATGGTAAATGCCATGCACGAGCGGGCACGGGTTGTTGAAGTCTCCGATGTCATGCACCCAGTTGCCGATGATGTCATCGTCGCTGCCGGCGTAGTTCCCGTCCTCGATACCGGCGCCGCCCTGTGCAGGACATCCGGAAGCCAGAATATTGTGAATGTTGTTCCCGATCATGCGGGTACCAGAGCCCTCATTGTAGATTCCCAGGGAGCCGCCGCCGGTAATGTCAAACCCCTGGATATCAATATAGTTGCCCTGGTTCCACCAGGTCGCCCCGCTGCCACCCATGGAGGCCGTGAGTTTAGCTCCCCACTTCTGGTCAGAGACGTAGTGGATATGCGCCGAAGCATTTCCGCTGCTGGTTGTCTTGAGCCGGCCGCCGTTTTCGTTGTCCATGTTGTAGTTTCCCGGGGCAACATGCACCCAGTCGCCCGGCTGCACACTGGCATCGGCTTTGCTGAAGCTCCGCCAGGGAGAGCCCGCCGAGCCGTTATTGGAATCAGATCCGTTGGGAGTGATGTAGAACTGGCGTCCGGTCAGGGTAACCACAGGTGTAATCGAAACCGAGGCATTGGCCAATTTGTTAAAGTCCGCGACGCTATGCGCGGTAACAGTTTGCTGCATGGCGGAGCCGGTGGCTGGAGCGGTATAAACGCCGCCGGTGGAGATTTGACCAACACTTGTGTTTCCGCCCTGGATGCCGGCCACGAACCACAGCACTCCCGTGTTGGTGGTGCCAGTGACCGCCGCGGTAAATTGCCGGCTTTGCCCCGATGTAACCGAGGTGTTGGTGGGAGAAACCGAAATCGAAACACTAACAGGCGCTAGCGCCTGTCCTACGAGCAAATTTAATATCTTGAATTGGACCTGGCCTGCCGAATTCCAGGCCTTGATCGTGATCGTATGATTGCCGCTGCTGAGATTGAGCGAGGTATCCAGTTGGCTGCTGCTGTTCCGGTAAGCAAGGTTCCACCCATCATAGATGGTCCAGCCGGTAACAGGATTGGCAGAATTTGCGGTGGCGGCAAAATGAACCGGCGACTGCACGGTAGAGCTGTTCACAGGAGAGGAAATCGTCAGGCCAGTTGTGCCTGCGCCTCCACCGGTTGTCACCAGAATTGGGAAGGCCGTGGCTGATACGTTGCCGGCAGAATCCCAGGCCTTCACTGTGAGATAGTGGCTGCCGCTTGCGAGATTGAGCGAGGTGTTCAGTTGGCTGGTGCTGTTTCTGTAAGCCAGATTATTGCCGTCATAAACCGCCCAACCGGTGATGGCATTGCTGGAACTTGCCGTGGCAACAAGGGGAACTGGCGATTGTACGGTTGCGCCATTGGCAGGAGAGGAAAGGGTTACGCCGGCAAAACATGGGGGAATGAATAGAACGACTGATAAGACTATTAAGAAAACGTTTTTAAACAATGGGGACTCCTTTATGAAAATGAAAATTTTCTTGAGTCCCAAGACTAGGGAAGCATCAACTCTGGATACATCGGCCAGCCAACCTAAATTGCCCCCTTCTTTTGCCGTATGTGGATATCAGGTGAGGCCTCAATTTTCTGTAAGGCATCTGAATTCAGCAATATAGAGTCTAAGACAAGAAGGATAGCGGCACGATAGCGGGGCTGAATCATTGCGGGCAAGATGGACTGCAGGCGGTTTGATCAAGCGATGATGGCATGGATGGGATACCGGGGCTGGCAGATGCTGATTATCTTCTTTGTATGGGAGGGAAGCTGCGGCTGCAGGTCGCGGCCACCGCAGCCGCAAACTGCGCAGCAGGTTCAGGCCGAAATCCTGCAGATTATGGCTGCTCCCGATATTCCATCGCGAATAAATTTTTATGTTTCCACATCGGGAAACGATCGCGGCGATGGTTCCCCCGCACATCCATGGAAGACCTTGGAAAAAGCGGCGGCCACGGTGACCCCGGGCGCGGCTGTGCACGTTGCTCCGGGAGAGTATCAGTTGAACGATAACGAACTGAAGACGCCGGTGAGCGGCACTGCGGCCGCGCGCATCCGTTATGTTTCCGATGCCAAGTGGGGGGCTAAACTGCGGTCTACCAAAACGGGTAATTCAGCGGTTTGGTGGAACCAGGGCGATTATGTGGATATTGAAGGGTTTGATATTTCCGGCAGCGGCGCTGCCGGGATCTACAACGAGGGTTCTCACACCCGGATCATTGGCAACCACATTCACGATATTCCTGCGCCGGGATGTCCCGATGGCGGTGGCGCCGGCATCAACGATGGAAATTATGGCGGCTCCGATGATGACGTTATCGGGAACACTGTGCATGACATTGGCCAGTACAACCTCGCTTGTCCACGGGTACATGGCATCTATCACTCCAACCGCGGCGGCCACATTCTTAATAACCTGGTTTTTCACAACCAGGGCTGGGGAATCCATCTCTGGCACGCTGCCACCCATGTGATCGTCGCCGGCAACACCGTGTTCAGCAACGCCTACGGTGGAATCCTGGTGGGCGCCGATCCGGCAGATTTTGCCGCCGGCGCCTTGGCTTCCAGGGCGAACGACAATACCGTGGTTGAGAACAATATCGTGTTCCAGAATGGGCTTCACCCGGATGCTCGCGGGTACGGAATTCTTGAATACGGCGCGGTCGGAACCGGAAACCAGTACATCGACAATCTCGTCTACCAGAATTCACCGGCCGACATGAAAGTGCTGGGTAAAAACGAGATCGGAACTATCCATGCCGATCCGCAGTTTGTTGACTACCGGCCCGACGGCAAGGGCGATTATCGCCTTCGTCCGGCTAGCCCCGCCTGCTCGCGCGGGTGGCGGCATTCTGAATGTTGAGCTCATGAAACTTGCGCTGAAGCACGCCCGCCTTCCTCGAATCTCTCCCGCGGTCAAACCGCGGATTTCGATTTGCCACGTGGTTGAGGCGGATATTTGGGCCGGCGCCGAAGCCCAGATCGCCATATTGCTGGCGGAGCTTTCCCAGGAACCTGAGCTGTCGCTTTGCGCCATTGCTTTGGGCGAAGGCCGTCTGGCGGATGAGCTGCAAGCCTGCAACATTGACCTGAAGGTCATCTCCCGGCCGCACCGGCGTTTTATGGGCTGTTACCGCGAAGCCCGCGATTGGCTGCGGGGCCGCGATGTGCACGTCATACATTCCCATAAGAGCAAGGAAAATATTTTGGCGCTCCTGCTGGCAAGAAAATTCGGTATTCGCCATATAGTCCGGACACAGCACGGATTGCCGGAGCCAAAGACACTCAAAGATCGCGCGGTCTACAACCTTGAGCGGATGACATCGTCGTCGGTCAGCCGCGTGATCTGCGTAAGCTCCGATCTGCGCCGGCACCTGGACGGCTACGCAAATCCTGGCAAGATTGAAATCATCCGCAACGCCATCAATCTAAGCTTGGTTAAATCCACATTGAGCAAAGAAGCTGCCAAGCGCCGGCTAGGCATACCCGAGCAAGCCCCGGTCATCGGCACCGCGGCCCGCATGGAGCCGGTGAAGCGGCTCGACCTTTTTCTTGCTGCCGCCCAGCACATATCCGCCAAATGTATTTGCCATGGACTGCGCAATCCATTTTTCGTCATCGCCGGCGAGGGCAGTGAACGAGACCGGATGGAGCAGCTCATCGGCGGTACTGTTCTTGAACGCCGAATCCGTTTTCTCGGACATCGCGATGATATTTACGACATTGTTCGCGCTATGGATCTGCTGCTCATCACTTCAGACCATGAGGGCCTGCCCACGGTGCTGCTGGAAGCGATGGCATTGGGAACGCCGGTCGTGAGCCGCAAGGTCGGCGGCATTCCTGAAGTCGTGGATGACCATGTGAACGGAGTGCTGGTTGATTCCAGCGACCCGCTCTGCATTGCGCGAGCATGTCTTCCGGTGTTGACCGGCGGCAATTTCGCTCTTGGCCTGGCCCAAGCCGCCCGGCAAAAGGTGACACAGCACTTTTCCGCGGAAGCCAATGCCGCAGAAGTGGTCCGGATTTATCGTGCGCTTGAATATCCCGACTCTTGAAGGTATTCATGCTTTCAGATTTCATAGGTCCCTTTGCGTTTTGTCACCCTGAGCCGTGGACTGTTTTTTTCAACCGTCTGTGGTGTCAGAAACTATACCGCTGGACTATGACCACGCTCTTGGTTCATCGTTTCACTTTGCACTGTCATCCTGAGCGCCGCTCTTTGGCGCGAAGGCTCCAGAGGATGTTTCATTGCCCATGCCGCTTATTGGGCTTTCTCTCGTGGTTCTTCTTGGTTTGTCTTTACTCCTGCGAAGAATAAACGACTTTCGCATTTAGCTTACCGAAGGAATCTTGCGTTTCTTCTTCCAGAGCTATCGCTCATTGCGCATAGAAAAATAAAACCCGGTCTTACCAAAAATGACACCCTTATCTCCATCAATTCCCATAACAGGAAATTCCATTGCCTCGCCTTCGGCTGCCGGCATTGCTTCGGTCGTAGTTGTTGACCCTTCCTGCTACAGCCTTCCCTATGATTACTCGCTTTGCGAGGCCCTGACCTGGCATGGCTGCCGGGTCTCGCTGGCGCGCAGCGAATTTCTGTATGCCAAATGGAGCCATCCCCGGAGTTTTGAAGATTGGAGCCATTTTTATCCGTTGGCTCATGGCTATGCTTCCCGTTACCGCCGCAACAGTCTATGGAAATATGCCAAAGCAGCCGAACATATATTTTGTATGCAGCGTCTCGTCCAGGAGCTGCGCAAACGGAAGCCGGGCGTAGTTCACTTCCAGTGGCTTCCGGTGCCGGCGGTCGACCGCTGGTATATCCGCAAGATCAGCCGTATAGCTCCCGTAGTGCTGACCATGCATAACACAGCCGCCCCGGTGCATGGCGCGGTTTCAAAACTGGAGAAACTAAGTTTTCGCTCCGTGTACCAGGATTTCAGCGCGGTGATCGTGCACTCGGAATTTAGCAGGCAAAAAGTGATCGAGCAGGGCTGGGTTCCTCGAGACCGCATTCACGTCATTCCGCATGGAGCTTTCGATTACTATAGCGCCGAGGAATCCCGGCGCCGGCCAAAGGCAACTCCGGAACAGGAGATTTTATTTTTTGGACGCATTGAGGCCTACAAAGGCCTCGACATCCTGATCGAGGCTTTTGCCAGGCTCCCGCGGCGTCTTATTGAAACTACGCGGCTGGTCATCGCCGGCCTCCCCCTCATTGACATCCAGCCGCTTCAGGAACGATGCAGAGTGCTGGGCATCGGTGACCGCATTACCTGGCATCTTCGCTTTATTGCGGAAGATGAGGTCGCTCCGCTGTTCCGCTCGGCCTCGATTGTCGCGCTTCCTTATCGCGATATCGATCAGAGCGGAGTGCTGCTGACCGCCATCGCCTTCGATAAACCCGTAGTGGCGAGCCGCCTGGGGGGCATACCGGAAACCATCCGCGATGGCATTCACGGACGTCTGGTCGAGCCAGGGAATGTTGAATCGTTCGCCCAGGCGCTGCAGTCGATTCTCAGCGATGCTGAGCTTCAGAAGAACATGGGCCAATCGATTCGTTACCTGAAGGCCGCCGAACTTTCCTGGGAACGCGTCGCGCAGAAGACCCTGGCGGTTTATGAAAAGATCGCCGGACGCGGCTTGGGTGCAAGCCGCAAAGTTGCTTGATTTTTGATGAGTCACACTTACACAATCGCTTCCGCTCCCGGCGCAACGCCCTTTCAGGCATCTCCGGAGCCGCCTCCCCGGCTTCGTGTAGGTGTTCTCATAAGGAAAGGCGTATCTCCGGGATGGGTCCGTGAACTGCTACAGCAGATCAACAGCTGCGGTTTTGCCGACCCCATACTTGTTCTTGATGGGGGGAACCACGCAGAGAGGCGCTTTCGTGGAGGCTGGAAGCACATAGTATTCCCGCTGTGGCGGCGATGGGACCGCAAACTCTTCAAAGATAAGGCTGCCCCGCCGGCCGCATGTGAATTGGCAAAGCCTGCTCGCAATATTCCCATAATAGAAATCTCCTCTGCTTCGGCAAAATCTTCTCCGTCTGTCTCGTTGACGAAAACAGATATAGAAAAGCTTCAGGCAGAAGATCTGGATGTGCTCCTCGATTGCGCCCATGGCGGCGCGATAGCTGCTCTCAGGCACGCAGCCAGGCATGGGGTCTGGTTTTTCCACGACAATGCAGAAATTGATGTCAATGGAAACCCCTGCGTCCCGGCGGCATTCCGCTGCATGTTTGAGGGTGCGGCGGCCACCGAGACATCGCTTGTGGCCTGTCGCTCTCTCGCCGGGGCCTTCGAGTTGCTGCACAGCTCATCTGCCGCAACCGATCCCGTTTCGTTGGTCCGAAGCCAGAATGCCATCAACTTGCGCCGGCCGCACTGGATTATGCGCTTGCTCTCCGCATTACATCGCTCCGAAGGCAACTGGCAGGCCATATCGCAAGGCCACGTTTCTCTCCCCCCGCCTCCAGACAATGCTCCCGGCAATTTCCAGATGCTAAGGTTTCTTGCCCGCCGTTACACCCGAGCGCTATGGAGCAAGGCGCGGAACAAGCTGACTTATGAGCAATGGATGGTCGGCGTTCGCCCGCGGAATGGCGCAGAAATCAACTTCGAACTGAATGATTTCGTGCCATTCATCCCTCCCCCCGGGCGTTTTTATGCCGATCCCTTTGTGATCGAAAAAGATGGGAAAAGCTATTTATTTTTCGAAGAGCTGTCACTGGCGGGCAAGAAGGGAATCATCTCCTGCGCTGAATTGGATGCCCATGGCTATTGCGGCCCCCCCAGGCCGGTGCTGGAAATGGATTATCACCTGTCGTATCCATTCGTCTTTGAATGGCGCGGTCAGATGTACATGCTGCCCGAGACCCGCGACAGCGGACAAATTTCTCTCTTCCGCGCCCTCGAATTCCCCTGGTCGTGGAAGCTTGACCAGGTCCTGATGGAGAACGTATGGGCGGTTGATCCCACGCTTCTTGAATTTGCGGGAAAGTTCTGGCTCTTCGCCGGAGGCGTAGAAAAGCGCGGAGACATTAACAGCGAGCTCTATCTCTTCTTTGCGGAAAGCCCATTCGGTCCCTGGAGACCGCATCCGCTGAACCCAATCGTCTCCGATGTCCGCCGGGCGCGCCCCGCCGGCAAGTTGTTTTTTCATCGGGGGGCCTTGATCCGTCCGGCGCAAGATTGCTCGCTGCGCTACGGCTCAGCCATCGTATTCAACACCATCGTCGCTTTGTCTGAGACGGAGTATCGTGAAGAGCCCTTGCGCATGCTGCAAGGCGATTGGTTGCCGGGGAACCTCGGCAGCCATACCTTCAATAGTTCCCGGCATTTCCAGGTTGTTGATGGCAGGCGGCTGCTTCGGCGGCCTATCTTCAAAAAGTAAAAAATGTGAGTTCATTTGAATCTGCGAAATATCTCAGCGGTAAGCAACCCGTTTGCCGCCTCCCGGCATTCTTACTGTTGGGGTACTCGCAAATGTATCCGGAGGCAACATCCATGTTAACCCGTGCTTTATCGGCAAGAAATATCGGTCAATTTTTATTGCTGGGCGCATTCCTGGTAACAACTGCGTTTTCCCTTTGGGGGCAGGCCGCCTCCAATCTGTCCGCTGCGGGCCCTGCTGTAAGCAAAGACGAGAGCAAAATTGCAACCGCCGGCGCCACAACAACCAGTGCCCCATCGCAATCGGCGCCCGATGCAACCGGCCTCGTGGTTGGCAAAGGAGACTTAATCAATGTTGCCGTCGAGGGAGCGCCAGATTTCAGCAAAGATGTGCGCGTCAACCCCAGGGGCGAAATTTCTCTGCCCATGGTCGGCGCCATCAAAGTTGCTGGTCTGACGGTAGAGCAGGCTCAGGATGCCGTCGCCAGGCGCCTGCAGGCCGGGGGTTATTTCAACAACCCTCAGGTCACGATTTTTGAGAAAGAATACGCTACTCAGGGCATCTCGGTTTTAGGAGAGGTGCAGAAACCAGGGATCTATCCGCTCTTTGGGCCTCATAGCGTGCTTGACGCAATATCTGCCGCCGGCGGCACCACGGCAAAAGCAGGAAATACGATTTTGCTGACTCGGCACGATCAGCCCAATCAGGTTCAGTCCATCCCTCTCGATTTCAAGAAGGAGCAGATGGGCGAGAGCAATGTTGCGGTGAATCCCGGCGACACGGTTGTCGTATCCAAGGCGGGAATCGTATACGTTGTGGGTGATGTCCGCCAGCCCAGCGGCTTCGTCATGGAAAACGCGCATCTCACCGTGCTGCAGGCCATTGCTATGGCGCAAGGCGCCCTCCCAACCGCTTCTCTGGGGCACGCTAAATTGATCCGCAAGACAAGTGACGGCGCGCCGCAAGAGATTCCAATTGAGTTGAACAAGATCATGAAGGCCAAGGCGCCCGATATGCCGCTCCAGGCTGAAGACATCCTGTTTGTGCCTAGCAGCACCGCCAAGAATGTGGCCCGCGGCATAGGGGCTATCGTGCAGTCCGCCAGTGGAGCTGCAATATATCGTTTTTGAAAATATATGCGTTGCGCCGTCCTCGCGGCGAAAAACTTCTGCAAAAAAATATCCAGGTTCGCGCGTCCGATGTAAACATCTGACAGCAAACCTGGATTTCAAATGAAAGACAAACGTATTACTGAACCAGACTCCCTAGGCTAAACTTTCCTCTCTTCTTCCGCCGTCAAACCTCACCGGCAGGGCCGTCAGTCCTCGCAAAGCCAGGTTGGCACGCCAAACCAGGGGCCCAGGCTCCAGGGCCAATCCCGGCAAACGACGCAGCAGCGTTTCAAAAGCAATTTGTCCTTCAATACGCGCCAGTGGTGCGCCAAAGCAGAAGTGTGCCGCCCAGCCGAAAGCAAGGTGCCGGTTATCGGTGCGCTCCAGGTTCAACCGGTCAGGATCGGGAAATCGTTCCGGATCGCGGTTCGCCGCGCCCATTACTGCAATCACCGCCTGCTTTTTCCGGATTCTCTTTCCCCCCAGCTCAAGGTCCGCGGGAGCCACACGGGCCGTGTGCTGCGTCGGGCTTTCGTAGCGCAACAATTCTTCTGTAGCCGAAGGTATGAGGGAGGAATCTGAACGCAGCCTCTCCAACTCCTCAGGATGGCGCAGCAATGCCAGCAACCCATTCCCAATCAGGTTTGTTGTAGTCTCCTGGCCCCCAACCATGGTGATGATGCAGTTAGCGATAATCTCCTCCTCGGTCAGGCGGTCTCCTTCGACTTCAGTCGTCAGGAAAGAATTGATAAGACCTGCGCGAGGACGAAGCCGCAGCTCTTCAAGGGTAGAACGGAAATAAGCGGTCAGTTCTTCAATACTTCGCATGACGCGTTCCATGCGGTCAGGGTTGTGCTGAAAATTGCCCAGTATTTCCGCAAAATCGGCTGACAAGCTCTTCAACCGCTCGTGGTCCTCCACCGGAACGCCCAGCATTTCGGCGGTCACGATGGCGGGCAAGGGGCCGGCGAAGTCGGCGATTATATCCATGCGGCTTGCGAGCAGGACCGAATTAATAAGCTGGTCGGCAATCTGCTGAATATGCTCTCGCAGCACAGCCACTCTGGCGGGGGAAAAGGCCCTGGACGCCAGGCTGCGAAGTCGCGTGTGCGCGGGAGCATCCATAAACAGCATCTGCCTTACGAGCACCTGGGCAATCGGGTTGAAGTCTGAGAGTCCGATGGCGCTGAGTTGTTCGGGCGAGGGAGTGCGCTCGGCGGAAAAATCATGGAGCACCCTCACTACGTCCGCATAACGGGTTACCACCCAGGCGAAAAGAAAAGGGTCCCAATATACAGGGTCCTCGGTGCGCAGCTTGCGATACAGAGGATATGGATTTGCGAGAACCTCCTGGTCAAGCAGATGATAAAGGCTGAGGCTCGGATCTGACTTGCCTGCAGGTGGCGAATCGGTTTCTAGAAGTGGTTCAGTGTTCATGGGTCCTCTGTGACTGCTCCGCGTTCTTCGCGATCTGGTCTAGTTCTGGCCAAGCAGCTTTTCGACCTGGGCTGCCAGGCCTGCGATCGTTGGAAATTCAAAAATGGTTCGCAAAGGAAGCTCAACCCCAAAGGCGCCGCGCGCCCTGGTGATGACCTGTGTTCCCAGCAGGGAATGGCCGCCGAGCAGAAAGAAATTGTCGTTCCTGCCCACCTGTTTCAGGCGCAGCAGCGACGCAACAATCTCTTCTACCTGCTTTTCAACGTTTGTCTTCGGCGCTGGAGCCGGGGTCTGCTTCTCGCCAATCGTGTTAGCTTCTGTGGGCGCCGGCAGGCCCGCGCGATTGATCTTGTCATTCGCGGTCAATGGAATTTCCTGCAATTGGACAAATGTCGCCGGCACCATGTAGCCGGGCAGATGCGCGCTGAGAAACTCCTGCAGCCCGCTTCGGCTGGGTTCCAGGCATTTATCAAGCACCAGATAAGCAACCAGTTTTTTGTCGCCTGGGTCATCTTCGCGAGCGATTACCACGCTCGATAGCACCGCCGGATGCCGGTTCAGCCACGCGGCAATCTCATCTGGTTCGATCCTTTGCCCGCGGATTTTGACCTGCTCATCCGCCCTTCCCAGAAAATCGATCTTTCCGTCGCTTCTCCAGCGCCCTAAATCGCCGGTTTTGTACAGCCGTGCCCCCCACTTATCACTGAACGGATTGTGAAGAAATTTTTCTGCAGTCAGTTCGGGCTGGTTGAGATAGCCGTCTGCCACCTGGGCTCCGCCAATATAAATTTCGCCGCTTGCGCCTTCAGGCACAGGGTTCTGGTTTTGGTCGAGGATGTAAACCAGGGTGTTCGTAGTCGGCGCGCCAATGGCGGGCAACGAAGCCGGGTTCGTTTCCGCTTCCGCTGTGACTCGTGTGGAAGTTGAAACGACCGTGCATTCAGCCGGCCCATAGTTGTTGAATACGGCGAACGGCAGGTTCCCCCGGGGGTGGCTGCGCAGCACATCGCCCCCGGTCAGGAGCTGGCGCAGCCGCGTTTCAGCAGGCCATTCCATATTGATCAGAAACTCGGCGATAGGGGTGGGCGCGAAACCGATCGTAATCTGTTGCGCCACCAGCCAGTCGCGAAGCTTCTCCGGCGACTTCCGCGTTACTTCACCGGCAATGTGCAGACTTGCGCCGGCGGTCAGGTAAGGCCAGATCTCCCATACCGCGGCATCAAAGCCCAATCCCGCCACCTGGCTGGCGCGGTCGGACGCCGTCACCTCAAACGCCTGGGCATGCCAAGCCATAAGATTCGATAGATTCGCATGCTTGATGGGGACTCCTTTAGGCTGGCCCGTCGAGCCCGAGGTGTAAATCAGGTAAGCTGGATTATTTGCCGAATGCGCGCAAAACGGGGCCTCCTTGGGGAAATCGGATATGTGCGCCTGTTCCGCATCCAAATCAACCGTCCGCCACGTCCCGCGCGGCATGGTTGTGAGCAAGGGACCTCGCGTTACCAATACGGGAACCTGGGCATTCTGCAGCATATATGCCAGCCGCTCGGAGGGATACGCCGGGTCAAGCGGTACATAAGCTCCTCCTGCCTTCATGATTGCCAGTGCCGCCAGAACAAACTGCCAGGAGCGGCCAAGGTAGATCCCGGTGAATACGCCGGGACCAACCCCCAAATCTCGCAGATAATGCGCCAGTTTGTTGGCTTGCGCGTCGAGTTGCGCGTATGTCAGGATCGCATCTTCCGTTGCCACCGCCAGAGCTTCAGGAAGTTCCTCCGCCCGCGCAGCCACGAGCTGCGGCACAGCCAGGGCCTCGGGAGAAGCGCTGCGTACAGTTATGAGGGAAACTACAAGCTGATTTTCTCGCTTCGCTGAAGAAGCCTCGCTTTCTGACGGGATCAATTGATTCAAGACATCGGGTGCCATTGCTGCTTTCTCCTGTATGAATGAATTGTTTATTGAGGAGGTAAATCCAGGTAGACGTAGAGTGGGCGCGTATAAATCAAAGTGTTGAATCTCCATCCAGCATGGATGGAGCCCACGCATTTTGCTTGCTCAACAATGCGCTCAGGCTTCCATTTCTTGCCTTGTAGTAGTAAGACCAGAATCCTCGTTTCCGCTGGTGCGGCGCAACCGCGACGTTCTTATTGCCGATGCAAAGCCCAACCTTCTCCAGCAAATGAATTCTTTGCTTTTGAGATTCGTGCAAGACGCTTGCCAGAATGGGATAGATCAGCGTTTCATTGTCGTCCAGGGCCTGAAAGTCAACCAGCAGCAGTTGCGAGATGTCGAGTGCCCGATTCTGCTGCTCCAGAAAGATTGCGTAGGCGATGAGGCGCCCTTGCTGGTTGATGGTCTGGATCCAGATGCGCTTTTCCAGCAGCGGATGCCGGAAGTGCCACTCCAGCATGGCGCGCGTCCGCACCGCCAGCAGGGAAGCGGGCTTTTGCATCCGCAAGCTCTGCCAGAATTCATCGAAGCGCTCATCGAACTCTGTGCAACGCTCCACCTCGACTTTGCTCGCGCGTGTTTTTACTGTTTTTCCGGCAATTGTGCTCTTGAGGAACAATGTGGGGGCCATGAAATAGGTGAACGTGGCCGGGAGGTGTCTTTTGGCAAGCCATGCCCTGGCAAAGCCGCGATAATTTGTGATCCAGACCTCAGATTTGTCCCAGCAGCCCACGGGAACCGGGGATGCTCCCAGCGCCTCAAGGATTCGCGAGGCCTCGAGATTTGCAGTCGTGCTCAGGCACAAATCTACGTTCGGCTGATTAAGAAATTCATCCAACAGCAGCGGCGCATAACCGCTATACGTCGGATCAACCACCCACCCCCGGCCGGTCGCGGTCATAATGCCCCGGCCGTTATATTCATAGAGCAGAGGGATGTTCGCGAAAGCGCCTACGATGCGGTCATTGTGCTGTAGCACCCATCCTCGGGGCCAGTGGTTTCGAAGCGACGAATAGACCGGGTTGCCCGTCCACAGGTGGGTCCACTCTTCGTAGTTCTTACTGGCAAGTCCGCGCTGGGCCTCCAGTATTGTTATCTGTGAGTAGTCATCAAGGGAAAGCTCTCGGATGACCGGAAATGTGCTCGTTGCGGCTTGAGACGACATGGCAACCCTGCGGCGAAAATAAAGCGCGCTTGCGACGTGTAGGCTTCGCCACTCCGGGTCACATTCAGCGACCCGCGCCTACGAAATCAGCTCCAGCAGAGCCCGCAGGGGATTCGGGTGGTCTGAATTGAGCACACGATAGGATGCTTACCGCATGCTCAGAGATGCTGCGGGTTGTCTTTGTCGTGTATTGGCGCGTATGCCGCAGCGGGCTGGCGAGATTCCCTTACCGGGAATTTGTTCCGTCAATGAGGCTGCTGCAAAAACAGGCCCCAAACGAAACGGCACGTCTTCTAACTATGAAAATCTGTAACCTGCCGCGCGTACCCAATCTGGCTATTTCAATTTTTTAATGGGGCAACCTGGAGGCAGTAAGGTAGCGAATACGTTTTCCTGGATTAACCCATGCTGATTCATGGGCTGAATGCTGATTGCTGAATGCTGAGTGCTTTTCTTGATGTTGCCCACCCCGGCCCGACGTCTCGCATCCCACCGAAATAAGGTGTTAGATCTGCCAGGAGGACGTATGAAGATTCTAGCCACTTTTCTTCTACTCGGAAGTCTTGCGTTAGCTCAATCCGGGTCAAACCCGCAGCTTGCTACCAGGCCGGGCAATCCCAATTCAAGCGAGCAGTTCATTGCCAAGGAAGTGCGTCATGAACTGGTTATGCTGCCCTACTACTCTATCTTCGACGATCTCGAGTACCAGGTGAAAGGCGACACTGTCATTCTGTCAGGCGCCACCGTAACCCCGACTCTGAAGTCGGATGCGGAAAATGTGGTCAAAAAGGTCGAGGGAGTTAAGAATGTCGTCAACAACATCAAGGTGCTGCCGCTTTCTCCCAACGATGACGAAATCCGCCGTCGCGTAGCCCGCGCCATTTTCGGCACCGATGGCCTCTACAGGTACTCTATGTCTGCCGTTCCGCCCGTTCACATCATCGTCGAAAACGGGCACGTGACTCTGAAGGGCATCGTGGATAGCCAGGGCGATAAGACCCTGGCCAATATCGCCGCCAACCAGGTCCCGGGTGTTTTTTCGGTGGACAATGAACTTCAAGTCGCAGGAACAAACGTAGCTAAGAAGTAAGCGCAAAGGGATGCGTGCTTTAAAGCGCAAAGACGCCCCGCCGGGAGCGGGGCGTCTGCTTAGTCTCTTTTACTATTAGCGGGCAGCTAAAAACTCGAAACTCGAAACCTGAAACTCGAAACTGTATTTTAAAACTCGAAACTACTTAAAAACTCGAAACTGTACTTAAGCAATTTTCATAGGCGTCTCTGCCGCCATCAGCGCCTCTTTGCTTTCCGCGCTGCCATTGGTCTTTTCCGACCCTCCGGGTTTACGGACGTCGATCTTACCTTTAAAGAAGGCGCCGTCTTCCACGCTGATGCGTTGGGCTACGACGTCGCCGGTCAGCGATCCTTCACTGCGAACGTCCAGACGGTCGCTGGCGTTCACATTGCCAACAATCTTGCCGTGCACAACAATTTCACGCGCCGCGATATCGGCGGCAACCTGTCCGCTGCGGCCCACGGTAACGCGATTTCCGGGAAGGTTGATCGAGCCCTCCACCTTGCCTTCAATGTAGAGTGATTCCGAACCGGTAATCTCGCCTTTAAAAACGAGCGACTTGCCGATCATGGCGGTCTGTTCGGTTGAAGCAGTGCTCCCCAACGTTGTGCGGGTCAATACCGGTTCGCTGGCGACTGCGCCACCGTTTGGCATGGCCGCTTTGCTGGGAGCCTGGGGCGGCAGCGTAGCCGTCTCTGGCGAATTTGTCTGTTTCCACATCTTGCTGATCCTCACTTTCTCTGGCTGGCCTCGGGAAACATGTCACCACAACATGTCCTGGCGAGGAGTTAGATATTGGTTAATGTCCGACTGCCGGGGATGAAAGCGATAGTAGTGCTACATTGCCCTCCGCAATAGGTCACGAAGGTACAACCCACTATCGGGTGAGGACTGGATGAAATGCACCGCTCGCGGTGCACGGTGGGAGCCCCGGCTTTTAAGCCGGGGTAAGGCCTCATAAAGTTTTGGGCTTCAGCCCCGGTGCGCGCGGGTGCAGCCGCGGAACGACACTCGATGTCAAAACTAATTTTGTCAATCACAGCTAGTGGCTAGGAGCTTTGGCTTCGCTTCAGACAAAAAGCCGGCTAACTGCTTACCCCGAAAGCGTGGGAATGGAAAAGCAGCGACGCCGGCAGATGCTCTGCGAAATAGCTCCAGTCGTGCCCGCCCGGATAAAGATGAAACTCGTGCGCAATTCCACGCGCAGCCAGCAACTTATGCAGCGCCCCTGCTCCGGCCTCAAAGCCGTAATCGTCTTCCGAGCCGCAATCAAAGTAGATGTGCAGCCCGGTCAGGCGGCTGGTGCGCGCCAATTTGAGTGGATCGTTGCGCTCCCAGAAAACCCGGTCCACAGGCGAGCCGAACACGCCGCCCAGAATCCGCGACAAAGAATTTTGTGGCAAGCTGGCTCCGCTGACCGCGGGCAGCTTCTCAATCAGGGCGGCGCTTTGCGCGCTCACCGAACCAAACAGCTCCGGATGCCGAAAAGCCAGGTGCAGCGCCCCATAGCCGCCCATGGAAATTCCGGCAATGCCGCGCGACGTCCGCCCCGAACGAATGCGGTAATGATGTTCAATGTAGGGTAAAAACTCCTGCACAAAAAAATCTTCATACCGCCGGTGCCCGTCATGCGAGTTGATATAGAAGCTGGTGTCCCCGGCCGGGGTCACGATGATATATTCCCCCATCTTGCGCTGCTCCCACAGGTCTTCGGTCAGGTTCCACGCGCCTGAATCGAGAAACATCTGCTCGTTGGCGCCCAGGCCATGCAGAAAGTAGAGCACCGGATACCGCTGTGTCTTTCCTTGCTCGGTGTCATAGCCAGGCGGCAGCAGGACGCAATAGGGAACCTGCTGATGCATCGCATGGCTCTCGATCGCATGACACTCCGCGCGCCCAGTAGCATGCGCAGAAGGGATTGAGAAAAGGCAGACAAGTGCCGCAACACTTGAAACTTGAAACCTGAAACTCGAAACCGCCTTACTCATACCGCAGCGCCTCAACCGGATTAAGCTTCGCCGCCCGCGACGCCGGATACAGTCCTGCACACAGGCTCACCACCACGGCGAAGACAATCGCTCCCAGCACCAGCCACCAAGGCACGGCAAAAACATTGGTTGCCGGCAGGCTCTGACGCCGCAGATAAATATTGGTGCCGATTGTCACCGCCCGCCCGATCAGCCAGCCAATGCCCACACCCAGCGCCCCGCCCAGCAACCCCATCACGCCGGCTTCAAGGAAGAAAAGCTGCTTTACGTCGCCGTCAGCCGCGCCCGGGCCTTTAAAAATTCCGATCTCGCGCCGCCGCTCCAGAATCGCCATCACCAGCGTGTTAACGATGCCCAGCATGGCCACCGCCAGCGCCAGGCTGCCAAAAATCCCCAGCAGCAGATCGAACACCGCAAAAAAAATTCGCAGATTGCGTGTGGCGTCAAGCAGGGAAAAGGCGGCAAACCCCATGTTCTTAACGGCGGTTTCAATCGCCTCGACTTGCCCCGGGCTCTGCGCCCGCACCGTCAAGCTCGGATACGTCGGTTTCTTCCCCGGCCCGCGCAAAACGTCGCGCAGGTCATTGCCCTGGGCGGCGCGTAATTTTTCCCCGAGCTGAATCGGAATCAGCACTCGCCCGCTGCCCAGGCCGCCGAACCCGGCCGCCGGTTCGGTATCGACAATCCCAACGATGTGCAATATTTTGTCGCGCGGCACAATTGAAATGCCTGGGGTTGCGGAAGTGTCGCCGGAAATATTGCCGGTGCTGTCTCCCGTTTTGGGATCGCCAGCGCTCGCCTGCGCTCCTTCAGTCTGCGCTCCCAAAACCTGCCGCTCGGCATAGCGCAACACCAGCTCTTTCCCAATAAGGGAAGAGGGCTGGTCCGAAAGTTCTTTCGCAAATTCCATCTGCAGAATGGCTTCATCCGCCGCTGGGCTGGAAAAAAATGAGCCTTGCATCCCGTCGAACGATCCATTCCCTCGCGCCGAGTCCGGTATCGCCGCCACCATCGTCGTATAAGGATTGCCCGCATAGCGCACCTCGGTAGGGAAGCGCACCTGCGGATACACCTCCACCACATGCGGCAGGTGTTCCAGCTCCTGGCGGGCCTCTTCATCGAGCCGCCGTGCTTCGCGCGCCGTGCCATTGGGATTTGACGACGCGCCCTCCGGAGCATCCGATGAAGTGCCGGAGCTATTGGATGGAGCGTTAGATGAAGATCCGTTCGATGTCCCCTGCCGGCCGAATCCGCGCAGGTTCTGCTTCGAATACACGAACACCGTGTCAAACAGCCCTGAGCTTGCCAGTTTGCGGTTGGCGAGCTGCTGCAATCCCACGCCCAGGGAGAGCATGGCAACCAGCGAAGCCACGCCTACGCCGATGCCCAGCGTGGTCAACGAATTCCGCAGCACGGCCTCGCGCAGATTTCTCACCGCGAGTTCGGTAAGGTCGCCTGCCCTCATCGTTTCGCTCCGTTGTTATCGGCAATTGGTTTCATAAAATGGCTTACGGAAGGGCACGGCTTCGACCGTGCCGCATAGTTTTTGTGTCAGGGCACGACTTTAGTCGTGCCGTAAATCTCATGGCAAACCACACTTCCTTGCTGCCGCAGGCATGCGCGTAGCGAAGCGCTCAGAAAATCGTTTTTAAAATCTATGAAGCCGTCTTTAATTTGCCATCCGCCAGTTCCACAATGCGATGGGCAAACTTTTCCGCCAGCGGCCTCTCGTGCGTCACCAGCACAATCGTCATTCCCAGCGAACGGTTAATTTCCTGCAACAAATTCATGATCTCAAGTCCGGTTGCGCTGTCCAGATTCCCGGTGGGTTCATCGGCCAGCAAAATTGTCGGCCGGTTCACCAGTGCCCGCGCCAGCGCCGCCCGCTGTTGCTCGCCGCCTGAAAGCTCGCTCGGCCGGTGGGTGAGGCGCTTCTCCAGGTGCACGCGCTCCAAAGCCTCGCGCACTCGCCCGCTACGCTCGCCGCGCTCCACTTCGGCGAGGCGCAATGGCAGCTCCACATTTTCTTCCAGTGTCATGCGCGGCAGCAGGTTGAAGGCCTGAAAGACCATGCCCACGGTGAGGCTGCGATAACGCGCCAGCTCCCGCGCGTTCATTTCTGACAAGTTGCGGCCCTGGGAAAAAATAGCGCCGGAAGTAGGACGATCCAGCCCGGCCATAAGGTTCAGAAGAGTGGATTTACCCGAGCCTGAGCTGCCCAGCAGGCCTACGAACTCAGCCGCGCTTACCTCCAGACACACATCATTCACCGCGCGAATCAGCGCAGACCCCATCTGGTATTGCCGCGTAACCCGGTCAGCACGCAGGGCGGCTCCATTTGTCGGCATCATTTAGTTTGATGTTACTACACAGAAACCAGTTCCGGCCTCTATGTTAAGAAATGCAAAGAAGGGTAAGAATGGAAAATTTTCTCTCTTGAAAAGTGTCATCCTGAGCCACAGGCGAAGAGCCTGTCCTGAGCCGTGGACGGTTTTTAACCGTCCGTAGTGTCAGAAGCCATACCGCTGAACTATGACCATGCTCTTGATTCATCGTTCCCCTTTGCACCGTCATCCTGAACGCCGCTTTTTGGCGCGAAGAGCTTGTCCTGAGCGAAGCCGAAGGAATCCAGAGAATGTTTCATTGCCCATGTCGCTTATCGGGCTTCTCTCGTAGTTCGGGAGAGTCAACAGAGCCAAGCTATTTCTGAATGGTTGCTGTTCAACTGAGAACCGAGAACTGCTCTTCATGCTTCAATAATCAATTCCGGTTCGCTCGGAAAATGTTTCTCCTGCTTCGGTGCAACTTTTGGAGCAACCGGTGCAACTGCTTCCGGCTCTTGCTCATGGTCCATGTCAGAGAGTTCCAGGCGCATATTGCCGGGGTTGGTCGCATAGGCGATTCCGGTTTCGAACTCCACGATTCCGTTGCGGATCATGTCTTCAATCGTCTGGTCGAAGCACTGCATGCCGTCCAGATTGCCGTCGCGCATGGCGTCGGTGAGGCTCTTGCCTTCGGCTTCTCCTTTTTCCATGTACTCGCGCGTGCGCAGCGTTGACTTCAGCATCTCAAAGGCGGCCACGCGTCCGCTGCCGTCTTTGCGTGGAATCAGGCGCTGCGAGACGATCCAGCGAAAACTTCGGGAAAGGCGATTGCGAATGATGTGCTGCTCTTGCAGGGGAAAGACGCCAATGATGCGCTCCACCGTCTTCGAGGCATCGATCGTGTGCAGAGTTGAGAGCACCAGATGGCCGGTTTCGGCTGCTTCCATGGCAATCTCAATGGTCTCTTTGTCGCGCATCTCGCCCACCAGAATTACCTTGGGCGCCTGCCGCAGCGCGGCGCGCAGGGCGAGGGAAAAATTGGGGGTATCGCTGTGCAGCTCCCGCTGATGAATGGTGGAACGTTTGTGCCGGTGGATGAATTCAACCGGGTCTTCAATCGTAATAATGTGATAGCCGTGCGTCTCGTTGATCAGGTTCACCACCGCGGCCATGGTTGAAGATTTGCCCGACCCGGTTGGCCCTGTCACCAGCACGATGCCGTTCTTCAGGTTGGCAATCTCAGCCAGTTGCGGGGGAAGCTTGAGGTCCGCAAAGGTAGGCACATTGCGTGGAATTACCCGCATCACGATAGCGCAGGTGCCGCGTTGCTTGAAAATGTTGACCCGGAATCGCGCCTCTCCCGGCAGGCTGTAAGAGGTATCGCACGAACCCAGATCGCGCAAGGCGGTTATAGCTTGCTTGTTCCCGTTGATCAGATCGCCGGCAATGCGATGCGTATCTTCCGGAGTGAGCTGCGGCAACTGCGGAATCTGCACCGGCACCAGTTGTCCGCGCAGTTCAACCTGCGGCGGCCGTCCGGGTGAAAAGATCAGGTCGCTGATCTGCGGAGAAACCTGCAACATCGCCTTCAGCACCGCCGCTGTGGTAATCGCCGGCGCCGGCGCTGCCGTAACTTCTTCCAATTCCGGATTTGAGCTGGTTGTAAGAGGGTCCATTGTAGCTCCAGATTCTATGCTTGATAGCCTGAAAGCCGACAGATTACCGTGGTAATAAAGGATATGCGCAGTTCTAAATCGGGAAAAATAAGAAAGATTTGTCCCAATTTAGAACAGATTTCAAAGCTGGGTTAGGTCTTCAGGTGTCTATTTTTCAATCCATTATGGCGATTATTGTAGAAATCAGCTTTGGCGGCCTGCGTGGCGCCATTGAAGTCTATTGCCGGAATGTGGGGGGTCGCAAGCAGCGTGTTCGTGCGATAGCAAGTAAAATTGAGATCTGATACACATACCAGCAGTGCCAGAAAAATAGGGTTTTCGGCATACTGATATCAAGTCCTTGCATTTTGAGGAATTGTCGCCCATCATTTTCCTGAAGGTAGAGCTTGGGAGAAAGACTATGTTTGCATTGTCATTCCGAGGAGCAACACGGCGAGGAATCGCTGTGGGATTGAGAGTTTATGGGGTAACACGCCATCCTCGAACAAAAGGATTGCTCCAGGACTAGTCGCCACTACTCCCCGGATTCTCGCATCCTATTGAATTAAAATAACTTAATACTAAATCGACTACTTGATGTAATGGGGGGGTAGGGAGCACTACTTGGCCATGGTAAAAATTCGAAAAAGGATCATAAAGGAGAGATAACTGAATGAAGCTGAAGCAGCTGGGCAATACTGACATGCAGATTACGCCGCTGGGAATCGGGGCTTGGGCCATGGGCGGCGGTGGCTGGCAATTCGGCTGGGGCAAGCAGGAGGATAATGACTCCATTGCAGCCATTCACGCCGCGCTCGATGCTGGCATGAATTGGATCGATACCGCGGCCGTTTACGGTCTCGGACGCTCCGAGCAGGTCGTTGCCCAGGCGCTGAAGGGCCGCGCCAAGCGTCCTTATGTTTTTACCAAGTGTGAGCTGGTCTGGAACGCAAAGGGCGAAATCAGCGGCCGCCTCAAAGCGGCTTCGATTCGCCGCGAGATTGAAGCCAGTCTCAAGCGCCTGCAGCTCGATGTGATCGATCTCTACCAGATCCATTGGCCCGATCCGCCGGAAGACATCGAAGAAGGCTGGCAAACCCTGGCCGAGCTGAAGAAAGAAGGCAAGGTGCGCTGGATCGCTGTCTCTAATTTCAACGCCGAGCAGATGGAGCGCGCCCGCAAAATCGCTCCTATCTCTTCTTTGCAGCCGCCCTACTCCATTCTCAAGCGTGAGATTGAAGAAGAAATTCTGCCCTATTGCGCCCGGCACAATATTGGTGTGATCGCCTATTCCACAATGCAATCCGGGCTTCTCACCGGCGAGATGACGCGCAAGCGCATCGCTAATTTTCCTAAAGACGATTTTCGCAAGTTGCTCAACCCTCACTTCCAGGAGCCGGCTCTGACCCGCAACCTGGAACTGGCAGAGCTGCTGCGCGACCTCGGCAACCGCCACGGACGCACCGCCGGCGAAGCCGCCATCGCCTGGACGCTGCGCTGCCCGGAGGTGACCGCAGCCATCATCGGCGTTCGCTCGGCCAAACAGGTCGAAGGCGTAATCGGAGCCATGGAGTTCCGGCTGCAGCCTCAGGAGATCGACGAGATCAGGGTCTTCATGAAGTCATGGCAGAGAAAACTCGAACTTGAAGAAAGCCTGGCCTAGCCAACAGGAAGAAGCATGCCGGGGAAGGGCTTTAGAATATACACTTTTATTATTCAGAAGTTGATCGTCGAGGAATTATATGGCCCACAGCATCTCCGTTTCAGTGCCCCTGCAAGCTCAGACCGGACAGACTGCGGCAAAGACGCTTTCCGTTCCCTGGTATATCTGGTGCGCCGTCGCCGGAGTAATCTCCGCCATGATTGGCGGCTACTGGGATATTTCCTGGCACATGTCCATCGGCCGCGATTCCTTCTGGACTCCGGCGCATATGGCCATCTATCTGAACGGTGTGCTGGTGGGCATTGCCTGCGGCTATCTCATTCTGAATGCGACCTTCGGAGGCCATGCCGCCGCCCAAATCAAGAGCGCTTCTGTAAACATCTGGGGCTTCAGCGGGCCGCTCGGCGCCTTCATCGCAAGCTGGGGCTGCTTCGCCATGCTCACCTCTGCTCCGTTCGATAACTGGTGGCACAACGCCTACGGACTCGACGTTAAGATCATCAGCCCTCCGCATGTGTTGTTGTTCGTTGGTGGAATTGCCATCAAGGTTGGCGTCCTGGCTTTGATTGCTGGCCTCATGAATCGCGCCCAGGGAGAATTGCATAGCAAACTGCTGTGGCTCTTTCTTTTTGTGGGCGCCATCGCAATTGCTCAGGCCAGCAACCTGCTCACAGAAATTACCTGGACCTCTCTTTTGCACGGCGCCACCGCATACCGCGCTATCTGTGCTGTCATCCCGCTCGCGTTGATCGGTGTGGGCTGGGGCGCCGGCCGCCGGTGGGCCTTCACCATTATTGCCGGCATCTACACGGCAATCCTGCTGGCTTTTGAGTGGATTCTGCCATTGTTTCCAGCAGAGCCGAAACTAGGCCCGGTATACCAGCACGTCACCCACCTTGTGCCATTGCGCTTTCCGCTGCTGCTGATCGTTCCCGCTTTCGTGCTCGACTTGTTGTGGCCCAGAATCAGTTCATGGAACAGGTGGAAACAGGCAGCCGTCGCGGGTCCGGTCTTCCTGCTCAGCTTGATCGCGGTGCAATGGCCCTTTGCCGGCTTCCTGATGACCCCCGCAGCCCGCAACTGGTTTTTTGGGATGAATTATTTCGCCTACTTCGACCCGGCAAATTTTCTCTACGACCCTTATAAGTTCGAGCCCACGGAACAAACGCGCGCCGGATTCTGGATCGTGATGGCCATCGCATTTCTGGTTTCCATCATTAGTTCGCGCATCGGCCTGGCCTGGGGCGACTGGATGCGCCGCCTGCGCCGATGAACTCCCCGGCCGCGGAACAACCCGAGCAATCATCTATGCGAAGCCGGTTTCTCAAAATCACCTTCATCTCGATCTTGTTTCTTACCTCATCGGCTTTTGCCCATGTCGGCAGCCCAGACGTTTATTACGAAGACGACGCCGGTCCCTATCATCTTTTTGTTACCGTGCGTGTGCCGCAGGTCATTCCCGGCGTGGCTGAGATTCAGGTCCGCAGCCAGTCCAGCGATATTCATAAGATGAGCTTCGTTCTCATGACGCTCACCGGAGCCGGCTCCAGCTTGCCGCCCACGCCCGACGTGGCCGAGCAGTCGAAACAAGATCCGCAATTTTTTACCGGCAGTCTGTGGCTCATGCAATCCGGCGCCTTGCAGGTGCGAATCGCAGTGGAGGGCAGCAAAGGCCCGGCGGAACTTTCCGTTCCTGTGGCCTCTTTCGCGCAGCGCACGCTGCAGATGCAGAAGCCGCTGGCAGCAGTGTTGATTTTTCTGATGCTCTTCCTGGCAGTTGGATTAATCTCCATCGCGAGCGCCAGCGTTCGCCAGGGGAGCCTTGAGCCGGGGCAGGCACCGCCGGCTTCGAACCTGCTCTGGTCGCGGTGGGTGATGGCGATCACTGCGCTGGTGGTGGTTGCGATTCTTTATTTGGGGAAACTATGGTGGGGCGCTGAAGCCAGGGATTACCAGAAAGGAGTCAATTTTTTCAAGCCTCCTGCTGCACAGATTACGCTTGAAGATGGAAGGCGTCTGCTGATCGCTGCCGAAGGCCAGGGCGACAAGTGGCACCATCAGATCAAACTGAAAGAGCTGATTCCCGACCACAACCATCTCATGCATCTGTTTTTGATCCGCCTTCCCGGGCTGGATTGGATGTGGCACCTTCATCCCGAGCAAGTTGAAGGGAAACATGGTGTCTTCGAGCAGGACCTGCCTTCCATGCCGGCCGGCCACTACCAGGTCTTCGCTGATGTCGTGGATAAAAACGGTTTTCCTTGGACTCTGGTTGGAGAGTTTGACCTCCCGTCCTCTATCGATAAGGCCAGGCCGCTTGCCGGTGATGATTCGTCCTGGGTGGGCGCGACGCTCGATCCTGCCGCGAAAGATTCTACTATTGCTGAGCTTGCCGATGGCAGCCGCATCGTCTGGCAGCGTGACGCGGGGGCTCCGCTCCTGGCCAATACGGCAATGTCCCTCAAATTCAGCGTGCTTGACAAAAATGGCAAGCCGGCGCAAGACCTTGAGCCCTACATGGGCATGGCTGGACATGCGGAAATTGTCCGCTCCGATATGAATGTCTTTGCCCACATTCACCCCGCGGGATCGGTCTCCATGGCGGCGCTGGAACTGGCTCAGGAAGGGCTCGCACGCCAGAGACTTCTTAGCAGTTCGATGCCTCCTCCCGAAACTGTTATGCCGATGGATATGTCCTCAGTTCGCTTGACACCGGAAGTCAATTTCCCTTACGGCTTTCCGCAGTCCGGCGATTACCGCATCTTTGTGCAGGTCAAACGCGCTGGAAAAGTCGAGACCGCGGCCTTCGATACTCACGTTCAATGAGATTGAGAACACATGCTAAGAGTTCCCTATAACGAACTTCTCGATGCCCTCCAGCGCGTGCTGTTGAAGCTGGGATTCACGCCCGAGCGTGCCCGCCTCTGCGCCCGGCTCTTTGCCGACGCCAACCGCGATGGCATCTACTCTCATGGCCTCAACCGTTTTCCCCGCTTCATTTTGCAAATTCAAAATGGGACGATTGATATTCACGCACAGCCACAATTACTGGCCGGCATGGGAGCGCTCGAACGCTGGGACGGAAAGATTGGTCCAGGGCCGCTCAATGCGTTTCACTGCATGGAACGCGCGATCGCGCTTTCTCGCAAGAACGGCATTGGCTGTGTTGCGCTTGCCAATACCACGCACTGGATGCGCGGCGGCAACTACGGTTGGCAGGCGGCTGACGCGGGCTTCATTGGAATCTGCTGGACGAATACTTTGCCCAACCTTCCGCCCTGGGGCGCCAGTGATCCGCGGGTGGGAAACAATCCTGTGATCATCGCGGTGCCTCGGCCCGCCGGACACGTAGTGCTCGATATGGCTCTGTCGCAGTTCTCATACGGAGCTCTGGCTTCATATCGCATGCGCGGTGAACTGCTGCCGGTTGACGGCGGCTTTGATGCCGCAGACCGTCTGACGCGCGACCCTGCGGCGATTGAACAATCCAAGCGGCCTTTGCCGATTGGTTACTGGAAAGGCTCGGGTCTGGCCTTGATGCTCGACCTGGTGGCCGCGATGTTGTCAGGCGGCAGGGCCACGCATCAGATCACCTCTGATCCAGATCGGGAAGGCAGGCTTTCGCAGGTCTTCATTGCCTTGCACCCGTCGTCTCTCGGCTCCCCTGAAGCTGCCGCCAGAATTGCCGACGAAGTCATTGCGTATTTCCAATTGCCGCCGGGCTCAAAGGGCGAGCAAGTGAGATACCCCGGTGAACAGGTGCTGAAAATCCGCAGCGAGAATCTGGCCAAAGGCATTCCGGTCGAGCCGTCGATTTGGGAGATGGTGCAGGCAATGTAAGCAGTTCTCAGTTTGTTAATCCGTACGATCCGTAATATCCGCGGTAAGTATTTGCCTGCGCATTTGAGAACCTTTTTTTCTGCTTTGAATCCAAGTTCCTATATGAAGCAATTGAGGGTTTGCCGCGCGCTGGTGATCTGCCTGTTCATGCCGTTCGCGCTGCAGGCCGAGTCCGCCAATTCGCTTTACAACAAAGGGCAAGACGCAGAAGCGGCCCAGAAGTACGAGGCCGCTTATGAGCTTTACAAAGAGGCCTACGGCAAAAATCCCAAAGATCTTCGCTTCCGTACAGCATTCGAGCGTACCCGTTTTTATGCGGCTGCGGCCAAAGTGCATCGCGGCCAGCTTTTGCGCGATGGCGGAAGATTCGACGAAGCGCTGGCGCAGTTTGAGGCCGCTGCCGCCATTGATCCCTCGATGGATATCGCCCAGCAAGAGATCCGCTTGACGCGCCGCATGATTGACGAGATGAAGCAACAGCCGCCCAGCTCCGAAAATCATGCGCAATCACAAGAGTCGCTTTCTGGCCGGTTGCAGCGCGCCCAGGGTCCGGTCGAATTACAGATCCCAGATCAACCCATCGTACTCAAGCTGAGTGAAGACAGCCGCATGGTCTATGAAAGCATCGGCAAACTGGCGGGCATTAATGTCCTGTTCGATCCGGAATACGTGTCCCACCGCGTCAACATTGAGTTAAATGGAGTTTCGTTGCAGGATGCGCTCCAGATTGTGGCCTTGGAGTCCAAGACCTTCTGGCGGCCGGTGACCAGCAACACCATTTTTGTGGCCCAGGACAATCCCAATAAGCGCAGGGAACTGGAGCAGAACGTCGTCAAGACTTTTTATCTTTCCAATGTGTCGCAGCCGGCGGAGCTGCAGGAGGTGGTCAACGCGGTACGATCGCTGGCGCAGATTGACCGGGTGCAACCGCTCACCACAAAGAACGCCGTTGCGGTGCGCGGAACGCCCGACCAGGTCGCCCTGGCGGAAAAACTGATTGACGATCTTGATAAGGCCGAGCCCGAGGTGGTGGTCGATGTAGCCATCATGCAGGTGAACCGCGACCGCAGTCGCAAGCTTGGCATCACGCCTCCTGACAGCGCCACGGTGGCGATTCAAGGTCTGCAACCCCCGGCCACCGGCGGCAATGGGAACGGTACGGCAACCGGAACAACGACTCCTCCGGCCAGTTCCGGAAGCCGTGGGGGAATGACCTTCAACACCTTTAAGCATTTAGGTTCGCAAAGTTACGCGGTCACAATTCCCGGAGCACAAGCTTTTTTCCTGTTCGGCGACGATGACACCAGGATCATACAAAACCCGCAAGTCCGATCCGTAAGTGGAGCCAAGGCCACGCTCAAGATCGGCGACCGAGTTCCTGTACCCACGGGATCGTTTGCTAATCCGCTGGCAGGAGGGGGTGGCGCCAGCGTTTTCAACCCAGTGGTGCAAACGCAGTTTCAATATCTGGACGTGGGGGTGAAAGTCGAAATCACGCCTACCGTCCATGCCGACCACGAGATTACGCTCAAAGTGTCGCTGGAACTCTCCTCTATTGCACGCACTGTTCCTCTCG
>Ga0210384_10000162_pt1 | contig 102539 bp, 88 predicted proteins | sample IncBWH2MmetaG_FD_160574 | JGI IMG/M metagenome (GOLD analysis project Ga0210384, IMG submission 160574) | Forest soil microbial communities from Barre Woods Harvard Forest LTER site, Petersham, Massachusetts, United States - Inc-BW-H-2-M | ecosystem: Environmental > Terrestrial > Soil >... | reverse complement strand
GGGTTTTGTACTGAGGGAGAAACGAGTTGACCCGTGTTTGAACGCTACACAGAGAAGGCACGACGCGTCATATTTTTTGCGCGCTACGAAGCCAGCCAGTACGGCTCGCCGTACATCGAGACCGAGCATTTGCTGCTCGGCCTGATGCGCGAGGACAAGGCACTGGCCAACCGTTTCCTGCGTTCTCACGGCTCGATCGAGTCCATCCGCAAAGAGATCGAACAGCGCATCACCATTCGCGAGCGCATCTCCACGTCGGTGGAAGTGCCGCTCAGCCAGGAATCCAAACGCATCCTGAATTTCGCCACCGAAGAAGCCGAGCGCCTGGGGCACCGGCACGTGGGCACGGAGCACCTGCTGCTCGGAATCCTGCGCGAAGAGAAGTGCTTTGGCGCGGAAATATTGCAGGAGCGCGGGCTGCGTCTCTCGACGCTGCGCGAAGAACTGGCCCGCAGCGCTGGTGAAAAGACGCCCGCCGCGCGTCCGAAAGAAACCTCTTTGCTCGCGGAGTTCAGCCGCGACCTCACGCAAGCCGCGCTCGAGGGCCAGCTCGACCCGCTGGTGGGCCGCGAGCGCGAACTCGAACGCGTGATCCAGATTCTCTGCCGCCGCACCAAGAACAATCCCGTGCTGATCGGCGAGCCGGGGGTCGGCAAAACAGCCATCGTGGAAGGCCTGGCGCAGCGCATTTCCGACAGCGACGTGCCGCCGTTTCTGGCCGAGAAGCGCATCCTGTCGCTGGATCTTTCTCTAATCGTTGCCGGCACGAAATACCGCGGCCAATTCGAGGAGCGGCTCAAGACCATCATGAAGGAATTGATGGAGAGCCAGAACTCGATCGTGTTCATCGACGAACTGCACACGCTGGTGGGCGCCGGATCGGCGGAAGGTTCTCTCGACGCCGCCAATATTTTGAAGCCGGCGTTGTCACGCGGCGAAATTCAGTGCATCGGCGCAACGACGCCCGGTGAATACCGCAAATCCGTGGAAAAAGACCGCTCCCTGGAGCGGCGCTTCCAGGCCGTGAAAGTGGGCGCGCCGTCCGAGGATGAAGCCATCCAGGTCCTTGAGGGCGTGCGCGAACGCTACGAAAAATTTCACGCGGTCAGCTACACCGACGAAGCCGTGCGCTACGCCGTCTATCTCTCGAGCCGTTACATCCCGGACCGTTTCCTGCCGGACAAGGCCATCGACTTGATCGACGAAGCGGGCGCGCGCGTCAAGCTGCGCCAGGCTACCCTGCCCGATGAAGTGGCCGAAGTGCAGAAGCGCGTGAAGTTCATCACTCACCGGATGGAAACGGCCATCGCCAATCACGAATTCGAGAAGGCGCGCTTTTACTCCGAGGAAGAGCGCAAGGAAAAGGAAAATCTTCGCGCCGTGCGTGAGCGGTTGAAACTGGACGACACCAATACGGGCATCGTCACGCGCGAAGACATCGAAGACGTCGTGGCGCGCTGGACCGGAATCGCGGTTACCTCGATCAAGGAAGACGAACAGCAAAAATTGCTGCGCATTGAAGTCGAACTGCACAAGCGCGTCATCAGCCAGGACAAGTCCATTACCGCCCTGGCCCGCGCCATTCGCCGCAGCCGCGCCGGACTGAAAGCCCCGGGACGCCCCGTCGGATGCTTCCTGTTCCTCGGCCCCACCGGCGTCGGCAAAACCGAAGTCGCGCGGCGCCTCGCCGAATTCCTGTTTGGCAGCGAGAAATCTCTGATCCGCTTCGACATGTCCGAATACATGGAGAAGCATTCCGTGTCCAAACTGATCGGCGCGCCTCCAGGATACGTGGGATACGAAGAGGGCGGCCAGCTGACCGAACGCGTGCGACGCACGCCCTATTCGGTGATCCTGCTGGATGAAATCGAAAAGGCGCACCCGGATGTGTACAATATCCTGCTCCAGGTTTTTGAGGATGGACAGTTGACGGACGGGCTGGGCAATACGGTCGATTTCCGGAACACGATTCTGATCATGACTTCCAACCTCGGCGCGCGGCACCTGCAGAAGCGCTCCACGATGGGATTCCAATCGGCCGCGGAAGAAGGCACGGCCAAGAGCCTGGATGAACTCGTGCTCAGCGAAGTGAAGCGCGTGTTCAATCCGGAGTTCCTGAACCGTCTGGACGAAATTATTCTCTTCAATCCGTTGGGCGATGAAGAGCTGCTCCGCATCATCGATTTGCTGGTCGGACAGATCAACGACACTTTGATCCACCGCCAGGTGCAGATTGTGCTGACGCCGGAAGCACGCCAGTGGGTCCTCGAGAAAACGTGCGGGGATCGCAGTTACGGCGCGCGGCCGCTGCGGCGGGCATTGCAAAAGTACGTCGAAGATCCGCTGTCGGAAGCGCTGATACAGGGGGGCCTGCAGCGCCCGGCAACGCTGGAAGTCTACGTCACAAGCGACGGGCTCGGTTTCCGACCGGTGGTCGAAGCAACCCCGGTATCCCACTAGCGAATCCTACGCGCGCAGGCCGCGCTCAAGCTCTTGAGCCGGTTGGGGGGAGCGTACAATCTTGTTTTGGGGGAAGCGGCCTTGAGTATTTCCCTGGCCGCAAGACACTACTCGTGTTTTGTCATAGGGCTGCGCGCAAGCATGCTGTGTATGTTTGCCGCGGCTGTCGTGTGTCTCTTCCCCGTCTCCTCGGCCCGCACCCTTTCCGGCCAGGCCGCGCAGAAAGCGCCGGCTGCGACACCGGAGGGAACGCCCACCATCGAACGCATCGAATTTCAGGGCAATCGCAGGATCCGCAGCGAGACGCTTCGAGCGCGCATTTTTTCCCGGCCCGGCGACGCGGTGAACGAGGATGCCCTACGGCGCGATTTTCACGCCCTGTGGAACACGCAATATTTCGAGGACATCCGCCTCGAAATTGAAGACAGCGCGGACAAGCCCAACCAGAAAATCGTCGTTTTTTATGTGACCGAACGCCCCATCGTTCGCCGCATCGAATACAAGGGCAACAAATCGGTATCCGAATCCGATATCCTCGACCGCTTCAAGGACCGCAAGGTCGGTCTCTCGATCGAGAGCCAATTCGATCCCACACGCATCAAGAAAGCGGAAGTTGTAATTAAAGAGTTGCTCGCCGAGCACGGCCGCCAGTTCGCCGTGGTCAAGCCCACCTTTGAACGGCTCCCCGGCACGAACGCCGTCAAGCTCACCTTCAACATTGATGAAGGCCCCAAGGTGAAAGTCGGCAAGATTATCATCACCGGAAACACCGCCTTCTCCGGCCGCAAAATCATCCGCACCATGCGCAACTCGCGGCCCATCGCGATTCCGCTCGGGCCGGTGCCTCCGTACTTTATTCCGGTCCTTTCCAAGACCTTCGACCGGCCCAAACTGGATGAGGACATGGAAATCGGGATCCGCGGGATCTATCAGGACAACGGGTATTTCAAAGTGCTGGTGAAAGATCCGATTATTCAAAACGTGACGTTAAAAGAAGGGTATCTTCCGAAAGGTGTTCCCCTCGTGGGAGTCCACCAGGGCCGGGCCACCAACATCACCATTCCCATTGAGGAGGGCGAGCGGTACCACATGGGCACGCTCCATGTGCGCAACGCGAACCCCGATGAAGGCCTCTTTTTCAAGACCGCGTATCTGGAATCCGTATTCCCGATCAAGAAGGGCGAGATCTTCAGCGTGGCCAAAGTGCGCAAGGCCATCGAGGACTACACCAAGCTGTACGGAAATTTCGGGTTCATCGATTTTACCGCCGTGCCGGATACGGAAGTGGACGACGCCACGAAGACCATCAATCTGACCTTCGCCTTCGACCAGCAAAAACAATTCTTCGTGCGGCGCATTGATTTCTCCGGAAACACCGGGACGCGCGACAAAGTCATCCGCCGCGAGCTGCTGCTGAATGAAGGGGACATGTTTCGCAACAACTTGTGGGAGCTGAGCCTTCTGCGCCTGAATCAGCTGGATTATTTCGAGGCGGTGAAGCCGGAAAACGCCGAGATCAAGCGCAACGTCAAGCAAGGCACGGTGGACATTCTTCTGAAGCTCAAGGAGAAAGGGAAACAGTCCATCAGCCTGACGGGCGGCGTCAGCGGCTTCGCCGGCACCTACATCGGCTTGACCTATCAGACCAACAATTTCCTGGGGCTCGGCGAAACACTCACCCTTTCCGGAAACGTCGGCACCCTGCAACGCAATGTTTCCTTCGGATTCACCGAGCCCTATCTGTTCGACAGGCCGATCAGCACGGGTTTCACCGTGTTTGGGAGCCGCTACAATTTCAACCAGGCGCAGCAATATTCGCTGGCGGTGGGTTACCAGGTGCAGCTCAACCCCAACACCGTGCAAAACTACATTCAGAACAGCGACGGCTTCACTGTTTTTGCCAGCTATCCGCTGAAGAAGCTCGGATTCACCCGCCTGGGTTTGACGTACGGATATACCTCCACGAGCATCACGGGCCTCAGCACCGCGTCCACCGCGTTGTTTAACGTATTGCAATTCCAACAGCTCGAGGGGCCGTCCTCGCTTTCCGGAATTCATGAAAGTAAGGTGACTCCGACCTTGCAATACAACACGGTGGACAATCCGGTGAACCCCACCCACGGAAGAAGCCTCTTTCTTTCCAGCTCCTTCGAGGGCGGCCCCATCGGAGGGAACGTAAATACGGTTTCGGAAGTTGTCGAGGCCAAATATTTTCGACCGAATTATCACCGACGCAATGTCATCGCCTTGCGTGTGCTGGGAGCCTTCGAGACGGGATACGGCGGCAAAGTGATCCCTCCCTTCAGCAGGTTCTATCTGGGGGGCGAGCAGGACTTGCGCGGATTTGACATTCGCACGATTTCGCCGGTTGTGTTTGTGCCCACGCTCACGAACACCTCCGTTTCGTTTTTAAATTCGAGCGTCCTCGACCGCAACGGGAATCCCACCACCGGTGTCGTCAATATCCCAACGCTCAGTTATCAAACTTCTTTTCCCGGCGGGGATACTCAGATTGTGGGCAATTTCGAGTACCGCATCCCCCTTTTCCCGCACGTGGCCATGTCGATTTTCGGCGACGCCGGGGCGACCGGAGATTTGCGGCAAAGCCAACTGGCACTGAACACTCAGGATTACACAACGCTCGTTCAGCAATTTCCGGGCACCAGCATCAGCCGTACGCTGCAGAATCAACCCGGCACGAATTTCAAGCCGCGCACCTCGGCGGGTCTCGAACTGGTCGTGCAACTTCCCATTGTGCAGGCGCCGTTCCGGATTTATTGGGCGTACAACTTTAACCGCATGGCGCAAGTGATCACGGCGCCCCAGACGCAATTCCCTGGACCGGTATCGGCTTTGACGACACCCTGTACCCAGACGGGCACCGATCCCAATCAGTGCCCCTGGAACATCTATAAGGCCCAGGTGCCGCTGACGGATATATGGAATTCGCAGGTGGCGCCGCAGATCGTAAATTTATTCAACAACCCGCAGCGGACGAATTTCTTCGATCCGATCCGCACGTTCCGCTTCACGGTGAGCCGGACGTTTTGATTGCGCATTCTGCACCGCGGAATTTAGTATGTGTGGTCTGAAAGTGGAAAGTCCTGACATGCGCCACGGGTCGGCGCTGCACTACGAAGGCGAATGTCGAGAAGTCTTGGGAGGACTGGGATGAGGTGGTGGAAGTTTTCTACAATGCTCACTCTTGCGGCTGCCTTGGGAGCCCTGGGCTGCGGAGGAAGCAGTTCCTCCGGCGTCACCATTACAGTCTCGCCGACCACCGCCAGCGTGATTACCAACAGGACTCAGCAATTCAGCGGCGTGGTGACCGGCTCCAGCAATACGGCGGTTAACTGGTCCCTGACTTGCGCCACAGGCGTGGCCGCAAATACCTGCGGCTCCATCGACGCGACTGGACTCTTCACCGCTCCGGCCACGATCCCTACCACGACCTCCAACGGCACGACGACGATTGCACCCACGGTCACGGTCACGGCCACTTCGCAGGCTGACACCTCCAAAACTGCCACAGCCACCCTGACCATCATTACCGGTATCAGCATTACCATTGCGCAGACAAGTGCTACCGTGGGCACCAGTGAGACGTTCACGTTCTCCGCGACCGTCAACAATCCGGGGTGCAATATCACCTCCAACCCCACTTGTGACAATGTCACCTGGTCGCTTTCCACCACTCTTACTGGAATCGGCACTATCGGCTCCTCTACCGGCGTGTACACAGCCCCCCCTTCCGTTCCCACTTCCACGCAAGGGGGCAGCACAGTCATCATCACGGCCACATCGGTGGCGGATATATCGGTCACGGCCACCGCTACGGTCACGGTAGTGACAGCGACAACTCCCACAGTGACCTCCGTGAGCCCGAGACAAACGGCTTTGGGCGGGCTCTTCCAGGATGTTTACATCACCGGAACCAACTTCATTTCGACGGAAAATGTTTTTGTCAACGGGGCGCAGTTAGCTTCCACTTTTGTTGGGGATGTATCGAGTTCGGTGATCCGAGCGCGCATTCCGGATTTCCTTCTGGCCGTGCCGCCGCCTTCCGGAATCCTCCAGATCAGCGTCTCCGAGCAGTCCGGGAAGGCTCAGACGTGTACGACAGACGCGTCCCTCTGCCAGATTACAGTGATGGGAGTGCGCCCCGGGGTTGTCGGGCCTTCGCCCAGCAGCATCCCGCAAGGCACGGCGGGTGTCTTGTCATTCGGCGTGGACGGGGGATTCTTTGGGACGGGAAGCAGTCCCGCATCGCCCGCCGTGAGCGCAACTTACAACGGCCAACTCCGGGCGATACAACTTCCTGGCAGCCAAACCATCGGCAGCACGCGGCAATTGTCCGTAACCATTGGAGGCGCAACCAACTCCAGCGATTTCACTGTGCCCGGGTTGTATCCCGTGGCCGTAAAAAGCGCTACGGACCCCACAAAATTCGCGGTCGCCAATCTCGCCGTGCAGCCTACTTACACTCCTCCCACCGCAACGCGAATCCCGGTCGGCTCGGTGCCGGCATCCTCGGCGCCAAACGATGTCGCTATCAACCCCGCGACGGGCATCGCCGTGGTGGCCAATACGGGGTCGAACGACATTACTTTGATCGATCTCACCACCGTCACGCCCACCTTTATCGCTAATATTTGCACGGCTGCGGTGGGCGCCTCTCTCCCGTGCCCAACTTCCGGGCCCACTGGCGTTTCGGTCGACTATGTCCACAATACCGCTTTGGTGGTGAACGCGGCGTCGAAAACAATTGCCGTAGTGGATCTCAATACAAAAGCGGTCACTTTTGTGCTTCCGGTGCTCCAGGACACTCCAGTATCCGTGGGAATCAACCCGGTCACGGGGCGCGCCCTGGTGGCCATGCGAGGGACAAATTACGGAGTTCTGGTGGATTTGACGGTAAATCCGCCGGTCTACGCAGGCATCGTTTCCATCAGCACCGGGACGAATCCGCGCGTCGCCGTTGAGCCGAATCTCAACTGGGCTTTGGCTACGCCCGGGGGGCTTGGCTCGGTGGGGATTGTGAATTTGAACCAGCAGTCGAGCAACGCGATTACCGACGTCTCGCGCACGTCCAATGTAGTTACGGTCACCGTACAATCCTCCGCGTCATCCGCTCCACTTTCAGTGAAGATTGGAGACGCCGTCCAAATTCAGAATGTACAATTTCCCTCTGGCACAGCCTCCTCGGTAGCAGCTCTTGCTCCCACTTTTGATGGGTTCTACTCGGTGGGTTCCGTCGGGCCGGCATCCAACCAGTTCAGCTATACCCAGACCGGCGCTATCCTGATGGATGTGGGGTCCCAGCCGGTGCCGCAGGCCGCCACGGGATCCGTAAACTACGCTCAGCCGGTAGCGACCGTGGGCCTGCCGATATCGGTGCAAGGGATTGGAATCAACGCGGAAACGCAGCAGGCGGTTTTAGTGGATCCCACGAATGGCGGGGTAGTTTCCTTTTTCAGCTTAATTGATCAATCAGTTACGTCACTATCTCTTAAAACAAATAATGCTCTCGAATCGGGCACCATCGCAGCGGCGTTCAATCCACTGACCAACATCGCCGTCGCGGTCAACTCTTTCACCAACACGGTTTCGGTGATCGACCCCACAGCGCCGCGGCGTTTGAACGACGGGAATCTGTTTGCCCTGAACACGCAGTGCCCCGGAAAGAACTGCGCAGTCGCCGTGGCCATCGATCCCGCATCGAACCAGGCGGTGGTTGTCAACCAGTCCGACAACAGCGTCAGCGTTTTGAACCTGGGCGCGATTCAGCCGTTCTCGATCTCGGCATCCAGCCCCAAAACGCTCATCACCACTTCTTCGCTCGGCAGCGGCCCGAGCCCGACCCCTCAACAGGTGACCGTCATCGGCAAGGGACTCACTTGCTCGAACGGCACGACCAATCTGATCGTTCGCCTTGACGGCATTCCGCTGCAAAATACCTCCTGCGTCGGCAACGGCGATCGCCAGCTGACCGCGACCGTGCCGTTCAATCTGCTTACTTCGGCGCGGCAGTTTGCGCTGGATGTCGAGAATCCCAGCGGCGGCGTTACCAATGCCGAGGGCTTTACCGTCGAGCAAAGCGTGGATGTCAGCAGCCCCTCTTGCCCCATCCCGCAGCCCTCGGGCGTCTCTATTGATCCGCAGCTAAACTACGCCGCGGTCACTTTGTTTGGCTGCAATGATCTGGCGCTCATCAATCTGGCGACGGGTACCGGCTCCATCGTGCCAGTGGGCGCGAACCCGATCGGCGTCGCCGTGATCCCTCGGCTGGGCGTCGCCGTAGTTGCCAATAACGGCGGAAACGGAACCGCATCGATCGTTGATGAATCGAAACTATCCGTGACGCAGACCGTTTCGACGGGGTCAGGGTCGATTGGCGCGGCTGCCGACGAGGCCACCGGCGAGGTGGCGATCGCCAACAGCGTGGCCAACACGGTTACGGTGGTGAACGCTGTCACCGGAGGAGCCAGCAGCATTTCCACGGGCCAGCGGCCCGTTGCGGTGGGTTTCAACTACGTCAATCATCAGGTGGCCGTGGCCGCATCCAGCGGTAACAGCGTGGGAATTTCCAATGGCGCGGGGGGCAGCACGAACCAGAACTTCAGCGTCAACTCCCCAACTTCCGTGATTTATGATCCTGTGCCCACCGATTGCGGCTCCAACAGCAACGGCGCCACGACCAATACGACCGGATGTTTCCTCGTAAATTCCAGTGGCGGCAATTCAGTGAATGTCATTGATCCGGTCAGTTCCATTCAAACCGCGTTCCGCGTCGGCATCAATCCGACCGCGATTGCCTACAACTTCAGGACCAGCACGCTGGTGAGCACCAACACCGCCAGCCATACGGTGACGGTGGCCGATTTCCTTGGCCAAAAGATCAGGGCGGTGCTGACCTTGCCGCCGACGAATTCGGTTAACGCCAATGTGGCGCTCAGTTTGGCCTTTCAGGGCGCGTTCCAGTATGCATTGGACATTCACCCATTCACGAATGTCGCCGTCATCGCGGACACGGCCAACGGGCAAGTCTTGTTCGTGCCCTTGCCTCACTAGCGGGAGCGCGGCCAACTCGGGAAGCGGCAGGGCGCATCGCACGAGTACAGGGAAAGAGTTTGCGGGGCAGCCATAAGTGTCGCCAGGGCAGCCGGAGCGGCGAGAGCAATTCCGATTGACGCCCGTGAATCAGGACCGCTATAATCCGCGATTTGTGATTTTCCAGAGGAAAGTGAAGGTGTGAGGATGATCGTTAATTCACGTAATCTAGGCACTTTGACCGCGTTGGCCATGTTCTGTCTGGCTCCGGTTCGGGGGGTCCGCGCGCAAGGCGCGGCAGCCGCCGCGGCGGCGCCGTCGAAAATCGCCGTCATCAACGTCCGCAATGCCATCGTGGCCACGGCGGAAGGCAAGCAGGCGCAAGCGCAGTTGCAATCGCAATTCGCACCGAAACAAACCGAATTGCAAAACCTTCAAAAACAGATCGAAGATCTGCAGCGCCGCATGTCCGAAGGGGCGCGCACTTTGAGCGATGAGGAGAAGGCAAAATTGCAGCGCGAGGGCGAGTTGTTGTCACGGCGCCTGCAGCGGGGAAACGATGACTTGAACGAGGAGTTGAACGCCGCGCAAGGGGAAATCGTAGACGGCATCGGCCGCAAGATGCTCGAGGTGCTGGATCGCTACTCCCGGGAGAACGGCTTTACCGCTGTTCTGGACACGTCCGCGCAGGGCAGCCCCGTTGTGTACGGATCGTCCAATTCCGATATCACGCAGGAAATCGTGCGGCTGTACGACCAGGCCTATCCGATTAAGGCTGGGGCAGGCGCGGCTCCGGCAGCGCCCAAGCCGGCGACTCCTGCTCCTGCTCCCGCGCCGGCGAAGAAGCCGACTCCGTAGCGCAACGCTCCATGCAGTTGATTGGCCCGCTATCGGGCGATTTTGATGTTACGGTGCCCCGTCCTCGCCGCGTCGAGGGCGGGGCTTTTGATTTGATCCGCCCTCAGAACTGCACGCTTCGCAGCATTTTCTCGAACGTCGGCCGCATCTGCTCGGAATGAATCTGCGGCACCACAGACCGCCGGGAAAGCTCTTCCAGGCGGGGTTTGCCTCCCGCCGTAAGGCGCCTATTCGAGAGATACTTCTTTGCGTTTTTCGTCAAATCGATTGCGGTCTTGTCCCACAGAGACCTATTTGCCCCCGTCCGTAACCGGATTGGCGACCTGCTTTTTGTATTCCTCCATCTCTTCCGGTGAACAGAGAATCTCCCCCATATCGAAATCGGCGGGCAGCAGGTGGAAAATCAACTTGTCCGCGGCCACCCAGGGTTTCGAATAGAACTTCGGGTCGTTTATCGTTACCGTAAGCTCCAAAATCTCGCGGCTCGGCCGGTGGAACCGTTCCTGAACCCGCAACTGGTCGCTGTGCGGACGGCCCGCATTATCCAGCCAGGTTTTGTCATTCAGCCCAACTGTGTCGACCACAAACGTATAATCGTCCTCCCAGTGGCCAACCGAATACCCGTAGTACCTGGGGAAGGGATCCTTGGGGAGTTCCCGCCCATCGGTCCAGATGGTTCGGAACACGGTATAAAATTGATTGAGCCACAGCACGTAGTTCGGGGTCTGGACGATGGCCATCGTTTTTAAATTAAAAAGATCGGAGCGCGGGAACCCGACCGGATTGCAGGAGTGCACCGGATCGTTCACAAGCCCAATTGGGGCTTGCTCTTCTCCTTCTCCCGCCTTATTGGCCATGCGCGCCGCCTTCCCCGCAGGGGTGTAAGGCGCGTCTGGCAAATGCCGGGAGTCATCAGGATATGACTTCGCGCCCTTGGCCTGGGTCCCTCCCTCCGTAAATCCATCCCAGGTGCCGGACAGGTCACGGCGCGGCGCTGGTTCTGACTTTCTGCCGGCATATACGGACTTATCCTCCGGCAGGGGTGTATCCCACTTATCGTGGTGCAACCACCAGTCGTTCTTCTGCGCCTCAGTTAACGGCTTCGGCGGATCGTTTTGCGCTCGCGGAATGCGCGGGAACAGCAGGATCATCCATGCTGCGGCCAGCGGAAGGGTCCAGACCACCGTTCGTTTTGACATTTTGGAATTCCTCCACGGATTCTGGCTGGAGGCAGCCGCAGACGCACACAAAACGCTGCCACGCCCTTCGGAGCAAATCTGTCGAGCAACTTGCCCCGCTCCATGCGGGTCTCTCGCTTAAATGGTGTTTCGAGTGGTCGCTTTCAAAACCGTGCCGTCGCTCAGCGTGACCTGCCGGATGCGCCCGACGGCCACGCCGTTCTTGCTGGGCATCACATCAATCGTGATTTCATCCCCGGGCTTCAATACCGTGCTGCTCCACCCAATGCGCAGCATGTCCACCGGACTGCTGGCTTCCGTCACCCAATGCTCCACTTCGCCCTTGTCGTTTTTCACATCGAATTTCAGCAGGCAATGGGGATTCAACCACACCCATTGCGTCACGGTCCCCTTCACGGTAATCGTCTTCGCGTAGTCGTACGACGCGTTCCCGTGGTGCGCGGACGCCGGGACGGAAACCGCGAAGAGACCAGCAAGCACGAACAGAATTGCCAGAAGCGTATTTCTCACAGTGTCCCTCCAGACCTTCTTCCGGTCGAAGTCAAACAAGCTTGCCTCGCCTTGCACTATGAGGGGTAATTTAGCACGATTCCCCGGATCCTCGTCCTTCGTCATTTGAAGGGCGGGCGAAGGGCGGGACTTCTGATTTGAAACTCAAAGTCATTCGAAAGGACCAGTCGCCGCCAAATTCATTGTGTGGAGAACAGGAGAAGCGTTACGATGCGCGGGGGACGTCTGAAATCGGAATTTCTGGTCACGGAGACTGACTCCATGGACTCGAAACGCTCGATGGCTTTGGTGATCGGGGTGATTTGCGTTTCCACTGCTTTCCGCCCGAGCCCGGCATGGGCCGCGCCGCCCGATCCTTGCACTTTGCTTACGCAAGCCCAGGTCAGCGCCGTGCTTGGCGTGAACGTCGGGGAAGGCCGGCGCGTTGCGCCCACGCTGTGGGAATGGGCTGTGCCCGGCGAGCCGCCGTCGCTGAGACAGAAAAAAGTCGATATCACACTGATTACCGAACGGGGGTTTGCGTCTGCCAAAATGCCAGCGGGCCAGGGCATTACCAAGGTCCCTGTCAGCGGCGTTGGGGACGAAGCGATTGCCGGTACGACGCCCAAGTTCGCTACCACCCTCACCGTCAAGAAAGGGGACGTCTTCTTCGTCGTTCACGTGGGCGGCTTCCCGATCAGAGCAAAGCCATCGACGAGGTCCAGGCCAAGGAAAAGACGCTGGCGCTGGAAATTCTCTCCAAGCTGTGAACGGTTTCCCGTGAACGCGAAATTACGTTGCAAGGGTGGGGATTTTCGCTCCACTTCGTAGAGCCGATCACTGTGGAATCTAAATCCCAACCCTTTGAAAATCGCAAAGGGCGGGGCACGCGGCTGAATGAGTTTGTCGGCCATGGAACGCCAAAACCGCGAACCTTTGAAACCGAAAGCGTCGGCCACCCGAAAAAGCCAAGCCAGTTACTTTGCGTTGACGTACTGGAGTGGTATTATCAAAGCGTGAGTTACCTTCAAGACAAAAACCACAGAAGGGTGGGCCACCCGCGATTTTGGGGAATTCAAGAAGGCGGGCCACTCGCCATTCGTCAGCGGGAAAACGCGAAAGGATCAGCCACTCGCCCTTTCTGTTTCCCGATGTGCTATAAAGTGGGAACATTAACGTGGTAACAACACCAACGCCAGCCGTTCAGCCTCCTAGTGCAAAAACCATCACGAACAAGTGGTGGGGCAAGATTAGGCTCTACGTTGCAGTGATCGGTGTTGGCTTTCAAGTTTACGCGGTGTACGCGCTTAAAATGTCCTTGGATTTGTTGACAGGCGTTGCGCTGATAACCCTGTTGTTCATGATGTTGCAAACTGAACATGAGCGCTGCGACAGGGTGCGGGCAGGCTGGCGCGAAGTTCGCCGGACTACCTTTACTACTACTTCCGCGGTTCAATGGGCCAAGAAAAAACAGGGGCTTGCAGGTGCACAGGAATACGAGGACGCTGCTCGTGCATCTCTACAGGAATTGTACGGAACAATCTTGCTATACGGCCAAGGCTCGTTGCGTGAAGAGTACCGGAAAGCGTTGAACGCACAGATGCAACAGAAAGCAACTCTAGTGGCGATGCTACCTGTATTTGGCGAGCTAGATTACAAAGCGGAGCAGAAGTTCGCGACCTGGAAATTGGTATGGCTGTAGGGCGCGTCGGCGGGTTTAGATTCCGCGACGACCGGGATTGTAGGCGTAGACAGTCCGAAAAGCCCCACCCTTGCAAAAACCGCAAGGATGGGGCACCCACACCCGGAAATTCAAAACCGTTTCAAAAGTTGTGCCACCCGCCATGTTTGGAGCATCAAACAGCGTGTGCAGTTTGTAGGTGAGGGCAGACGTGGGTTGGTAGCATAGCTCCCGTAACCACTAGTTGACGCTGATTCCACTTTTGTGTCATATTGGCACCGTCCTCGGGGATAATCCTCTTAGAAGTGGAGTGTTTACAGCATTCTGGAGTTGGTAGCCAGATTGCTTATATTGCCAGTGTAGAAGTGTTTCCGTTTTGTTATAAAGAATGTGCTTGGAGGTTACCATGTTAGCTGCCCCTAGATTGGCTCTAAAGGACGTTTCGATCCTACTGTCTGGAATTCCGAAGGGCGCATGGGTTGCCTTGTCCAGCGACGAAACTAAGGTGGTCGCATACGCGGCTGAATTGCAGGAAGTTTTGCAAAAGGCGAAAGAGGCCGGGGAGGATAAACCCGTCATCCTCCGAGTGCCCGAGGCAGAAACTACGACGCTACTCTTGTAAATCCATTGGCTAGCTACCCAGTCGCTTACACCGATGTTCCGCTACCGGCGTGTGCCGCTTTTCCGAATGGTCGAACTGCAATTCGTCCCGCACTCATTGTGACATTGGTGAATCAAGGTAAGCAAATTTCCTGCTATGGAATCGTTGATTCAGGCGCAGATCATTGTGTCTTTCCTCGGTCCTTCATGCAGCCACTCGGTTTAGACCCGCTAACAGCACCGACTGAGATGAGTTCCGGTCTCGGAACCACAAACATGCCAACGCATTTTTGTAATATCACTATCGATCTTGGAGTGATCAAGATTCCGGTCTATGCAGGTTTCACCGTGGGAATGGACCAATTGGGATTTGGACTTTTAGGGCAAGCTGGGTTCTTCGAGGCTTTTAAAATTACTTTTGATTACCGTAATAAGCTATTTCACGTGGAAATCCCATAGATCGATCTAAATTCAAAGTTCTAGATCAAATTCAAACTGACCCACTACCCCAGCCTTGGTACTGTCCTAATTTGAAATCCCATACGTGAGCGGAACTCGTATTAATTTATGATTTGGCAATGGAATTGCTAATTAAATTTTGCTAGCATCCAGCCCCGTGAGCGCATCTGTCTCGTGGATAAAGCCTCTCCTAGAAGTCATCGAATCCAAGACTTCCGTAAAAGTTCTTGGCGCAGTATTTGTAATTACCCTGGCCGCTTTGTGTGTTCCAAGGAGTTGGGAAGATCGTATCTACATGACACCGTGGGTTAGCTGGTTGTGGCCGTGGTTAGTAGTTACCTGCGCTTTTTGTGGCCTAATATTGTTGTTCACCATGATGGATGTAGTAGTTAGCCCCAGAATGCAAAAGCATAAAACTGCGAAACGTATTGAACAATATTTAGAGTATCTCCCGATAGATGAAATTCAAGTTCTCCAGCAATATTCTGATGGCAGGAAATCAAGCGACTTTTACCCCTATCAGTCTGGTGTTCAAAATCTAGTGAAAGAGGGGATATTGTATTGTTCGTACGACCCAAGAGGCTCGGGAGGAATGCACATATATACGGTTACCAGCGAAGCATCTCCGTTTCTGCGTCGTGGGGAATTTCAGAAGATTTTAGATCGTATTACAAAACGTGATCAAAAAACTCGTCAGGCGTCCATAGATGCACAGTCAAAGAAGTGAGTTCAAAGTTTCAGGGCCGCGTCACCTTATGTACTGTCGGACGACCGGCCCCTTCACGGCGGATTAAACTCTGCGTATCCCGTGCACGGGATACGTTCTAGAATTTCCCCTACGACCGAGTGTGCCAATTGTCCCCCGCGTAAGTTTTCATCTCGTCGATTACTCGACTACGCAGACAACAGTGCATTGCTCTAGAGTCAATGGCAGAGTAACGAAAGCCGTAGCTCGGTAGCGGTTTGTTTGGTCCTGTTCGTTACACGCGCAACTGGCGGCAGGACCCTTTCACTAGGTAGGTCATGATTTTATTCATGACACACGCTCCTAGCGGGGGTTCCCGCTTCAATTTCAATTATAACATGGTAATTGTGGTCAGAAGCTCTTCCAGCGTCCACAAGTGATCGGTCAGATTAGAAGCCATAGCAGGAGTGACCCGCAAAGTCTGATGGACTCGCACGAAGTTGTAATATGCGAAGTGTAGCGCGATATGTGCTTTCAAGTTCGCTAGTTTCTTAGAATAGCCATTCGTCAGTCGGGTAAATCTCCGCATCTGCATTCGCATTGTTAGGTTCTGGCGCTCGACATAGGACGTGGACACCGCCATTGCCTTGGGACTCCCCATCACGGCCATCGGAATCGCGCCAGCAACGCGGGCGGGCTCATAGTAGTTTCTGGCAGTTGCGGCGCTTGGCTTCGGAGAACCATAAATCTTGACGAGTTGGGCATAATCTACTTCCGTCCCGAAAGTATCGTCTACGGCGTTGATATAGGGCTTAAAACCATCCGTGGTGAGTTGGACGCGGGTCGCAAGACGGTCTTTCAGATCGCGCATGAAATAGTAGGCCGAGGTTGCGTCCCGCTTGCCGACAAGATGGGATATAACCAGCTTCGTATCGGCATCAATTCCGACAAACACATATTGGTCGCCCATTCCCGCCGCGCTTTCATCGGTGCTGATTCGGGCTTGCTTCTTGAAAACGTAGGTCCAGATTTCGTCAACCTGAATGGCTTGGGCCTGGACCCGCTTAACCTGACTGTCCAGAAATCGGGCGCATCCTTCGCCCACGCGAACTAAAAGCCGCATGATTGTATCGCGGTGAATGCCCGTCATGCATTCGGTGGAACGGATGCTGTTGCCTTCGATTAGGGCTTGAATTACGGCTTGTTGTTTGTCCATCGGCAGTGTGTTCATAATGGAGAAAGTATACGTGAGCCGCTCACGTATGTCAAGAGGAAAATGAGATTAGGACTAATTATTTTTTTTGCAGTTTTGGCCGCACTATTCGTTTGGAGCGTGGTTCAGCCATTATGGGCCGAACTGCGGCACGGGTATTTCACTCACCGTAGAAGCGGCTAAATAACTTACTAGCATCCGAAGTGATCGGATTAGTGGGTTCGCCCTCTTTTTTATCTCTGATCTGCATAAGAACTGTAAGGATCGCTTTGAAACCCGCTTTGAGGGTTCGTTCTAAGACTTTATTTTCCTCTGTCATCTAGACTCCTCATTTGATTCGAAGTTATGAAATGAAGTGTAATTCACGTTCTTACCCCTAAGTGTGAAGAGACAATCCGAGCACTCTTGGATAGTCTCGCCATCCCTCTTTCGGTGAAATGCTCGGACGTGACCACAAATATTGCATCGGTCCCGAGCGCGAATACTTTCTGGAGTCTCGGGTTCGGCAATCTCTGGTGCTTCCTTCTTCCTGAATAGCACCCGAACCAAACTAGCAGTCGCTCCTAGTGCCGCATATATGAGAACTTTTTCGGTAAGCGGTGAGAGAAGCCACACAGAATAACCTCTTGATTTCCTGAGCCGCTTTCGTATAAACTTCGGGTATGGCGAAAGTACCACAGGAATTACGAGAATACCTAGCTAAATTGGGCAAGAAGGGCGGGAAGAAAGGCGGTCCTGCCAGAGCCGCAGCAATGACACCAGAGCAGCGGAGCGAATCAGCACGGAAGGCAGTACAGGCTCGGTGGGCCAAGAAGAAAAAACCAAGTTAGAATTTAATTCTTAGGCTCTCCACTTGAAACCGCAAATGACGAATATCGGCGATTATTTTTTCCTCGAAGGTTTTACTGTCTGCCAAATCAGAGTCCTCAAATAGTTCCAAGCCAGAAGAAAAGAGAATTGATTCCTTTAATAGAGCATCTAGCAAAGTACTCGCATATTTGAGAGTTGGCATTGTCCCGCGAGAACTTTTTGGTGCGATGCCATCTCGCAATATGCAGAATTGTAAGTCACCTCCACAGCCGTCGATATAATCGGATGCCTGTTTGATGATATAGGCACAGATTACCAGTGCCGTCGTGTTGTCTTGCAGACCGCGATTGATGGGAAGTATTTTTTGGAGATAGCGGGTTAGGGAGGCATCCCCAACTCCTAATACGGTCCATTTAGCTGTTTCTGAGACGATGCCGTTTTTGCCGGTAAATAGCGTGGATTTTCCGCTCTTATCAATGAATCCGCATATGGCGTCTATATCGGGGTCGCTATGGGTAACAATTGCGTTTCGTGCCTCTGACAAAACCGCTTCAAAAGAGGTCCTAACATACTCGGAATTCACTTCGATACTTGGCTGAGATAAGCAATCTTTCATCTGTTCGTAAATGCGAGTCATTTTCTCTGGATCGCCGCTATAGGTAAGACCCAAAGACCAATCAGCTTTTCCGTCTGGGACAATCGAAAACACTTTCTTGTCTGGGTACTTATAGCCAGCACCCGTAATTTGGGAGTCGCTACAAAGCACGATTCCCTTTCGAGTATGCACTCCAACGGCGATAGTCACTTTTTGACCCCTCGGCTTGGGTTGCGAGGGAATATACGGCTTTCGTAACCTAAACGGAAGTCTTCCCGGCAATGCGGTTTGACTAGCCATAGCTAACTCCTCTAGATTTCAAATTAGGACAGCACCCCAGCCTTCTGAAGCTTGCTTTTGAAGGTACGGGTGACTATACTGGAAAAGCCTAAGCCGGACGGAAGCCTCAGTGGGCGAGAGCCCACTTTTTTGTTGGGCGGAGGCCGGAACGTAACTTGGTGTCTCTAATGGGGCGCCGCGCCGGGGTTCGAGGGCGACGGGAAGCGGGTAATGGAACTGGAGCGCATCCGCGAGGCGGCCGAGCGCGTGGCGCGGTCGGTGGGCATAGACGTGGTGGACGTGGAATGGAAGGTTGGCAAGCAACGCTTCCTGCGCGTCTATATCGATAAGCCGGAAGGCATCAGCCACAAGGATTGCGAGATGGTGAGCAATCAGTTGAGCGTAATCCTGGACGTCGAGGATTTGGTGCCGGGGCCGCACTATATTCTGGAAGTGAGTTCGCCGGGCCTGGACCGGAAACTCACGAAGCCAGCCGAATTTGAGCGGTTTGCAGGGCGGCTGGCGAAGATTTCCACGAACGAACCGGTGGAGAACCAGAAATTTTTCGAGGGCCGTCTGGCGGGCGTCGCCGACGGCAAGGTGCAGATCGAAGTGAAAGGCCGGGTGATTGCTTTGCCGATGGAAGGTATTCGCAAAGCGAACCTGGTGGTTGAGCTTTGAGATGAGGGACAGATGGCCAATCTGCTATATCAAACTATCGAGCAGATCAGCCGGGAAAAGCACATTGAACCGGAGGTGATTGTCGCGGCGATCGAAGACGCGATGATCGTCGCCGCGCGCAAGTTTTACAAGACCGAAGAAGACCTACGCGCTAAGTTCAATCCAGATTCCGGGCAGGTCGACGTGTTTGCGGTGCGCCCGGTCGTCGAGGAAGTCACCGACCCCAAAAAAGAATTCACGCTGGCGGAAGCCAAGCGAGTGGACCCCAACGCGGAAATTGGCGGTGAGGTTGTCATCCCCAAGCCGACCGACGTGCTAGGCCGCATCGCCGCGCAAACCGCGAAACAAGTGATCATGCAGAAGGTGCGCGAGGCCGAGCGCGACACCATCTACAACGAATACAACGGCCGCGTCGGCGAGCTGGTGAATTGCGTCGTGAAGCGCACCGAAGGCCCCGACGTGATTGTCGATCTCGGACGCGCCGAAGCGCGCATGCCCAAGCGCGAGCAGTCACGCCTGGAGACCTACAACATCGGCGACCGCTTGCGCGTCGTCATTCGCGCCGTGGACCGCTCAGCGAAGGGCCCGCAGGTGATCGTCTCCCGCGCCGATCCCATTTTAGTGCAGCGCCTTTTCGAGATGGAAGTCCCGGAAATTTACGATGGCACCGTGCAGATTCGCGCCGCCGCGCGCGAAGCCGGCGAGCGCACCAAGATCGCGGTGCAGAGCCGCGATAAGGACGTCGATCCAGTGGGCGCGTGCGTGGGCATGAAGGGCATGCGCGTGCAATCCATCATCCGCGAATTGCGCGGCGAAAAAATCGACATCATCCCCTATTCCGAAGACACCGTGCAATTTGCGCAGAAGGCGCTTTCTCCCGCCAAGGTGACGCGCGTTCAGATCATCGATCCCGAAACGCGCCATCTGGAAGTGATCGTCGAAGACACGCAGCTTTCCCTCGCGATTGGCAAGAAGGGCCAGAACGTACGCCTCGCCAGCAAGCTGATCGGTTGGAACGTGGACATCAAGAGCGAGGAAGAGAAGCGCCAGGAAATCGAAGCGCAGATGACCGCGCTGACGGCTCCGGGGACGCCGCTGTCCGAGCTGAAAGGCGTCGGGCCGAAAACCATTGAACGAATTGAATCGCATGGAGTAAGTTCCATCGAAAAACTTGCCGACATGACGCCGGAACAGCTCACCGAAATTCCGGGCATCGGCGAAAAAATGGTCGAAAAGATTCAGTTGTCCGTTTCCGCTTATTTCCAGTCGCTCGAAAATCCGCAGCCGGAGAGCGAATCGCTCGAGGGGCTGGCCGAGCAGGAAACCGCGGAGGACTCCGCGGAACCGACGGAAGCCGCCGAAGAAACCGCCGAAGCAGCGGATGTTGCCGCCGAAGAAATCGAAGCTCCCACGGAAGCGGAAGAAATCGCGGAAGCGGCCGCGGCGCAGGGCCAGGCCGACGGTGCCGAGCCGGATGCTTCGACCAAAGATTCAGACGAGCACGGAAACAAGTAGCCGCCCTGGAGGGCAATGACCGATTCGAATCAAATCCGAATCAACGAACTGGCACGCGAACTCGAGGTCAAGGCCAAGGCCATCATCGATTATTTGCCCGAGGCCGGCGTTACCGAGAAAAAAACGCATTCCAGTTCGATCGAGGTAGAAGCCGCGGTAAAGGTGCGCGAGCATTTTCGCGCCCTCGCCGAAGCGGAAGCGGAAGCCGAACAGAAGGCCGTAGCGGAGAAAGCAGCGAAAGATGCAGCCGCCAGAGCGGCTCGCATGAAGCCCGCTGCGGCAGCTCCTCCGGCGCCTCCTGCCGTGGTTCCGGCGCCCCACGCTCCCGTCGTTGCTGAGCCGAGCCGCCCTGCCGCACCTCATGCCGGCGCCGTGGAAGCAAAGCCGGCGGCGGCATCTCCGCCCGCCGCGATTCCGAAGCCGCCCGCCGTTCCACCTGCGGAGCCCGCCAAAATTTCTCCCGCGCCAAGCCCAGCTGTTGTCAAGGCGGCCAAACCGCCCGTGCGTCCAGCTATTCCTGCAGCGCCGCTCCAAGCTCCTGCCGTCGTGAAGCCGCCCGCAGCCGCGCCGGTGGCCGCGCGACACGCAACTTCTCCTGCGCCAGCTGCTGCCTCGGCCAGACCTGCCGCTGCGGCGCGCCCGCCCGCTGCGGCAAAGCCGGCGCCTGCGGCTCCCAAACCAAACTGGAATCCGTTGCCTCCCGGTGCGCGAGTAAATCCGCCGACAGCGCCAAGGCCTACGGCCAGCGCGAGACCGGCTGGTCAACCAACCAGATTTCCGGCGCGCCCGGGGCAGGGCCGTCCGGGGCAGCCCGTGCCGGGACGCAGCGGCCAGCCATTGCATGAACGCCCGGGAGCGCCGCGTCCCGGCGGCCGCTCCGGAACCCTTTTGCCTCCGGAAAAATCGCCGCCAAAGGCGGAGCCGGGCAAGCCGATATACGAACGCAAACCCGCCGCCCGCGCGCGCCCCACGATGGAGAAGCGCTTTGAAGAGGGCGAGCGCAAGCTGCATCCGGTCCGCGCCCGCATGGGCGTCGGCGAACGGCGCACCGCGCAGATTGAGCGCGCACCCGCGCCCGCGCCGCGCGAACCGCGCCAGATTACGATCACCGAAGGAGTCACGGTCCGCGATCTCGCGGAGAAACTCGATGTGCGCGCCAAGGACGTCCTGAAAATTTTGCTGGATCGCGGAATCTTCGCCAGCATCAACCAGGCGCTGGACACTGCGACCGCCACGAGCCTCGCGGAAGCGTTCAACGGGATCGTCAACGTCATCACGTTTGAGGAAGACGTCGTCCGGGAAGTCGCGCTGGAAGAGAAGCCGGAAAATCTCGTGCCCCGCCCGCCGGTCGTGACCGTGATGGGCCATGTCGATCACGGGAAAACCAGCTTGCTCGACGCCATCCGCGAAACGGAAGTGGCCGCGGGAGAGGCCGGCGGAATTACGCAGCACATCGGCGCTTCGGAGGTTCACATCGACGGGCGCAAGGTCGTGTTCATCGACACGCCGGGCCACGAAGCCTTCACGCGCATGCGCGCGCGCGGCGCGAAAGTCACGGACATCGTCGTGCTGGTCGTGGCGGCCGATGACGGCGTGATGCCGCAGACGCAGGAAGCCATCGACCACGCCAAAGCCGCGGGCGTGCCCATCGTCGTGGCCATCAATAAAATCGACAAGCCGGAGGCGCAGCCCGAGCGCGTCAAGCGCCAGCTTTCCGAGCGCGGCCTGATGCCGGAGGAATGGGGCGGGGACACCGTGATGGTGGAAGTCTCCGCGAAACAGAAAAAGAATCTGAGCAAGCTGCTGGAAATGCTTTTACTCGTCGCCGATTTGCGCGAATTGAAGGCCAATCCGAAATCTCCCGGCGCGGGCACCGTGCTGGAATCGCGCGTGGACAGGGGCCGCGGGCCGGTGGCGACGGTTCTGGTGCAGACCGGCACGCTGAATGCCGGAGACGTTTTCATTTGCGGCGCGGTCTATGGCAAGGTGCGCGCGATGTTCGACGATCACGGCCGCCCCGTAAAAAGCGCGGGGCCGTCGACGCCCGTCGAGGTTCTCGGCCTGCAAGGCGCGCCCGAAGCCGGCGACCAGTTCCAGGTGGCGGACGAAGCGCGCGCGCGGCACATTGTCGAATTCCGCCAGGGCAAACTTCGCGAAGCAAGTCTCGCGCGTTCCGCGGGAGCGCGTATCACGCTCGACCAGTTGCACGAACAGCTTCGCGCGGGAGAGGTCAAGGAACTTCCGCTGGTGATCAAGGCGGACGTGCAGGGCTCGGTGGAAGTGCTGAGCGAGATGCTGCCGAAACTTTCCGACGACCGCGTGAAACTGAAAATTATTCACGCCAGCATCGGCGCGGTCACGGAGAACGACGTTCTGCTGGCGTCCGCGTCGGGCGCGATCATCGTGGCGTTCAATGTCCGCCCGGACCGCAAGGCTTCCGATCTGGCTCAGCGCGAAGGCGTGGAGATCAGGCCGCACTCGGTGATTTACGAAGTGTCCGACGAAATCAAGAAAGCCATGACGGGGCTGCTCGAACCCGTCTTCAAGGAAACGCATCTGGGCCGCGCCGAAGTGCGCGACACCTTCCGCGTCAAGGGCGTGGGCATGATCGCGGGCTGCTACGTGGTGGACGGCATCCTGAAGCGCGACGCCGACGTTCGCGTGTTGCGCGAGGGCGTCGTGATCTATACCGGAAAGATCAGCTCGCTGCGCCGCTTCAAGGACGATGTGAACGAAGTGCGCTCCGGGTTTGAGTGCGGCGCCAGCGTCTCCAACTTCAACGACATCAAAGTTGGCGATGTGCTCGAGTGCTTCCACATGCAGAAGCTCATTTTGGCGGAAGCCACTGCCTGATTTATTGCCCGGTCCGTAGCCGAAGCGTGTTTTCTCAGTGTTCGCAGGGATGACGATGGCGATCGGTCTGCTCACCCTGGAAATTTATATCCCCGAGGCGCACTCTCTTAAAGATAAGAGGCAGGTGCTCCGCAGCCTGAAGGACAGGCTGCGAGGAAAATTTAATGTGGCCGTGGCGGAACTGGACGGGCAGGACTCCTGGCAGCGCTCGGTGGTGGGCGTCGTGAGTCTCGCCAACAACGCCGGATTTCTGGAACAATCCATGCGCACGGTGCTCGAGGAATCCGAACGGCACCTGGGGCGCGACCTAGTGGGCCACGAATTGGAAGTCTTGTAGCAAAGTTTCGGATTCGAGTGCATTGTTAATTTAATATTTTATTTTCCGGTGAGACGACAATGACGGTTGCAGGCCATCGGCACGAACGCGTGGCCGAGGAAATTCGGCACGAGTTGGGCATCATGGTGGTGGGTGAACTAAAAGATCCGCGGATCGAAGGGCTGGTCACGATCACCGAGGTTCGCGTGACGCCCGACCTGAAGCACGCACGCGTATTCGTCAGCGTTATGGGCAGCGAAGCCGAGCAAAAGAGCACGATCCGGGGGCTCTCCGCGGCGGTCGGCTACATCCGCCACGAACTCACCGAACGGATTCAGTTGCGCCGCGCGCCCGAAATTCATTTCATCCTCGATCACTCCGAGGAATACGGCCAGCGAATCGAAGACCTCTTGCGGCAGGCAAAAAACCCGCCTCGTGAGTAGGGCGGCCTTCAGCCTGTCTGATTTTGAATTTCATTAGCACGCAAGAGCAGACAGGCTGAAGCCCGTCCTACGCAATCCATGCCACGAAAACCGCAACCCGCGCCGCTGGACGGCGCCCTGGTCATCGACAAGCCGCGCGGCAAGACGTCGCACGACGTGGTCGAAGCCGTGCGCCGCATCGTCGGCTTCCGGCAGGTCGGCCATCTCGGCACTCTCGATCCGCTGGCCACGGGCGTTCTGGTGCTGCTGCTCGGGCGCGCCACGCGCCTCGCGCAATTCTACGTGGGGCGACGCAAGCGCTACGACTCCACCTTCCGCTTCGGCTTCGCAACGGACACCTACGATGCCGATGGCGCGCCGCTCGGCCCGGACACGGCGCCGCAGATCGATCGCGCCGAGATCGAGCGGCTCACGGCCGCGCGCGTCGGCCGCTTTCCGCAAATGCCGCCGCCGTATTCCGCGAAGAAAATCCACGGCCGCCCGGCCCACGAACTCGCGCGCAAGAAAAAACCGGTCGAACTGAAGCCTGTGGATATCGAGGTGTACGATTTTCACGTCAACGAAATTTCCGGCCCGCTTGCGAGAGTGGCGATCGAGTGCGCCGCCGGCACCTATATCCGTTCCCTCGCGCACGATATGGGAGCGGCGATGGGCTGCGGCGCGCACCTCTCGGAAATCGTGCGCACCGCGGTGGGCGAATTCACATTGGACCAGGCCGCGAAACTAGAAGACCTCGAGCGCGCAGCTAAAATGGGGGATCTCGCGCGCTACATCATTCCCCTGGAACGCCTTTTGCCTGAATTGCCCAGCGTGACGATCCTCCCTCTTCTCGAAAAGCGCGTGCGCCACGGCTCGAAATTCAACGTGCAGATCGCGCAGATTCAGCCCGGTCGCACGAGCGCCGCGCAAGGCGCCACCTCCGAACTCAATTCCGGCGAGTGGAAGCCCGCGCGCCTGCGCGTCTTCAGCCAGCAAGAGCGCCTCATCGCCATTGCCGAAGCTGTCGTTCCGCGCACCTACCAGCCCGTCGTGGTCCTCGAAGCCGAAGCCTGAGCTAGTCGTGAGCTAGCGAATCGGGAGAATTCCGCCGCGCTAATGATCTTTCTCCAGGTATTCGTCCGGGACGTCGTCTTCCTGGACTTCGTGCGTCCTGATTCCGCCTTGATCGGCATCGGGAACGTTTTCGACGCCCTCCACAACTTCTGCTTCGTACGCGTTCCCTTCCTCGAGCAATTCGTCCACGCTCTCTGAATCCGCGCCCGCGGCGTTAGATAAGCCCTGCAAATCGCCTGATTGACCGCCCGAGCTTGCTCCCAGTCCTCTGGGTTCAATCGTCACCGATGCCTCGCTCTGGCTCTTTCCTCGCGCCCTTCGTTTCTTCTGCGCCGCCTTCTTTTTTGGTGCGGTCTTCTTCGAGCGCGCCTTTTTCTTTGGCGCCGCCTTCTTTCTTGAAGCATTCTTCTTCTTGGCCATGTTTTTGTTCCTCTTCTTCCTGCGCTTCGCGTTCAAATTCTACCACCTGTGGTGTGCGCATCCACCGATCAACACTCAAAGAACTTCTCCAGCCGTCGAAGTCCTTCCTGAAAATGTTGCTCTGGCGTGATCAGGCTGACCACTAGGAATCCTTCCTGCGAAAAATTGAAGAAGTGCCCGGGGTGGACAAGAACAGAACAGCGTTCGAGGAGCGCAACCGTGAAGTCGTCATCCGTCGCCGTGACCGGAACGCGCAGGATGGCGTACCAGCCGCCCTCGCGTTCAAGGCGCGTGACAGAATTTGATTCGCTCAACCTGCCATCCAGGACGGCGAGGTTCGCGCCAATTCTTTGCTGCACTTGTTCCTGCATGGAATGCCGCGGCGAGAGAAATTTTGGCAAGGCGAGTTGAACCGGAGTGCCGGGGGAAAGATAAGTATCCGCGATGATTTCGAGGCGATCGACGGCCGCGCAGACTGCGGCATCCGGCCCGCTCACGACGGTCCAGGCAAGTTTCATCTGCGGGAGCAGGGAAATTTTTGAAAGGCCGCTGAGCGTGAACGTGAGCGCGGCATCGTGCAGCGCAAACGTTTGCGCTGGTTTCGCGCCGCCTGTGTAATCGAGGAACACTTCATCGGCCACGATACTCATTTCCCGCGCCGCGCAAATCTCCGCAAGTTCGGCCGCTTCACGCGGCTTCACGAACGAGCCGGTGGGATTGTTGGGATGCACGACCAGCACGGCGCGCGAACGCGGCGTGAGCGCCCCGCGCAGCGAAGCGAAATCAATTTGCCAGCCGTGATCGTAGAGCAGCGGGTACGGGATGAGACGAATGTCGGCGAGGTCCGCCAGGAATTCAAAGAGCGGATAGCTGGGCGCGGGGACCAGGATTTCGTCTCCCGCTTCGCACAGCAGCAGGAAAATGTGGCTGTAGGCCTCGCTCGTTCCTGAAGCGAGCAGGATGCGTTCGGGATCGATCCGCGCGGACGGCCCGGAAAATCCCGCGCGCCCGGCGTAATACTCGGCCACCGCTTCCCGAGCTTCGCGCAGGCCCTTGCTTTCCGGGCGATAGACAAGCCCGCGCGGATCGGCAAGCGCCGCGAGAATTTCCCGCTCCGGATACACGAACCCGCACGTTGTGGGATTCGACGCCGTCAAATCCAGCAGTTCCTTGCCGCTTCGCCGGTGCTCCTCGAGAGCCCGCGCCGAGCGGTTCGTTTCCAGCCGCCAATTCGTGCGTGATGCAAACATGGGAGCGAAATATGGGTCGAATTCCGGGAGCGTCAATCTCCCGATTGGCGCTTTGCGTGACGCCATTCAGGAGAATGGCGTTCCCGGGCAACATGCCATGGCAGTGAATTTATACCACGCCTGCGGATTTACTACGGTTGAACAAAGCCTTAAACCTGGGAACCGGCGCCGCGCGCGCAGGTTTCCATTTTCGAGGCCCGTCGCACCCGCCGAACAGTTTCACTCGAATTGGATCAAGACTATTTCGGGATTGGATCCCAGCCGCATGGGCGGGCCCCAGGTTCCGGCGCCACAAGATGTGTAGACCAAAAGATCGCCGAAGCGATTCAATCCGTAAGCATATTTCCCGTACACGCGGGAAACAATTGCTGTGAACGGGAAAAACTGCCCGCGATGCGTATGACCGGACAGTTGCAAGGAAATGCCTGCCTCTGCCGCGGCTGGCAAGCGGTTGGGATTGTGAACGAGTAAGACGCTGGCCACCTTCGGATCGAGGGCTACTTGCCGCAAGATCGATCCGAACCTCTCCTCATTCGCCGAATCGCGATAGTGGACGCCCACGATTTGCAGTCCGTCGAGAATAATTTTTTTGTTCTCGAGCACGCGGATTCCGGATTCCCGGACGGCGTCGAGGTATTTCGAGGGACTGAAAAATTCTTCGTGGTTGCCGGTGATGAAAAAAGCGCCCTGAGCAGCGGAAAATTCGGCCCAGGGTTTTACCAGCCGCTGGAGGTCGGTGGTGGTCCCGTCAAATAGATCGCCCGGGATGAATAAAACGTCCGGATGCAGTTGCGAAAGTTTGCGGACGATGCGGCGGAGAAACCCGGCGTTTCGCACGTGGCCGAGGTGCAGGTCGCTCACGACGGCGGCAGTTCGGCCTCGCCAGGCCTCGGGAAGGTTGGGCAACCTTACGGTGACGCGCACGATGCGGGTCCACGCCGCATTCACGATGGCGCAAATGCCCGCGAGAAGGCCGAGACCAAAGCACACGGCTGCGAGCTCGCGCTTCTCAACGTGCACGCCAAACAGCAGCGGCACGCCATAGGCTATCCAGCTGGCGCAGGCGGCGAGAAAAAAGAAATTCACGAGGCCGAGCCATATTGAGGCAAGCGTATAAGCGGCCCGCACCAGCGGATTGAAATACTGGTGCGCGAGCAGGGACGCGGCCACGAAGCTGACGGACAAAATGGCCAGGGCGACGCGCAGCGCTGCCTCGCTCGAAACATCCCGCGCGCCCCAGAAAAATGTCCAGGTCGCGTAGATGGCGATGTGCACGAGAAAAAGGAACGCCTGAATGATGGAAACCGCGATGGAGATTCTGGCGAGCAAGCCCGAGGACGATCGCGCTCGAGAATGCGCGGTGGCGCTGAGTTCGGGAGTATGGGATTCCGTCACAAGGATTAGATGCGCTTCCGTCCGCGGCGATACAAATGGAATTCATGAATTTTTGGAGGAGGTTCCAGCGGCGCGGGCTTCAGCCTGCGGGGTTTAGTTCCTGGAGGGCCAAAACCCGCAGGCTGAAGCCCGCGCCACTTGAGTGGACTAGTGAGCGATTGGCTGGTCGGTTTCGACTTTGCCGTCGCGCACGTGGATGACGCGGTTGGCCCGCTGGGCAACGTCGTTTTCGTGTGTGACCACGATGATGGTGTTGCCATCGCTGTGCAGCCGCGCGAACAGGGCCATGATTTCATCACCCGTTTTTGTGTCCAGGTTTCCGGTGGGCTCGTCGGCGAGCACGATGGAAGGCGAATTCACGAGGGCGCGCGCCACCGCCACGCGCTGCCGCTGTCCTCCGGAGAGTTCATTGGGTTTGTGGAACATTCTCGGCCCGAGATCGACCGCTTCGAGCGCGCGTTTGGCGCGAGCCAGGCGCTCTTCCGCGGGAGTGCCGTTGTATATCAAGGGCAGTTCAACGTTGTGCAAGGCTGTGGCTCGGGGCAACAAATTGAACGTTTGAAATACAAATCCGATTTCCTTGTTGCGGATGGCGGCCAGCTCATCATCGTCAAGATCGCTCACCAGCCGCCCCGCCAGCCAATATTTTCCCTCACTCGGCGTATCCAGGCAGCCGATCAGGTTCATAAGCGTGGATTTGCCCGATCCCGACGGCCCCATGATGGCCACATATTCGCCGCGGCGAATGGTGAGGTCAATTCCGCGCAGGGCGTGCAGCTTTTCGCCGCCCATCTCGTACGTCTTCCAGAGCCCCTCCGTCAGGATGGCTACACCCTGATCGACGAGGTCCTGGCGAAAAGTATCGGGCGAGAGGACCGGCTCGGGCATTCCTCAGCTCCTCAATCCTGCGCGGATTTTCATTTAATTCTCTTCCGCCGCTTTTGGCGTGGAATTGTCAACCTTGACGCGCGCGTCAGGTTTGAGCGTGCGCAAGGCCTTGTAGCTTCCGGTGATTATCTGATCGCTTTCCTGCAAACCGTTTAGAACTTCAATATCGGTGACGCCGGTGATTCCGGTCGCGACAGGCACGAATTGAGCGCGTTTGTTGCGAACCACAAAGACGCCCTGAATTTCCGGATTTTTTTCCAGCGCGGAAGAGGAGGCAGTCCCGCCGGCCGTCGCGCCAGGCGCGGGGCGGCCGGCCGCCAGCGTGACGGAATTTCCCCTGTTTTCCCTGGCCGCTTCGTCCAGATCTTTTTTCGTTCGCTCCGCGAGCGCCTGAATCGGAACGGTCATCACGTTTTTCTTCTGCGCCGTGGTGATTTTGGCCGTCGAGGAAAGCCCGGGGCGCAGTCCATCCGGCGGATTCTGCAGCGTCACCACCACCTTAAAATCCTTCGCTTCCTGGTTGCCCGTTGTGGATTGCGTGGAAGCCAGGCCGGAACTGCGAAGCACCGCTTGCGTCCCGACTTCGGTGACTTTTCCCTTGAAGAATTTTCCCGGGATCGCGTCGATGGTGACTTCCGCGTCCTCTCCAAGCTTCACGCTCACAATGTCGGTTTCATCCACCATCACTTCCGACGTTACCACAGACATATCGGAAATCGTCATGAGGTAACTCCCGGTGGCATTTTGGATGCCGGGAACGACGTTTTCGCCAACGCGAACGGCGATATACGTCACAACTCCGTTGATCGGCGCGGTGTACGTCGTCTTGTTCAAGATGTCGCTCAAGCGGCCCAGCATGGCTTGATTCTGCGTCAACGCGGAACGCGCCTGGCCGAATTGCGCGCGGGCCTGCTCCGCGCGGGCCTGCGCGGAGGCCAGGGCCGCCAAGGCGCCATCGTACGTGGCCTTTCGCGTATCGTAATCCTGCTTGGGAATCAGACCCTCCTTAAACAGGACCTGGCCGCGATCCCAGTCGAGTTTCGCATGTTCCAGATCCGCTGCGCGCGACTTAATGTCCGCCTGCGAGGAGACATCGTTGGCCTCGGCGGATTTAACTCCCGCCTCCGCGGCCGCGATGCCGGCGCGCTGCGCACTGACATCGGCCGCGGGCTGCACGCTTTCCAGGCGCAGCAGGACATCGCCTTTCTTTACGTGGTCGCCTTCCTTCACCGCAATGTTGGTGATTTTGCCGATTCCTTCCCCAAGAACATTCGTATAAGTAAGCGGTTTTACTTCGCCCGAAGCCGTGACGATGGAAGTCAGATCCTGGCGGACCGCCGGGGCGGTCTGAACGGTGACCACCCCCTTATTGATCTCCCAAATTGACAGCCACGTGCCGCCAGCCAATACCGTGGCGACACCCGCGCCAATCCCGATTTTTTTCCACATGTTCATGGGATTGCAGCTCTGGTTCTGTGTTCCGAGTAACTTCCTTCAGGCACCATCCCTGATTCTTACGCGGTGAAACCTCTAAAAGTTTCCCGGCGGCGCTCAGCAAGTACGGGAAATTCAACCGGCGGGCCCAGCGAGCATGCACGTTTCGAATTGCTTTCGTGTGAAGCCGGAATTCCACAAGCTCGGGCAGGCACCCGCGCCGGGCCCCACTCAGCACATAATTTTACAGGCAATTGGATGCGGAAGAAAGCAATTTGGCTGGTGTCCCATATCGGTTCAGGTACCCGTCACCTCTTATTTTGATTTCCGGCCCGGCAGCAACGCTTGAAGCGCCAGATTGGGCCTTGGATTCGAATCCAAAGATTTGAGGAAGTGTACCTGGCGGGCAGCTCGGAAAAAGTGGCGGGCAACCCCGCGGCACCCGCCTAGTTCTTAGTAGTCATCGGTGCATGGTCCGTCTCAGGCATTGCGTCCGCGGGGGGAAAGAGCGCCTACAATGCCCCGCAAAGCCAGGACCAGTGGCGGAGATTCATTGATTGACGGGTGCATAGCCGGGGATTAGAATCGAGCTTCCGAATCAGGGACGAGGTACGTTTATGAACCGCTTGGGACGCATTTCACTTGTGCTACTGATGGGCGGGGCATTCCTGCTGCCTGTTTGCGCGCGTTCCTACGCTCAAGATCAAGATAAAGACCAGAACGGCACTCCCGCTGACAAGCAGAAGGACTCTGGAAAGAAAAAGGCCGAGGACAACGGCAAAGGCAAGAAAAACTTAAAGAAGCTCGAAAAAGAGCTCGCCACTCCATATAAGAAATGGCTGGAAGAAGAAGTCCCGTACATCATCACCGATGAAGAGCGCTCGGCATTCTTGCAATTGCAGACCAACGAAGAGCGCGAGCAATTCATCGAGGCGTTCTGGCAAAGGCGCGATCCCACTCCGGATACCGTCGAGAACGAATTTAAGGAAGAGCACTACCGCCGCATTGCCTACGCCAATGAGCGGTTCTCCTCGGGCATACCCGGGTGGAGGACGGATCGAGGGCGGATTTATATCATGTGGGGACCGCCCGATGAGATCGAGAGCCACTCGGCAGGCAGCACTTATAACCGCCCAATGACGGAAGGCGGTGGGCAAACCACCGTCTATGGATTCGACGATTGGACCTACCATTACATGGAAGGGATCGGACAAAACATCACTATCGAGTTTGTGGATCCCACCGGCACGGGCGAATATCACATCAGCTTGGACCCCGGTGAAAAGGATGCCATGGCGCACGTTCCCGGGGGCGGTCCGAGCATGCTGGAACAGATGGGCTTGTCGAGCCAGGCCGCCCGCTTCACGCGAACGGACGGTTCCACCGCCCCGCTGGGGCCCGCCGGAACGAGCGCCCTCGATAGCCAGAACGAGTTCACCCGGCTCGAACAATTCGCGAAGGTCCAGGCGCCGCCGCCGGTCAAGTTCAAAGACCTTGAAGAGGTGGTCAGCTCCCGCATCCTGCGCAACCAGATTTCCTTCGATTACCGGTTCGATTTCATGAGGATCACCGGCGACACAATTCTTGTTCCAGTAACGGTGCAGATTCAGAACAAGCAAATGACCTTCCGCGACCACGATGGCGTGCAATCGGCGTCGCTCAATTTGTTCGGGCGAATCAGCTCGATGACCGGGCGTGTGATCCAAACATTTGAGGACGTTATCCAGCGCGATTTCCCGGATTCTCTCCTCGAACCTTCGCTGAAGGGCTTTTCCATTTACCAGAAGGCCGTTCCTCTGCGTCCGGGTTTGTACAAGCTCGACCTGGTAATCAAGGACGTAAACAGCGGGAACGTCGGCGTCGTAAACACGCGGCTGGCGGTTTCTCCCATTCCAGACGATAAACTGGAAGCCAGCTCTCTGATCCTTGCTGACCAAATGGAGCCTGTCTCCTCCAAGGACGTAGGCGTGGGGCAATTCGTACTGGGCTCAACCAAGGTTCGCCCCAAACTTGACGCCGAATTTCATGTGGATCAGCCGCTGGACGTCTACCTTCAGTTCTACAATTTGAAGGTCGATGACAAAACTCACAAGAACAACGTGTCTTTGGACTTCAAGGTGACTCAGGGAGACCAAACCGTTTCTCATGCAGTCAAGACGGGCGACGATCTCAAGCAGAATGGCGAGCAGATTACGGTCCAAGAGGTGATTCAGACCAAGACACTGCCGCCCGGCAAATACAAACTGCAAATTCAAGCCACCGACCTGGTGGCCAACCAGACGGTTTCGCGCATCGCGGATTTTACTGTTACTCCCCCCGCCGTGATTCAGAAAGTGGCCACGAATGGAGCCACAGGGAGGTAACCAGGCCCTATGAAGTCGACTTGTCGAACTTTGGGCTGGGTCATGGTTGTTGTGGTGGCCTTAGCCGCTCCGGCAGCAGCGAAACCGGGCTTTGGCACGATCTCGGGTGTCGTTCTGGATCCTTCCGGAACGCCGCAGATGGGTGCCATCGTCTGGTTAATCTCCGAGGACGCCGGCGGCCGCACCGTCGCGCAAACCCTTTCCAATCAATATGGCGCTTTCCTCTCGGACCACCTCAAACCTGGCAATTATGCCGTGCGCGTTTCCTTGGCGGGGTTCTTGCCGGCGATGGAGACCCACATCGCCGTGATGTCGAATTTGACGACCCTGCTGCGCGTACAAGTGGAGACCGTGTTCTCTTCGCTGGATACACTGCGCCGCAAATCCGACGTTCCAGCCGAACCAGACGACTGGAAGTGGGTGCTGCGTTCTTCGACGGCCACTCGCACCATCCTGCAGTGGGATGATACCGGTAACGAGATCGCTTCCAATACACTGGGGGCGGATCTCCCCAATGCTCAGCGCCCACACGGCTTGCTGCAGGTAACGAATGGAGCGTTGCGGCCCGGATCCGCCTCGAATCTTCCGAATGCTCCCGCGACCGCCGTTTCTTATGACCAGCAGCTGGGCAACTTGGGCCGCGTCTTGCTTGCCGGCCAGATGAGTTATGACAGAGGAGCGTCGGGCTCGTTCGCCGGCGTTTGGCTTCCTACCGGCAATGGCGGAAACGGCCCTGAAACCATATTTATTTGGCGCCAATCCAAATTTGGCGCCGAGGGTATGGAGTTTCAGGGCATGCGGATCGATCATACCGAGCAGATTGAATTGGGCGACCGAATCCAATTGCGCGTAGGCGGGGAATATCTTCGTGCCGGCATCATTTCCTCGGTTTCTTCGCTGCGTCCTCACGCGCAATTGAACGCCAAACTTGCACAAAATCTTACCGCTACATTGATCGTTGCAGCGAATCCTCCCTCAGAACAGTGGGGACGGACGGGCGCGCTGGAATCGGCCATCGACGAACTCGATAGCCTTCCACCGGTCCTGTTTCATGATGGCAGGCCGGTCCTCGAAGGCGGCTGGCATCAGGAACTTTCCGTCAAGCGAAAGATGGGCAGTCAATCTACCTTTGAGGTTGCCGCGTTCCATGACTCGTCACGAGATCAGGCCGTTTTTGGGACCGGCGCATCGGCGAGCCCTGAATTCGTCCAAGACGCATTTTCGAGCGCTTTCCTGTACGACGGAGGCAATTCCAGCTCGTGGGGCGCTCGGGCGGCGTACCGGCAGAAGATTTCGGACGACCTGGAGGTGGCCGCAATCTATGCCTGGGCGGGCGCTCTTACACCCTCAGGCGGGTTGAACACGGCGTCGTCCGATCTGCGCAACAGTTTCATGACCAGCAACCATCACAGCCTTGCGGCACGCGTTTCCGGCAAGATTCCGCGATCCGGTACGCAGGTTGCGGCGAGTTACAAGTGGATTACCGGCACGGCCCTGTCGCGTACGGACCAATTCGGCGAGGCGGCTTACCAGATGGATCCAAACCTGCACCTTTCGATTCGCCAGCCGCTGCCAGGATTGAATGGGCGCTGGGAAGCGCTGGCCGATTTCAGCAATCTTTTGGCGCAAGGGTACGTGACCGTGAACGGGCAGGATTCACGTTTGGTGCTGTGTCCGAATATGCGATCGTTCCGGGGCGGGGTGAGCTTCCAGTTTTAGTTTGGCAGGACCTATTAAAAACAGGAAAGCCCCTTCCATAAAATGGAGGGTGGGAAGTTCCGCCCCCCTTCCCTCGTTCGATCCGCATGCAATTGATTGAATTTCCGGTGGTTATTGAATTGAGATAACTTATATAATTTGGAAGCGGGGTTGCACAACATCGATTGCGATAAGATTTTGTAGGGATAACCGGTGAGCGCTCCAATCAACGACAATCTTCGGGTCCGGCTGGGCGCAGCCGTCCTAGCCCTAGCCAGTATTGCAGCGGTTGTCTTCGGAATCATCAATTTTCAGCAGCGGTCCATGTTCACGGCGCCCGATGACGGCGTGTCTTGGATCGAAGGGCAGCCCGGGGTCGTGGCATGGCACGTCTCGCCAAATTCACCCGCCGCCAACGCCGGCCTACGAACAGGCGATCGGGTTCTTGTCATTAATGACGTTCTGATCCATAGCCCGATCGACGTCACCAAGCGTTTGTGGCGGATCGGGCTGTGGTCGATCGCTCATTATCAAATCGAGCGGAGCGGAAAAAAGTTTGAAGCGCAGCTCGTTGTTCAGCCTACCGAGCGGCCTGCCTCGATTGAGAATTATCTGACTTTTGTCGGGTGGCTTTACCTCTTCATCGGTTTCTTCATTTTTGCCCGACGGTGGAATGCGACGCGGGCCGTTCATTTCTACATTTTTTGCCTTGCATCCTTCGTCCTGTACGCCTTCCAGTACACCGGGAAGTTGACCCCCTTCGATTGGGAAATCTATTGGGCCGCGATCGTGGCCAGGCTCTTGCAACCTGCGCTGCTGTTGCATTTTGCGCTGGTGTTTCCGGAGCGGCGTCCTGCTTCCAAAGGGCATGGCGCGATCCTGGGAGCGATTTACGGCGTGCCGGGAATCTTGTTGCTAGTGCGAATTCTGGTCGGGCTTCGCGAATTGGGTTTCATGCCGTCGATCGAAGCGCGAAACACGCTCGACCGGATGGACCTGGCGTGTCTGGGGATTTACTTTCTTCTTGCCGCGCTCGTTTTTGTGATCAGTTATCGCCGCGCATCGTCCGGGATCCTGCGGCAACAGTTGAAGTGGGTGACCGGAGGGGCGTTGGCGGGCATTGTTCCATTTCTGCTGCTTTACATCGTGCCCTTTTTTCTGGGAGTTGTGCCGCGGCCGTGGATGAATTTGTCCACGATTTCCCTGGTGCTCATCCCGCTGAGTTTCGGTTACGCCATCATCCGCTACCGCCTGATGGACGTGGACATCATCTTCAAGCGCGGCCTCGCCTATACGGCGGCGAGCGGCGGCGTGGTGGCTGTGTATATAGCGATTGTGGCGCTGATCGGAGCGCTATTTCACACCGCGTGGCCTTCCGGAATGATGGGCGGAGTGATTGCGATTGTGGTCGCGGCATTTTTGTTCCAGCCGTTCCGCGACTGGATTCAAGCGCGCCTGGACCGCTTTTTTTATCGCGACCGCCTGGACTATCGCCGCACGCTGATCGAGTTCGGCCGCACGCTCACCTCGGAAGTGCGCCTCGACCCGATGCTCGCGTCGGTGATGGATCGCATTTCGCAGGCGTTGCTGGTGGACCGGCTGGCGATATTCATCGAGGACGAGTTCCATCTTGGCGGGTATCGCATCGCGCGGTCGGTTGGCGTGCGGTACGCGGGCGCGCTTGATTTGAGTTTTCTGGACGGCGAGAGCAAGCCGTTTGCGCAGGGCATTTTGTTTTACGAGTCCGCGCGCGCCGCTCGAGAATCTTCTCCCTCGGTGCGGCTGACGCTCGAGCAGCTGGATTTAAATTACTTCATTCCGTGCCAGATTCGCGACCACGCGATCGCCGTGCTGGGACTCGGGAAAACGGTCGATGGCGACTTTTTGTCGAGCGAGGACGTCGAGCTGCTGCACACCATCGCCGGGTATCTGGCCATCGCGCTCGACAATGCCCAGCTCTACAATTCCCTGGAACAAAAAGCGGCGCAAATCGAGCGGCTCAAGGATTTCTCGGAAAATATCGTGGAATCGCTGAACGTCGGCGTGCTGGCCGTGGATTTCGGCGGCGCGGTGGAATCCTGGAATACGCAACTTGAGGGGCTGATCGGCGTGCCGCGCGAGGAAGCCGTCGGCAGAAAACTCGAGGACGTGCTTCCTGCCGATCTGATGGCGGAAATTACAGCGCGCTCCGGCGATGAGCGCGTCTCCAGCCTCTACAAATTCCATATGCAGAACCGGGAGGGGCGAAACCTGGTGGTCAACGTTTCCATTGCCCCGCTGGTTGGGAAATCGGGCGACCGGATCGGCCGCCTGATTCTCTTCGATGACGTCACGCAGCGGATGCGCCTCGAAGAGCAAGTGTTCCAGAACGAGAAGCTCACTTCTCTCGGTTTGCTGGCCGCGGGCGTCGCGCACGAAGTGAATACGCCGCTCGCCGTAATCTCCAATTACATTCAAATGCTGGCCAAGCAGCTTCCCAGCGGCGACCCGCGCCACCAGCTGATCGAGAAAGTGGTCAAGCAGACATTTCGCGCGAGCGAGATTGTGAACAACCTGCTGAATTTTTCGCGGACGGGCGCGACGGAATTTACTGAAGTGAATTTAAATGCCGTGGTGGAAGAAGTGCTGACGCTGGTCGCGCACCCGTTCCGGACGGCGCAAGTGCAGGTGACAAGAAACCTTCAGCGGGAGTTGCCCGCGGTGCTGGGCTCGACCAACAAACTGCAGCAGGTTTTCCTGAACCTCTTCCTGAACGCTCGCGACGCCATGCCCTCAGGCGGCGTCGTGGAGATCCGCACGGCGGCGCACAACGGATCGGTAGAAGTGGAAATCATCGATACCGGCGGCGGCATCTCCCGCGAAAACTTGAACCGGATCTTCGATCCCTTCTTCACCACGAAATCTTCCGGACGCGGCACCGGGCTGGGACTCTCCGTGAGCTATGGCATCGTCAAGGAGCACGCCGGGAAAGTGGACGTGCGCTCCACGCCAGGCAAGGGCACGTCGTTCCGGCTGGAATTCCCGGTGGCGCGGAAAGCTGTGCATGTCTAAGGGCTCCATCCTGGTTGTCGACGACGAATCGGAAATTCGAGAGGGCCTGGAACTTCTGCTCAATACGGAGGGCTACTCGACATCGAGCGCCGAATCGGGCGAGGCGGGCCTGGCGATGCTCGAGGAAAAGCCGTTCGATCTTGTCCTGCTCGACGTCAGTCTTCCCGATCGCAACGGACTCGACTTGCTGCGCGAAATCCGCCGGCGCGATCCGAATCTTTCCGTCGTCCTGATCACCGCGTACGGTTCCATCGATATGGCGCGGGCCGCGTTTAAAAGCGGGGCGCAGGATTACATCACCAAGCCGTGGTCCAACGACGAATTGCTCGTGCAGGTGGCGCAGGCAGTCGAAGGCCGCCGGCTGCGCGAGGAGAATGTCCAGCTCAAGCGCGCCCTGAAGCAGCGGTACAACTTTCCGAACATCATCGGGAAAAGCGAAAAAATGCTGGCCGTGCTCGACCTGGTCGGCCAGGTGGCGCCATCGCGCTCGACGGTGCTGATCCATGGCGAGAGCGGAACGGGCAAGGAGCTGATCGCCAAAGCGATTCATTCGGCATCGGCGCGCGCGGACAAACCATTCGTCCCGATCAACACAGGCTCTATTCCCGTGGACCTGCTCGAATCGCAATTGTTCGGGCACGTGAAGGGCGCATTCACAAGCGCCGTGGCCTCGAAGAAGGGGCTCTTTGAAGTTGCCGATCAAGGGACGATTTTTTTCGATGAAATTTCCACGATCGGGCCGGAGACGCAGGCCAAGCTGCTACGCGTGATTCAGGAACGCGAATTCATGCGCCTCGGCGGCACGGAAACGATCAAGGTCGACGTTCGCATCATCGCCGCGTGCAACGTGCAGTTGCTCAATCTCGTCCGCGAGGGGCGTTTCCGCGAAGACCTCTATCATCGCTTGAACGTGATTGCCGTTCCGCTGCCGCCGCTTCGCGAGCGGAGGGAGGATGTTCCCCTCCTGCTCGACCATTTTCTGCGCATATTTTCCAAGGAAAATAACCGCCCTTTGAGCCGCTTTACTCCGGCGGCGCTGCGTCTGCTGGTGGATTACGATTGGCCGGGGAATGTGCGCGAACTCGAAAACGTCGTCGAGCGGGCGGTGGTTCTGTCATCCCAGGAACTGCTGGACGTCGATCTCTTGCCCGAAAGCGTGCGGACGAAGGAACTCCTCGGCGGCGTCCGGCTGCAACTTTCCGAATTCATGCCTCCGCTGCCGGGAGAGCACGGCGCGCGTGCCGGCGCTGACGGCGCCAAAGCTTCCTTGTTTGAAATCATGGATGAGATCGAGCGGCGCGTGATCTGCGACATGCTGGGACGCACGGAATGGAATCAAACCGAAGCGGCGGAAAATTTTCAGATTCCGCTTTCCACCCTAAATCAGAAAATCAAGCGGCTGGGGATTGATGTGCGGCGCCGCGGGCTGTCGCGCGCCGGGGCCGCCGAAACATCCGCTTCCGCGACAGGGAAGTAGGACGGTTTTTAGTGGCGCGGGCTTCAGCCTGCGGGTTTTAGTCCTTGCAAGGACGAACCCCCGCAGGCTGAAGCCCGCGCCACTAAAAGCCATTTCGCACTCAGCTTTTTCGATTGTCGCGGACCACGGCGTCTTTCAGGTCTGCGCCGTCCAGCTTGACGTCGGTCAGATCGATTTCGCGGAAACTGGCGAGCGCCAGGTCCGAGCCGGAAAAATCCGCGCCGCGAAGATTGGCCTGTCGCAGCACTGTCCCCCGCAAAATCGTTTTGTGCAATTTCGCGGAACGCAAATCTCCGCGAAACAGTTCCGTGCCGCTCAAATCGGCCTCGCTCAAATCGGCGCCTTCGAGCAGGGTTTCCGTAAAATCGCAGTTCCGCAAATCCGCTTGGCGCATGTCCGCGCGGCTCAAATCCGCGTGGCTGAGCTTGGCTCCGCGCAGGTCGGCTTTCCGCAGGTTGCTTCCCGCGAGATTGGCCCCGGTCAAATCGCGCTTCTTCAAATTCGCGCCGGAAAGATCGGCGCCGGAAAGATCGGCGCGCTCCCCGCCCGGATGGCCCTTATGGAATTTCTCGTGCGCGTCCAGAATGTCTTCGAGCTTCTTGCCTTTGTGTCGAATATTCTCCGCCTTCCTCGCCCTCGTTGCAGGGCCCTTCAGTAATTCCAGTCAGCTCATTGCCGTTCGCCAAATAGATTCGAGGGATGCTCCCATTCTACAGAAATCGGCGAGAGTCGCAAACCTGTGATAACTTGGGCATGTGATGACACTGGTTGAAAAACTCAAAGCCCGCGCGCGTGCGCGCCTTCAGCGCATCGTATTGCCGGAGGGCGAAGACCCGCGCATTGTTTCCGCGGCGGCGGCCATTACACGGGAAGGCTTCGCGAAAATCACCCTGCTCGGCCGGAAACAAATTATCGGCCAGGCGGCTGCGGATTTGCATGTGGCGCTGGGGGACGTCGCGATCGAAGACCCTGCATCGAGCGCCCGTGAAGAGGCATACGCCCAGATTTACTACGAGCGGCGTCGCGCGCGCGGCGTCTCGCTGGACGAAGCCAGAGAGATCGCGCGGCGCCCGCTGTACTTCGCGGCGTTGACCGTGGCCGCTGGAGACGCCGATGGGACGGTGGGAGGCGCGGCGAACACGACTGGAGAAACGGTGCGAGCGGCTCTGCACTCGATCGGCCTGGCGACGGAGGCGAAGCTGGTTTCCAGTTTCTTCGTCATGCTGATTCCGGAGCGCTCCGGGCTGGAACTGGGACCTGCCGGCGCGCTGCTCTTCGCCGATTGCGCCGTAATGCCCGACCCCAATCCGGAGGAACTCGCCGAAATCGCGCGCGCCACCGCGGAAAATGCGCGCGCGATCCTTGACGCGGAGCCGCGTGTCGCATTGCTTTCTTTTTCAACCAAAGGATCGACGAGTCACGCGCGCGTGGAAAAAGTCCGCGAGGCGCTACGCATCCTGAGGGCGCGCGCGCCGGGACTGGCCGCGGACGGCGAACTCCAGGCCGACGCGGCGCTGGTGCCGCGCGTGGCAAATGCAAAGGCCCTGGGGTCGCTCGTCGCTGGACATGCGAATGTGCTGATCTTCCCGGACCTTGATTCCGGCAACATCGCGTACAAACTTGTCGAGAGGCTGGGGGGCGCACAGGCGCTCGGCCCGATCTTGCAAGGGCTGGACCGGCCGGCGAACGACCTTTCGCGCGGCTGTTCGGCGGAGGATGTCGCCAACGTCGTAGCCTTCACGGCGCTGCAGGCCATGGCGCGGAAAGAAAAAGATTTGGAACCACAGATGAACGCAGATAAACGCGGATAAAGACTGATAAAATCTAAGAGATAGATTTCTGTTTGCGGAATATCGACCATGGCGACACGAAAGCACAATCGTTGGGTTTCCTTATCTTCACCTCTTTTGTTTTTATCGGTGTTCATCAGTGTTTATCTGTGGATTCTCTCTCCGTGCGCATTTGCGCAAGTGGCGAGCGATCAGGAAGTAGCCGCGAATCAGGTCGAAGGGCGCGTGGTGATTTGCGCGACGAAGGATGCGATCATTTTGGCGGCCATGGACACGCACGGCGAGGCTGGTTCGTTGCCTCCCACCCTCACCATACTTTCCGCGCAGCGCATCGGTGTGATGATGGGCGCAGTCGAGTGGGTGCAGCCGGATTCCAAGGACAAGCCCGTACGGCTCGATGACGATTTCCACCGCATTATTGCCGCTGCTCTGAATACCGGCAGCCAGAAAGACGATGGCTTCCGGACGAGCGACATCGAATCCATCGGCATCGCTGTGCTGGAGCGTGTACGTGTGCTCGCCGCAATGTTGCACCACAAAATTAAACTGGGCGAGGACGAACCGTTGATCCGCATCGTCCTCGCCGGCTTTGTGCCGAACTACGGCCCCGAGGCCTGGACGATCGACTACCACATCCGGCAAGACGCCCTGGGGAACGATATTTGGCGGACGCGCGTTCTGCGCCCGAGTTACAACCAGATTTATCCTCCGGAGAAGGGCCAGCCAAGAACGTTCATGGAAGTGCGCTTTCCGACGGAGAATCGCGCAAACGGCGAGCCCGAGCTTCTCGACCTGCTTCAGCAGAATGATTCGCGCCTGACGAAATTTCGCGCGGCGAATGAGATTCAAGCCAAGTCCATGACGTTTGCTGTGGAAGGGCAGAGCCAGAAGGCCGATGCGGCGAGCGTCGTCAATTTCTTGAAGGCGGCGCTTCCGACGATTACTCCGCCGGAGACAAAACTCACCATGGCGAAGGTCGACTATGATGCTGGGTTCCAATGGATTCTGGCGCCGCCCAAACCTCCCGCTCCGCCGCCCGGCGAAACGCCGGAGGAAAAAACGCCGGAAGAACCCGAAAGGCCCACGCTCCGCCACAAGTCTCAAAATTAGCCGGCGGGAAAGATGCAAATGAGTTCATCACCTACATCCTCGATGGAAAAGCGGCCAGAGATCACGATCCGCCCGCTGTGCGAAGAGGATCTTCCCTCCGCCGACCGGATCATGCGGCTGGCCTTCGGAACGTTTCTTGGCTTGCCCGATCCTTTGAAATTCATGGGCGACGCCGATTATGTGCGGACGCGCTGGCGGGCGGATCCTTCCGCTGCGTTCGGCGCGGAGATGTCGGGAGAACTCGTCGGAACAAACTTCGCCACGCGCTGGGGAAGCGTCGGCTTTTTCGGCCCGCTTACCATCCGCCCCGATCTGTGGGATCGCGGCATCGCCAAACAATTGCTCCGCCCCACGATGGATTTATTCGAGCGGTGGAGAATTCGCCACGCGGGCCTGTTTACGTTCGCGAACAGCGCGAAGCACGTGAGCCTATATCAAAAATTCGGTTTCTGGCCTTGCTTTCTAACATCTGTCATGGAGCTTCCGGTTGATTCGGAGTCGCCCTCCGTTTCCACGCGATGGGCGCAGTTCAGCGATCTTTCCGTCGGCGACAAGCAACTGTGCGTGCAGGCTTGCAGGAAGTTGACGGACTCGATTTACGAAGGCCTCGACGTGGAACGGGAGATTCGCGCGGTGGATCAACAGCGTTTGGGAGATACAGTGCTGACCTGGGGCGGCGGAGAGCTTGCCGGATTTGCCGTGTGCCATGCCGGACCGGGAACGGAGGCAGGCAGCGGAAATTCCTACATCAAATTCGGCGCCGTGCGCAGCGGTCCCAAGGCGGCGCAGGAATTTCACCGCCTGCTCAATGCTGGGCGCGAATTTGCCCGTTCACGCGGGGACGGAAAACTGGCCGCCGGCGTGAATCTTGCGCGCCTCGACGCGTATCGTGAAATGTTAAAGGCGGGGTTTCGAACAACCATGCAGGGCGTCGCCATGCAACGGAATGCGGACCCCGGCTACAACCGGCCCGATGTATTCCTGATGGATGATTGGCGATAGTCCGCCACATCGGAACTAGGGCGTTGCTTTGTTGTCAGAAGGATTCGCCACGGGCGGTGAAGCCGTGGCGGGCGCTCCCGCCTGCGGAGTGAAATCGCTCCACTTGACGATGACGCGGATCGGCACGCTGCCATCCCCGGACTGGATGGTGTCGTCCGAGCGCGAGTATGCGGGGAACCACAAGTTCTTGCCGACCTGCTGGCGGTACGTCTCGAAGACCGTGAACGGGAGATTGGAAGCCGTGACGTCTCCGATCTCCGTGACCCACTTGCCCATGGTCTTCACGATGACCAGGTCCTGCGCGTCCACCCAAACTACTCCGGAAAAATAGGCGCGGGCGCGCTCCACGGCGCGCGGCTTCACGGTGAAATAGTAGGCGCTCAACTCATCGAGCGGCTGCTTCCCTCCATAGGTAATTACGTACTTCGGAAGCATTGCAGTCGTGAGCGGAAACAGCGGCGTGGGGGCCAGGAGATCGGAATCCCCCCTCTGCAGGTCCAGATAGTGAAGGGTCGAGGGCTGCCGGCTCACGGGCTTCTCATAAAACTTGCCTTCGGGAGTGATCTGCAGTTGCGTGACGATTTCGAGCTGGCCGGTGGGCTTATTGTCGGGACCGATCTCCTGAAGGCGCACGTCTTTTTGAAAGGTGTAGCCCATGATCGCGCGAAGCATTTCGTCTTCTTTGGCGGCGAACCGGCGGATGATTTCGTCCGGCGGAAGCGTGGGCGGCTCGGGTTTGCTGGGGGGCGGGGGGTCAGGGAACTTTGTCGATTCAGGCGGCTGCATCGGCCCGGCAGCCTGCGCGCGGATTGAAGCAGGGGCGGCGGCAAGAACCAGGGCCAGTGCGCTACACGCGGCCAGCGCGTTTGATCTTTGAATCATGAAATTTGCTTCCATCTGTTGGATGCAAACCGCCGGAATTTTGCACCTTGGATTTGTGAATAATCCTTCGCGCTGCTTCCCGGTCCATGCAACAGTGTATCGCGGCGCGCCGGACCTTTGCTACAATCGCGCGGCTGCAAAAACAAGTGTGAGCGCAAAGTGCTGCCGTGGAAACGCAGGCCAAGCGATTTTTCGTGTCGGGCAGGGTGCAGGGAGTGGGGTTCCGCTTTTTCGCCGAGCGAACGGCAGCAAGCTTGGGCGTCAGCGGATATGTGAGAAACCTGTACGACGGGCGCGTGGAAGTCTACGCCATCGGCAACGCGGAGCAGATGGATGCGCTGAGAGACGCATTGCGCCGCGGGCCGCGCATGGCCGGCGTGGACCGGGTGGACGAACAAGACGCGGAGATCCTGCGGGAATATGCGAACGCGTTCTGGATCGAAAACGATGAGTGAGACCTGGCAGAAGTGCGGCGTGCGGCGAGCGCGACCGGTTCAGAATTAGCGATTCATTTGGAAAGGCGGGGCGAGCGGAATGAACCATTTGAAGGAATTCATTCGAGAGGTTCCCGATTATCCGAAGCCGGGAATCCTCTTCTACGATCTGACGACATTGCTGCAGAATCCCGCCGCATTCCACAGCCTTGTCGATGAGCTGTGCGATCACTATACGGGCCAAAAAGTGGACGCGGTCGTGGGCATCGAAGCGCGCGGATTTATTTTGGCGCCGGCGCTGGCTTACCGTCTACAAGCGGGATTTGTTCCTGTCCGGAAACCCAAAAAGCTGCCGTCGAAAGCCGTCTCGGTTACTTATCAGCTGGAATACGGCACGGACACGCTGGAAATCCACGAGGACGCGATCAAGCCGGGCCAGAGCGTGCTTATCAGCGATGACTTGCTCGCTACTGGGGGCACTGCCGCGGCCACCGTGGAACTCGTGCGCAAGCTGGGCGGAAAAGTGGTCGGCGCATCCTTTGCCGTGGAGCTTACGTTTCTGAATGGCCGGGCGAAGCTGCCGGGAATCGACGTCTTCACCATGATCCAGTACGACAAGTGAAAAAGCTTTGGAACCGCAGATGCACACAGATAAACACGGATAAAGAAAAGAATTTCTGTCAGTGGGATCAGAGCAGAGACGGCACGACGTCGGAATCCTTCTGTTGCTTTTCCTTCAATTCATTTGTTTTGCTTTTATCCGTGTTCATCTGTGTGCATCCGTGGTTCCTTCAGGGTCTGGCCGCGCTGGCGGACTACCTCGAAGAGGACCACTCCAGCGGCTACGGATACGTTGAGCACGCGCACGGGGCCGGTGGTGGGGATCGAAACCAGGAAATCGCAGCGCTCGCGCACCAAAGCGTGCAATCCCTTGCCTTCGCCGCCCAGGACGATTCCCACGGGAACTTTGAAATCCACTTCGGTGTGGCGCTGCTCGGCGCGCTCATCGAGTCCGACGAGCCAGTAGCCCGCTTCCTTCAGTTCCTCCATGGCGCGGGAAAGATTGGTGACGCGCGCCACGGGCAGGTGCGCGAGCGCCCCGGCAGATGCGCGCGCCACGGTTTCTGTAAGTCCGGCGGCGCGCCGCTCGGGTATGACAACGCCTTGCGCGCCGGCCGCCAGCGAGGTGCGAACGATTGCGCCGAGGTTTTGCGGATCTTCGACCCCGTCCAGCAGGACCAACAATCCGGGACCGCTGGCCGCGGCGCCCGGTTTCAATAAGTCGTAAATACTCACGGCCGGCGAGGAAGATACGAACGCCACTACGCCCTGATGCTCGCGAGTTCCCGCGGCGCGATCGACCTGAATGCGCTCCTCAAAGCGCACAGGCACGTCCTGTTTTCGCGCGAGGCGCACCAATTCTTCGACCCGGTTGCCGTGCGTGCCCTTGGCAACTAGTAAGGAATCGAGTGGGCGGTTAGCTTCCAGCGCTTCGCGAACGGCGTGGATTCCGGTCAGGCGGTCCATATGAGTGTGCCGTAGGCTCAGCGATCGAGCGTGGCGATGGCCTGCGCGGCAATCGCTTCGCCGCGGCCGATTGCGTCGACGGATTCGTTGGTCTTCGCTTTCAAATTGATCGTGGATGGGGCGATGCCCAGCGATTTTGCCAGCGCCTCCCGCATGGCCGGAAAGTGCGGGCCGAGTTTCGGCTTTTCCGTGATGACGGTCGCGTCAATGTGCACGATACGAAACTTGTGTTCGGCGAGCAGATCGCGGATGCGCTCCAGAAATCGCAGGCTGGACGCATCCTTCCATTTCGGATCGGTATCGGGAAAATGCGTCCCGATGTCGCCCAATCCCGCGGCGCCGAGGAGAGCGTCGCACAGGGCGTGCGCCAGCGCGTCGCCATCGCTGTGCCCGACCGGGCCCTTGGGAAACGGGAGTTCAATGCCGCCGAGGATCAGTTTGCGCCCTTCAGCGAGGCGATGAAGGTCGTATCCAATCCCCGCGCGGGTCATCGGCCCGCGCGCTCCTGGCAGAGATAAAATTCCGCAAGCTCCATGTCGCCCGGGCGAGTGATCTTCAAGTTGCGTTCGGATCCGACTACGACATGGACGTCGTGCCCCATGCGTTCGACCAGGCCCGCTTCGTCGGAAGCGGTCACGCCATCCTGGCGCGCGCGCGCGAAGGCTTCGAGAAGCACCGAAGCGCGAAACACTTGCGGGGTCTGCGCCAGAACCACTCGTTCGCGCGGAATCGTGGCCGTGACCAGTGCGACGTCAGTCGGCAGGCTCGCGCGCTTCACTTCTTTCACCGTGTCCATCGCCGGAATTCCAAGGATAGCCGCGTCGCAGGCGTCCGCCTCCGAAATCACGCGTTCAATCTGGCTGAGCGTCACGAGAGGCCGGACCGCGTCGTGCACCAGAATCAAGTCGGTCTCGGCCTGGACTTCCGCCAAAGCGTTGGCGACGGAATCCTGGCGCGTATCGCCGCCGCGAACGACGCGGATGGGCCGGCCAAGATTTTCCGATTTGACGCTGGCCGCCACCGATTCGACTTCGTCGGCTCGCGTGGCGATGACGAAATCCATGATCGCCGGGCAGGCCGCCAGGCGCCGCAGCGTGAAGAGCAGCACCGGCACGCCATCCAGCGAGAGAAACTGCTTCGGTGTCTCTGCGCCCATTCGGGTGCCCAGCCCTGCCGCCGGCAGAATGGCTGTTACACGGTTCATCAAGGCCTCGGTAGTTGAGCCAAAAAGCTTACACCAAACGGGAACACTTATAAACAGACCGATCCACAGGTCAAGCGGCGCGGGCTTCAGCCTGCGGGGGTTAGTCCTTGCAAGGACCAAACCGCGCAGGCTGAAGCCCGCGCTACTTTTTCCCTTCACATCACAAAAAGAGAACCAACCAAGAGATTTCTTCGATTGGACGAGCGTGGCCCCGCACGCTACGCTGCTTATTCGGTGACCCGCACCCGGTTCGCTTAACGATGTCCCAGGATTTTACTCTTTCCAGGTCCAAATGAGGAGACCCGCCAAATACCATGACGAAATATAAACTGGAATACATCTGGCTTGACGGCAAAAAGCCCGTTCCTGAACTGCGCGGCAAAACTCTAATGAAGGCGTTTGAGCGTCCACCCGTCCTCGCTGATCTGCCCAATTGGGGTTTTGACGGCAGCTCCACCATGCAAGCCGAGGGCAAAAGCTCCGATTGCGTGCTGAAACCCGTGGCTCTCTATCCGGACGCCAGCCGCAAGGACGCCTTTATCGTTCTCAGCGAAGTGTGGCACGCGGACGGCACCCCGCATTCCACGAACGCACGCGCCACGATCGAGAACGACCCGGACTTGTGGATCGGTTTTGAGCAGGAATATTTCCTGTATAAAGACGGGCGCCCTCTGGGCTTCCCGGAAAACGGCTATCCGAGTACACCGCAGGGCCCGTACTACTGCGGCGTCGGCTACAAATATATGGGCGGCCTGGCTCGCAAAATCGTTGAAGAACATCTGGAACTGTGCCTTGCCGCGGGCATCAATCATGAAGGCATCAACGCGGAAGTCGCCAAAGGCCAGTGGGAATTCCAAATCTTCGCCAAAGGCTCCGCTAAGGCCGCGGATGACACCTGGACGGCCCGCTATTTGATGATGCGTCTCTGCGAGAAGTACGAAGTAGATATTATATTAAATTGTAAACCAATTAAGGGCGACTGGAATGGATCCGGCATGCACTGCAACTTCTCGACGAAATACATCCGCGAAGTAGGAGGCAAGGAATACTTTGAAGCCGTCATGAAGGCGTTCTCCGAGAATGTCGCCGCGCACATCGCCGTGTATGGACCGGACAACCATCTGCGTTTGACAGGCCTGCACGAAACGCAAGCCATTGACAAGTTCAGCTACGGTCTCTCCGATCGCGGCGCTTCGATCCGGATGCCCATTCACTTCATCAAGAACGGCTACAAGGGGTATCTGGAAGATCGCCGCCCGAACTCCGAAGGCGATCCCTACCAGATCGTTTCGCGCATTCTGAAGACGATCAATGGCGTTCCGAAACCGGTTGCCAGCACCGCCGTGGCTTAGAACGGGCGGGCAAGACAGAGCATGGAGCTCCACAGTTGTGCTAACTGGGAATATTGGGAGTCGCGGCAATTTCGAGCGGGTTGAGTAGGACGGGCTTTAGCCTGTCGCTTCTTGTGATGGATCGCCACACGAAAACCAGACAGGCTGAAGCCCGTCCTACTTGGGGGCCAGCACCCGGGTAGGATCGACCCGCACGACAACGTAGGTGATCGATCCCTCGATCTCGCTGAACCAATGCGGCACGCCCGCGGGAATCACCACCACGTCGCCCGCTTTTATCTTTTGGGTCACGCCGCCTTGGATAGAGGTGCCGCTTGCTCCGGGGCCATCTTCCAGCCGGACGGATATGGCGTCGGCGGGTCTCGTCTTGGCATCAACCATAGTGCCTCCGGTTACCAGCGTCCCGGCACCATCTATGACATGATAAATTTCGCTTACCTTGAAGTGCACGGCAGCGACGCCAGGCGGCGTCTGTGAACGGTGGATTGCGCCGACGGCAACATTGTACCCTCCGGCGTCAACCACGCGAATGTTCGGCAAGGGATTCGTTGCTGAATTGGGCGCTGCTTTCAGATTGCCTTGGATGTCCGCTGCGCTGACAAAAGTGGCGGGAAGAGAGTTCGCGGGCGAGGCCGCATTTTGGGGCGCGGCCGCGTTGGGGGCTGCCGCGAAAAGCGCGAACAGAAGTGCGAGAAGACCCAGCATTGCTTTCATCGCCGACTCCTTTTTTGCGTTTAAATTTTCAATTCGGAATTTCCGTTTTGGTCTTCCAACTGAGCGATACCTTATACCTCAACGCTTCTGTGTGCAACGGTGGGTGGCCCAATCGTAGCGAATCACTGAGGGAATTGCCGGCGGACTCGCGATTCTGTTGCATTGGTGCCGCGAGCCGAAAACCCCGCACACTTTGCGAAAATCGTAAAGGGTGCGCCACCCCCAAGATCACCCCGGCGGAAAGGCTCGGCCACCCGCGGGAGTGTAGTTTGACCTTTTACTAGCAGGGAGAAAGACTCTTCCATATTTATGGCATTTATGGGAATATAGAAACATGAAATCGGAAGCGGTCCGAACTACCGTCGATATCCCCGTTTCCCTCTACCGGAAACTGAAGGAACAAGCCGCGGCACAGGGGCGATCGGTCCGGGAACTCATTCTGGCGGGCGTCAAAACCACGCTGTTGGAAGGGAAACGCCCGCGGGCGAAACGGGTGCGCTTTCCTTTAATCATTTCCAAAGGCCCCAAAGTCGAACTTACCAACGAACAAATCTATGAACGCATTGAATTTCCTTGATGCCAATGTTTGGCTGGCTTTGCTCTGGGGTCGGCATGTGCATTCGGAGAGAGCGAAGGGATGGTTCGACAAGTCCGATGATGAGCAATTTTTCTTCTGCCGTTTCACGCAGATGACTGTTCTACGACTTCTCACCACTGAAAGTATAATGGGGAAAGACGTTCGGAATATGTCACAGGCCTGGGAACTGTGGGACAAAATTTGGGCAGATCCGCGAATTGCGTTTCTGCCGGAACCCGAAGGCCTCGAAGCGGAGTTGCGCGTCCAAACCCGCATGTCCAGCAGATCGCCCAAGATGTGGGCTGATGCATACCCGATTTCCTTCGCTATTGTTGCTGGCTTGCGGTTAGTTACTTTCGATCGCGCGATTCAGTCTCGCAGGGCTGACATTCTCATCCTCTGAAAGCGCTATGCCTTCATAGCCGGTCCACTCTTCGCCGTGGGCAATTGTTCCCGGATGCTGAACCCGCTGGTCCGCACTGCCAGCATCTGCGCGGCAAGGTTCAGGATTCGGTCTGCCGCTGCCTGCGGTTTTAGCCCGCGCGAATGGATGTTCGAGATGAGATTTCGATTCGCATCGGTGTGAGCCCCGCCAGGCCGGTAAGCCATGTAGGCAGATAAACTCTCCGCAGTGGCAAGACCCGGGCGCTCGCCGATCAGCAGGACAGCTACTTTTGGCGCGAGCAGTTCGCCAATTTCATTGAGAACGCCTACCCGGCAGTGGCGAATCACAAATGGATTGCCAACGGTCCATCCGCGCGCTCGGGCTCCTTCGTGAAGCAACGGCAACAGGGAAGGAACTTGCGCGGCGACGGCCGTGACGGAGAGGCCGTCACCTATCGCGATCTGAATGTCATTCTCCCGCGAACAGCGCCTCGCCAATTCCCCCCGCGACGCTTCATTCAAGCGCCGTCCCAGGTCCGGTTGCAAAAGGTATTCTTCCTTGGAGCGGGCCTCGGTGCAGACCTCGAACAAATTCCATTGTTTCATGAACACCACGCCGAACACGGTCTCCAGATCCAGCTCCGCGCGGACGGCGTCCCGCGCGGCGGCGTGAGCTTCCCGCAAATCCAATTGCGTGGAGGTGCGGTACGCGGCCCCGGCGCGGCCAAGCAAAATACGCGCGGGAGTGCGCTCGCGAATTTTGCGTAGGGCTTCGGGGAAATCGGCGGCGAGGATGGAATCGGCGTCCCGCGGCATTCAGGCGATTTCTCCCAGGGAAGATTCGAGTCCTTGCATCAGCTGGCGGCGCGCGGAAGCATCGATCATCGCGGGCTCCGCGTCCCGAAAAATTCCTTTGGATTGAAGCCAATTCAAAAATTCGGGCGCGGGACGCAAGTGAAAGAGTTTTCTTACGGCCAGCGCATCGTGGTAGCTGGTGGATTGATAATTCAGCATCACATCGTCCGAGCAGGGAACGCCCATGAAATAATTGCAGCCCGCGGCGGCGAGAAGAACCAAAAGATTGTCAGCGGAATTTTGATCGGCCGCCGCGTGATTCGTGTAGCAGACATCGCAGCCCATCGGGAGACCCAGCAACTTGCCCATGAAATGATCTTCGAGCCCGGCGCGAATGATCTGCCGCTCGTCGTAAAGATATTCCGGTCCGATAAAGCCCACGACGCTGTTTACCAAAAAAGGATGGAACGCGCGGGCGACGCCATACGCGCGCGCTTCCAGCGTCAGCTGATCGACTCCGTGGTGCGCTTCGGCGGATAGCGCGCTCCCTTGCCCGGTCTCGAAATACATCACGTTCGTGCCCTTCCAGGGCACGTCGCGTCGCGAATGATGCTCCAGGATTTGCTCGCGCCCTTCGCGCAGCATCTGCAGTGTGACGCCGAAACTGCGGTTGGCTGCTTCCGTCCCGGCGACGGATTGGAACAGCAAATCCACCGGCGCGCCTTGCTTCATCGCTTCCAATTGCGTGGTGATATGCGCGAGGCAGCACGCTTGCGTCGGCACGCCATAGGCGTCGATCAGGCGCGCCAGCGCGCGCAGAATTGCGCCTACCGTTTCCACCGAATCCGAAGCCGGGTTCACTCCAATCATCGCGTCCCCGCATCCGAACAGCAGCCCCTCAAACGCGGCCAGCAAAATCCCGCCGATATCGTCCACGGGATGATTGGGCTGCGTGCGGATTCCCAGCACTCCGCGCTCGCCGATGGTGTTCCGGCAACGCGTCACATTCCTGATTTTTGCCGCCAGGATGAGGTCCTTGTTGCTCATGATTTTGGCGACGGCCGCGGCGATTTCCGGAACGATCGCCCACTGGACTTCCTTCAATTGTTCTTCGCTCGTGGCATCGTCGAGAATAAATTCCCGGAATTCACCCACGGTCTGGCCCTGGATTCGTTGAAAACGATCGGCGTCGTAGGATTCCAGGAGCAGGCGGCTGACTTCGTCGCGCGAAGGATCGACAAGAGGCTGGCGGACAATTTCACCGAGTGAAAGATCCGCAAGCTGGCGTTTCGCGGCCACGCGTTCGCGCTCCGAGCGCGCGGCGATACCCGCCAATTGATCGCCGGATTTTTCCTCGTTGGCCTTGGCCAGCAAGTCGCGCAGATCGCGAAAAACAAAATGCTCGGGCATGGATTTCCCACGGGCGAATCATCTGCCGCGTAAAAAGTAGCATCAATCGCAAGCGCAAGAAAGGTCGAGGTCCATACCCGCCGCAACCGATCCCGGCTGGTTCGCACGAGTCACGAGTCACAAATCACGATTTACGGAAATTCTGGTGCCCGAAAGAGGACTCGAACCTCCACTCCCTTGCGGGAACTAGCTCCTGAAGCTAGCGCGTCTGCCAATTCCGCCATTCGGGCTTTCAAGCAGGTGTTGCGAGGCAAATTGATTGTGCCCGCGCGTGGCGGCGTTTGTCAACGCGGCGCCTGGAAGAGGCGATGCATGCCGGGGTTGTCGGGGTGTTAGGGCATTGATCTGGACTCCCCGATGCTGCAAATCGGAACAGAACTCGAACTCACCAACCGTTTTTCGCGGCAGACCGCCAATTTTCGCTTGGCATGAGTAAGGGACCAACGGGACGGCGAACTCTGCGAAAACAGTGTCGAATTGGCGCTCCCGTGGGAGGAGTTCTGGGGGTGCATATCCCGCCCATGCCTAGTCACCAATAGATAACACTGGCCGCTGACTTGTTTGCATTGATGCTATAATTTTTACAAGTTTTGCCATTGAAGCACGGCGCAGTCGCTTGGCCCGTTCCGTACAGCGCCGTTCTCGCGGGGAGGTAACCTTGGAAGCATCCCGATCACTGATTCTCGATCTGCTCATGATTTCCTGGAGTGTCATCACGGTTGTTTTGGTGGTTCTGGTGGTATACCGGGGAACGCTGTCGTCGAAAGAAGATGATCAGATCTTCATTGATGCCGCCGAACAGCATCATTACGAGGAGCAGCTGGTGATCATTGCCCGGATCTCACGCCTGACCAGGCCGATTATCGCTCTCTCCGTCGTTTCCGGAGTGCTCCTGCTGGCCAGCGTGGCGGTTTGGGTTTACCAGGGCTTCAAGAGCTTCTAGCGATTGGTGGGCTGGGCCGAACCCATCGGGGCGGCGGGTTCGGGAATCGAAGAGTCCACGATCGAGGAATGGTTGAGTGTGATTACCCACCGGTCCGCCTGCTTCACCAGGAAAAGTGTCGTGTGCCCGCGGAATTGAGCCACCTTGCCATCCATTTGCGCGGCATAGATGAATTGATACGTGGCCCAGGCCGAGTTGCCAGTCACCTTAATGAGAGTATTTGACCGGTCCATGCGGGCACCGCTGACTTGAGCGCGCTGCGCCCGGTAGGCCTTCAGGAAATTGTCCCAGCCGACGATGGGCGCTTCCCACGTCCCGCTCACCAGGACCACATCCTCCGCGTAGTATTTATGCAGGGATTCCACGTCGCCGATTTGCCAGTAACCCATAGCTTCGCCGATGGCCTGATCGATAGCCTGCGCATCCGGCAAGCGCATTGCGGATTTGATGTCCTCTCCCAAATCGGCGGGTGGCGCTTCTTTGTTCTTACCTTTTTTCTGCGCGCCCGCCGGAATAGCAAAGGCCATCCAGGCGAGCGCCAGGATGATGCAGATCCGGGAGCATCTTGCATAGTTTAGGGCGTGTTGTGTCATGTCTGGTCCTCGCCGGTGAAGATAGCACGAACCAGTTTGCGCTTGGCGGGAATCGGTGGCGGAAGTGTCGTGCTAGTGCACGCATTCCCGGAGCGGAAATTCATCATTTGAAGCGGGTCTTCCGCACGACGTCGAGGCCGAAAGTCCCGTTTTCATCGCGCAAGGCTACCACGGAGAATTCACGGTTAATGGTGTATTCGATTTGAATCACTTGATACTGCGTCGTCGTGACGTCCGTGATGTAGGTAACGACGAGGCCGCGGGTGACTTGCTGCTCGATAGTAACGCTGGCAATTGAGTTTTGCTGCGTGTTCAACGTCGCCACCGACGGCCCGACGCTGAAGTGACTGATCCCGAACAGACGCTGAATTCGCCCGCCCAACTGGCTGGAAATCGCTTCAGAAAGCAGCGCCGAGGCGCCCACTCCCGCGTTTTGCCCGGTGGCGCTTCGCGCCGCGCTTTCTTCGCCGGTCTGGCCCAGGGCCAGCAACTCGATGATGTCGCTCGAGGGCAACGGCGGGTCGGAGCGGTAGGCCAGCGTGAGCCGGCTCGCGGGCCCTGTGAAATCGAGAGTGACTTCATACTGGCGGATGGTCGTGGTGGCCTCGACGTTCAACACGGGATCGAGGCGGAACGGATTGGCGAAATTGATGTCTCCCCGCGCGATGGTGTACTGGTTGCCGCGAAAGCTCATTTCCCCGCTTAACAAGTGAATGTGACCGAGGAGAATGGGATGCTCCCAGGTTCCGCGCAAGCGCAGGCTCGCGTCCGTCAACAGGCGCGCCCCGGTCCATTCCATCCGTGAATCGGGACTGGAGTCGGCCTGAATATCGAACTGCAAATTTTGCAGAAATGGGGAAGTGGTGCTTGGTCCGCTGGCCGGCTCCTTGGCTGATACCATGAAGCTTCCGAGATCGAACCCTTCCGCCATCAGCAGGCGATCCACAACGATGCGTCCTGAAAGCGTGGCCGCTTCCGTGTTCCCGGAGAGGCGCAAGGTCCCGCCCACGAGCCAGCTCATTCCAACCGGATAGCGGATGCGAACCTGGTCGGAGTGCGCGTTGAGCGCATAGGTCAACGGCCCTTCTCCGTATGCCACCGTGCCGCCAATCGCGAGGCGTCCGCCTCCGCTTTCCGCGACGACGTTGTCGAACACCATGCGCGTCGCGTCAAAATTGAAATCTCCGCCGACGTTGCTCAGCCCCGCCGGAAAATCGCCGTACCGCAGCGAAGCGCCTTGAATGTGAACCTTGCCGTTGAAGCGCGGCGCCGCCAGGGTCCCGCCCACTGCGGCATTGATCTGCGCCTGGCCATTGGCTTCGATTTGCGGATAGAAACTGGCTAGCAACTGCAGGCTGACCGCTCCATCCATGCGCAAATTGAGCGCTTGATCCCCCGCGAAACGCGCGGACCCGGTCACGCGAAAGTCCGTGTCGGTCCCGCGGAGACTGGCCTGCTCGACGCGCACTTCGTCTCGACGGTAAGTGAGCCGCACGGGGCCGACATTTTCCAGCTTCACATTTTCAAAATCGAACGTCAGGCGCGACAGATTCGCTTCCATGGCCAGCGTTTCAGGACGCGCGCCAAAGCCCGCGACGTCAAATTGGCCGTCCACCAAGCTGTGGCCGCTCATCCGCGTAAGATGCAGCGCGGAGACTAGAAATGGATTGAAATCAATTCGTTCGGAGGTGATGTGGGCGGTCACCGGATAATCGCCCCCGAGCCCAACGTCCATCTTTCCTGTAAGCCGCCCCGAGGTCATCGCCGAATCAATCGTCGCAGTCAGGTGGCGGCCATCCGAATCCACTTTTCCGTCAAAGCTTCCCACCACGTCATTGCCGAGTTTCAGGTCAACCAGTCGCAGCGTGGCGTGCAATTCGGGCGCGCGCAGCGGCCCCTGGCCGTGGGCTTGCAAATTCAGCTGGCCGGCCACGGGCAGGCGGGCCATTTGGATTTTGTCGATGGCCTCCAGCGGAATCGCAGCGCCCGTGAAGTCAAAAGACACTTCGCCCGTGGCGGTGTGATAGTCCAAATTGCCCGTCACGAGGCCCATGGGCGCGCCTGGCGCGTGCGCGGCCAGGCGCAACTCGGCGTTGGCAATTCGCACTTCGCCCGGATGAATCGACAATTGCCCGCGCGCCCGCTCGAAGCGCCAGGATCCTGCCGTTGCGTTTGACATGTCAAACAAACCTGAAAATTCGGGCTGCGCGTGCGTGCCCTTTCCATGAAATTCACCGGTCAGCAGCCCATGTGCTTCATAGGATGTCCCCAACATTTTTTGCAAATCGTCCGTATCGGCGCCTACCAGGTTGACGTCAAAGGTCCATCCGCTTTCAGGAGAAAAACTCCAGTTGTCGAGATCCAGCGCCAGTTCCAACTCCGCGGAAGACTTGCCTCTGCGCGCGCGCCCTCGGGCCAGATGCAACTCGTCGGGCGAATAGGTGAGCTCCCCCTCGAGATCGTCCCAATACAACGTGCCATATTGCGCTTCGCTCCCCTTGAAGCGTCCCGTGAATGTGGGGCCGCCAAGTGGCCCGGTCAACCGCCCTTCCCAGTGGACATGTCCGCCAATCACTTGCCGTTCTACAGCCGGACCGCGCAAGCGGTTGATGAAGTCGTCCCAGGGCGCGAGGTCTTCGGTGTCCACCGTCGCGTCAATCGAGGAGTCAACCGCGCTGAGCGCGCCGCGAAACTGGATGCGGCTTGTGGGAGTTGTAATCTCGCCCGGGGAAAGCGCGAATTGCTTGTGGTCCATGTCGTAGTGAAACTCGAAATGCGCCGCAGTGGGAATCTGACCCGGCGGAAGAGTGGCCGGAGGCGTCCACATCGAACTCCCCCGCGAATCGACATGCTTGAAATCGGCGACCCATGTCGTGGTCGCGTCGGTATCCATGCGGCTGCCCCAATGCAGGGGATTAATCGGCAGACTCCGGTTGTCTTCCGCGGCGAGCGCCTGGCGCAGGTCCATTCCGCGGACTTTCGTATCGGCGCGGAATTCCAGCTTCGCGAGATTTACGCGCACGTGGCTGTTTGCGATTCCGCCGAGGATCATGGCTTCCATATCGGGCAAATCAACGGTGTGATTGTCGGCGTGGTAGCTGCCGTGCGCGGAAATGTTTCCAGGATGAAACCACTGATAATTCATGGTGACGCGGTCTGCGGTATAACGTCCGCTGAAATTTATCTGATTGGGGGAGTAACCGCCGTCTCCGGCAAACTCAATATGCGCGTCCGGAGCGTCCCGCCTTCGCAGGATGGTCCAAAGATCCTCGAGGCGCACCTGCCCCCGGTACCGGAATGTCCACGCTGGCTGCGCGAAACTGGCGAGATTTGCTTGCGCATCAATTTCGCTTCCGGCTGTCTTCCATTGCAATTGGGTCACGGAAAACGAATCCTGCCGGAGCGTGAATCGCGCGGAGAAATTCGACGTGAAAGGCAAGTTGCGCAGCGCCGCGATTTCAAATTTTTGCCAGCTGACCTGGCCCAGGTACACAGGGCGTCCACTTTCTCCGGTATAGTTCAATCCGAATTCAAAATTTCCGCCCCTGGCCGCCAGCGGAATTCGCTTGTCATTCCACAAGATCTCGCCCTGTTCGAGACGCAACTGCGCAACCTTCAAATCGAACAGGATCCGCACGTCCGGTGGGCCCGTCTTCACGGCAACTTTTGGTCCCGGAATATTCGTCGAACCGTCTTTTTCGACCTGCACGTTCGCCGAGAAACGGGACATCACCACGCTTCCCAGCGAAATCTTCCGGCCCCAGAACGATTCGACATGAATGTCAAACTGCAAGACGTCCGCGTGAAAAAGCGGAGGACTTCCAGCCGGCTCGCGGCCATGCAAAGTCAAACCGTCGAAGCGGGCGGCGAGCAGCCGCCAGCTAAAATGAAAATTTCCCAGCTCGACGCGCGCGCCGGTAGTTTTCTCAAGTTGCTCCACGATTGTCCGGCGGGCCCAGCGATCCGCCAGCCCGCTGGCAATCGCATAGGCGATGAACAGGCCCGCCACGACGGCCAGGGTGACGACCAGGCCCACCCCATGTTTCAGTCCGAATTTTCGTTTCGGTCCGTTCATCGTTCCAGATTTCGACGGCGCGTCATGGCTTGCCGCCGGCAATATCGATTTCGATCTTCAGCCGCGACTTTGTATCGTCTAGCCATTTTACCGTCAGATCGCTGATCCTGCGCTGGATCAACAATTCACGGATTTGCTCTTCGACCGCGGCCGGGGAGGGAGCAGGCTGATTTTTTTTCGCAAGCTCCGGAAGCAGTTCCTTCTTGTAATACGCGTCAATATCCGCGGGTTCGATTTGCACTGACGGCCGGAACTTGTAGTCGATGTAGCGCTCGACGTAAATCTGCCGGCTCAGCATTTGCCGCACCTGGGCGGAGGAAAGGCCGAGCTCGTTTAAGCGAGACGCATACTTTTCCGGACTCGCAAAGTGTTCCCTCAGGTGGGTCAGTTCGCGGTCCACTTCGGATTGCGCGGGTTGCGGGAAATGCGACGCCGTCGCCTCGGTCTCGACCACCCACTGTTGGATCAACTCCTCCAGCAGCTTGTCGTCGCTTTCCGCATGTCCTTCGATGAGCTGCTGGAAAGCGCCCAGCTCGCGCACCTGGCTCTGCAGAATAATGTCATCCTCGATGCGCGCCACGATGCGGTCCACAATGCGAGCCGACTGAGGCGGCGCGGTCGCGCCTACCGCTTGCGGCCCGCGCGCCACAGCCAGAAGCAAAACAAAAATGAAAATTGCGTTGCGCATCAGAACGTCGTACCTAAATTGACGAAAAATTGGAATCCGGGGAGCCTCGCAAGCGTTGTCAGGCAGGCCGCTGTTGTGGTGGCCGGGCACGTGCCGCCGGTTTGAATCAGGTATTGCGCGGGGTTCAATTGGTAGCCGAGATCGAGCGCCACTGGTCCTATCGGCGTGCCGTAGCGAAACTCAAATCCCACCGTGTGCGAGAAGTACGCCATTTCGTTCGTGCAGTTCGTCAGACACACATTCGGATTGCTCGCATTGAACGTGGGCGCCGGCGGCGAGATACGCAGCGAAATTTTCCGGATGCTTGGGAACACATTGCCGGCGTCGTAAAACACGGCTCCTCCCAGGCGGTTGCCGATCAGCGGCAAATGCATCGGAAACCGCAAGTCCTGGTTAAAGATAAGCTCCGTTTGCCCGCCGATAGGGAACCCCGTGACGGGATCGCGCGGCCCCGCCTGGTTGAGGCCAAATCCGCGTAAGGACGTGCCGCCTCCGGCGAAGAACCTTTCGGGAAGCGGAATGTCGGTTGAGACCGAGTTGCCATAGACCGTCTGAATTCCAAAGCGTGTGGAGCGCGCAAATACCAGGCGCCGGCCGATGGGACGGTACGTCGAATTCTGCAAGTACACGCGGAGGAAGTTCGCGGACGACCCGATCGCTTTCATCGCCAGGCTCACGTCCACATTTTCGAAATCCCCGCGGCTGGGATCGGAGACGCTGTTGCGGCGGTCTCGGAGCCAGTTCACCTCGAATTCGGAAACTTCCGTATTCTGGCTGAACAGCGGAATTTCCTCGACCGCGATTTGGATATTGCTGGCAACCACGTGCCGGTAGACGTAGCGGTACAGGATGGAACTCGTGGAGGAGAGCTTCTGGGCCAGTCCCAGAGAACCTTCCGCCCGCCGGGAATCGAATGTTTGCACATCCCGCGAAGTCTCGTAGAAACCGGAAAGCTGCAAACTGAAATTGGGAGATGCGAAATAATTAGGCGCAATGTAGGTAATCAGCGCGCGGCCTTGAATGGTGCTGGCTCGCGCTTTGAACGAGAGTGAGTCCGCGCGTCCCGTCAGATTCGCTTTGGTAAGTTCGAGCGTGCCGCGCGGCGCGAAGCTGATCGATTGAGAAGTCGGGCTGGAGGAGTTTCCCAAACGTTGCGCCTCAAATCCCAGGCCGTAGGCGATGGTGTAACGCCTGGCCTCGTCCACCATGACCACAATCGTCTTTTCCGTGTCCTCGCCTTCTGGATTTTGCGGCGCGATCGAAACGCGGCTGAAAATCCCTAGATTGTAAAGCTTGCGTTGCGTCTCGACGACCGTGCCTTCACTCAGCGGCTCGCCAACCTTGATTCCCACCTGGCGTGAGATCACGCCGGGGCGCGTGTGCTCATATCCGCCCAGCAGAACTCGCGCGACTCGCACCTGGCGCCCTTCGGTGATGTGGTACGTCAGCCGGACCGTGGGACCGGCGTTCGGCCCCGTCGGCGGCAATTTCTCTTCGTCGGCCGAAAATTGTGCTTCCGAGAATCCCTGGTCATAGTACGTGGCAAGAATGTTGTCACGGTCGGAGGACACATTGAATTCGGAATAGGGCTGTCCCTTTGAGGAACCGATCACGCCAAGCAGTTCATCGTTGCTGAGTTGCTGGTTGCCTTCGATGGCCAGGCTCGCCACACGGGTTTGCTGTCCCTCCTGTATGACAAATTTCACCGACAAATCTCCGCGGTGGCTCTTGTAATCATCAATGAGCTGGCTCTGCACTTCGCAATCTTGAAAACCGTTGGCGTCATAAAGGGTGCGAATCGAAGCGACGTCACTTTGCAGCAATTCGGTCGAATACCGTCCCGGCGAAGCATAGCCGGCGGGCTGTATCTTCAGGCGGTCCCGGAGAAGAGTCGACGCGAAGTATTTATTGCCGGCAAAGTCCACAGCCACCAACCGGTGGTGGTCGCCACGATTGACTTGATAAGTGACCACTCTCGCGGCCTCGCGCACCACACGGCTCGATTCCTCCGCGGGTGCATCCGATACGGTGTAACTCACCTGCGTGTCAAAGTACCCGGCGCGTTCAAACCAATCGCGCAATGAACGCCGCCCTTCCTGCAGCAGATCTTCATCCACCGCTCCTTCCTGATAAATGGGAACCAGCTTGCGTAAAGTTCCCGCCGGAACCTTTGCGCCTACCACGGCTACGCGCACTTCCTGCCCCGCATACAATGTGAAATCGACCGGGACACGATTCGATTGGGCATCATATGCGCCGCGGTGAATCGTCACTCGCGCGCCCAGATAATTCTTGCCCGCCAGCCATTTTCGCGTCCGGTCGGCCGCGCGGTTCAGGCGGTCGGAGGTCACCGTGGCTCCCTCTTTGAGTTTCACCTGTTCGCGAGCCTCTGCGTTCGCAAATTGCGTCTGATTTTGGATCGTGATTTTGCCAATCCGGGCCCGCGGACCGGCCGTCACGCGCACCAGGATATCCATCTGCAGCGTTTCCGGATGGGGTGTCGTCGAGTAATCGAGTTTGGCCTGATACTGGCCATCATCCTCCAGGGTTTGCCGAAGGCGCTCAAGGGCATCCTTCATATCGTTTTCACGGAATGGCTCTCCGACGTTGAGCCGCAGCGCGGAAAGCGCCAGCGCCTCTCCCGGCGGTTCGTGCAAACCTTCGATCTGTACCCGATTGATGTAGAAGTTTTGGCGCACCACGAAATCCAGCCGCGCTCCTCCCGGAACATCTGCCAATTCGGCGCGCAAATCCGCATAACGGCCCGTGCGAAACAGCTCCCGCAGGCTCGCGCTTTCCGTCTCCATGGAAAAAGATTGGCCGGGCTGGATGGTCAGCTTGGGAGGATCTTGTTCCAGGACCGCGCCGGATTCAGTGACCACGCGCACTGCCACGATATGCGGCGGCTCACCGGGGAAACCGCTCTGCGCGGCCGCAGGGCTCGCACAGATTAACCAGAACGCCGGCAGCCATGCGGCGAACCGAACGAAGGGACGATGAACGATCGGCATCACTCTTCACAACAGACCTAGGGTAGCATAGCCGGGGTTGCCCGTTTGGCGCGAATTCTGCCGCGCACGCGGAAGACGCCACTTGATTTCCGTGCACGCCCGCGGTGGGGCTATCATGGAAGTAGGACGGGCTTCAGCCTGTCGGGTTTAGAGTTGCCGGCTGAGCAAATGCAAACCCGACAGGCTGAAGCCTGTCCTACTGGATCGGCTCGTCTTTATGGACCCAAAATCCTACGAACGCTACTCGCGGCAGATTCTTTTCCGCGAAATCGGCGAGGCAGGCCAGCAGCGCCTGCTGCAATCCTCGGCCGTAATGGTAGGCTGCGGAGCGCTGGGGACAGCCCTGGCAAATCTGCTGGTGCGCGCGGGTGTCGGCAAGCTGCGCATCGTGGACCGTGATTATGTCGAGCCTTCCAACCTGCAGCGGCAGACCCTCTTCGAGGAATCCGACGCGCACGAAGCCCTGCCAAAAGCTGTCGCCGCGGAGCGCCGCCTGCGCGCCATTAATTCCGGAGTGTCGGTCGAAGGCATCGTCGCCGACCTTAGCCCGAAAAATGCCGTTGAATTATTGCGCGGCTTCCCGCTCATCCTCGATGGGACGGACAACTTCGAGACGCGATTCCTGCTGAACGATATTGCCATCCATTTGAACGTTCCCTGGATCTACGCCGCAGTCGTCGCCAGCTATGGCGTAACCATGACAGTGCGCCCAGGCCTGACGGCGTGCCTGGCGTGCGCGCTCGAAACCGAAGGCGGGAACGGATCGCAAACGACGGGCCCGGAAGACACCTGCGACACGGTCGGTGTTCTCGGCGCCGCTGTGGGCGTGATTGCCTCGATCGAAGCCGCGGAAGCGATCAAGCTGCTCACCGGCAAATCCGCAGCGGCGGCAGGGCGCCTCACTTCCTTCGACGTCTGGTCCGGGAAATTTCAATCCGTGCGCGTGGCGCGCAATCCGGAATGCCGCGCGTGCGCACGGCGCGAATTCCGTTACCTCGAAGGCGAAGCCCAACCCCACTTGACCATGTGCGGCCGCGACTCGGTGCAGATCCACGAGCGCCGCCGCGAACTCGATCTCACTGCGCTTAGCAAACGCATCGCGCCAACCGTGGCCGAGGTGCGCGAGAACGGTTTCCTGCTGCGCTTCCGCATCCCACCCTACGAAATGACCGTCTTCGCCGACGGCCGCGCCATCATCAAAGGCACGCGCGACACGAGCGTCGCGCGCTCCCTCTACGCCCGCTACATCGGCGTTTAGTGGGACATGCTTCAGCCTGTCTGCTTTTGATTTTTGCGCCGCTACAGGAAGTCAAAAGAAGACAGGCTGAAGCCTATCCTACTCAGGGCGGCTCAAATCTCGCAAACATCGTTCTTGGAATGCAGCCGCGTCAGCCCGCGCCCCATCGTGTTCAATTGCTCTTCGCCGAGCGCTTTTTCGATGCGCGGAAACAGTTCGTTTTCTTCCAACCGCACATGATCGTGAAGAAGTTTTCCAAGGCGGCCCAATTCTTCCGGTGCAATCGGAGTCTTCGCCGCAATCCCCCGCTCGAAATCCAGCACGGCGGCGCGAATCTCCGCATGATCGGCGAGGATGTGCATGACGTCGGCGTCCTGGTCGAGCCGCGTGTGACGCGCATACGCGGGCAGCAGCACTTCCTCCTCTTCGCGAAAATGCACCTGCCCCGTCTTGTGCCAGAAGCGGACAAATTTCTCCGCCTGTCGCTCGACCGCCGCCGCGCGTTTTCCCGCAGGCGCCTCAGCCGCGCGCCGCATCCCCAGCGCCTGAATCAGCGCGAAATGATGATGCTGGCTAAGTGGATGCAAACTCGGATGGCGTTTCATGATTTGGCCGTTTTTTTCGTAAATCCAACGGCAGCCGATATGCCCGTGAGATCAAGTTTAGCACGGAGGCCTATTTCCATTTGCCGGGGAGAAAGATATGAGGCGCGCTACCCGCTTCGGCCGACGGGTTGCCGCAGGGCGGCGCGGTCCAGGTTTTCGCGCAGGTTCATCAAAGTGAGGAAGGTGTTCAGGATGCGCGCCTTCATCTCGTCAGCCAGGGGCAGGCCGCTGGTCGAAGCCCGCGCCAGCATTTCGCCATGCTCGGCGATGTACTGTATGATTTCGACTTGGCGGGCCCGGGGGGTCTTCCCGTAGACGGTCTCGCGGCGCATCTGGGCGCAATCGTTTTCGACTTTTAGCGTGAAATGAAGCACGCACAGATGGACCGCTTCGAGCGCCGCCGGCACCTGTCCCTTGCACCCGTTTTCCTGGCAAGCCGTGTGTATAGCCATCGCTGGGGGCACGCCCCGAGTCTTTAATTGTAAGCATCCCATGTGCCAAAAATCCACTTTGTCCGTAAAAAGTGCGACGAATCTGCCATCGGTACGCCTGGCCCTACTCATTCGCACAGACCGGGCCCTAAAAAGCATGCCAATAGGTATGCCGGGTTACAATATGCGGCGGTGTCGGGCGCCATAGGTATCCGCACCCCAGACCTTGACCGGAAAACCCGGCGCGCGTTCCAATATTGAACGAATTCTGGAGTCCCAGGCTCAAAATGGAAAACACAATCGAAAGCACCGAACAAATCCGCTGGGATCTCAGCGTCCTGTATGCGGATATCGCCGATCCGCAGCTGGATGCCGACCTAACCGAACTTACGGCCATGGCCAAGAATTTCTCCCTTTCCTACAAAGGCAAGCTGGCGGAACTGCTGGGCGCGGCGATCCGGGACTTTTCGGAAATCGAGATGCTCAGCGGTAAAATCAACTCGTACCTGTTTTTGCGGGAGAGCACGGACCTGACCAACGCGGCGATCAAGGCCAAGCATGCCGCCTTTCAGCGGGAACTCAGCGCGATCCGCGGGGAACACCTGACTTTTTTTGAATTGGAGCTCGTCCAGCTCGACGACACACTCAAGACATTTTATGAGCGCGACCACGTCGTTTCCAAGCATCGCCCCTGGATCGAGCACATACGCACATTCAAGCCGCATTTTTTGACCGAGCCCGTCGAATCCGCCCTGGTCAAACGTTCGCCGTTTGATTCCAGTTCCTGGAGCGATTTTTTTGACGAAGTGGAAGCCGATCTTAATTTTGAATTCCGCGGCACGACGAAAAACCTCACCGAAATGATGCACCTGATCGCCGAATCCAAGGATTCCACCGAGCGGGCCGATGCCTTGCAATGCGTGAATAGCGGCCTGGCCGGCCCATTCGCAAAATATGCCGCGCAAACGCTCTACATGGTTGCAGGCTCGAAAGCGGTGGAGGACAAGGAACGCGGTTACGCGCACCCCATGGACCTGCGCAACAAGGCCAACCGAATCCCGGACTCCGTCGTAAATGTTCTCCACAATGCCGTCACCACCCTGGGCGGTTCTTTGACGCGCCGTTACTACAAGTTGAAGGCGCGCCATTTGGGGCTGACCCTGCTCCGCTGGAGCGATCGCAACGCTCCCATGCCGTTTGCCGATACCACCATGATTCCCTTCGACGAAGCCGCGAGGATTGTCAGCAATTCTTATGAAAGTTTCAGCCCCACGCTCACCACAGTCGTGAAGAGCTTCTTTGCCGACCGGCGCATCGACGTGCCCGTGGTAAAGGAAAAACGCAGCGGTGCCTTCAATTCCTCGCACGTCCTGCCCGGCGGGAAGCCCGTTTCGTTCACGCTCATGAATTATCTGGGATCCAACCGGGACGTCATGACGCTAGCGCACGAACTTGGACACGGCGTGCACGGCATCCTCGCCGGAGAAGCGCAGGGCCCGCTGATGTTCCACGCCCCGATCGCCTATTGTGAAACAGCATCCGTATTCGGCGAAATGACCACCTTTACCTTCCTGAAGAATCGCCTCGTCCGCTCGGGAGACAACAGTTCGCTCCTCGCCCTGATCATGGCCAAAATCGACAGCACCATCAACACCGTGGTCCGCCAGATCGGCTTCTCCAACTTCGAGCGCCGCCTTCACGGCATGGACGAATCCTACGCGGTCTGGAAAGAGCCGCTGAAACGTTCGGTCGAGGAGTTGGACGCAATCTGGTTGAAGACCGCGCAGGAACTCTACGGCAAGCAAGGCGAGATATTTACTTACGAAAACTCCGAGCACCTGTGGGCCTACGTCCCGCATTTCCACAGCCCGTTTTACGTTTACGGTTACGCGTTCGGTGAACTCCTGACGCAAAGCCTTTACGCGCAGCGCCAGCGTCTCGGAGCAAAATTCGAACCGCTTTATCTTGACCTTCTGCGGTCCGGCGCCACCAACGATGTCGTGGAACTGCTCGCCCCGTTCGGCCTGGACGCACGGAACGAGGCCTTCTGGAAGGACGGTATCACGGTCAGCCTGGGAGCCTTGATTGAGGAAGCAGAGCAGCTTTCGCGTGCCATGGGCGTGATCTAGGAAAGGGTTGGTCTGGGGTACTGCTGACCTTCTCGGGATGTGGGAACGAGAAAGAATATGCAGGTGTGTAAGGACCTGACAGCGTTATACTCTGCCAATTCCAAATTGGCGGGAGACCATGGCGATTTCCCCCGGCAGACGTCTAGGGCCATACGAAATTCTCTCCGCCATCGGTGCGGGCGGAATGGGCGAGGTGTACAAAGCCCGCGATACGCGCCTCGATCGAACCGTCGCGATAAAGATTCTGCCCACTCATCTCGCTGAACGTGCGGAACTGCGCGAGCGCTTCGAGCGCGAAGCAAAAACCATTGCCAGCCTGAATCATCCCCACATCTGCACTCTCTACGACACCGGCCATCAAGACGATATCGATTTTCTGGTGATGGAATATATCGAAGGCGAGACCCTCGCGCAGCGCCTCCTGAAAGGCGCGTTGCCCATCCAACAGGTATTGCAATATGCGATCGAGATCGCGGATGCGTTGGACAAGGCGCACCGCAAAGGCATCACTCACCGCGATTTGAAACCCGGCAACATCATGCTCACCAAGTCCGGCACGAAGTTGCTCGACTTCGGCTTGGCGAAGCTCGCGCAGGAAGCCGCTCCAGTCACTTCGGCTTCGCAGCTTCCGACATTGAAGAGCGCGATCACGAGCGAAGGAACGATCCTCGGCACGTTGCAATACATGGCGCCGGAACAAGTCGAAGCGAAAGAAGTGGACGCGCGCACGGACATCTTCGCGTTCGGCGCAGTGGTCTACGAAATGGCCACGGGCAAGAAAGCGTTCGAGGGCAAGAGTTCGGCCAGCGTGATGGCCAAGATCATGGAGACCGAACCGCCTCCGATTTCTTCCCTTCAGCCTATGACGCCGCCCGCGCTCGACCGCGTGATCAAAACGTGTCTGGCAAAAGACCCGGACGAGCGGTGGCAAACCGCCGGCGACCTGTGCCGCGAGCTGAAGTGGATCGCCGAGAGTGGCGCGTCCGCCGCAGTGGCGGTGGCCGCAACCGCGGAGCGCGTTCGCACATTGCGAGGTTGGGCATTTGTCGCCGGACTGGCGTGCCTGGCCGTTGCTGCGATTGTCGGTTTCGCGGTTTGGATTTTGAAGCCCACGCCGCCGAAGCCTGTCACTCGCACGGTCATCACGCTCCCGCCCGGCGACCGGCTTGTGGGCCCTGACCAAACGGCGCTGGCTCTGTCTCCCGATGGGAAGCAGCTTGCCTACGCCGCCATCCGAGGCATCACCAGCCAGCTTTATTTGCGTTTCATGGATAGCCAGGAAGCCAGGCCGATCTCAGGCACGGACGGAGCCAGCGAACCTTTCTTCTCTCCCGACGGCCAGTGGGTCGGTTTCTTCGCAGGCGGAAAGCTGAAGAAGATCTCGGTGAGCGGGGGATCAGCTGTGACCCTCGGCGATGCCTTGAACCCTTTCGGAGCCAACTGGAGCAGCCAGGGAATAATCGCCTTCACACCCTTATTAGTTTCTCCCCTCATGGAATTGTCGGACGCGGGAGGCGCATCGCAGCCGCTGATCCCTCTCGGAAAAGGGGAAGCCTCCCAGATCTGGCCGCAGTTCTTGCCCGGCGGTAAGGCCGTGCTTTTTGCCGCCGGAAATGGCCCCGCGAGCGTGCACGTTGCCGTTCAGGTGATCGCAACGGGCCAACGACTTAACTTAGCTGGCGGGACGCAACCCCGCTACGCGACCTCCGGACACTTGGTTTACGCGCAAGGGGCAACGCTGATGGCCGTACCCTTTGATCCGCAGCGGCTGGAAATCAAGGGCACACCTGTTCCTGTGGTCGAGGGCGTTGCAAATTCGCAGTCTTACGTCTCCAGCCAGTACAGCATCTCCGAAACCGGCTCGTTGGTTTACGTTTCGGGAGGATCTCAAGCAAATCTACGGCGAATGGTGTGGGTCAGCCGCAACGGCACAGAGCAGCCTTTGCCGGCCCCGCCACAGGAATACGAATATGTCTCGCTTTCCCCGGACGGCCGGCGTGTCTCGGTGGAACTCGAAAATCAAATCTGGCTTTACGATCTCGCCCGTGACACATTGACCCGGTTCACGTTTGAAGGAAGTAGCAACACCAGCCCGGAGTGGACGCCTGACGGGAAGCGGATCGCATATAAGTCAAACAAAGAAGGGAACCCAGTAAATCTCTTTTGGCAATTGGCGGACGGGAGCGGCGGGCTGGAGCGGTTGAGCACGGACCAATTCGCCCAAGTTCCAAGGTCGTGGTCCCCGGATGGGCAATTTCTAGCCTTCCATGAGAATAATCCCAAGACGCAGAAGGATATTTGGGTACTGCGGATGAGCGATCACAAGTCGCTGCCCTTTCTCGTTTCGCCATTTAATGAAGGGGGCCCGACATTTTCTCCCGATGGCCGCTGGATGGCCTATGTTTCGAATGAATCCGGGCGGCCCGAAGTTTACGTGCAACCCTTTCCGGGTCCAGGCGGGAAGTGGCAAATCTCGACAGAGGGCGGCACGGAGCCGGCCTGGAACCATAATGGGCGGGAACTGTTTTACCGCAGCGGCAACAAGATGATGGCCCTGGATGTTGCCACGCAGCCCAGCTTTTCCCCGGGCAAGCCCCGGATGCTCTTTGAGGGGCAGTACTTTAGGAGCGACTGGCCACTGATTGGGACGGCCTACGACGTGTCACCGGACGGCCAGCGGTTCCTGATGGTCAAGTCGACCGAGCAGGCTTCCTCGGCGACGCAAATCAACGTCGTGCTGAACTGGTTTGAAGAATTGAAGCAGAAAGTTCCCACAGGGAAAAATTGAATCCACTGCAGTTGGCAATTGTGATATTGCGTGCGTGCGGACTTTCCAACGATAATTTGCCACGCGTTCGCGAGCACAGGACGCAGAATCCTCAGGGATCACACGGTGCAAGGAATTGGGCTATGCAAATGGCATTGCATTGGGGAGGAACACCATGAAGAGTCGCGACCCACGCCAGCACACGTTTGGCTGTTTGCCGGGAAGTATCGGGCCATGCAAGAAGTCAGTTGTGTTGCTGGCGGGCCTGGCCGCGGCGCTGTTCGTGTTCCTTGGCTTTGGTGCGGCTCCGGCAGGCGCGGCGGACTGTTCGAACTTGCTCGGATTGAAACTGAAGGACACTGTCATCACCGAGGCGACGGTCATCGCGGTAAAAGGCGATGTGCCGGAATACTGCCGCGTGCAGGGCGGGCTCGAGACCGTGATTTTGTTCGAAGTGGCGCTGCCCACCAAGGCGTGGAACAACAAATTCTTCTACGTTGGCGGCGCCGGGTATAACGGATCGGTTCCGGAACTCACCGACGCGCTCGCCAGGGGATACGCCGCGGCCGGTTCGGACACCGGGCATCGCGGTTTTCACTGGGATGCGTCGGCCATGTACGGCAATCCTCAATCGCAAGTGAACTACGGGCACCGCGCCACTCATTTGGTGGCGCTGCTGGCCAAGGAAGTGGTCAAGGCCTATTACGGCACGCCGGCGCGGCGTTCCTATTTTTGCGGATGTTCGAACGGCGGCAAGATGGCGCTCATGGAGGTCGAGCGGTATCCGGACGATTTCGAAGGCGTGGTCGCCGGAGGCGCGGTGGTCGACCGCACCAAGGCGATGGTCATGTTTGATTGGACCCAGCGAGCACTTCTAGGTTCCGAGATCCCTCCAAGCAAGATCCCCGCGATGGAAAAGGCGACCTTGGCCGCGTGCGACGCTAAAGATGGCCTAGTGGACGGCCTGATCGACCGCCCCGACAAATGCGAGTTCGATCCGAAAGTTTTGACCTGCCAGGGCGCGGACGGCCCCAATTGCTTGACGCCAAAACAAGTGACCGCGTGGCAGAAGATTCTGAGCGGTCCTGTAAATTCCGCAGGAAAACGATTGTACGTCGGATATTCGCCGGGTCACGAAGACGACTACCCGTCCTACATCACCGGAGTCGGAACGATGCACGGGTATCCCTCCAGCAATTTCATGTATATGGACAGTTTTATGCGCTGGCTCGTCTTTGGCCCGAAATTCGATTCGGTCAGGGACTTCGACTACGACAAGAATCTCGAGTCGATGATCCCGTTTGAGAAAGATCAGGACGCCGACAGCACGGATTTATCCGGATTCAAGGCCCATGGCGGGAAACTGATCATGTACAACGGCTGGGCGGATCATTCGACGCCTCCGCTGCGGACCGTGCAGTATTACAACGACGTGCAGCAGAAGAATGGCGAGGCCGCCGGCGAATTTGTGCGCTTGTTCATGATGCCCGGCCTGTATCACTGCAACGGAGGACCCGGGCCGAACACCTTCGGGGGGCTCGGCCAAAAGGGATACAAGAAGAACGACCCCGAAAGCGACATCATCGGCGCTCTCGACCGCTGGGTGGACCAGGGCATCGCCCCCACGAAACTCATTGCCACAAAGTTCAAGGACGATGACCCAAGGCAAGGCGTGGCGCGCACCCGTCCGGTGTGTCCGTATCCTCAGGTGGCGGCGTACAAGGGTTCGGGAAGCGTGGACGACGCCGCGAATTTCGCGTGCGCCAGTTCCAAATAGTGGAAAGAAAAAATGATTTTGCTGGATTAGGTGATTGGCTGCCATCCAGTCTCAAGTGCGTGTGTGGCAACTTTCAAATCTTTGTGCGGCACGGCTTCACAAGTTGCGGAAAAATTCCAAAGGTGTCATTTTGAGGGCGCGGTTCGCCCGAGGAATCTGCTTTTTTCTTAAGATTGGTGAAAAAGCAGATCCCTCGCTTCGCTCGGGATGACATTAAATTACTTTTTTCCGCAGCCTGTTTAGCCGCTGGCCTGTTTAAATTGAGTTGGGCGAGCGGCCCGGGCTTTGATTTGGAATTTGCTGGTGCCCCACCTGTCACGCCGAGTGACAGGTGGGGAGTTTGACCTGAAGATGTCCCACTCCGCGCCGGCGACGCAGTCCTTTTGCCATGGAACTCACTCCAAAGCCCCGCCCTTGAAATGCGTCAAGGACGGGGCACCCAAGTGCAGATTTGTAACTCAGAGTGGACGTACGGGAGTAGTATTGGAGCGTGGACCGGAGACGATTTTGTGGAATGCGAAAAGACGGGCCACCCGCCCGAATTAAGTAGGAGTCTACTTTGTTGCATTGTCCGAATTGCAGTTCCCAAGTACCCTTCGACAAGAGCCTATTTGGCGGAAGGCATTGTAAAAAGTGCGGGTCGACGATGGTGATTTCCCTTACCTATGGCCGCGTGCTGATGTTGCTCAGTTTTCTCACGGCAGAGATCCTTTTGTGGATAGTGAACATCCGTCAACTCTTCTATCCGACTCTGGGCGTGATTTTCGGTTTTTTGGCTTCATTTTCACTCGGCTACCCGTTGGCGTTCGTAATCTTGACCGTGCTGGTGCGAACCGCGCCGCGTGTGGTGGCACCGAAGCTGGTGAGCCGCAATTGGGGTTCGGTTACTACTCTTGACTTATCCAAGTGACCTGGCGGGTGGCCTGGGCTTTGATTTTGACCTTCGGGTGCCCCATCTATCACGCCGCGTGTTAGGTGGGGCCTTTGACTTTCGTTCCTTCATCGAAAACCGCATATCGCCATTTGGGCGTGGCTAGGCTAACCAAAAGCTCCGCCCTTGAAGACCGTCAAGGACAGGGCGCCCCAAGATCAGAATCTTAACTCCGAGCGGACGTACGGGAGTAGTTTCAGATTGTAAAAGGGGGACGACTTCGTGGATTGCGAAGGGGCGGGCCACCGCCCATCGGGCTTCAAGCCAGGCGTGGGCGAGTGCGTGCGACGCGATTTATTTCGTCTCGTGGCTCCATTCCGCTTGCCACTTGGACCGCAATGCGGCGCGGTCGACTTCCTGTCCGCGAAGAAAAACTTTGTTGATCCGCCGCGTGTTGCCGATTTTTTCCAGGGGATTCGCGTCGAGGACGATGAAATCGGCGCTCTTGCCTGGCGCCACTAAACCGGAATTGACCCGCGCGGTTTTGGCCGCGTCGCGCGTGGCGGCGACAATCGTCTCCATCGGCGTCATGCCCATGGCGACCATGCTTTCCAAATCCAGTTGGTTGAAATAGCCGATCAAGAACCGGCTTTGGCCGGTATCGGTTCCCGTAACGACCCGCATGCCCGCCGCTCTAAGCCTCATGGCGTTGCGTGCCTGCAACTCGAAATCCTTGCGCGCGCGTTCGACGGCGTCCGGCGTCATGTTCTTTAACGGGTCGCCCCAGTATTCTTCGATATGTTTGGGAGAATAGGTGTCCCGCAGGAGAGGATCGTCCAGCCACGCCGGCCGTCCGCCGCCCTGGGTGAGCATCCAGGCCGTGATCAGCGCCGGCGTCATCCAGATATTCGGCCGATCGTTTTTGGCGATGCGCTCTTTGACGATGGCAATCAATTCATCGTCGACCGCTTCGCCGCCACGAACCGGAACGTGCAGCCAACCCTCGTCGCCCGCGCGCATCAATTCCTTGGCATCCGCCAAAGTGACGTTATGGACCCCGACGGGCACACTGAACTTGTGGGCCTCGTCAATAATCGCTCGATAGAGAACGGGCGTCAGCGTCTGCTTGGTCCCGCCTCGGTTGTCCACCCAGATTTTGATGAATTCCGGTTTCATCAGCACGTAATCCTGAACGGCCGCTCGAGCCTCCTCCACCGTGGTGACCGGATAGGACACGTCCACTCTGGAAGGGTGGCCCTGGGCCCCTGATCCGGGCCAGGCGATGCCCGTGCCCGCCGTGCGAAACAACGCCGCGTTGGGGATGATCTTGTCCCGCACCTGCAACGGCACGTCGCCCCAATTCGTTCTGCCACCATGCAGATCGGAGCGGTCTTCCAGATCGCCAATGCTGACAACCGCGCCGACCCCGTGGTAGGCGAGACGCTCCAGGTGGTCGATGAGATTCTCGCGCGTGAAGAACTCTTTGGCCATGGTTCCATCATTCACGTGCTGGTATCCGATGTGCCCGTGGAGATCGACCATCGTAGGCATGACCGTCTTGCCCGTCAAATCGACGTGCACAGCCCCGGCTGGAACCTGCAACTTACCGCGCTGGCCGACTCGAGTGAACAGATTGTTCTCGACCAGGAAGGCGGAGTCTTCGATGGGCGCGCTGCCGTCGCCGGTGATGAGGCGGGCACCTTCGAACACGGTCATGCTGGCTTTTTGAGTTTGGCCGTCTATTCGGGTTGACCAGGCCACTGCCAAGAGCAGACACACGACGACGAGCAGACAGGGTGACGTCCTGTTCACACCAAGCATGAAGGCCTCCACCGAAAGCATCTAGTTCGAAAGTGGGGCAAGAATACCATGCGCTTTCGCAGCTAAGCTTAGGAATCCGGCTTATCTTCGCCGACAGACCAAATTGGAAGGCGGTTTTGACAGTCACACTGGAAATACTCAAGGATTGATTCCTATTGGCGCGCGCGGGCAGATGCGTGTATATTCCCGGCCGAACGCAAATTGAAATGGAGATCCAGACCACCCGGAGATTGCTATGAGACCCTTCCTGAGGAACGTGCTGGTCATCGGAATTGCGTATGCAGGCATGGCCGGCGCTCTGCAAATTCGGCCGATTGCCGCTGCCGACAGCAAGGACGATCCGAGCGTTCTGCAAGCGGACCACGCCCTGGTCGCAGCCCTCGGGAAAGCGGACAAAGCAGCAGCCGAAAAGTTTCTCGACGCGGATTTCATGTGGACAAACTCAGCTGGTGAAACCCTGAGCAGGGCGAAGGTCCTGGGTGATCTGCCCAAGCCCCCTCTCGGCGATGAGAGCGGAATTGCGGTGACTGAGTACACGTACGGCCAAGTCGGAGAGGTTCGTGTCGCCCGCGGCAAAATGTACATTCTGCGCGTATGGGTGAAACGTCCCGCGGGCTGGAAGATCTTGCACTACCACGAAGTCGCTCTGGCTGAGCACGCGGGAGCCAGCGCGCTAAGCGCAAACGATTGCGAGAAGCCTTGCAAAGATGTGCCGTATCCACCGAAGGACGACGCCGAGAAGGGCATCCGCACATCCTGGGCGGGGTTGGAGCTGGCGCTCACCGACCATGACACGAAGGCATGGTCTCCCCACTTTCCCGAAGAATACTTAATGGCCACCTCGGGCGCTACCGGCCCAATCACCAAGGCGGATCGCATTGCAACCATCAGCAAGCCTGGTGCAGCGCGCGTAACTTTGTGCAGGCCCCAGTGGGTTGCCGGGAAGCTGTGTGAGTCACAGATGGCGGCAATGCCGCCGGCGAAGTTCTTTCACTTTGGGGACTCGGTCGTAATCATTTCGCGAAACACTCCCTATATCGGCAAGCCCGAACTCAGCACTCGCATCTGGCATGTCGACCACGAAGGGGTCTGGCAGATGATGGAGAGCTGGGACACGGAGATTCAGTCCGCTCCCGCTGCGGTGCCAAAATCATAAAGCCGCGATCGCAGCGACAATTGCGGCAAGAAAGCGTAAAATGCCTCTCAACCGTCGAGGTGGCTCATGAAAAATAAGCAAATTAGATTCATCGGCCTGTCCGGCTTCCTTCTCCTGCTTTCATCCCCGGTGTTGGCGCATCACGGGACGGCGGCGTTCGATATGGAAAGTGTGACCACAGTCAAGGGAACCGTGACGAAATTCGAGTTCATGAATCCCCACGCATTAATCTATCTTGACGTGGCAGGCAGCAAGGGCGACGTCGAACATTGGATCGCCGAAGAGAGCAGCAATAATCATCTGAGCCGCAGCGGCTGGGACAAGAATACTCTGAAACCGGGAGACCGGGTCACCCTAGCAGGTCATCGCGCCAGGAACGGCGCGCGCGTATTGGAAATGCAGTGCTCGGAATGTTCGGTGACGGATCCGCAAGGGAAGGTTTGGCCATACCAGTAGATAGCCGGGTTAGCGCACCATGCTTGCACGTTGGCTGCAAACGGTGGTTCGTTCTTTTCTTTCCAACCGCGTGTAAGGCCGGGCTTCGAGCCGCGGGAGAAGCATTTCAAAATGCGCGATAACCGAATCCGTTTAATTCTGGCGCTGGGGGCTGTATTCGCCTTCCTTTCCGTCCTACGCGCTCAAACCGCTGCGCCGTCGGGAACAGCAACGGCTCGCGCCACAACCCCCACAGTGGATCTCTCCGGAGTTTGGGAAGCCAACATGCCCGGCCTCAAGTGGGCCACCTATTCCTTTACACCGGACATTCCCCCCATGACTCCGTGGGGAAAGCAGAGATATCTGGCCGTAAAGCCGTCCTATGGACCCAGGTCGTTCGCGGATTCAACCGACTACGTGAATCCGACCACGGGCAAGGACGTTGGTTGCCTCCCTCCCGGTGTGCCGCGGATTTACATTCAGCCCTTCGCGCTGGAGATGATTCAGACACCCGGTCGCGTCGTTGAATACTTCGAGTTCGATCACCATGTCCGGCAAATCTTCACCGATGGCCGCCAGCATCCCAAGGACCCCGAGCTGACTTGGATGGGGGATTCGATTGGCTGGTACGAAGGGGACACGTTCGTCGTCGACACTGTCGGCCTTAACGAAAAGACCTGGGTCGATCGCGGCGGCCTCCCTCATTCCGACCAATTGCACGTCATCGAGCGCATCCGTCGTCCCAGCCATGAAGCCCTGGAGATTAGCATTACGATCGACGATCCCAAGGCCTATACGAAAACCTGGACGGGCTATCGAAACTACAAGTTGGAGCCCACCTGGAACGTCAAAGAATTTATTTGCGCGGACAATTCCGACTACAACGAGGATTTTATTAAAAACAGCGGGGCATATAGTTCTCCAAGCCCTTCAAAACAAAAATCGAAGCCAGCGAAGCCCAACTAAAAGCTACAGCAAATGTAGTTGGGGAGCTGAAGTGAGACGCAGAGATAGTGCATATGCCCCGAAAAACGGAATCCCCGCAATCGGGCCCAACGCCGAACTTTCCCCCGATGTTCCGATTCGCTGGGGGCTATGCTAAACTGTCGTGGCAATAAGCAGGGATTCGTCCCCCAACTTGTTCCCCAAGAGGCGATTATCATGTCTGGGCATTCGAAGTGGGCCACGATTAAACATAAAAAAGCGGCTACCGACGCCAAGCGCGGCCGCGTCTTCACTAAACTGATTCGCGAAATCACCATTGCCGCGCGGGTGGGCGGCGGCGATCCGGATTCCAACCCGCGCCTGCGCACGGCAATACTCGCCGCTAAGAATGAAAACATGCCCAACGATAACATCGAGCGGGCCCTGGCGCGCGGCATGGGAACGCTCGAAGGCGAGCAATACGATGAAGTGAATTTCGAGGGCTACGGCCCGGGCGGAGTGGGCATGATCATTGAAGTGGTCACCACCAACCGCAATCGCGTGGTCAGCGAGATCCGCCACATGATGAGCAAGCACGGCGGCAACATGGCCGAAAACGGAGCGGTGGGCTGGATGTTTCATCGCAAGGGCGACATCGTCGTACCCAAGGAAAAGGCCAACGAAGACAAGATGCTCGCCATCGTGCTCGATGCCGGCGCCGACGATCTGCGCGATGACGGCGAAGCCTGGGAAGTGTTGACTCCCCCGGAAAGTTTCGAGGCCGTTCGCGAAGCTTTGGTCAAGGAAGGCATCACTCCGGATTCCGCCGAGATCGGATGGGTGCCGCAAAATTACGTGAAGCTTACCGGCAACCAGGCGGCGCAAATGTTGCGGCTCGTCGAAGCGCTCGAAGAGCACGACGACGTGCAAAAAGTTTCCGCCAACTTCGACATTGACGAGAAAGAAATGCAAGCCGTCATGGCCGCGCAGTGATCTGAGTGGCACACGCTTTAGCCTGTGTGCTTTTGACTTTTTCTCGCGCAAAACCTCACAGGCTGAAGCGTGTGCCACATCCCCCGAAAAAACTGTGGCCGGGCGCGGCGCGCCGCCGTACACTCATTGCCGTGCCGCTCTCTTCCCGAACGAATAGCGATTTCTTCCGCGTGCTCGGCGTCGATCCCGCCGCGGCCGGCGCCACCGGATACGGAGTGATTGAAAGCGACGGCCGCCGCTGCCGATTGCTGCGCTTCGGCGCGCTGGGCGCCACGCGCAAGGGCCCGGAACATTTTCCCGAACGCCTGCGCGAAATTCACTCCCTGCTTGCCGCGTTGATCGAGGAGTTTCAGCCGCACGGCGTCGCCGTCGAATCGGTCTTCACCGCTCTCAATATGAAAACGGCCTTGAGGCTGGCCGAAGTTCGCGGCGTGGTTTTGCTAGCCGCGGCGCAACGAGGCATCCCCGTGCGCAGCTACTCGCCGCGCGAAATCAAAGCTTCCGTGGCCGGCTACGGGAACGCGGCCAAGGAGCAAATGCAGCTGATGGTGCGCGCGCTTCTGGGCATGAGCGAAACGCCCGAGCCCGCGGACGCTGCCGACGCGCTCGCCGTCGCGCTGTGCCATATGCAGGCCGAGAGGTTTCGCGCCCGGCTGGCCGCCGGATCCGCGCGATCCGCTGTGGAGCCGGAGTCCGTGCGCTCCCTTCGCGTTCCACGCAGCCGCAGTGCCACTTCGCGCATCTCATAGTAACGATGACTCGAAGCCATTTTCTTTTGAAGCTACTCACTCTTCTCTTGGGCGCATGGCTGGTTGTCACGGCGGCCGGCGCGAATCCGGGCGGCGCGACGGTCACTTACCGCCGCGTTTTCAAGGGCAGCACTCCGGAATTTATTGAAGTCAAGATCAGCGACCAGGGCAAATCCACCTACGACATCCGCCAGCTTGAGGAAGAGGCGGATCCCCAGCCGCTCGAAGTGGGGCCCGCCGTGCAAAAAAGAATCTTCGACTTGGCCGCCGGCCTCAACAATTTTGCGATCGCCAACATTGATATCCAAAAGAAAGTTGCCAATCTTGGCCAGAAAACTTTCCGCTACGAAAACGGCGCGGAGGTGCACGAGACTTCGTTCAATTACACGCTCAACCCCACGGCCTCCCAGCTCATGGAAATCTTCGAAGGGCTGGCTAGGCAGCAGGAAGACCTCGTTTTGCTGCAGCGCCAGGCCAAGTTTGACCGCCTCGGAGTCAACGATGCCCTGCTGCGTTTCGAATCGGACATGGACCATCGCCTGCTGCCCGAACCCGAACGCATCTTGCCCGTTCTCGATCAAATCGCCGCGGATTCGCACTTTTTGGAAATCGCCCGCACGCGGGCGCGCGCTCTTGCCGAACGAATCCGAGACTCTCGCGACCACTAAAACGACTCGAAGCAGCATCGGTTTAAGTGGCACACGCTTCAGCCTGTGGGGTTTGGTTCCGCGCGAACAAAAACCCACTGGCTGAAGAGACTGTGTGGCAACTCGGTTTTGAGCAGGCCAGCGGCTGAAGCCGTGTTTGTTTTGCGTACTTCACGGCACGGCTGAACAGGTTGCGGAAAAATTCCAAAAGTGTCATTCCGAGGGCGCGGTTTGTCCGAGGAATCTGCTTTTTCCTGGGATTTGTGAAAAAGCAGATCCCTCGCTTCGCTCGGGATGACATTAAACTACTTTATTCCGCAACCTATGAAGCCGCGCCCCACAAAGATTTGGAAGTTGCCACACGGACTTTGAAGCGTGTGCTACTTCATAACCATCCCCGCGTACCCCACAACTTCCTGCGTGTCGCCGTTCACCTCTCCCGAATTGGCGTAGCAGACCAGCTCTGCATCCGTGGCGCCCAATTCCTGCGCGGCGATCACTACGGCCACCGCGGCGGCGTATCCGCACATGGAAATATTTTCGTCGCGCACCGTATCGAAGAGTTTCCGCGCGTCGAGGGCGAGGATTCGATCGATGGCCTTGTGGTCCTTCACGCGCGTAATGGCATCGCTTTCATAGTGATTCATGTCCGAGCTGGCAATGAGTAGAACCGGCTCGCGCTCCGCGGCAATCACTCTCGCGAGCGCATGGCCCAGGGCTTCGAGCGGCTCCCATTGCGCGGGGCCAATCACGATCGGCACAAACGCAAACAAAGGAACGAGACGCTGCAGGAAGGGAAGCTGGACTTCGAGGGAGTGCTCCGCGCTGTGCGCGGCGGCATTCTCGCGCAACAGCGGAAACGCACGAACAATTTCCTCCGCAAGAAGACGATCGATGGGCGCCATTCCCAGGGGTGTCTGCCAGGCCCCGTCTGAAAGAATTGCAAAAGGAGCGCCACGCGGAAAATGGCGCGGGCCGAGCAGAATCACGCGCCCGGGAATTTCCATGCGCCGGTAAACTTCCCCGGCCACGCGGCCCGAATACACATATCCAGCATGGGGAACAAGGCATGCCCGCGCGTGGATTTTCTTTTCCTCGCCGGCGCCGGCAAGAAAGGAATCGACGGCGGAGCGCAGGCGCCCCGGATCATCTGGATAAAACCGCCCGGCGACAGCAGGAAGGCGATTCATGGGGAGCCCTTGCGGCTCATTTTGGCTTCGATGGTTTGCCCTTGATCTTCAAAGCGACGTCAGTGCCGCTGCGGTACCAAACGGTGACTTTGTCCCCGTACTGGTAGCCGCCCGCGTTCACGATTTTTTGCATTTGGTCGCGAATCTGGGGGGAATAGGTGAAGGTGTGGAGTTCGTAGATGTCCACCGTGCTGCGCACCTGAAGCGCCTGGTACAACGTGTGCATAACCACAAAATGTGTCTTGATGATTTTCTGCGATTGCTGGGCGGGCGCCGGGGCGCTGCGCGCGCCGGCTTCCTGCGCGTAACTCGCCAGGAACACGCCGGCGAACAAGAGCGACGCGGCGAGCGAGAGCGCGTGAGTTTTATTGCGTGTCATCAAGCGTAATTTTCAGCGACTTCAAAAAGCGCATATCCTGCGGCGTCATTTCAAATTTCGGCGCCTCGCGATCCTCGTTTAGAATTTCCTGCTCGACCTGAATGTGCAGGGATTCGAGAAAGCGGCGGTCGTTCGTCGTGATTTTGTTATCGTCGGCGTCGCGTCGCGCCAGGCCGATTGTCGCATCCAGCTTCAGGACGATGTCGAATCCCGCGGAGCGCACGTCGGCAATGGCCTCCGAGATGCGTCCGGATTCCGACACGGTATCGTTGATGGCATGTCCCAACTCGCGCAGCAGTTGTTTCAGATGATCATCCAGTTGCACGACCCCTCCCTCTGGAAAACTACCCTGCATTTAATTGTAGGACCGAGTGCCGCAGGAAACAAGTCCCCGGGCGACGAGGCGCGTGCTCAATTCGCCTATGCCGGCGGTCTGGGCTGACGGGCCCATTTTGTACTAGAATTCAATCGTGGCCACGCAACCCATGGGGCTCTTCGCAACGGTGCGGCATTCTCTGCGCGTGCTGTGGCGCGCCGCGCGCGAGCTGTTTCATGAAGTCACCGGGGCCATATTTTTTATACTTGCCGTGGCCGCGCTCCAAGGCACTTGGCGCGGCTGGCACAACGGAGCGGCCCGGTGGCTCGTGGGCATGAGCATCGGCTACGCGGTACTGATGATTTTCTTTGGCGTGCTGTCGTTCCGCGATTCGCGGCGTGTGCGATGAAACCACTTCCCGATCAGGCCGCCGAAAAGGCGGCCGCAACCAAGGAACGCAAGGAGCGCTTCACCACGCTCGGCGGCATTCCTCTGAAAACGGTCTACACGCGGGAAGACCTTGCCGGCCAAAACGCTGATGAGGCGATCGGCGTCCCTGGTGAATTTCCCTTTACGCGCGGCATTTACCCCACCATGTACCGCGGGCGTCTGTGGACCATGCGGCAATACGCCGGATTCGGCATGGCGGCTCAATCAAACGAGCGATTCCGCTATTTGCTCGCGAAAGGGCAAACGGGATTGTCTGTCGCTTTTGATTTACCCACGCAGATCGGCCATGACTCGGACCATCCGCGCGCCGCCGGCGAAGTGGGAAAAGTCGGCGTGGCCATTGATTCGCTCGAAGACATGGAAGCGCTCTTCGACCACATTCCTCTGGACCGCGTGACGACTTCCATGACGATCAACGCGACTGCTGCGATACTGCTCGCGCTGTACGCCGCCGTCGCGAAGCAGCAGGGCGCGGATCTGCGAAAAATTTCCGGAACAGTGCAAAACGATATCTTGAAGGAGTTCATCGCACGTGGCACGTACATTTATCCGCCGCGGCCGTCGATGCGCATCGTGACGGACCTCTTCGCCTGGTGCCGCACCGAGCTCCCCGCCTGGAATATGATTTCCATTTCCGGGTATCACATTCGGGAAGCGGGCTCGACGGCGGCGCAGGAAGTTGCGTTCGCATTGGCTGACGCGATCGCTTATGTCGATGCCGCAATCGCCGCGGGATTGGGCGTGGATGAATTCGCGCCGCGGCTTTCGTTTTTCTTCAATGCGCACAATGACCTGCTCGAGGAAATTGCCAAGTACCGCGCCGCGCGGAGACTCTGGGCGCGCCTGATGCGCGACCGTTTCGGCGCGAAGAATCCCGATTCGATGATGCTTCGCTTTCACGTGCAGACGGCCGGGAGTTCTCTCACCGCGCAGCAGCCGGAAAACAACATCGTGCGCGTCGCCATCCAGGCGCTTGGCGCGGTGCTCGGCGGCTGCCAGTCCCTGCACACGAACGCGATGGATGAGGCACTCGCGCTCCCCACCGAAAATGCGGCGCTGCTCGCTCTGCGCACGCAGCAGATCATCGCGCACGAAACGGGCGTGGCGAACACCGCGGACCCGGTCGGCGGTTCTTACGCGATCGAGAAATTGACCGACGAAATTGAATCGCGCGCGAAGGAATATATTATGAGGATAGATGCGCTCGGCGGAGTGCTGCGCGGCATCGAAACCGGATATGTGCAGGGTGAAATCCAAAGGGCCGCGTACGATTTTCAGCGGGCCATCGAGCGCGGCGAACAGATCATCGTCGGTGTGAATCAGTTCGTCGCGGAAAAGGAAACGCCCATTCCCACGATGCGCGTCGATCCGGACCTGGAACGCGCGCAGATCGAACGCGTCCGCGCAGTGCGCGCCCGGCGCGATTCTGCGCGTGCCAATGCGGCAGTCGCCGAAGTCGAGCGGCGCGCGCTCTCCGGAGAAAATCTGATGCCGGCGATCGCGGCCGGCGTCGAGGCGTACGCCACTGTCGGCGAAATTTCCGACGCGCTCCGCCGCGTTTTCGGCGAGTACACGGAATCGGTGGTTTTGTGATTTGGTAGCACAGACTTCAGTCTATGGAGTTTTGTCGCAGCAAAGGAGGCCATTCTCCGGCCAATTCCACTGGGAAGCCTGTCCTACCTACTATCGTTATGAAGATCATACTGGCGTCCTCTTCGCCGCGCCGCGCGGAAATCTTGCGCAATGCGGGAATCGCGTTTGAAATTCGCGCAACCCAAATCGACGAGACGGCCCTTCCGGGCGAGCCGGCGCGCGCAATGGTTGCGCGCCTTGCGGAAGCAAAAGCGCGCGCTGCAGCGCAATTGGACGCCGCCATGCGCGAGTGCATTATCGTGGGCGCGGACACCACCGTCGAGCTGGAAGGCGAAATCCTCGGAAAGCCTCGCGATTCCGCGGACGCTCGCGCAATGCTCGCTAAGCTCAGCGGGCGCACTCACCATGTCCTTACGGGCATTTTCGTCCTGCGATTGCCCGACAATGCAGCGCGCGCGGCAGTCGAAAATTCAGCCGTAACGTTTGCTCCACTCGACGAAAAAGAGGTCAACGCCTACGCAGCAACCGGCGAGCCGATAGGCAAAGCGGGAGCCTACGCGATTCAAGGGTTTGCGGGACGCCACATCCCTAGAATTGAGGGCTGTTATTTCAACGTCGTGGGGCTGCCGCTGGCGCGACTCTATGTGCTGCTGCGCGAACTGGGCTGGCGAGAAGAAAAGTAATCGGCAAACAAAAAGGGCGGTCCCGTGGGCCGCCCTTTCACACAAATCCTGAATCGATCAAACGCTTGAAGAGCTACTTCTTTTCCTCAGTTGCTGGAGTTGCAGTTGCCGTAGGTGCAGCAGGAGGCGGTGCCGTGGGCCCTTGCCCTCCTCCGTGCATCCCTTCCTTAAAGCTCCGGATGCCTTCACCCAAGCCACGCATCACTTCCGGAATCTTCTTCCCGCCAAACAAAAGCACCACGATGGCCAGCACAACCAGCCAATGAAATGGGCTAAACTCTCCCATAATGTACCTGCCTTTTGAGTCGCTTTCCGTCGCAAGGACGGGTACAGCGCAAGACTCAATGGCCGAATTATAGCACGTTCACGGCCCGGTTTCCGCAAGTCCGAACCCAATACCCTAGGAGTGGTCAGGTCCGGCGGGAATTGCCGGCGAAACAACTCGCAGCTCAATTCCTCGGAAGCGCTGAATTGATTTCTTCAAGGATCGCGCGCGCTGCCTGTTCCGGATCGGTAGCCCCCGTAATCGGCCTGCCGATCACCAGGTAATCCGCACCGGCACGAATTGCTTCCGCGGGAGTAGCCACGCGCGCCTGATCATCCGTTTTGCCTCTTCTGCTGCCAGCCGCCACGCCGCCGACCAAGGGACGGATACCGGGGACCACGATCAGGAAGTCTTTTCCGCAGGCCCGTCGGATCGTGCGGACTTCGTGGGGAGACGCAACCACGCCGTCCAAGCCGGCCTTCTGAGCAAGGCGGGCCAGTTGAAGAACGCGCCTAGAGGGAGGGCCCGTTATCCCAACACTTCGCAGAGCGGCATTCTCCATACTCGTCAGGATCGTAATTGCCAGCAGTTTAGGCATCGCGGATTTTGGGCCTTTGGCCTCATTCCTGGCCTTTGCAGCCGCGCGCATCATTTCCAGACCTCCCAGGGCATGGAGATCTAACAGGTGCACGCCCAGCAAGCTACTGGCGCTCGTGACGGCTCCTTTGACTGTATTCGGGATGTCGTGAAATTTAAGGTCCAGGAATATGCCTGGCCCAAGCTGGCTCAATTTTGCGATGGCAGGGGGTCCCACGGAAGTGAATAACTGTATATTTATCTTGAACATACCGACTACTGAGGAAAGAGACTGCGCTAACTCTAAAGCGGGTTCGAGGGTAGGAAAATCAAGCGCGAGGATCAGTTTTTGACGGGCCTGCTCGTTCACTGACGTTTTGGGACCTCGAGGAGTTCGACTCGCAATCGCGAAATGCCATTGTCCAGGATCCCCAGGCGGCAAGCAACCAGGTAGGAGACATCCAGCTCGCGATCGTCGATAAAGGGACCTCTGTCATTGATTCGGACGAGCTGGGCGATATGGGTTTTGGGATTCGAGACGCGGACAAGGGAGCCGAACGGCAGATCCGGGCTAGCTCCTGTCGCGGCATACATGTCGTATCTTTCGCCGCTGGCGGTCTTGCGGCCCTGAAATTTGCCCCCGTACCAGCTGGTTTTGGCCGTCCAAACCCGAATGGGCTTAATGGGCTGGCTGACATGGGCCACCAGGGGGGCTTCCAGGCCTTGGGCTACCAGAAACATCAATGGTAACCAGCGGAGAGCGGCCCAAATCATGAAAAGTCGACTACGCATAAGTGTCCCCCCGTAGTCCTTGGCGCTGAACAATGCTAGCATGCGCCCTCGGGCGATTCAAGGACAATCGGTCTGCATGTTTCCAATTAAATTACTGATATTATTGATCTTATTCCCACTACAGTATCTTTCCATTTGATCTAGGATGTCTTCACACGCCCTGGGCTCTGAAAAGTTCGCCGTTCCAACCTGTACTGCGGAAGCGCCCGCAACGATATATTCTAAGGCGTCATAAGCCTTCTCGACGCCCCCTAGGCCAATGATGGGAATTTTGACAACTCGGCTGGCTTCGTAGACCAGCCGAAGGGTAATGGGCCTGATCGCGGGCCCAGATAAACCCCCAGTTGCGCGGCCTAACCTCGATTTGCGGGTCTGGACGTCGATACTCATGGCCTGATAGGTGTTTGCCACGGTCAGGGCATCTGCTCCGGCTTCTTCGGCCGCCTTGGCGATCACGCCGATGTCGGTGACATTGGGCGAAAGCTTGACCCATAGGGGGCGGCGGGCGGCTCTGCGCGCGGCCGACACGACTTCCAATACCATCTGGGGGTCGCTGCCGAACTGGATTCCGCCATGCGCGGTGTTTGGGCAGGAGATGTTAAGTTCGTAGGCCGCGAGCCCTTCCGCTTCCTCGAGAATCCGAATCACACCCACATACTCGTCGATTGTGTAGCCAAAGACATTGGCTATGACAGCAGCGCGGTACTGGCGCAGCGCAGGCAGCTTTTCCGCAACGAAGGAGCGCACGCCCACATTTTGCAGGCCGACGGCATTGAGCATCCCGGAAGGCGTCTCGCACAAGCGTGGCGCCGGGGCGCCGGCCATCGGCTCGAGGGAAAGTCCCTTTACGACGATACCGCCCAGGCGGTTCAAATCTACAAGGTGGGCAAATTCGACGCCGTAGCCAAAGGTACCGCTGGCGGCCAAAATGGGATTGGAGAGGCGCAATGCGCCGACGTTCACAGAGAGGTCCACCGCGGTTGCAACATTCATTGGCGGGATTCTAGCATGCAGATTCGCTCGCCGATGTGGAAGGCTTGTGGAAAAACGGCGGAAATCCGGGGGCCTTCCATAACCCGCGCTTCGAGACCGAGTGGCACTATGCTAGGATGTTCGCCCAATGCGCATCGTTGAAAAGACGCAGTTGATGACAGCGACGGAAATCGATCGCACCGTCCAGCGTCTGGCGCACGAAATCGTGGAAAAAAGCGGCGGCACTTCCAACCTGGCATTGATCGGAATTCGCCGGCGCGGCGTTCCCCTGGCCAAGCGGATCGCGCAGGCCATGCGCGGCATCGACGGAGTGGACGTGCCGGTGGGAATTCTGGACATCACACTGTACCGCGATGATCTTTCCAAAGTCGCCGCGCAGCCCGTTCTGCAATCGAGCGACATTCCATTTCCGGTGGACGACAAGGACCTGGTGGTTGTGGACGATGTGTTGTACACGGGGCGGACGATTCGCGCGGCCATGAACGGGCTTTTTGATCTAGGGCGTCCGAAGCGCGTGCGTTTGTGCGTGCTGATCGAACGCGGGCATCGCGAATTGCCTATCGAAGCGTCCTTTGTCGGGCGCAGCGTGCAAACCAGCGACGCCGAGATCATCGAAGTTCGCCTGAACGAGATTGATCAGGAAGAGCGCGTCATGCTCGTCGAGCGCGTTCCCTGACGCCGGCCAAGGTGGTGACATGCCCGGCCTAGATTTCGAGGATAGTTGTGCCATTTCGCTTCGGCCACATGCTAGGGATTGAACCGCTCAGCGCCGAAGAAATTTTATTTCTGCTGGACCAATCGAAACCCTTTCAGGAAATCCAGCGGCACCCGCTGAAAAAATTGGCGACGCTGCGAGGAAAGACCGTGGCGCTGGCGTTTTTCGAACCCTCCACGCGCACGCGCATCAGTTTCGCCACGGCGGCGGCGCGGCTCGGCGCGGACCAGATGAACCTGCAGGCGGAATCGTCGAGCCTGAAAAAAGGCGAATCGCTGCTCGACACGGTCCGCACGCTCGACGCCATGAAGCCGGATTGTATCGTGATGCGACATAGTTCCTCGGGCGCGCCGGATTTTGTGGCGCGAAACCTGCCCCTGCCGGTGATCAATGCCGGCGACGGCACGCACGAACATCCCACGCAGGCGCTCCTCGATGCGCTGACGATTCGCGACCGGCGCGGCACGCTCGAAGGATTGAACATCACGATTCTCGGCGACATTCTGCACAGCCGCGTGGCGCGCTCGAACATTCACCTGCTCTCGAAATTCGGCTGCCGCATCACGCTGTGCGGGCCGGCGATGTGGTTGCCGAGGGAACTCGAATGCCTAGTTCCCGCAGGCACGGCGATCCGGCGCGTCACGCGTATTGCGGAAGCCCTCGAAGACGCGGACGTTGTCATGACTTTGCGCGTTCAACAAGAGCGGCTGCACGAACCGGCTCTGGCTCTCGATGAATATATCCTCCTTTACCAGCTCACTCCGGAGCGGCTGCGAATCGCCAGGCCGGATGCGCTAGTAATGCATCCTGGGCCGATGGTTCGCGGCCTGGAAATCGATCCCGCCGTGGCCGACGGGCCGCAATCGTGCGTGCTCGAGCAAGTCACGAACGGCCTCGCCGTGCGCATGGCCCTGCTGTTTCTGATGATCGGCGCGGACGGCTCTTCGGAAAGGGAATCCTCTCATGCTGCTGATTAGCAATGGATGCGTGCTCGATCCCGCAAGCGGGACCGACGCGCCGCGCGACATTCTGCTTGACGAAGATCGCGTCGCTGCCGTCGCGCCGCACGCACAGCTCGCCTCGCGCGCGCAAGGCGCGGAAATTTTTGATGCCACAAATCTGATCGTTGCGCCGGGTTTTATCGATTTGCACTGCCACCTGCGCGAGCCGGGCGGAGAATCTTCCGAGACGATCGAAACCGGCGCGCGGGCTGCGGCGCGCGGCGGCTTCACGGCCGTCTGCCCCATGCCGAATACGCGCCCTGTGAACGACAACGCATCCGTGACGCGCTCGATCCTGGAACGCGCCGCTGCGGTCTCCCCCGTGCGTGTCTGGCCGATTGGCGCGGCGTCGATCGGCAGCAAGGGCGAAGCGCTTGCGGAAATCGCGGCGATGAAACAAGCAGGAATCGTGGCGGTTTCCGACGACGGGCGTCCCATCGCCACGGCGAAACTTTTGCGACAGGTGATGGAGTATTGCCGCGCGCTCGATTTGCCGGTGATCGATCATTGCGAAGACAGCTCGCTGTTTGCCGGCGCGGTGATGCGCGAGGGAAAACAATCCGTGCGGCTGGGCCTGCGCGGAATGCCTTCCGCCACGGAATCGCTTGTCGTTGCGCGGGACGTGCAAGTGGGCGAGCTGACCAGTTGCCGCCTGCACATCGCGCACCTTTCGGCGCGCTCCTCACTGGAACTCGTGCGCGCCGCCAAGGCGAAAGGCCTGCCCGTCACGTGCGAAGTGACGCCGCACCACTTCACGCTCACCGATGAAGACGTGCAGTACGACACGCGCTACAAAATGAATCCGCCGCTTGCTTCACGCGAAGACCGCGACGCGCTCATTGCCGGGCTCGCGGATGGCAGCGTGGACGCCATCGCCACCGACCACGCGCCGCACGAGGCCGCCCTCAAAGACGTTGAATTTGACCGCGCCCCATTCGGCGTGACCGGTTTTGAAACGGCGATCGCCCTTGGCCTCGAGCTGGTGCATGCCGGAAAGATTTCGCTGATGCGCATGGTGGAATTGTTTACGTCAGGGCCGGCGCGCGTCCTGGGAATGCGGCGCCGCATCGCGGAAAATGAGCCGGCCGACCTGACGATTTTTTCCACCGAATACAAATGGACGTTCCGCGCGGAAGAATCCGCCAGCAAGTCGCGCAATTCCCCGTTCGACGGACGCAATTTCCGCGGCGCCCCTATGGCGACAATTATTGCAGGCCGCATCGCCTACCAAAGAAATGGAACCACAGATGCACACAGATGAACACGGATTAAAACAAAGAATAATTCGACAACTAATTTAAAATCGAAGAGGCAAACTGGGAGCGAGTCTTTGCGGGCTTTCTGTTTTTTCGCTTTTATCCGTGTTCATCTGTGTGAATCTGTGGTTCCGCTGTTTCTGACTTCTAGTGGGCGCCGGGTTCGGCGGCGGGGTGCATGCCGTGTTGCGGAACTTCGTGGACGCCGCGCGTGGGAGGTTCCTGGTGCACGCGGTAAAAGTGGTCGAGCGGGCCGGGGCCCTTGCCGATAGAGAACCCTTTTTCAATCGCTATGGTCACATAAGCCTTGGCGAGCAGCACGGCTTCGCGCAGCGGACGGCCTAACGCGAGCTGCACCGCGATAGCCGATCCAAAGGTGCATCCGGATCCGTGCGTGTTTTCACTCTTGAGGTGCTCGCCGCCGAACCGGAGCACTTCCGTTCCGTCAAACAGGACGTCGATGGCCTTCTCCATGTGGCCGCCCTTGACGACCACGGCGCGCGCGCCGCGCTCGACGATCTTGCGCGCCGCTGCTTCCATCCCGGCGTGATCCTTGATCGGAAGGCCCGAAAGAATCTCGGCTTCGGCGATATTCGGCGTCACCACGGTTGCGCGCTTCAGTAATTCTTCTCCGATAAATTTGATTCCGCCGGCATCGATCAAATCGGTTTCGCCGGAGGTGGATTTCATCACCGGGTCGAGAACCACGTTGGGGACTCCGGCGCGATCCAGAAACTCGGCGACGACGACGGCGTTCCCGCGATGGCCCAGCATCCCAATTTTAATCGCGGATATTTTTAAGTCTTCGAGGAGCGCATCCAATTGAGCACGCAATTCCGCAGCGGGAGTATCATGCACGGATTTCACGCCCTGCGTGGACTGCACGGTCATCGCGGTGATGGCCGCGACGCCATAGCAATTATGCGCCGCGATGGTCTTGAGGTCTGCCGCAATGCCCGCGCCGGCGGACGGATCGAACCCCGCGATGGTCAGCACGATCGGGGGAGCCGCATTTACGTGATTGGACAATTCTTCGAGCGCCTCCGCGAAAAAAATCGCCCACAGAAAAGTGGACCGGCTGCGCAAGAACGTCGCGCGAGCCGGCAAGTCGAAATGTACGCGTGTGTACGCTCACGCGCAACATCTTTTTTGACGCGCCCGACTCATTTGAGAAATCCGCGACGTCTCTCGAAGCCAAATGGAGTGCAAATCTGAAACAGGAACGGGTGATGATTGACTCGCCCGCAGCTGCTATAGCTTCATTGTAGTTAATATGAAGAAAACGCACTTCCGCTTCAATATTTTTTTGCGCCCGGAACCGGAAGGTGGCTTCAGTGCAATTGTGCCCGCGTTGCCGGGCTGCGTTACGTACGGACGCACATTAGTCGAAGCGAAAAAAATGGCAAAGGACGCAATTTGCGGCTACATCGAGAGCCTAAAAAAGCATAAGGAGGCGATCCCCACCGACGACGAAACTTTGGTCGCCTCTCTGGATCTCGAATATGCCCAAACTACCAGCCGTTAGACGTCGCCGAATTTATCTTGTTGATCAATACATTCACACCTCCTTTCCTATAAGATAGCGTGTCGACTATGAGCGAGAAGAATCCACATGCTGTAGCACTCGGATCTAAGGGCGGCAAGAAGACTGCCAAGCGCGGGCCGGAATATTTTCGAAAGCTGCAAGCGATGCGAAAGACCAAGAGTGGGGGCAGGCCGCCGAAAAAGAAATCTAGGACTTGACAAACAACAAGCGCTTGTTGTAAATAGTGAACATGAGATCTACCAGAGCCACTTATCCGGCGCGCCCCTCGCAAAAAGCAGAGCCAAGGCGAGTCCCAGCCTCGCCAAGAATCCAGCGACCCTACAAGTTGGCAGAGCTATTCTGCGGATGTGGAGGATTTTCGCATGGATTTTCCCTCACGGGACGTTTTTCCGTCGAACTTGGTAGTGATCTGAATGAGGTGTTCTGCAGCACCTTTCAAAAAAATCACTTAACGCAAGCGGGGAACGAACCACTTGCGCTGCCTGGTGAGATACAGAATCTAGTGCGCAAGGACCTTCCACTCGCTTTTAGAGACCTCGGGTATTACGCGAACGGACGACTCGACGTGCTCTTAGGGGGACCGCCTTGCGAGGGTTTCAGTCAGAATAAACGGTCTGAAGGGCTCGATCCAGAAACGGGCAAACGGAATTATGGTGGCTATGACAAGCATATGAATGATTCCCGGAATTTTTTGGTGCGCCATTTTTTCCGCGTTGTAGAGGATTTGAAGCCGAAAATTGTCGTAATTGAAAACGTCCCGCAAATTTTAACTCATGACCATGGACGGTTCGGTGCGGAAATAACGGCTCGGTTTCAGGGGTTAGGATATTTCGCAAAGCGCGAGGTTCTATTTGCCCCGGAGTATGGGGTGCCACAAATGAGGAGGCGCGCGTTTTTTCTTGCTGTCCGTGAAGATCTTGTCAAACGCGTCGGATGGGTTCCTGAATTTCCTCCTCCTAGAACTCACTATCGGATTGACGCGGACGATTCGCCAATGCCTTTTCTTAGCAAGGCCGTGACAGTGCGCGATGCAATCGCCGATTTGCCTGAGTCAAATGAAGAGGAGCACGGTGGGAGAAGCGCTAGTTTTTACCCGCACATGGACACTCTCTCGGACTACTCCAAAATGATGCGATCCCGCATGAGAACACCATACAACCATATCCATCGAACTGTGAGGGAGACGGCTTTGAAGAGGCTAAAGGCAATGCGACCAGGGATGCGGCTTGAGCATCTTCCCGAAAATCTCAGGACAAAATCGTGGTATTTCAACTGCTATGGTCGCCTTGATTGGAATGATCAAGCGCGCACTATTACAAAAAGCTGCAACTACGTTGGGTCGGGATGTTTTGGTCATCCAGAAATTGACCGGGGAATCACTATGCGTGAGGCGGCGCGGTTCCAATCATTCGACGATGATTTCCGATTCTGGTCCGATTCGGAACATCAAATTGCTCATATGATTGGTGGGGCGGTTCCTCCGCTCCTCGCTAAGGCCATTGCGGGGCCTGTGGTTGCATTCTTGGATAGAGCAAGCGAGCGTTAGCTTATGGCTTTGAATCGGAGCCAAGTGATGGCTCGAATCCGAAGCAAAGGCACGCGGCTTGAGGAGCGCTTCAAATCTCTGATCCGTGAAGCGGGACTTAAGGTTCGACGGGGAGATGCCCTATTCGGAAGGCCGGATTTCCGCGTTCTGCCTCAAGACACCCTGGTATTTGTGAATAGTTGTTTTTGGCACGGATGCAGATGGCACTGTCGATTACCTCATTCCAGAAGGAGCTATTGGGTGCCGAAGATAAGACGAAATGTGCAGCGCCAGAGAGAAGTTGTGAAGGAACTCCGTAGGGATGGGCATTCCGTCGTGGTCATTTGGGAACACACTATCCAGCGCTCCCCAGAGCGAGTAATCCAAAAACTTTTGAAGGCTTCCCTCGTCAAACCGCACAGGTTACGATAGCTGTTGGCGGTCGCTCGGTAGTCTTGCGGACGATGATCTGCCTATCCGGAGTAAAGGGTGCGTTCAGGAGACTAACGAAATCGCGACCAACCGAATTCTCCCCGCGACTCCTTTCGAAACGATCCCATCCCCGTAGAAGACGATCAAGACGTAGAGGGTAGCAGTCGGCCTGAGGGTCGGCAGGGTCATACCCCTGAGTTTGCAGATTTCGAACAATCACAACCATGTTGCCATTTGGATCATCCCTGAACTCGTCCATATCAAACCCTGTTGTTTCGTTCACATAGCTCCAAAAAAGATCTTGAACGATCCAGATGGTTTTTCCGCCCCAATTGTGAACTACCTCCGCTTTGGCGACGAGTTGGCTCATCATCCTTCCTAGAACCTGTCGCTTGTTAAGTGTTGGTCCTCCACGTGGTCGTGCCGGGATTATACTTCCGAGGGCTTCAGCAAAATCCGCGCTGATTCCGCCTCCGCTCGTACTGCATGACATTACTTCGATCATGAAGGGGACATCATCGTATATCATTTTCTTGGCATCTATAACTCTTCTAAAAACATAGTCGAAATTGTAATTGAACACTTTTGATCTTTTTTTATTATTGATCCGCACCTCACGCCACATTGCCAACGAATCACCAGGATTAAAACCCCAAGAATGGTATATGGAATGCTCAAGCAGCGGTGAGGCAGGGCCTGTGTAGAACAAGCGGTTGGGACAAACTATCCATGGACCTTTTGCATCCATGACGCTGCAAACACCTAGCGGTATAGTCTGGCGCTGGTAACGCGCAAGGAGATCTGGATATTGGTCCAATCTTAGGATCGCCGTTTGGCCTCGATTATTTGTTTGCTCGCACTCCAGGCCAGGACCGCGAAAACGACATAAGCAGTTGGTGCGGGCTGCTATAGCGTTCGGGGTCTGTGCGTTAGGTGGAAATGTATAGACTTCTGCGGTTGTGGGCGGCATTCCGAGGTGGAGCTTAACACCTTAGGATAAGTAAGCTCAACCCTCAGTAATAGTGCTCGGTTGAGAGCATTACGGAAATAGCCCACGCACCAGAGTCGCGTCGGCGACGCGGCCTACGGCCAGGATATAAGCGGCGGCGCGCGGGTAAACGTGGAACTTGCGCATGGTTTCGTGCACGTCGTTGAACGCGCGGCGCATCACGAATTCCAGCTTGGAGTTCACTTCCTGCACTTGCCAGAAAAATCCCTGCAAATCCTGCGCCCACTCGAAGTAGCTGACCGTGACGCCGCCGGCATTTGCGAGAATGTCCGGCACGACAAACACGCCCTTGCGCGACAGAATTTCATCCGCGTGCGGCGTGGTGGGGCCGTTGCCGGCTTCCGCGACGATTTTCGCCTTGATCTGGTCGGCGTTGTGCAACGTGATTACGTTTTCGAGCGCCGCGGGAACCAGGATGTCGCACTTCAGCGCCAGGAGTTCGTCATTGGAGATGCGGGACGCGCCCGGCATGCCCACGACCGTGCCCGAACGTTCTTTGTAGCGCAGAGCGCGCAGCGGATCGATGCCGCGCGGATTGTGCACGCCGCCGCGGGAATCGCTGATCGCTACAATTTTTGCTTTTTTCTCCGCAAAGAGCCGCGCCACGGCCGAGCCGACATTGCCAAAGCCTTGAATGGCGACGGTGGCGCCGCGCAAATTGATTTTCTTTACCTTGCAGGCTTCCTCGACTACGTACAGGACGCCGCGTCCGGTCGCGTCCGCGCGTCCTTCGGAGCCGCCAATGGAAACCGGTTTGCCGGTCACAACGCCGGGAGCTGCATGTCCCACCGTCATGGCATAAGTGTCCATGATCCACGCCATGGTCTGCGAGTCGGTGTAAACATCGGGCGCGGGGATATCTACTTCCGGTCCAATGATAGGTTGAATTTCCGCGGCGTAGCGGCGCGTCATGCGCTCGAGCTCGCTTTTGGACATGCGCTTGGGATCGCAAATGATGCCGCCCTTGGCGCCGCCGTACGGGAGATTTACCGTCGCGGTTTTCCAGGTCATCCAGGCGGCCAGGGCCTTTACTTCGTCCAGCGTGACGTTCGGGTGATAGCGCAGTCCGCCTTTGGCCGGGCCGCGCGAGACGTTGTGCTGCACGCGGAATCCGGTGAACACTTTGGTCTGCCCGTTGTCCATTTTCACCGGGATGGAAACTTCCAGGACGCGCTTCGGAGTCCGCAGGATCTGCCGCAGGCCCGGATCGAGCTTCAAGTATTCCGCCGCCATGTCAAACTGGATTTGCGCGATGCGAAACGGGTTCAAGTCTTCGCGGGGAGCCATTCGCGGAAGAATGGGTTGAGGGACCGCTTTTAAAACCGTGGCCATGGACGTTTCTCTCCTTGAGGATTGCGACTACGCACTGGCCGCTCGCTGCGAAGAGCGCTGATATCGCGCGCGACACTCGGCAGAACAGAAGTGCAACACCTGGCCCGCTTGCTCCAAGGGAAAAGATATTTCAGGTGAGACGTACGTGCCGCACCACGGATCGCGATGCAAGGGAATCGCAGAGCGCCTGTCTTGCGGGTGAGGCATGGACGCCCGTCTTGAATTTCCCAGGGCCCGCGCCAGCAGCGTGCGCAGCAGCCACGCCAGCCTTCCACTCACCCACCGATCGATTCGCTCTTTTAAATTCACCCGCTCGACGCTTCCCAGCGGCTCGTCGTGGCCCAGCCTGCCGCGCGTGTTCTCCGGTCACCCACTCCGACTGCGTTCCGAAGAACCAGGCGGGCCGAAGCCCCTTGAATGGTTAACTTCCTATCCTCAATGCGCGATTATTGGCCGCGCATTAACCCGAGTGTAGTCAACCCGGAAAAGCGGTGTCAACCATAGAACCGGGATATTTTGGACGCAGATGCTCTGGAAACACGTCTCTTCACAAGTTTTGCCCGGAGTATCCATCCAAGTCTCACATATAAAGGAACTTAAAGCGGAATCGGCAGAAGGGAACCAGGGGTTGAAAAGTTTCCACTCCCCGGGCCTGAAGGGCCCTAATTCCCTATAACACCCATGGGCGTGCCCCATCGAAGCGGGTCCGCGGCCCTTCCGCGGAAGAAAGGCCACTTTCAAGGCTTTGCAGGGATGCGGTCCATTCCCAAATAGGAATGCAGCGATTTTGGGATCAGCACGGAACCGTCGGCTTGCTGATAATTTTCGATAATAGCCAGCCAAGTGCGCCCCACGGCCAGGCCCGAACCGTTCAGCGTGTGCACGAATTCGCTTTTGCCGCCCTTGGGCTTGAAGCGGATGCCGGAGCGGCGCGCCTGAAACGATTCGGTATTGGAGCAGGAGGAAATTTCCATGAATTCGTTGGCGGAGGGGAGCCACACTTCGATATCGTAAGTTTTTGAAGAAGCGAAACCCATGTCGCCCGTGCAGAGTTGCATGACACGGAAGTGCAGGCCGAGTTTCTGAAGAATCTGTTCGGCGTTGGCGACGAGGGATTCGAGTTCATCGTAACTCTGGTCCGGGCGGGTGAACTTGAACATTTCGACTTTTTGGAATTGGTGCTGGCGCTTGAGGCCGCGCGTGTCTTTGCCGGCCGCGCCGGCTTCGGAGCGGAAGCAGGCTGTCCAGGCGCAAAGCTTGATGGGCAGGAGATCGGCATCGAGGGTTTCGTCGCGATAGAAGCTGGTGAGCTCAACTTCGGCTGTGGGCGTGAGCCAAAGGTCGGTGCCTTCGAGATGAAACATGTCGGCTGCGAATTTCGGCAACTGGCCGACGCCGGTGAGAGCCGCGGTGTTCACGATGAACGGCGGGAGAATTTCGGTGTATCCGTTCGATGCGTGCGTGTCCAGAAAGAACGCGGCCAGGGCGCGCTCTAGTCGCGCGCCGGCGCCGCGATAGACCGCGAAACGCGTGCCGGCTATTTTCGCCGCGCGCTGGAAATCGAGGATCCCGGCGCTTTCGGCGATTTCCCAATGCGGGCGCGGCTTGAAATCAAATTTTGGCGGAGCGCCCCAGCGGCGCACCTCGACATTCGCCGCGGCGTTGTGTCCGACTGGGACTGAACTGTGCGGGCGGTTGGGCACGGTCAGCATGAAATCGGAGAGCTTGGCGTCCAGTTCCGCGATGCGCTCGTCGGCCAGCTTGATTTCTTCCGAGACTTGCTTCATTTCCGCCAGCAGGGAGGACACATCTTCCCCGGCCTTTTTTCGGCGGGGGATTTCCTCGCTGGCCTTGTTGCGCTGGGCTTTCAAGCGCTCCGCGGCGGTGATTCGCTCGCGGCGTTCCTGATCGATCGCGCGGAAACTGCCGAAATCGATGACGACGCCGCGATTTGCGGCCATCTGTTCAAATTCTCCGAGGTGTTCGCGAAAATATCCAAGGTCGTGCATGCGGGATAGGATACATGAAGAGAGTTGAGAGTTGACAGTTGAGAGTTAAGAATGAAAGAGAAGGGGCAAATGGCGGCAGGGGATCGGTGAAGCAGTTTCTGAAACTCTCAACTCTAAACTGTCGACTCTTAACTGAATTTTTAGCTGTTAACTCTTAACTTCGCGCTTCTCGCCGCTTCCCTTTTGGGCTCGACCCGCCGTGCTAGGATGAATTGGAGCTGAAAATGGCGGACCGAGTCCAGGCAGAAGAAATATTCGCGAAACCTGCGCGGCGCGCGCCGGGGAGCTTTGAATTCATCCATCACCAGGTCGAAGGTCCGGTGGCTCGCCTCACGCTTCAACGCCCCGAACATAATTTATTGAATGAGCAGATGCTGCGCGAACTCGCGGACGGAATTGGGATGGTCGCGGAAAATGGCGCGGTAAAACTGATCGTCCTGGACGCCGCGGGAAAGGTTTTTTGCGCGGGCGTGGATATCGGCGAATACACCAGCGAGCGCGCGTTTTCGATGCTGGACGCGTTTCACGCCACATGCATCGCCATGGTGGAAGCGCCGCAACCGGTGATTGTAATCGTGGACGGGGCGGCCATCGGAGGGGGCGCGGAACTGGTCGCCTACGGGGACTTGGTAGTGGCCACGCCGCGAGCGCGATTTGCGCTGCCGGAAATCACGATTGGAATGTTTCCCCCGCTGGCTTCGACGATGTTTCCGCACATCATCGGCCCGAAGCGGGCGCTCGAACTGGTGCTGACGGGCGAAGCCATTTCCGCGGAACGCGCGCGCGACCTGGGCCTTGTGAATCGGCTTGTGGCGGAGACGCAACTGCAAGCCGCGGTAAACGAACTGATCGGGAAAATCACGGCGCAATCCGGCGCGGTGCTGGGGATGGCTAAGAAAGCGGTCCTCGCCGGGATGGGAATGTCCCTGCGCGACGCGCTGCGCAATTCCATGAACATTTTCCTCAACGAGCTGTACCGCCTCGAAGACTCCCAGGAAGGACTGCGCGCGCTGCTTGAAAAACGCAAGCCACAGTGGAAGAATCGTTAGGTACGAGGAACGCGTCTCCCCGCCGCGCGGGAGATCCGTATGGACGATTCGCAAGACATTTCTGAACCAAGTTCCCCCGAAGAGTCAGCCGACCTCCGCGGCGCGCCTGAACCGCTGCCGCCCCTGGAGCCGGCTGCTGAACTGATTTCGGCGAACTTGCCGCGGCACGAGCCGGCCGGTGAGGAACGACCAACCGTTGTCGCGTACGAAGATGGGGCGTCGCGCAGGCGCAGCTTCCGCCACAACTTGTTTTTGCTGCTTTCGCTCGCGCTGGCCGCGTTTATTTTGACGTCCTGGATCCTGGTTCGCGTTGACTCGCCGTTTGGCATGTTCTCCACCGGCCCGCAGGAAATCGTTCGCGCGCAGCTTCGCGCGCTCGATCGCGGCGAGTTGCGCCCGGCCTACGATATGTTTTCACCCCGTTACCGCGGGCAGGTTTCCTATGACAACTGGCACGAACTGTTCGTCCGGCACTGGCGGATGTTTCACGCGAACGTGGTGCGCGCGGAAACGCCGGCGTACAACGGTCCGGGCGTCACGCTGGAAATCTACCTCCACGGCGCCGACGACAAAGATTACCGCGCGCGCTTCACGCTGATCCGCACCGATGGCCGCTGGTGGATCGACGAAGTGCACTGGACGCAAGAAGCGGATGAGCGCGATTTTTCCCGCACCTGATACCCCGCTGTGCCTGTTCATTTACCGAAAACCACGTAGTTGCGTAGTTGCCTCGGCTTGAATTTTGTCTCTGGGCGTAAGCGCCGGTGAATTCGGCGCGCCCGTGCGAGTCTGACCGCCGGTCGACGATGGGGTCGTGCTAGGTACCGTCAGGTCAGATAAACTTGGCCCACGAGAGTGGCAATGAGGATGGACAGAAAGACGAGCAGCGTGGCTACCACCAGCAGGCGCGCTTCGCTGCGCTTCAGCGAGATTCGTCCAGCGGCGAATCTCTTGGTTCTCACGGCCACGATTCCGTGCAGGCCGATCAGGATCAAAACGAATGTGAGTTTGATATGCAGCCACGGGGCATGAAGATAGTACGAGGAGTTGGTCGTGATCAGGCCAATCCCGGCCAGCAACGTCAGAAGCGCTCCAGGATCCGCCAGGCCTCGCAAGTAGATGCGCTCGAGGCGGGCCAGCGCTTGACGCGCTTCCGCCGAGACCTCCTGCGTGTGACGCGTGAGCGCCATGGACGTTACGAGCAAGCCGCCCACCCAAAACACCAGGCCCAAAACATGTGCCACCAGAAGCGCAGGAACCACGGCGATTCCCCCGGAGGAGTCTAACAGGCTGCCGAAAAAAGCACATAGCTCATTCTGTTTTATCCTCGCGCCAGGAATTTCACACAACCTGGGTGCAGGGAGCGGCGTCATCGGAAAATATTCCGGTGTCTCCTGACGGCCAGTGTTGACACCGGTCATGGCGCGACATAGACTGCGTTTCGACATTTAGCAGGTTTGGGATGCGGGGAAGGCCGTGAGAATCGGCCACGGTCCCGCCACTGTGATCGGCGAAACGCCGTAAGTCAGGACACCCTCCCGGGCCGTTACAACCGGCACTCTTCGCGAGAAAGGGTGCGGCCATGGCGGCCTCGTGTTTCTCGCGAGGCTGTTTTATTTTTGTGGCCACAAAATGGATGGATGACGCTTGAAATTCGGCGTACTCGCTTTGGACGCAGACGGTCATCTAATGAAAGTGAGTGGAATTCAGAAGCAAAGCGGCTCAGGGCCTAAAGCCCAATTTTCTGGAAGCTAGGATGTCGCGGCTGAAGCCGCAACCCACAAAGACCATTTATGAAAGGTTTTCTGGAAACCGGCACCTGGAAATTCCGACACGCCAAGTTTTGCGGGATGACGACGGTGTTGTTCCTGATACTTTGCGACGGGGCCATCGCGAGGCAAACTAACGCGGCGCGCGCTGGGATTCCGCCAAGCCGCGAACTCACGGACGAAGTTGGCAGGAAGATTCAAATTCCGCGGAACATAAATCGCGTCGTCTCGCTCGCGCCGAACCTTACGGAAATCGTTTTTGCACTGGGGGACGGAAATCATTTGGCGGGTGACACCGATTTTTGCGATTACCCGCCGGAGGCCGCGCAAAAACCGCACGTGGGCGGGCCGGTGAATCCGAATCTGGAAGAAATCGTGGCTCTGAAACCGGAATTGGTGCTGGCAACGAAATCGATAAACCGGCGGGAAACAGTGAACGCACTGGGTCGTATCGGCTTGCCGGTATACGTGACAGAAGATCCACATTCCATTGAGGGGATGATTGCCTCAGTGAAGCATCTTGGCAGCGTACTGGGTGCGGAAACATCGGCCGCCACTTTGACCGAGGATCTGCGCGGACGCCTCGCCGATCTCGACCATCGCCTCGCTGGCGTCGCTCAGCGCCGCGTGCTCTTTGTTGTGTGGACCGAACCTTTGATCTCGGTTGGCCGCGACACGTTTATTGCGGACGCGTTGCGCCGCGCAGGAGGCCGCTCCGTCGTGGAAACGAAGGCCGAGTGGCCGCATGTGAGCATGGAAGAAATTGTGCGGCTGCAGCCGGAAGTTCTGGTTTTTGCGAGCGCGCATGCGGTAGACACGCAGCGCGACATTGACGCACTGCGCACGCGTCCCGGCTGGAGAAATCTTGAAGCTATACAGCGCGGCAATGTCGTTGTCGTCAGCGACGCGATCAATCGCCCCGCGCCACGGATGGTGGACGCCATCGAACGCCTGGCGCACGCGCTGCACCCGGATGCGTTCACAGCGCGCGCGGCGCCCCCTGAGGATAGTGGCACAGGCTTCAGCCTGTGGGGTTTGGTCCTTGCAGACGCGAAATCCCACAGGCTGAAGCCTGTGCCACTAACTTCCGCGGATTCCAATCCCATCGTCGAAGAGGCCTGCGCATGCGACCGCTGACCATCAAGCGATTGCTGTGGACCTGCGGCGGCCTCGGGCTGTTGCTGCTGGCGAGCGTGGTGCTCGCTTTGAAGCTGGGCGCCGTGCCCGTCTCGGTCACCGACCTCGTCCTGGATCTTGGGCGGATCGCCATCGGCCGCGCTGACGAATTGCCGACCGAGTACCGCCTGATCGTTTTTGACTTGCGGTTGCCGCGAATTCTGCTTGGAATCTTAGTGGGCGCGGCGCTTTCGGTTGCGGGAGCAAGTTTTCAGGCGCTGCTGCGCAACCCGCTCGCCGATCCCTACGTTCTGGGTGTTTCGAGCGGCGCGGCGCTCGGCTCGATCCTCGCACTCATCATCGCGCCGGGATTTGCGCTGGTCACGCCGTTGGGCGCTCTTCTTGGAGCCATCGCCACGATTGCGGGAGTTTATTTTCTGGGCCGGCGCGAAGGCCAGCTCGATAGCACCACGCTCTTGCTGGGCGGAATTATTTTGGCGTCGTTTTTTTCCGCGATCATCCTGTTCCTGATGACGACGCTCACGGGACGCGACCTGCGCGGCATGGCCTACTGGTTGATGGGGGATCTCTCCACGCCGGTGTCGGCCGGGATGCAGTGGATTTTCATCGTGGGCCTTGTCGCTGGCATCGGCGCAATCTACAGCACGTCGGCGGATTTGAATCTTTTGCTCACGGGCGAACGCGAAGCCACGCATCTCGGCGTGAATGTGACTCGTGTCAAATTGGTTGTCTATGTGTCCGCCTCGCTGCTGACGGCGCTGGCCGTTTCCGCCAGCGGCGCGATCGGTTACGTCGGTCTTCTGGTGCCGCACGCGGTACGGCTGATCTTCGGGTCGGATTACCGATTGCTGATTCCGGCTTCGGCTTTGTGCGGTGCGATTGCCATCGTTCTGGCGGACACGCTGGCGCGCACCGTAGTGTCTCCCACTGAATTGCCGGTCGGCGCGATGACGGCCATGGCCGGAGCGCCGCTATTTATCTATTTACTGCGACGAGGGCTGCGATGAGCGCGCCGGAAACTTTCGCGCGAACGGCCGGCGGGCGCGAGGATCATCCGAACCGCGAACAAGCGGTGCGGCTCAACGTCGAGCAAGCGAGCTACGCCTACTCGGCGAGCGTACAATCCGTTCCGACGTTCACCTTGGGCGCGACCAGCTTCCAGGCGCGCGAGCGTGAAATCGTCGCCATTCTCGGCCCAAACGCCAGCGGCAAGTCCACGCTGTTGCGGCTGATCACGGGGACGATCGCGCCGCTTTCGGGGCGCGTGGAACTGGACGGCGAGGAAACCAGCAGGCTGGACGTGAGAACGCGCGCGCAACGCATTGCCGTGGTGCACCAGGAAAGCCCGATCGTCTATCCCGCGCTGGCGGGTGATTTTGTGCTGCAGGGCCGCTTTCCCTACGGACGAGCCCTGCGCTTCGCGAATCCCGAGGACATCGAGGTCGCCCGCAACGCTCTCGCGCAGGTGGGCGCGGAACACCTGTCAAAACGCACGATTGGCGAACTCTCCGGCGGGGAAAAACAGCGCGTGATTCTGGCGCGGGCGCTGGCGCAACAGCCCCAGCTGATCCTGCTAGACGAGCCCACCCTGCATCTGGACATCGGCGCGCAAGTGGAATTGCTCGAACGATTGCGCCAACTGGCGCAGGAGAACCGCTACACGGTGGTGGTCGTGACGCACGAGCTTGGGCTGGCCGCGGAATTCGCCGATCAGGTGGTGTTGCTGCAGCTTGGACGCTGCCTGCGCGTCGGCCCGCCCGCCGCCGTGTATCAAAAAGAATTACTGGAACAGGTGTTCGACGCGCCATTGGACGTGGAACTTGGTCCGGCAGGACGGCCGCGCGTGAATTTGCGCGCTCGCCGTGGAGAAGACATTACGTAACTGGTTTTTTAAGCAGCAATGCCGCGGTTGCCCGGCTTTGCTTCATGGCAAGGACGGAGCATCCGCTAAATTCGGGGATTTAGTGGCACAGGCTTCAGCCTGTGGGGTTGAGTCCTTGCAAGTATAAACACCCACAGGCTGAAGCCTGTGCCACCCAAAACCCCCGCCACAATCACTGCAGACTCCGTGCCGGGAAGACGGTGCAAAACCGTCGCCGCCGCGCGACTGTAAGGCGAGAAAAATTCCGCGCGAGCCACTGTCCTGAATTTTGCAGGGCGGGAAGGCCGCGCGGCGCAGTTCCGCCAAGCCAGGAGACCGACGGAGTCCGCAACCGCGAAAGCCGGAAACGATCCCGGACACGCGGACAACCTTTACCTCCCGCGCGAGCCGGG